>Ga0123353_10003205_pt1 | contig 20597 bp, 20 predicted proteins | sample TergutLab28metaG_3_FD_92763 | JGI IMG/M metagenome (GOLD analysis project Ga0123353, IMG submission 92763) | Labiotermes labralis P3 segment gut microbial communities from Petit-Saut dam, French Guiana - Lab288 P3 | ecosystem: Host-associated > Arthropoda: Insects > Digestive system > Gut ... | reverse complement strand
TGCCGCTGTTCGTCGCCGCGAAGCCGAAATACACCTGCGACGTCCCCGCGCTGAAGTTCGTGTACACCGGCGGCATGCCGATCGCCGAGATGAACACCGCGTAGGGCTTCGCGCCGATGTCGAGGCTGCGTGTGGCCGCCCCCGTACCCATGTATGTCCCCGAAAGGAAGGGCGCGTCCACGCGGTTTTTCTGCGCGGCGGTCAGATGGATGTCCCCGTTGCCGATATGGCTGCCGCACAGCAGGTCCTTCGGCAAAAACGACGCCAGGGGCAGACCGGTGCTCTCCGCCGGGCAGAAGTCCGCCGCCACGTCGGCCCAAGCCTCCATCACGAAGGCGTCGGTATCCCTGTGCGCGGTGACCTCCCCGCAACCAGAGGCCCGCAGGTTGAGATCGCTGGCGAAGGTGAGCATATCCAGCACCAGGGTGAAGATCTCGTGGCAGCGGCTGCCACCCTCGCTGAAGGGCACGTGGATCCCCAGCCGCAGGCGCATCGCGGCGCTGCGGCAGTATTCCTGGCGGATGAGCACGCCGTCGTCGTCGGCCACGAACTTGTCGGTGATCTGCACGGAGCCCAGGCCCACCGCCACCGTGGCCCGGCGCAGGGGCACGGCCTTGTTCTGCGCAGGAAATTCTGTCAAAAATTGTATCTCGCTCAAAATCGCCTGCTCGCCCAGCCACTGCGCCACCGCGCCGGGCATAGCACTGATTGCACTCATTCTATATGCCTCCTTTTTTGCCCCCCCCCGCCCTTCGGGCACTCCCCCCGCAAGCGAAGGGGGCTTTATTCTGCTCCACTCGTAATATATGTAAGAAGCTGAGATAGCCCCCTTCTTTAGAGGGGGGTGCCTCCGCAGGAGGCGGGGGGTGTCACTCCACCATGCTTCGTATGATCGCCCAGATGTGGCTCGGCTCGTCGCCGAAAAACACGACCTCCGCCCTGTCGATGGTGTAACGTTCCTCCCCGTGGGCGATCCACGCGCCCCGGGGTAGGGAAGTCAGGTCGTGCTCGGGTGGGCCAAGGTAGAGGTAGTGGCCCTCCCGGTTGAAGCCGATGCGGGTGTTCACCCCGCCCAGGTACATCTTGTTCTTGTAGCGCAGCGGCTGCACAAACGCGCCGTAGGGCCCGCTTTGTGTTTCGTCCGGTAGGCAAAGCGTCACCTGCCGCCCGAAGCGCTCCATGATATGTTTGATGTCATTGGTTGCGGTGTTCATTTTTTCTTAGCCCCCTTCTTTGGAGGGGCGTGGGGCGTGGGCGCAAAACTTGTATCCCGCACATAAAACCCCGTGTCCTTCAGCAGGTCGCGTATGTCCTCCATGGCGGCCTTCCTCGTCTGCTCGGCCCAGGCCATACAGTCTTTATTGTTGTTGCCGCCGCCCTGCTTTTTCGTAATTGTGATGTCCCCCGCCTTGAAGCTTGAAATGCCATCGGAAGCATCGTCGTCATGGCTTTGCGCGCGCTGCAGCAGCATGCACAGAGCCATGGCTGCCCCCGCCTGGCTCAGCCGGGGGTCGTTCCTGCACTCGATCTTCAGCCGCGGGGCGAGCTGCTCCATCGCCGCGGCGCAGAAGGGCAGAGCCTCCATCGCGGCCTGCTCGTCGAGTTCGATCATCAGGCGCAGACGGCCCAAAATGCTGTACTGTGTCATAGTATACCTCCTCTAATTCCCCTCTTTGGAGGGGTGACGCCGCAGCGTCGGGGTGGTTGTGCGGAGCACTGTAAGGGGCGGCCTGCCGGCCACCCCTACAGGCAATATGCAGTCCATACATACCTATGCCGGTCAACCCTACTCCATCACAACCGCTGCGCCGGGGAATATCTTCGCGAAGCCCACGGTGGAGGAAATGGCCGCACGACCCAGCTGCCTGTCGATGAGCTTGTCATAGTCGGTCACGATGTCGCCGGCCTTCACGAGCTCCAAGGCACAGTTCTTGTCCAGGGCCACCAGCGTCCCGGCGGGCACGGCGGCGCTCTTGATTAGCTGCGCGCCCAGCGGGGTCACCAGTTTGCCCGAGCCTTGGAAATCCAGCCCGGCGCAGCTGTCGCGCATCTCGTCCATGGACAGAATCGCGGAGACGCCGCCGGCGTCGGTGAGGATGGTCGTCATGGTGAAGGGGTCGAAGCTGTTCCACAGGGCGATTAGGTCGCCATAGGCCAGCTTGGTGCCGCCCATGCTCACGACGCTGGCGGCTGTGCCGGTATTGCCGTCGCCATTGATGAGCACGTCCACCGCGTCCGCCAGGATCCCCTTGGCGACGTCCGCGCCGATCTGCCGCAGCGCCACGGTGAACAGATCCAGCCTGTGGTAGCGCAGGGCCTCGTAGCTGGCACTGAGCACGCGGCCGTGCTTGCGCATGTTCACCAGGGCGCCCTTGGTCTTCACGAGGGTTACAGGCAGGCTCTCGGCCTCGGCCGTGGGGGAGGCGCCGGTGGTGTCGCTGCTGACGGAACGATAATCCAAACCCTCCACCAGCGTAGTGGCCGCCACGATATCACCCAACTGATCTGCGCGCTCCAAACCCTGACGCACCGCGCGGGCGATGTATTCGGGGAACAGCGCCGCCGTCTGGCTCGAGGTGAAGAACTTCTCCACGCGGTCGCTCCCCGCGCCGGAAACCCTGATGCCGAAGCGCTTGAGCTGGCGCTCATAGGCATCGAGGCCCTCCAGGGCGGTGCCGCGATAGCTCTCGCTGGGGTCGGCGGCCTCCAGGGCCTGGGTGAAGCTCTTGCCGGCTGTGTAGAGTCCCTTGTCCAGTTTGATGGTGTCGAATGCCATGATGATTCTCCTTTTCTTGATTATGTTTTATTTTCATGTAGAGACGCACGGCAGTGCGTCTCCGCCAGGTAAGCCCAAAAAATCACACCCTATACCCCTCGTTCGCGCCCTCATCCTGTTTCATTCCCCAGATCAGCTGCCCCTTCAGCGGCAGGGTTTTCGCCGCCTGTTTTTCGAGTGCGCCGCAGATGTCCAGCAGTTCACCGGTGGGCAGGCTGCGGCACATGGCTTCGAGCAGTTCCCGTTTCATCCCCGGCACGGCGATGCTCCCCGCCCGCAGCGTCTTCTCCAGCAGCCCCGCGCGGAACACTTTGCCGTCTTCGGCCAAGCTGCGCAGCTCTGCCATTTCAGCGTCGCTCTCTTGCCTCCTGCCTCTTGTTTCTTGTTTCTTTTTCGTCACGCCGGCGGCGGGCTGGGCCGGCACCGCCACGAAGGAGAACTCATACGCGTCCGTGGGGTCATCCAGCAAGGCGTGGCAGGGCTTGCCGTCGTAGAGCTCGCCTTTTCTGTGATTGCAGCCCTCGCGTCCGTATGTTTTGCCGCACGCCGAGCACTTCACGGCCTTCACCGCGCAGGAGATGCTCACTTCCTTTTTGATGCCCCCGTCGATCGCCCGGATGAGCGCTTCGTTCTCGCCGCCGCGCAGCAGATAGACCCTCGCGTTGAGCGCGGCGTAGGGTTCGCCCAGGCTGTTCTTGCGCGTGGGATCGTCCATCACCTGCGTGCGATAAATGCGCATCACCTGATCGTTGCTCTTTCCGCTGTGGTCGAACAGCCCTGTTTTCCCCAACAACAGTGCGGCGAGTTTTTCCAACGCCACCCGGGTGAAGCGCTCGCCGTCCCGGTCTATCTCGTTGTCACACAAATTCGCCTGGAAGACATACACCTCGCCTTGCGTCAACGCTCTTCTAGTCCATCTGTGGATCAGCGCAAGGTCATCTTCCGTCGGCGCGCCATGCGCAGCGCTGACTGCCTGCTCCGTCATTTTATGAATGTCCATGCTATCCTCCTCGCTTTCCTCTAATTCCCCAGGCTCCCCCTTGGGGGAGCTGTCACCTCGGGTGACTGAGGGGGTGTTATAGCGCTCGCCTGCGCCCTGAGCAGCCCCGCCCGCGCCAGTTCAACCTCGTCCGCCAGGGTGATGTCTTCCCATTCGACTGAGCACCGCGGGTCCTCGCCCCAGATGCGCAGGACCGTCTGCGCCACGCGCAGGACCACGGGCGTGATCACCCGGCGGTAGCTCTCCAGCTCGCTGGTGAGCAGGTCCGCCTGCACCGAGCTCATGCGCTCCGTGGAGCTCCATGTCAGCCCCAGCAAAAAGGGCGGCAGGCCCGTTTTCGCCACGATCTGCTCCAGCAGCTGCCGCACCGGAACCTGGCAGTCAGGCATCGGTGCGTCCGCGCCGATCACCGCGATGCGCACGTCTCCCGCGGCCACGAAATCCCGCACGCCCGCGCCCTGCCGCATGGCGTTTTCCCACTCCCGGGCGAGGAGTTTGGTGCGCTCTCCGGCGCGGGCCTGCTCATTTGGGTCGCTCCCCGGGTGGTATGTAACCGCGAAGCGCACGTTGCCCAGGCGCTCCCAGTTCTGCCCCAGGGTATCAAGAATTTGCAGCAGCACGGAGCTCACCAGCGGCAGTCCCTTGAGCAGCGAGTTCCCCGTGAGGGCTCCCGGCGCGGGATTGAGCACGCTGTAGAACAGCAGATCGGGGTAGGGCGCGGCTTTTAGCCTATCCATCTCGCCCGTGCAGATTTCAACATCCAGCCCGTTTTTTGCCCGCCGCAGGGTGATACCCTCCAGGGGAGCATTCCAAAGTGCCGCCGGTTGCCCGTCCTCTCTCAAGACCAGCTCGCCCAGGGCCGTGCCGTAGGTCAGAAGCTGCTCGAAGTAGCCGCCCACGAAGGCCGGGATCCCCCGCTGCGTGCCCCCCACGGGAATCATCTCAAGGAATTCGCAGAGCTTTGACTGCACCCGCTCGTCCTCGCATTGCAGGTCGAATCCGCCCAGCAGGCGCACCAGGCGCATCACCGCCGCGTCGATGATGGGCACGTTCTCCCGCAGCTGCCGATAGAGCGTGGCCTCGCCTGCCGGGCAGCGGGTTTCGCCGGCGGCGCAGGGCCAGTTCTCTGGGCCGCTGCGGGGCAGGTTCCCCATCACGGCGGGGAATGCCCCCCGTTCCCCCCGCGCCGCATGAAAAGCCGCATTGCCGCCCTGGAAGGCCGTTTCGCCGGCTGGCGGCGCTTGATTGCGTTTTTTTGGCATAAGGTAGTATCCTTTCTTGAAGTTTTGCTGTTGCTTTGTGCTCCGCACTACCCCCTCGGCGCCTCGCACCGGCCCCTCAAGGGGGGCATCTTGACAGATCGGAAAAATGTTTATTCGTTTATAAGTAGTCTCTCTGCCTCGTCAGGATGCCCCCCTTGGGAGGCCGGTACGAAGCGCCGAGGGGTAGTGCGGAGCACCCGAAGCGACTAAGCGGGAGTTAGTTGCGTTCCACACTCCCCGCAAAAAAACCATCCCCCCTGCCCCCATTGAGCGCCGTAACCACAAAATACCTCACGTCGTCCATGGCGTGGTCGTTCTCCTTGCGGGGGACGTCGCGCCCGGCTCCCTCCTCCCAGCAATAGAGCCCGAACTCCCGTATGCAGTCGCCGCAACTCTCGTGGAACAGGAGCCTGCCCGCCAGCAGCGCATCCGCCACCTGCCGTATCCCCGCCAGCACGTCGTTCTTCGCGGGGACGACGATGTACTTTCCGTGCCTGCGTATGCACTCCATGAAGCTGGCCGCCGAGGGGTCGCATGTTATGAAATCCAGTGGCAGGCCGTTCGCGAGGGCTTCCAGTGCCCGGTAATGCTCTTCGTCTGTCCTCTGTTGCCCCTGTTGCCGTGAGTTCCAGTAGTACTCCCGCAGGCGTGTCCAGGTATCTCCATTGTTTCCCCACAGGCCGAAGGCGCTGGGGTTCACCGTGCCGTAGTCGCAGGAGACGGCGTAGCGCTCAAAGCGCCCGGGCAGATCATGCACGACGTGCTTTTCCGGGGAAAACATGGGGTACACAAGGCCCTCCGCCGCGCACCATTTCCCCTCCACAAAGCGCCGATAGAACGCGCCGCTATACATGCTCCTGTAGCGCGCCTTCACGGCTTCGCTCAGGCCAGGGTTATCCTCCATGGTGAAGTGCAGATACAAAGCGTTCTTCGCGCAGGTCTTTTGCACCCACTCCCGGTGGAACCAGTGCTGGGGATGCTCCGGGTTGCAGTTGAACCAGATTTTCGCGCCCTCCAGGGAGCAGCGCGCGATGGCCTGTTCCACGAAGTCCCGGGGCATCAGGGCCACCTCGTCGAACAGCACGCCCGCCAGGGTCATCCCCTGTATCCACGCGGCCGATTCTGAATTATTTCCCCCGAAAAAGTACAGCCGGTTGGTTCTGCCCCCCAGGGAGATATCCATCAGGTTCGCGGTGGTTTTCTCCGTGCAGGCGAAGCCCAGCTCTCTCAACATGGGCACGAAGGGCACGACGATATTCCTGCGCACGGAGGGCACGCCCCTGCCGCATAGGGCGAAGGATTTGCCGCTGAAGCCATGGGACATCCACGCGGCGAAGGAGAGAAACATGCACATCGTTTTGCCCGAGCGCACCGCGCCGTCGCAGATCACGGCGTCGCGGTTTGCCTGGCTGCCTGTGGGATACCACCAGTTGATCACTCTTAACTGCTGCTTTGAAAACTGGTCAAGCTGAAATATGCTGTCAATGCTTTTTCACCGCCTTGCTAGATGTTAGATTTTAGACATTAGACTTTAGATCCCCGCGTCTAGCGTCTAACATCTAATATCTAACGTCTAGTCATCTACGCTCCTGGCGATCGCGTCGTAGAACGCCTTGACGCCCTCGCGTCCCTCCGTGGCGGCGCAGAAGGCCTCCAGGTGCCGCAGCGCGTCGCAGCGGTCGTAAAACTTGATCTCCACCGCGCCGGCCTTGTCCCGCTTGATCGTACTGACATTGAAGATGTCCATTCTCGAAAGCGCGTGCGGACTGGGCGTGTCGTCGCGGAACATCAGCCGCAGCGTGTCCCTGTTCGTGCCGAAGGCCAGCTTCCGGTAGCCGTCGATGACATCCTCCCGCAGCCGTGCTTCGCCGCGCCTGCCCATGGTTGCTCTGTTGCCGTCCGAACCTGCCATTGCGAATCCCCCCTTCACCATACCGGGGGAAACGGGGATTTTGGCGCGCTTTTTTGCGCAGGAAAGGCGTTTTTCTCTTTTTTGTCGCTCCGCGATGCCATCCTCAGACCCGCAGGAGACGTTGGCGGTCTGAGGGAGTATCGCGGAGCGATTCATCCTCGTGCGATTGGATGTCGTTGGGGCTTGCGCTTTCACCCGCAATGTGATATAATAATCCCATGAACATTCTCTTTCTCTGCACCGGCAACACCTGCCGCAGCCCCATGGCGGCGGGCCTGTTTGTCATGCGCAATCCCGGCATAGCCGTCTCCAGCGCCGGGATTGCCGCCTGGCCAGGCAGCCCGGCGACAGCCAACTCCATCGCCGCCGCGGCCGAACTGGGCGCCGATTTGACCGCCCATCGCGCACAGCTGGCCACGCCGGAAATGCTGGAGCTGGCCGATTTCATCGTATGCCTTTCCGCAAGCCATGCCCGGACGATCGCCGACCATGTTCCGCAAGAAAAAATTCGCGTGCTCGGCGGCGGCATTGCCGATCCCTACGGCGGGGATATGGAGATCTACCGTGCCTGTCTTCGTCAGATTGACCAAGCGCTTTCGTCGTTGTTGCCGGATTTTCTCTGCGAGGCGGCTATCATCCCAACGCAAAAGACCCACCTGCCCGCCCTTGCCGTGCTGGAACGCCAATGCTTTACTCCCCCGGCCAGCGAGGCCAGGCTGCGGGAAAAGCATGCGCTGGACCACAATCACATGCTCTCTGCCGTGTTGGGTGACAAAACAGTCGGTTTCATCGGCGTGGACGAAATTGCGGGCGAGGCCTTCGTGGACGACTTGGCCGTATCCCCCGAGCACCGGCGGCGGGGAATCGCAAGCACGCTGATTGCCCGGGCTGAGGCGGGGGCGATTCTACGCGGCTGCGTGAAAATTCACCTCGAGTGCCGGGAGAGCAACGAAGCGGCCCTGCGGCTATACGAAACGCGGGGCTATAGGCGCGTGGGACGGCGCAAGAATTTTTACGAGAGCCCGAAGGAAGACGCGATATTGCTGACACTAGAGATCAATTCAGCATTAAGAATTTAGAATTGAGCATTGAAACATGACCATCCTCGCCCTTGAAACCTCCTGCGACGAAACCGCCGCCGCTGTCGTAACCGGCGGCCGCGTGGCGCTGTCCAGCGTGATCGCCAGCCAGGTGGAGGCCCACAAAATCTATGGCGGCGTGGTGCCCGAGATCGCCTCGCGCATGCACGTGGAGGCCATCTCCGGCGTGACGGCTGAAGCACTGCGGCAGGCGGGCCTCGCCCTGGAGGACATAGACGCCGTGGCCGTGACCCACGCGCCGGGCCTGGTGGGCGCGCTGCTGGTGGGGGTCAACTACGCCAAAGGGCTGGCCTACGCCGCGGGAAAGCCGCTGATCGCCGTGCATCACCTGCGCGCGCACGTCGCGGCCAATTACTTGACACACGCCGCCCTGGCGCCGCCCTTCCTGGCGCTGGTGGTCTCGGGCGGGCACACGCACATCGTGGAGGTCACAGGCTACACGGACTTCCGCGTGCTGGGCCGCACCCGCGACGACGCCGCCGGCGAAGCCTTGGACAAAACAGCCCGCGTGCTGGGCCTGCCCTACCCCGGCGGCATGCACCTGGATAAACTCGGCCAAAGCGGCGACCCGAAGGCCTACAAATTCCCCCGGCCAAAGGTGGCGGGCGCGCCCTATGATTTTAGCTTTTCCGGCCTGAAGACAGCGGCGCTGAACCAGATCAATCAATTCAGCCTTCCGAATTCCGAATTCCGAATTGAGGATTTCGCCGCGTCGTTCCAATTCGCCGTGGCGAATTACCTGTGTAATACTGCCTTTCGTGCCGCGCAGGATCATGGGCATACTAAGATCGTGTTGGCGGGCGGGGTGTGCGCCAACAGCGTGCTGCGGGCGGAGATGGCGCTGCACTGCGCGGAGCAGGGCCTTGCGCTGTATCTGCCCGCGCTGCGCTACTGCGGCGACAACGCAGCCATGGTGGCCGCCCAGGGGTACTACGAATATCTGGCGGGCAATCTGGCGGGCCTGAGCCTCAACGCGCAGCCGGGCCTGGGGATAGCATAAGGAAAAAATTTCTTGACAAGCACTGCGCCGGATTATATAATAAAAAAGCGCCAAATTCAACAAAAAAAAGGAGAGTTTTAAATGAAACGCATTTTTTCTGTTCTAGCGATGATTATGGCCCTGGCGATGCTTTCCGGCACGTTCGCGCTGCCCGCAAACGCGGCCACCGACACCGCCGCCTTCGCGGCCGAGGTTGTGCGCCTGGTAAACATAGAACGGGCGAGCGACGGCAGGTATGCGCTGTCGGGCACCAACGCCAAGCTCAACCAGGCCGCCCAGATACGCGCTGCGGAGCTCGCGACAAGGTTTGCCCACGAACGTCCCGATAACCGCAGCTGGGCCACCGTGCTCAGGGACGAAGACATTGTATACACCGCCGCCGGCGAGAACATCGCCAGGGGGCACACTCTGCCCGCCGCGGTCATGGGCGCCTGGATGAACTCCACGGACCACAGGAGGAATATCCTCGGCCTACAGGTCAACTATACCAGCATCGGCGTTGGCGTATACGAGATGGCGGACGGAACCATCTGCTGGGTGCAGTTGTTCATCAACGACGGCACGGCCCCCACGAATCCCGACGCGGGCAAGCTCCCCGGCGGCGGCGGCTCAACGAACATCTTCACGAGAATCTCGAACTGGTTCATGGATATGTGGACCGCCATCTCGCTGTTCTTCTCCAGGCTTTTCAGCTTCTAATTTTTGAGTATCGGAGGAACCCTGTATGAAGCGCATAGTGTCATTTATCGTCGTGCTGGCGATGCTTGCCGGCGTGTTCAGCCTATCCGCGAATGCGGCCCCCCCCGGCTACGCGGCCGAGGTTGTGCGCCTGACGAATCTTGAGCGCGCGAACGACGGCAGAACCGCGCTGGCGAACACCCACCGCCAGCTCAACGCAGCCGCACAGAAGCGTGCCCAGGAAATCGCGGTGAAGTACGACTCCAACCACCTGCGCCCCGACGGCCGCAAATGGTCCACCGTGCTGGCGGAGTACGGCATAACGTACAGGGTTGCCGGCGAGAACATCGCCATGGGGCAGAGGTCGCCCGCCGCGGTGGTCGCCGCCTGGATGAATTCCCCGGGGCACAGGAGCAACATCCTCGGCTTGCAGGCCAACTTCAACTACATCGGCGTGGGCGTGGTTCAAAAAGCGAACGGCACACTGTGCTGGGTGCAGCTGTTCCTCAACGACGGCACGGTCTCCTCGGCGCCCGGCGCCGGCAAGATTCCCAGCGGTTTGCTGGGCATCTTCGCGGGGATGTGGAGTTGGATCGTGAACATCTGGAACGGCCTCTCCGGCTTTTTCTTCAGGATTTTCGGATTTTAAGTTAAAAGTTAAAACGGAGGTTCGCCATGAAGCGCGTCGTCTCCCTTCTTGCGGCCGCGGTGCTGCTTTGCGGCATTGCCGCCATGCCGGCCGCGGCGGCGCCCGCTACATCGGGTTTCGCCGCCGAGATACTGCGCCTGGTGAACGCCGAGCGCGCAAAGGCGGGCCTTTCGGCCATGGGCAGCCTGCCCGCCCTGAGCGCGGCCGCGCAAAAGCGGGCCGAGGAGACCACCCGGCGGTATTCCCACACGCGCCCCAACGGCAAGGGCTGCTTTACCGTGCTGGACGAATATGGCGTGGCGGCCACCCACCGGGGCGAGAACATCGTAGCGGGTCATTCCGAGCCGGCGCAAGCCATGTCCGCCTGGATGAAGTCCCCCGGCCACAGGGCGAACATCCTGGGGGACTTCGACAAGCTGGGCGTGGGCGTCGCCGTGAAAAACGGCAGGGTGTATTGGGTGCAGCTGTTCATCCGGGAGGGCGCGTCCAAGCAGCCGGCGTGGAAGAGTTGGCCGCCCCTGGTGCAGCTGTTTGCGCGGGTGGTGTTGTTCGGGTGGATATGGATGAGGTAGCGCATTAAAAGCGAACGAGTCGCCCCTTTGGCGCAGGAGGAATGAAAGCAGGAGGACTATGCCCGCGTTTATCGACACCGCGCGCGTGTCCCTCTCCGCGGGGGCGGGGGGGGATGGTTGCGTGGCCTTCCACCGGGAAAAGTACGTGGCCAGCGGCGGCCCCAACGGGGGCGACGGCGGCCACGGCGGCAGCGTATACCTGCTGGCCGACGACAAGCTCTCCACCCTGGCGGATTTCCGCTACCGGCGCAAATATTCCGCCGGGCGGGGGGCCGATGGGGAGTCCAAGCGGCGCAGCGGCAAGCAGGGTGAGGACCTGATCATTCGGGTCCCCCGTGGCACATTGGTGAAGGACGCCGAAACCGGCCGCCTGCTGGCCGACATTTCCAGCGACGAGCCTGTGCGCATCGCCAAGGGCGGGCGCGGCGGCTGGGGGAACACCCACTTCGCCACGCCCACAAGGCAGGCCCCGCGCTTTGCCAAGCCCGGCACGCCTGGGGAGGCCATGGACGTCAGCCTGGAACTCAAGCTCCTGGCGGACGTGGGCCTGCTGGGCTTCCCCAACGTGGGAAAATCGTCTCTAATAACGGCCGTGAGCCAGGCCAAGCCCATCGTGGCCGACTACCATTTTACGACGATCACCCCCGTGCTCGGTGTGGTCTCCCTTGGGTTGGGCAGCAGTTTCGTGATGGCGGACATCCCGGGGCTTATCGAGGGCGCCAGCGAGGGCGTGGGCCTTGGCCACGCCTTTCTGCGCCACGTGGAGCGCTGCCGCATGCTCGTGCACGTGCTAGACGCCGCGGGCAGCGAGGGCCGCGATCCATTGGAAGATTTTGCGCTGCTCAACAGAGAGCTTGCGTCCTATATGCCGGAACTGGCCGAATGCCCGCAGATCGTTGCGGCCAACAAGACCGACCTCGCCGCCCCCGAGCAATTGGAGCGCCTGCGCGATTATTTTACGGGCGAGGGATATGAATACTTCGAGATATGCGCCCCCATCCACGAGGGCACGGACGCCCTGGTGAAGGCCGTCTACTACAAGCTGGAGAGCCTGCCGCCCATCCGCTGCTACGAGCCCGAGGCCCTGCCCGAGGATTTTTACGCTCCAAAAGAGGGCGAGAATTTCACCCTGAATGCTGAAGACGGCGTGTTTTTCATTGAGGCCCCCTGGCTGCTGCGGGTGCTGCGCGGCTGTAACATGGACGACTATGAGTCCCTGCAGTATTTCCAGCGGGTCCTGCAAAAAAGCGGCGTTATCGCCGCCCTGGAGGACGCGGGCGTGCAGGAGGGCGACACGGTGAGCATCTATGACTTTGAGTTTGAGTATGTGAGGTAGGCCGTGAAGAGCCAACCCCCGAGCGCTGTTCCCTTCCCCTGCGACGCCCAGGGCAGCGTATTTTTCGCCGCGCTGGCGTCGGCGCTGTTGCCTGCGCTGGGCTATACGGAGGAGACGCCCTTCTACTGCGGGCCCAAAGGCTCTTTCTGTATACAATGCGGAAACTGCAAAACCTCCGCCCTGCAAAAGCACCAGGCACAGCTGTACCATGACTACGAGACCCTCACCGGCGTCAGCTTCGGCTGGGCATGGCCGGAGGCGGAGCCCGACGAGCTTGTTGATTTCATCATGAAGCATGCGGGTCTGACGTGGCGGCGGCTGGAAAAAGGCATGGGCGGAGAGAATGTTTATCAGGCCGTTGCGGCTTCGATAGACGCGGGCCTCCCTGTGCTGCTGAAGCTGGGCGCGGGCCGGGATTGGCATGTGGCAACCGGGCGCCAAAACGGCGCTTTGTATGTTTTGGGCTATGGGAAAAAAGGCCGTACGCTTCGAAACTGGTATAGGTCATACGAAGATGCGATCATAATCACCGGGCGGTGCGAGCCGACGATCACGCTTGCCGACGTTCTGCGTCGCATCATCGCCGTTTTGGAGCAGCCTGTGCACGCGGCGCTGGAGGCTGAAATTTACCGCCGGATCGACGAAATCACAACAGAAAACGCGCAGACGACGGCAGTGTGGCTCAATGAAAAGGCAAGTTTTTCCGTTGAGGCCAGGTATCACGCGGCGGAGGCGTTTACTTCGGGGGAAACCGCCGTGAACGGGCTGCTGCGGATGACCGGCAACAAAGTTGTAAAGGATTTGCTGGGGCGCATCTTTTTCAGCTACATCGCCGACAACCACGACGAAACCCACGGTGTGCTCTGGCAGGTGTGGGAACTGCTGGGCGTCGGACCGAAGACAGGCTATGCCGTGCCGAAAAACGCGAATGAACGAATGATGCTCCCCGAAACCCGGGCCGAACTGAAAAGGCTCTTTGCCCTGGTTTTTAAAAATGACCGGGACGTGCTGGCCGTTTTGCGGGAGGCCCTGGAGGCGCTATGACAAACCCCACCTCACTTTCCCCCCTGGCTTTGGCCTTCATAGGCGACGCCGTGTTCGATTTGCTCGTTCGCGGCGCTTTGCTTGAGCAGCCCGCACGGCCGCAGCGCCGGCTGCACAAAGAAAGCGCGCAGCGGGTCAACGCCCGGGCACAGGCCGAACTGGCAAAAAAAATCCTCCCCCTGCTGGATGAGGGGGAGGCCGATATTTTCCGCCGTGGGCAGAACGCCAAACCCGGCCACGTGCCCCGTGGCTTTACGCGGGGGGAATACGCCTTTGCCACGGCCCTGGAGGCGCTGTTCGGGTGGCTGTGGCTGCAAGGCAGGTGGGGCAGGGCACGGGAGCTGTTCGAGCAACATTCCCCTTGACATCCCCACCAGTTTGGAGTATAATGCATGTACAAATTTTGTTCAATGAGATTGGGGGTAGATAATTGAAAAAAGACATCATCATCGACCTGAAAAATATCACGCTTAGTTTCGATGGCGATGAGCCGGTTCTCAAGAACCTCAACCTATATATCCGCAACCGGGAGTTCATCACCCTGCTGGGGCCCTCCGGCTGCGGCAAAACCACCACCCTGCGCATTATTGCGGGCTTTCTGGAGCCCGACGAGGGGCAGGTGCTTTTTGACGGCAAAGACGTCAAGAGCCTGCCGCCGCACAGGCGCGAACTGAACACGATCTTTCAGCGATACGCGCTGTTCCCCCACCTGAACGTCTGGAAAAACGTGGCGTTCGGGCTAAAGTTGCGCAAGCTGCCGAAGGCAGAGATCGACGCCCGCGTGGCGGAGATGCTGGGGATGGTCAACCTCACGGGCTTCGAAAAACGCAGCGTGGGCTCGCTTTCAGGCGGGCAGCAGCAGCGCGTAGCCATCGCCCGGGCCCTGGCCGTGAAGCCCCGCGTATTGCTCCTCGACGAACCCCTGGGCGCGCTGGACCTAAAGCTGCGCAAAGACATGCAGGCGGAGCTGAAAAACATTCAGCAGCAGCTGGGCATCACCTTTATCTACGTGACCCACGACCAGGAGGAGGCGCTCTCCATGAGCGATACCATCGTGGTGATGGACGAGGGGGTCATCCAGCAGGTGGGGAGCCCTAAAGACGTCTACGACGAGCCGAAGAACGCCTTCGTGGCGGACTTCATCGGCGAGAGCAATATCCTCGACGGCGTGATGCTGGAGGACCTGCGCGTCAAGTTCGCCGGCATGACCTTCGCCTGCGTAGACAGGGGCTTTGAACAAAACGAAAAAGTGGACGTTGTTATTCGGCCTGAGGACGTGGAAATCGTGCTGCCGAAAAGCCGGGTGCTGCGGGGTACAGTCACCAGCGTGACCTTCAAGGGCGTGCACTACGAGTTCATCGTGGACGTCCAGGGCTTTAAATGGCTCATCCAGAGCACGGCGAAACATGAATTGGGCGAGGAGATCGGCATCTCCATCAAGCCCGACGAGATCCACGTGATGAAAAAATCGAAGTACTCTGACCTGGTGGGGGATTACTCGTGCTTTTCGGAGGAGTTCGAGGAACTTTCGAACCCGGAGGAGGAGGGGGAGGATGAGTAAGAAAAACATGCTCCCCCCGGCCCGAAGGGCCGAGGGGAGCGGGAAAGGAGGGGGAGCTTATGACGAATAAAACCCCCACCGGCGCAACCATCCTCAACGCGCCCTACCTCCTGTGGAGCCTGATTTTCATCATAGCCCCCCTGGTCTTGGTGGCGGTCTACGCCTTCACGGACGCATCGGGGGACTTCACCCTCTCGATCTTCGGCGGGCTGTTCGCAACACAGGACGCCCGCGACATGCACCTGCGGGTCTTCGGGGATTCCATGCGCCTGGCGCTCTACGCCACGGTGATCTGTTTGGGGCTCGCCTTCCCCCTGGGGCACTTCATGGCCAACACGAAGGCCAGCACCCAGCGCACCCTCATGATGCTCGTCATGGTGCCCATGATGATGAATTTTTTGATATGCACGTATTCGTGGCGCACCATTCTCGAGACAAATGGTATCATCAACACCTTTCTCAGCGCCGTGGGGCTGCCCAAGCTCAGGCTGCTCAACACCCCCGGCGCAGTGGTGCTGGGGATGGTGTATAACTACCTGCCCTTCATGATCCTGCCCATCTACACCGTGATGGCCCGCCTGAACACCTCCCTGGTGGAGGCCGCGCAGGACCTGGGGGCCAACCGCTTCAACGTGCTGCGCAAAATTACCGTGCCTCTGAGCATTCCGGGCGTGGTTTCGGGCATAACAATGGTGTTCGTACCCTCGGTGAGCACCTTCTACATCAGCCAGAAGCTGGGCGGCAAGGGCTCCCTAATCGGCGACCTGATTGAGCTGCAATTCCTCGGGGCATACAATTACAATGTAGGCGCGGCGTTGTCTATGATCCTCATGGTGATTATTTTGATCTGCATGATGGTGATGAACCGCTTCTCGGACAGGGAGGAGGGGGCTTTCATAGCATAATGCTGAATTATGAATTATGAATGCTGAATGATTATGAAGCGCAAACGAGGCATCTTATCCAAAATTTACGCAGGGCTTATCCTGTTCTTCCTCTATGCCCCGCTGCTGGTGATGGTGCTGTTCTCCTTCAATGAGTCGACTTCCACCGCGCAGTTCCAGGGCTTCACCCTGTACTGGTATGAGGAGCTGCTCCATAACGATTCGGCGCGGCAGGCTCTGGTGAACACCCTGCTGCTGGCCCTGCTGGCTGCAACGATCTCCGTTACCTTAGGCACGGCCGCGGCACTGGGAATTGACCGCACGCGCCGTAAATGGGCGCAGAGCTTGTTGCTGAACGTCACCAACGTGCCGCTGATGAACCCCGAGATTGTCACGGGCATTTCGATGATGCTGCTGTTCGTGTTCGGCGCGCGGCTGCTGCGCATCGCCAATCCACTGGGATTTGCCTCGCTGCTTATCGCCCACGTGACCTTCTGCCTGCCCTACGTGATCCTTTCGGTCTTGCCCAAGCTGCGCCAAACGGACCCCCATCTTGCCGAGGCTGCGCAGGATCTGGGGGCGTCGCCCCTCGGCGCGTTTCTCAAGGTTGTGCTGCCGGCGATCTCCACGGGGGTGTTCTCCGCGTTTTTGATGGCATTCACCATCTCGCTGGACGACTTCGTCATCAGCAACTTCACCAACGGCCCGGGCTTCCAAACCCTGCCGCTGTATATCTACTCCATGACAAAGAAAAGGGTAAAACCCGACATGTATGCCCTTTCCAGCCTGATATTCCTTGCGATATTCCTGCTGCTGATGCTGAGCAACATTGTGCAGGCGCAGGCGGAGAAGAGGCAGAGGAAGAAGGTGTAGGCCTGAAGGTTCTGGCGAGCCGCACGAGGGACGCCGCTCCGCGATGCCATCCTCAGTCAGCCGAGCTGACAGCTCCTTCCACGGGAAGGAGCCTTGGGGATTAGGCTAAGGTGACATAGGCCCCACAACACAATGCTTGCAGAGCTTGCTTACGGTTAATCCCCCGGGCTCCTTCCCGGGGAAGGAGCTCCCGCCTCGGGCGGGTGAGGATGGTTCGCGGAGCGACGTTCTTCGTGCGAAACATCAAAAGCCCCGGGCGGCAAATTGCCGCCCCTACAGATAAACAAACCATCAAGGGAGGTCCCACATGAAAAAAATCATCTCAATCCTGGCCTGCATCGCCCTGCTGCTTGGCCTCGTAACATGCCTTGGAGCCTGCGGAGGCCCGCGGCTCAACGTGTACATCTGGGGGGAGTATATGTCTGACGGCGCCGAGGGTAGCCGCAATCTCTACCGGGAGTTCGAGGAGAAAACGGGCATTAAGGTGAAACACAACAATTTCCCCACCAACGAATTTCTCTATTCAAAGCTGACTGGTGGCGGGGCGAACTACGATGTGATTTTCCCATCGGATTACCTCATCGAGCGCCTGATCGCCGAAGATCGTCTGGAGCCTTTGGACTTCTCGCAGATTCCCAACTACGAGTATATTCTGCCGGAATTTAGAAATCTCTATTTTGATCCGCAGGGGCAGTACTCCGTGCCCTACACCGTGGGCATGGTGGGGATCATCTATAACTCGAAGCTGGTGCATTCCGCGCCCGACAGCTGGGAGGCCCTGTGGGATCCGGCCTATGCCGGGCAGGTCCTGCAGTTCGAGTCCCCCCGTGACGCCTTCGGCACGGCGCAGATACTGCTGGGGCAGAGCGTCAACACCACCGCCGAGGCAGACTGGCGCGCCGCGGCAGACAAGCTCAAGGAACAGGCCCCCCTGGTGCAGGGCTATGTCTCCGACGAGATCTACGACATCCTCGAGGGCGAAAACGCCATCCTCGGGCCCTACTACGCGGGGGACTACCTGCTCATGCGGGAGAACAACCCGGATTTGGGTTTCGTTTATCCCAAGGAGGGCACGAATTTCTTCTACGACAGCGTCTGCGTACCCAAGGGCGCGAAGAACTACGCCGCCGCCATGCAGTTCATCAACTTCCTGCTGGAACCGGACGTGGCCCTGGCCAACGCGGAGTATATCAAGTACGCCACACCCCACGCCGCTGTGCGGGATAACCCCGAATACAGCTACCGGGACGAGGCCATCCTCTATCCCGCGCCCGAGGACATGCCCCGCGTGGAGAATTTCCATCACCTGCCGCAGGATGTGCTCACGCTGATGAACAATCTCTGGACGGAAGTTAAGATTAAATAATGCTCCTTCTCCAAGCCCTCCCCGTCCCCCTGGACGGCGACCTGACCGAAAACCTCACCCGGGCCGCGTGCGTAAAACTGCGCTGCCCGGGCGAAGCCATTCTGAGTATTCGCCTGCTGCGCCAGGCCATCGATAGCCGGAAGAAGTCAAACGTGCATTTCGTTTGCCACGTGCTTATTGAAATTGATAACGAAGAAAGATATGTCCGTCCCGGCATAGAGTTATATCATGAGAAAACTTTCGATGTGCCGGATTTCCGGCGTCAAAGCACACAGCGCCCTGTGATTGCCGGCTTCGGCCCGGCGGGGATTTTCGCGGCCCTCATCCTGGCACGGGCGGGGCACAGGCCCATTGTGCTGGAGCGCGGCCAGCCCATCGAGCAGCGCCGGAAGGACGTTTCGAGTTTTCATAAAATACGAAAACTCAATCCCGAGAGCAACGTGCAGTTCGGCGAGGGCGGGGCGGGCACGTTCTCCGACGGCAAGCTGAACACCGGCATCAAAGACCCCCTGTGCCGCTGGGTTCTGCACGAGCTTGCCGGCCACAGCGCGCCGCCGGAAATTCTCGTGTACGCAAAACCCCATGTTGGAACAGACCGGCTCGGCGATGTGATTATATCTATTAGAAAAGAGATCGAGACCCTGGGCGGCGAGGTTCGCTTTGGGGCGCGCCTTGACGGCATTTCTATTGAAAACAGCCAACTGCACGGGCTGACATATACCCAAAATTCTATACGGCATGCACTCGAAGCCGACGCCCTGCTGCTGTGCATAGGCCATAGCGCGAGGGATACCGTGGAATATCTGCACAAAATAGGTGTAGGGATGCGTCAAAAACCCTTCGCCGTGGGCGCGCGCATCGAGCACCCCCGGGAGTGGATCGACCGGGCGCAGTACGGTTCTTTTGCCGGGCACCCAGCTTTGGGCGCGGCTGATTACAAGCTCACGGCGCACCTGCCAAACAAAACCGGTGTCTACACTTTCTGTATGTGCCCTGGCGGCACCGTCGTCTGCGCCAGTTCTGAAGAGGACGGCGTGGTCACGAACGGCATGTCCGAGCACGCACGGAGCGGGGAAAACTCAAACGCGGCCCTGCTGGTGGGGGTTGATCCATTGATGGAGGGTCCCCACGCTCTGGCGGGATTTGCCTTACAGCGCAGGATCGAGCAAGCCGCTTTCGCAATGGCCGGTGAATCCTATGCCGCTCCGGCGCAAACTGTCGGCGATTTTCTTGCCTCGCGCCCCAGCAGTAAGTGGGGTTTCGTGAAGCCGGGCATCCCCACCGGCGCCGTGCCGGGAGACCTGTGCCGGGTCCTTCCTGAACCCGTGACATCCGCCATGGCGCAGGCCCTGCCTCTTTTGGCCCGCCAATTGCGTTGCTTCGCCCACCCCGAGGCCGTGCTCACCGGGCCGGAGACCCGCAGTTCCTCCCCTGTGCGCATCGTGCGCGACGAAACATGGCAGAGCAATGTGCGCGGGCTCTACCCCTGCGGGGAGGGCGCGGGCTACGCCGGGGGGATTGTGAGCGCGGCGGTGGACGGGGTAAGGGGGGCATGGCAATGTTTAATGCATAATGCTTAGTGCTTAGCTATAGTGCTCCGCACCACCCCCTCGCTGCTGCGGAGCACATTCGCGGAATAACATTCCTTACAAACAAAACCCTTGCATTTCTTGGTTAAATATGTTATAATTCTCGCATAAAGGAGTGATCTGTTTATGCAACTGCCTCAAAATAAAGAGGAATTGAAGGAGCAACTGGTCACGCGCCTGAGCCGCTTCATCGGCGTGTCGCCACGGGACGCCGACGACTCGCACTACTACAAGGCCCTGGCGGGCATTTTGCGGGATTTAATGGGCGGGATGCGCGCGGCGTTCTCGGAGCATAAGCGCGAGAGCAAGCGGGTGTATTACCTCAGCATGGAATTTCTCATGGGCCGCTCGCTGAAGAACACGCTGTTCAGCCTGGGCCTCACGCAGCTTGCCGAGGAGGCTTTGAAAGACTTCGGCGTAAAGCTTGAAAAGCTCTACGACCATGAGCCCGACCCCGGCCTGGGCAACGGCGGCCTGGGCCGCCTGGCCGCATGCTATCTCGACGCTCTGGCCACCCAGGGCGTCCCCGCCACGGGATTTTCGATTTTGTACGAATTCGGCATCTTCCAGCAGCGCCTCCTGGAGGGCTGGCAGAGCGAGCTGCCGGACTTCTGGCTGCCGGGGGGCAAGGTGTGGCTGGTGGAGCACGAGGAGCAGGCCCAGACCATCAGCTTTGAGGGGCAGGTGGAGGAGAGCTGGATGGACGGCTACCACCAGGTGCGCCTCACCGGGGCGAAGACAGTCACGGCGGTGCCCTTCGATATGATGGTGGCCGGCATGGACGGCCGCGGCATCAGCCGCCTGCGCCTGTGGAGCGCCAAAAAACAGGATATCGACATGCAGTCTTTAATAAAAGGCAATTATCTCGCCTCGGTGGAGGAGAACGCCATGGCCGAAATGATCTCCAAGGGCCTCTACCTCACCGACGACCCCCCCGAGGGCAAGGCCCTGCGCCTGCGCCAGCAGTATTTTCTCGTGTCGGCGTCAATTCAGGA
>Ga0123353_10003204_pt1 | contig 20597 bp, 14 predicted proteins | sample TergutLab28metaG_3_FD_92763 | JGI IMG/M metagenome (GOLD analysis project Ga0123353, IMG submission 92763) | Labiotermes labralis P3 segment gut microbial communities from Petit-Saut dam, French Guiana - Lab288 P3 | ecosystem: Host-associated > Arthropoda: Insects > Digestive system > Gut ... | reverse complement strand
TTATCCCAAAATACAACAAAATCCACCAGAGCGGTGGACTTTGTCTTCGGTCTGAAGGGGAAATGGGCTTTGCTCCATTTCCCTTTTTGTTTATAGAATTTATAATTATAAAATTTTTAAACATTATTCACAGCTTGTCCACACAATCCCACTGAAAAAGCATTACAATTGCTCCACAAAAAGTTCATATTCGCTTTAACGGGGAGCAGATTATGGACTCAAATCTATTGGGGGGCAAAAAAATTGAATCTCACCTGGTTGGGCTGCGCTGCTTATAAAATAGAGTGCGGCGATGTGACGCTCTGGACCGACCCATTTTTTCCCATGGCATCCGACGCAGAAAACCTCACGGACGCGGAAACCTTTGCCGAGGCGCAGGAAATCCTAATTTCCCACGGCCACTTCGACCACCTGATGAATGTGCCGGAACTGAGCGCGGCGCGCGAACTCCGTGTGCACTGCACGGACGCCCCGCGCAAGACGCTCCTGCGCTGCGGCGTGCCGGAGCGGCAAATCCACTGTTGCGCGCCGGGCGATGCCTTCGATGTGGAGGACGTGAGTCTCCGCGTATTTCAGGGCAGGCACAACGTACCCGACGCGAAAATGACCCTCGGCGTTGCGTTCCGGGCGCTCAGCTCCGTCCGCCGCGCGGGCAATTTCCTGAAAATGGCCAATGTGCATAAGAACTTCCCAGAAGCCGGCGAAACAGTTGTGTTTGAAATCAAATACGGAGGCAGGCGCATTTTGTCCATGGGCTCCATCGGCCTGCCTGAGAACGCGGAGTTCCCTGCTCCCGGCGCGGAGCTGTTGATTTTGCCCTATCAGGGGACAAGCAATCCCGCGCCCGCAGCCATGCGCATTGTGGAGGCGCTCCGCCCGAAAGCCATTGTGCTGAGCCATATCGACGACGCGATTCCGCCGCTTACGGGCCGGGTTCACATCAAGCCCCTCTTAAAACTTATGGGCAAACGACACCCGGAAATACCGGTGTGCGTGCCGAAGTTCGGCGAAGTGATGTCGCTCTCCAATTTTGCGGCGGCCGCGGAGTATGGAGAAGCCATCTCTTCCTGATAGCAGACAGCAATTAGGCGGGTTTTACACCCCGCCTAATTTTTTTATCTATGCCGATAATTTGCGGGAGCTGTGCTCCCCTGCAGCATTCGGTGTTACCCTGATTGCCCTTTTTTCTTGAACAGTTTCCGAAGCGAGGCCGGGAGTTTCTCGTTGGGCAACAGGATGTAGCCGCCGAAAAAGCCGATCCAAAGCGCGAGCACAACGAAAATGAATGTCTTGGCGTCCACACCGCTGCCCGGGCTGTCCTCCCCTTTATTGGCAGGAGGCGCAATGGTAGTGGGTGGCGCGGTGGTAAATGCCATAGTCGGGCGGGTCGTGGTGGTTTCGTTCATCGAAATCGGGTTGGCCCCCCGGCTGACCGCGATGGTATAGGTGTTCAGCCGCCCGTCCTCCGCCTTTACATGAACAAACACCGCTGTGACGCCGCCCTCTGTCAGTTCCGGATTCTCCAGGATAACTTCCGCTTTTTCATCTTCCGCCTGGGCATGAATATCCAGCTTCAGGACATCGAAGGGCACCGACGTGCTGTACTCCGTCACGGATTTGTCGAACTTCGGCGCCAGCTCCGCGTTGGACAGTTCCAGGGAGCCCAAATTGTTGTTCTTACTCTTCACATTCGACGTAGCCGTCGTGGTCGGCGCGGTAGCAGTCGGTTTCGCACTGGCCGTCGGATTCGTGGGCTTCGGATTGTTGTTTCCGGCGGAAGGCGGCGGAGGCTTGGCCTTAATTGCCTGTATCGTATAGACCCTTTCCGCGCCGTTCTCCGCTATGACCCGAACCGTAACATTCGCGAGCTTATCGGAAGAAAGCAGCGGGTTGTCTATGATCGTTCTGGCTCTGCTGTCCTCCGGCGTCGCCTTGATCAGCAGATAGGCCACGTTGTAGTCCGCCGTGGTGGTATAGTTGGTGATATCCCTGTCAAATTCCAGGGAAATCTTGGCGTTGGACACCGTCAGGGACGCGAGGTAGTTGTTGGACGAGGCCGCGGCCAATGCGGAAACGCTGTATTTCACAGCGGCAAGGGATTTTTCGCTGCCGTCCGCAGTGGCTTTTAAATCCTTTACCGTAACCGTGACCTGCTTCCCGGCCGCCGCGGGTTTCAACTGAAAGCTGGCCGAAAAAGCGGCGGTGTCAGACAAAAACGACACCGTCTCCCCGCCCGCGCTGGCGGAAAAGCTCGGACCGCTGAAGTTCATTCTCCAAGGCGAGGCAAGCAGCTGTTTCGTCTCTTTCAGTTCCAGTTGATCGCTGTTGTAATCCAGCATGCCGGAAAGGGCACCGACGTTCGTGCCGCGCAGCCGGAATGTAATCGTAACCAACTCGCCCGCATAGGCGTAGCCGGGGCCGGTCAGCGTCGCGGAGGACACCTCAGCCGCGGCCGGAAAGAGAAGGGCAAGCAACATACAGAGTGTTACGATCAATAAAAGCCATTTTGACTTTGCTTGACGCATCCTGTGACCTCCCTGTGCCGTATTGCCATAATTGTATTATAATCGATATTTGGAATCGTGTCAAGCACAGTAAAATAGAATTAATTTCTATTAACAAAAAAGCCGCCCCCATACGGAGCGGCTTTTTCAGTAAAGCAACGCCTATGCCGCGGCGAGAAGACTTGCGACGAATTCCGCAATGAGGTCAAACGTCTCGCTGAGTTTCGCCAGGGTTTCCTCATTCAGATAAGCCGCGAGGTATTCCAAAATACGGGCGAAAATTTCTCCTAAAAACATGTTACAGTCCTCCTCCTAAGATTTGACAATATTCTGTCTTTGTTAATCATAGTGCAATTTGCTTGTAACATAATTCTTTTTCAGAAGATAGTATGACAAGACTGTGAATTTGTTGTGAATATTTGATTCAACTCTGCCTGCGCCGCCAGACTCCGGGAGGAAGGTCAGCTTTCCGGTGAACCGTAATAGAATATGAATGTTATATCCTCTTGAACACTGAGCAGCGTGGCAGATTTTTCATATTGGCTCACTATATGGGGCACAATCGTGGTTCCCGGGGGAAGCACGGTATTATAATCCGGGTAAACGACATATGTCCACCCTTGCGGTGCCTTGTATGGATGCGATTCCAGCGTGATGTCTCCGCCGCGCGGCACGAAAAAGATCTCTACCGCGTCAGTCACGTCAATTATTTCATCAATCATCGGCCCGGGATTGGAAGGGTGCCCCAGCCTGTGCTCCACCTTAATCCGGCACAACTTTAAATCGAACTTGCCGAGCTCGTTCACGCGCGAATCAATGGACCACTGGCGCTCTCCCTGGGTTCTGCGGGTATACAGCAGTAAGACAACATGGTTGGCGTTGATGTTGGTGAAGAAGGGGTCCGGGGGCTCTACGCCTTCCGGATAGGCGAAGCCGTCCACCTGATAGCTGTGGTATTCCCAAAGGTCGAACTCCGGCAGGGTGCCCAGGCTGAAGTTGGAGCCGTCGGCCACGGTGTAGAAGCGGTCTTCCGTCAGTTTATTGGAGGTGTTGCTGTATTCCCGGAACATGACGAGAACGGAGCGCTGGTTGTTTGTTTGGCCTTTTTCATAGAGCAGTATAATCGTATAGTCGCCGTAGACCATCGGGATGACCGGGTTGCCGGGGTTGACGGGCTGGGCGTCGTTGCTCCACTTGTGCGCGTTCTTGTAGGTATAGTCCGCGCCGTTGTAGGTAATGGTGCCCTGGGGCGTGATGCTGAAGCTGTTGCCCGCTTTGACGGTGAAGGTCGTGGGGGGCAGCAGGTCGGCATAGACCACGCTTTCGCCGTAGGGCAGGTCCTCGTGCCACTTCACCGTAATCACATAGTAGGTGCTGTAATACAGCGTGATTTCCTTGTTGCCCTGAATGTTCAGGAAGTCCGGGGGCGGGGCGGGTATCACCATGCCGCCGGGCAGGGAGTAGCCCTCATAGATATAGCGCTTGCCCAGGACGGTCAGCTCCCAGGTGCTGTTGGTGTCCATGGCGTCCACGACCGAGAAATTGCTGTTCTTGTCCACCAGGTAGTAGTCGTCGTTGCGCAGCACGTTGGCGCGGTTCTGGTACTCCACATAGTGGATGGTGACGGCCTCTTTCAGCTCGAAATACACCGTCAGCGTCCGGTCCTGCTTGACTTCGTTATAGACCGGCTTATCCGGCAGGCCGTGCACAATGCCCGAGCCGATGTTGTTGTTGTAGGCGGTATAGTTGTAGTAGTCGTCCCCGCTCTGCCAGATGGGCTCGCGGGCACTGTCCGGCAGGAAGAAGGGGTCGCCGTAGGTCACGGGGAAGTTCATGCTGGGTTTGAGCGTGGCTCCGGTGCCGATTTCCTTGAATTCCACCGTGACGGTGGGGTTTTTCGCAAAATACAGATAGATTTCCCGCTGGCTGGCGCTGGAGCTGCCCGCTATGGTGTAGGGGGTGAGCGGGGGCTCGCCCGGCTGTATCACGCCCGCGGGGTCTATGCCCACGCGCCGGTAACCCGCGATGTGGTAGGTGTTGCCGTTATACAGGATTTCGCTCATGGACACGACAGAGGTGATGTAATGCTCCTCTTTGGGGAGGGTAATCACCCTGTCGGGCCGCAAGGTTGCGTGGGGGGCGGCGAAGTCCAGGAAGTGCTCGGTCACCGTGCCCAGGTCGGTCACGTGGTAGGTCCGGTTGGTCCAGGTGCTCATCAGCGCGTTCGGAACATATTGCACATAGGCCTCGTTCACGAACAGTCCGCCCTGGTCCACTTTCACCTTAAAGGGAATTTCATAGCCGTCCGGCGGCAGCACACCAAACTCCCATTTCAGTTCCTGCTGACCAGTGGGCAGGGTGGTAATGGTCAGGTGGCCCTCATAGGGGCCGCTGCTGTCGGGCACATAGCTCAGGCCCAGGGGCAGCACGTCGGTGACCGTCACGATGATTTCGCGGGAACGCTGGTCCAACTGCCCCGCGCCGACGAGAATGTTGTAGTCGTGGCGCGCGTTGTGCAGACGGGTAAAGGTCACGTCGATTTTGCCGTCTATGGGGTAGATGCGGCCGTCGGGCAGCTGCGCGGAGGTGTAGTCCCCCGCGGCAGGCAGCAGGTTCACGGGCACCACACCGGCCGCCCAGCCGTTGTTGGGGGAAAACAGAGTGCTGCGGTTGATTAGAATGTGAACTTCCGCCCCCAGGGAATTCCGGCAGTGGATATCAATGATGTAGTCCCCTGGCTGCGCCTGTGACCAGCAGCCCATCAGGAATTCCAACTGGAAGCTCGAGTCGTTGCGCAGCCTGTTGTAGATGACTTTGATATAGCGCTCGTCGGACCGAATCAACGGGGCGTTGTTGGTCAGGTTTGTGGCGGAGTGTTGATTGCAGACGGGAGCCGCAACAAAGGGAAACGTGGGCAGCGCACCGGAGCCATAGGTCAGCTGCGGCAACCCGGGATTCCCGGTTACATAGAGTGTGGACGCAACGCCGGGCTGCCTGTCCAGAGGCGTAAAGCCCACCACCACACCGTCGTTGGCGCTGAACCCGCTGGCGTTAGACTGCACCGCGTTGATTTCCATGGGATAGTTGGATTCCAGAGTCATCTCCCCGTTTGTGGTGCCGCTGCCGTTTGAGGTGACGGAAAAAAAGCTGGTGGGTCCGGGGGTTTTGATGACGGGCATGGGGTTCGATGTGGCATTGTAGCCCGCGAAACGCGACATGGAGATGAGGTTCATTCTTGCCGTGCCGGGGCGCCACGCGCCTTCGTAGCGGGTGCCGTCGCCGGCGACATTGATTTTATAGTCGATCTGATTCCCCACGGTGACCTGCACGGGGTTCGAAGCGGTGCCGTTGCCCGGCACACCCAAATAGCTGGCCGACTTGAAGCAGCCGCCCTCCTTCATATAATACAGCGTGGTGATGTTGTATTCGTTCCGCGCGAAATAGGAAATGGGGTTCAGCTGCTTCTGGTTGGCCTCAATCAGGTAGTAGCCGGGGAAATCCGGCGGGGTAATATAGTAAGATTGGCCCACTACGCCGGTAATGGTCTGGTCGTCCGCCAACGGGGCGTTGTTGTTGCTGAAATCAAGGAAGCGCACAGTGGCCGTAACGGTGGGGGGCGGGGTGATAAAGGGGACCTCAATGTGCAGGTTCGCGTAGGCCACCACGGTCAGTTCCGAGCAGTCGTGCTCAATATAGCTGGTGAAGAAGCCGAAGCCGCTGTAGGTGCTCAGGGGCGCCAGGCTGCGGGTGCGCAGCTCGCCGTCGATAAACACCTGGAACTGGTGGGTCAGCGGGTCGCTCTCCACACGGACATAGACCGGCCAGGGGTCGTTCGGACGGATATCCACTGCATAGGTACTGATGAGCATGCGCCGCGACATGTCCGCAAAGGATTCCACGTCGTTCATGTCCGCGTTCAGGACATAGTACAGCCGCAGATCCGCGCAGCGCCCGTCCGCCGGGTCGTCGCAGTCGCGGGCCTCCAGGACGATCATGTAGCCGGTATACAGCCCGCCGGAAATCCTGCCGTTGAACAGGAACCCGCTCTGGCCCAGCGCGTGGAAGGAGGAGTCCACGGCCATTTCCGCGTCCATGCCCGCGTCCGTGCCCATGGGCCGCAGCGCAAAGGAGACGCTGCTGAACTGGCTGTAGTTCTCCGCAAAGACGTAGTCCAGGTTCGCGGCCTTGTCGTAGCCCATAAACACCAGGCTAGAACTGCCCAAATGCACGTGGTTGGGCGAGGTGTCCCCCGTGTAGGCGCGCGAGCGCGCGACGTTGTAGGCCGTGTCGTGCCCCGGGTGGTCCTCATAGTGGCTCCAGGCGACCTTATCCGGCCCGAACACACTGGGAATCGGGCTGGGCGCCGAGTAGGGATGGTTAAAAATCACCGGGTAACCCAGGGGCGCGGCCCTGGTATTGCTGGTCAGGCTCACAATCCCGACGGTCACCATACTGACAAAAGCAAGCAGAACCGCAATCGTCCTGCGGGAAACCGCCAGCTTCTTCAGCTTTTTTATCATAGTATGTTTTTGCTGCATGCTGCGCAACACCACCTGTTATCAATTTGCGGATAAGATTCCAGTATTCAATGATTACGCAAGTATCATAATGGAAAAACGCAGGTTCGTCAACCTTTAAATGTTAAATTATCTATCGTTCTCTTTAGAAATACTCTATAAATTATTAATTAATTTGGCGAGGCAAAAATTCCGTTAATTTTTTGTTTTTATGCCGTAAAAAAATCAGATATAGACTTTTCGTCAAAAAATTGCTATACTGTCTTCAGGAAGTTCCCGTGCAGACAGCAGAAAAAAATTTTGGCTTTCGAAAGGAATGCTTTTCATGATAGAAGAATATATCCGCGTGTACGTCTCCCAGGAATACGATATCATGGTCGGCCATGCGCTGCTGGACGATATCGGCAGCCACATCGCCAATTTGGGCGGCGTGGAGCAGGTGGTGCTGGTGTCGGACAACAATGTATACGCCCTCTACGCGGCACGGGCGGAGGCATCCATCCGCAAGCAGGGCATGCAGGCCTACTCCTTTGTTTTTCCGCAGGGGGAAGGCAGCAAGTCCCTGTATACCTTCGAGCGGGCGATGGAGTTCATGTCCTCCCACGGCTTCACTCGTTCGGACTGCGTTGTCGCCCTCGGCGGCGGCGTGACCGGCGACCTGGCGGGCTTCTCCGCCGCCGTATATATGCGCGGCCTGCGCTTTGTGCAGATTCCGACCACTCTGCTCGCCACGGTGGACTCCGCCATCGGCGGCAAAACGGGTTTGAATTTGAACACCAGCAAGAATTTAATCGGCGCGTTTCATCAGCCCAATCTGGTGATCTGCGACCTGGATGTCTTAGATACGCTGCCGGAGGGGGAATTCCGCAACGGGGTCAGCGAAATCATCAAGTTCGCCGTAATTTGCAGCGACACGTTATTCCGCGCCGTTGAGGCGGGCGCGATTCACAGCAATTTGACCCAGGTCATCACGGACTGCATCGACCTCAAACGGAAAATTGTGGAAGAGGACGAGTTCGGGCACACCGGCGAGCGGCAGATTTTAAACTTCGGGCACACAGTCGGCCACGCCATAGAGCTGTGTAGTTATTTCCGGATTCCCCACGGGGAGGCGGTGGCCAAAGGCATGATCGTCATGAGCAAAATGGCGGAGCTGCTCGGCATCCAGGAGGAACCGGTATACGGCCGCCTGCGCAAGGTCATCCAGCGGGAAGGCCTTTCCACGGATATCCCCTTTTCCGCGCGCAGCCTCTCCGCCACGGTGATGTCGGACAAAAAACGCAGCGGAGAGAACATAGACCTGATTCTTCCCGTAAAAATCGGCGACTGCATTATCCGCCGTGTGAAAATTAAAGAATATGCATTGCTTTTGGAACAGACCCTCGCGCTGTTGCAGGAAGAGGCATAAAAGATTTTTTGTAGCACATGATTTTCATATGGTGTTCTTACTTTTTTCATATGATTGTGTCATACTATGTTGAAATTTAATGGGGAAGCGGTTGCAGGCTATGAAATTGCTGGTCTATCTGTTAAGGGCAGTTCTGGGGGGGTTCTATTCCCTTTTTAAGATTTTACCAGTAAAAGACAAAATCACCATGATCAGCCGTGAGTCCAACAGCAAGCCCATTGATTTTGCCTTAATTGAGGAAGAAATCCTGCGCCGGAAAGACAACGTCCAACTCGTTTTCCTCTGTAAAACCATAGATTCCGGTCTTTTTGCCAAGCTCCGCTACGGTTTTTATCTGATTCAGAGTCTGTACCACATTGCGACCTCCAAAGTGTGTATCGTGGACACCTACTGTATCCCCATCAGCATACTGAAGCACAGAGCGGAGTTGCTTGTGGTTCAGCTGTGGCATTCCCTGGGCGCCATCAAAAAATTCGGTTATCAGGCCCTGGATACCTTTGAGGGACACAGCAGCACGGTCGCCAAAAATTTAAATATGCACCAGAATTACAGCTATGTCACCTGCGCCTCCGAAGCGACCCGCAAATTTTATTCGGAGGCCTTTCGTGTGCCGGAATCGCGGATTCGTGTGGACGGTATGCCCCGCATCGACTACATCATCGGCGACGAAACGAGCAACCGCCGCTGCCGCGAAAAAGTCTACCGGCAACACCCGCAGCTGCGGGAGAAGCAGAATATCCTCTATGTCCCCACGTTCCGCAAGGACACTGCGGTCCCCATGGCGCCCCTGCTGGAGCACATCAACCCGGAGAAGTACAATTTGATTATCAAACTGCACCCCCTGGATTCCACGGACATAGCACACGGTTTCGCGGTTTTGACCAAGGTCCGAACCTTTGACTTGCTGAAAGTTTCCGATTATGTCATCACGGATTATTCCGCGGCCTCCATTGAGGCCAGCCTGCTGGACAAGCCCGTACTCTTTTATCTGTACGATGTGGCGGACTACCAGAAAAAGCGGGGCCTGAACGTGGACCTGTTCCAGGAGATGCCGGGCTGTACCTTCACGGAATTTGAGGAACTCATGGCGGTCATTGAGAGCGGCCGCTATCCCTATGAGGCCCTGCGGGCCTTCCGGGATAAATACGTGGAGACGGCGGACACTAATAATACGAGACGAATTGTCAATCATATCTATAGCACGGTGGGGTGGAGTGTACTTGAGACGGAAGATCCTGCGCAAATGCAAACGTATCGCGACGAACTATGCTAAAAATCATCCCTGGTTCCGCCCCTGTCTGCGGCTGCTGCTCTACTGCAAAAGGCGATTCTTTTTCCTCCTGCACAGCCTCTGGCAGCCTGTAGACGAGAAAACGGTGGTTTTTTGCGCGTATGACGGCAGATCCTTCGCCTGCAGCCCAAAGGCAATTTACCAATACTGCCTGACCCGACCGGAGTTTCAGTCCTACACGTTTATTTGGGCCTTCCGGCGGCCGAGACGCTACGCCTACTTAACGGAGGAAAACCCCAATACTGTTGTCGTGAAATACGGCTCCAAATCCTTCAACCGCAGCATGGCGCGGGCCAAGTATTGGGTCTTCAACTACCGGATGCCGGACCACATTTTCCCCCGGAAAGATCAAGTGTATCTGCAGTGTTGGCACGGCACGCCTTTAAAGCGGCTGGGCATTGATTTGTCTCTCACCGACAATCCCCTGAACACGACCCAAGAGATACACAAAAAATATTACCTGGACGCGCAGAAGATCACTTACTTTATTTCGCCCTCCCGCTACGCGAGCGAAAAATTCCGCTCCGCCTGGCGCTTTCCCGAGGATTCGGACGTGATGCTGGAACTCGGCTACCCGCGCAACGATTTCTTGTATCAATTCACAGCGAAAGATGTAAGGCGCATCAAAACGGAGCTGAGCCTGGAACGCGAGACGCGGAAAATCCTGCTCTACGCGCCGACTTGGCGGGACAACCAGCACAGTTCCGGCGTCGGCTACACCTACACGCCGGAGGTGGACTTCGATTCCCTGCAGGCACAACTCGCGGAGACTCATGTCATCCTGTTCCGCGCGCACTATCTGGTGGCGAACAAATTTGATTTCGAGCGCTATGAGGGGTTCATCTACAACGTCTCCCGCTGGGACGACGTGAATGAACTGTATGTCATTTCGGATATGCTGATTACGGATTACTCCAGCGTATTTTTCGATTACGCAAATTTAAAACGGCCCATCTTATTCTATATGTATGATTTAGAGCTTTACCGGGACACGCTCCGCGGCTTTTACATGGACCAGAACGACCTGCCGGGCCACATCTATACACAGGAAGCCGAGCTAGTTCAGGCCATCCGGGAACAGACGGACGATTTTTCCTGCGATGAGAAGTACCGGCAATTCAACGAGGTTTATACCTACCTGGACGACGGCAACGCCGCGAAACGCACGGCGGAATTCCTGTTTCTGGGGAAAGATTATAAAACGGGGGGAACAGCATGACACGCGTATTGACCTACGGAACCTTTGACCTATTGCACTTCGGGCATATCCGGCTTTTACAGCGCGCCCGCTCGCTGGGAGACTACTTGATCGTCGCCCTGTCTACGGACGAATTTAATCTGGTAAAAAATAAGACCTCCTACCACGACTACGACACCCGCAGGCAGATGCTGGAGGCCATCCGCTACGTCGACCTGGTCGTTCCGGAGATGAGCTGGGAACAAAAGGTGTCCGACATCGAAACGTATTTTGTAGACATCGTGGTGATGGGCAGCGACTGGGCAAACAGCGAACGCTTTGAGTATCTGCGGAACCACTGCGACCTGGTCTATCTGGACCGGACCAACGGCGTCTCCACCACGCAGATTAAACAGGAGCTGGGGCTTCAGCCGCCGCTGCGCGGCGTCAATCAGCTGCCGGAGGCGCAGGAGATGGAACAGCTGATGGCCGCGGGAGCGCACCAAATTAGATATTAGATTTTAGACGTTAGACAGCAGATGAAGTAATATTTTAACATTACGGTTTATGGCAGACCGCCTGTAGGGGTCGATGCCTTCATCGGCCCAAAATTATGGCAATCGCCTGGTTTGGGCGGATGAGGGCATCCGCCCCTACAGTATACGTCTATGCCTGGGAGGGGTATTCATGGTAGAAAAAAACCGGGATAAAACAGGCAGAAAGACCTATCTGCGTTACATTGGCTATGGGGTCGGGGCCATCGGGATGGACCTCAGCTACGGCCTGTTCAACACTTTTTTATTCAAATATTTCACGGATATCCTGTTGATTTTGCCCTCCTACATCGCGCTGATGAGCTTCGCTGCGCGGATTTGGGACGGCATCAACGACCCGATGATGGGCACGATTGTGGACAATACCCGCTCCAAATACGGCAAGTTCCGGCCCTGGATTCTGTTGGGCGCCGTGCTGAACGCCGTTGTGTTGGTCTTTTTGTTCACGAATCCCGGCTTTCGCGTGGACGGCAAAGTCAACGTCGGCCTGTATGCTTATGTGGCGCTGATGTGCGTTCTCTGGGACATGAGCAACACCATTGTGGATATCCCCTACTGGTCTATGGTGCCGACGCTGACCACCGACCCCCAGAAGCGGAATATCGTAGCCACAATCCCCCGCTTTTTTTCCGGCCTGGGGCAGATTGTCATCATCATCCTCTCCCCGCTGATGATTCCCCTGCTCGGCAACACGGAGGGGCTCAATCAGAAGGGCTACACCTATTGGACGGCCATCTGCGGCCTGTTTTTGATTCTCGGCTGCACCGTCACCTTTTTCTCCACCAGGCAGATCACGGGCACCATACATACGGAGGAACCGGAGGAGCGCTTTACCCTGCGCAAGGCCTATCAGACCGTAAAAAACAACGACCAGCTGCTGATTTTCATGCTGGTGGCGATTCTTTCCAACACGGGTTGGTACCTGGTGAACGGCCTCTCCACCTACTACTTCGAGGATGTTCTGGGCAATTTGAACCTGATCTCCCTGTTCGGGATGATTGCCGGCGGCGGCCAAGCCGCCGGGCTGGTGCTGCTGCCCACCCTCTCCCGCAAAATGGAGCGCAATACGGTCATCAAGCTCGCCCTGATTGGCACCATTGTCGGCTATTTCGGTATGTATTTCTTCGGATCAGTGATCAACTTCTTCCCCTTGTTCGCCCTCTTTGGCGTTGTTTGCTGCATGGGCGTCGGCTGTTCGTTTGTGTCCCAGACCGTCATGCTGGCCGACATCGTGGACTACGGGGCCTGGAAGCTAGGTTACCGCTCCGACTCCATTGTGTTTTCCATGAAGAGCCTGCTGCAGAAGGTCGCCTATTCCATCCAGAGCCTGGTGATTGGCTTCGGCCTGTCGCTCTCCCACTACAACGGCGCGCTGAGCGCCCAGCCGGATTCCGCCAAAACCGGCATTTCTATGATGATGTTTTTGATTCCGCCGCTGCTGTCCCTGTGCGCGCTGCTGCTGTTTTCCGCGAAATATAAACTGGACGGCGCCAAGATGCGGCAGGTCAAGGAGGAACTGGAGGCGAAATAATTGAAATGGGGACACACATGGCAATAAAAAAACAGGTGGAACTCTTCACGGACGGCGCCTGCTCCGGCAACCCGGGGCCGGGCGGCTGGGGCGCGATTCTGCGCTATAAGGGCAAAGAGAAAGAGCTTTCCGGCGGTGAAGCGGAGACGACGAACAACCGCATGGAGCTGACCGCCGTCATTGAGGCGCTGCGCTGCCTGAAAGAGCCCTGCGCCCTAAAAATCTACACTGATTCCCAGTATGTGGCGAATGCCTTCAACCAGGGCTGGATTCACAACTGGATGCGCAAGGGTTGGAAGAAGGCGGACAATTCACCCGTACTCAACGTGGAGCTGTGGCAGCGACTCTGGGAGGCCCTGCAGCCCCACGACTTTGAAATCATATGGCTAAAGGGCCACGCGGGGCACCCGGAGAATGAGCGCTGCGACAAGATGGCCGTGGCGGAAGTCAAGAAATATACGGCGGACAAGTAAGGGCGGGCCACACGGCCCGCCCTCTTTTTTACTAAGACGTCATTGTCTGTTCCAGTATTCTCCCGTAAAATCCTTGCCGCTCAGGCTCTTGTTCAGCTCGTTTAAGCGGTTCCTATCCTCTTTAGACATGTTAGGGAAGTAATGCGGGACACTGTCCGCAGCATGCTCCAACAAGCGCCGCACTTCCGCCTCCGTCTATAAAACCGTCACTGCTTCGACGTCAAGTGACTTCCAGTTACATTATAGCTTTGTTTTTTGCTTTGTCAATAATATTTCAAAAATTTTGTAAAATAAAAAATAAATTAGCTTTTTCGACCAACAGTATTCACCGGATTGAATTTTATACGCCGATGTGCTATACTAAAATCCTATCACTTGGGCCCTGCGCCCGGAAAGGCACGTTCCTGTTCATGAAAAAAATTCTTCTCTCTGAGATTATAACCGCTACGGGTGCAAAAACGCTCTCCCATGCGCAGGATATTGCCGTAATCGGCGTCAGCACCGACACACGCAGCCTGAACCGGGGCGACATCTTCTTTGCGCTGAAGGGCGAAGATTTCGACGGGCACGACTTTATCTCCATGGCACAGGAAAAGGGTGCCTGCGCGCTGGTCTGCTCCAAGGATGTGCAGTCCGATCTGCCCGTATTGCGGGTGGAGGACACCATAGCCGCTTTGCAGCGCCTGGCGGCCCATTACCGGGCAAAATTTTCGATTCCAGTGATTGCCATCACGGGCAGCAACGGCAAAACCACCACAAAAAATATGCTCGCCACTGTGCTTTCCGCGAACTACCGCGTCTATTACGCGAAAAAAAATTACAACAATGAGATCGGCCTGCCGATATCTATACTGGAGCTGGACGATTCCTATGATATCGCCGTCTTGGAACTGGGGATGAACCATTTCGGGGAAATCGAGGCCCTCACACGCATTGCGAAGCCGGACCTTGCCGTCATCACGAACATCGGGATGGCCCACATCGGGTTTTTGGGCTCCCAGGAAAATATCCTGAAGGCGAAACTGGAAATCCTGGCGGGACTGAAGGCGGGCGGGCTGCTGATTCTGAACGGGGACGATCCCCTGCTCCGCGGCGTCACCTCCCCCGCTCACGAGGTCGTATTCGTGGGGCCGGAGGGCCCGCTTTCGGTCTCCAACATCCGGGCAGACAACGACCCCAGCTATTTTGATCTCCACTATCACGGAAAAACCTATGCCTGCACGCTGCCGACCGTCGGAAAATACAATGTCAGCAACGCGCTGCTGGCGCTGTATTGCGGCCTCCGGCTGGGCGTGCGTTTAGAGGATGCCATCCGGCAACTCCAGCGCTTCACTGTCACCTCCATGCGCACGGAATTTACCTCCGTGGAGGGCATCACCATCCTCAAGGACTGCTACAACTCCAGCCCGGATTCCGCCGGCGCAACCTTGGAGGTGCTGGCCAAGTACTCTTCCCACGCAAAGAAAATCGCCATTTTGGGTGAAATGGCCGAATTGGGAGAGTTCAGCGAAGCGGAACACCGGAAGCTGGCAAAGCTGTGCTGTTCTTACCAGTTCGACTATGTATTCTTCATCGGTTCTTACTACCGGATTTTCGAACAAGAAATCCCGAAGAACCGGGAATGCTTCGACAAATCGGAACGGGACTCTTTCGCCAAGGCGCTGCAAAACTATGTTGCGGGCGGCAAGCTGAAGCCGGGGGATATCGTGCTGATTAAGGGCTCCCGGTCTTTGAAAATGGAAGAATTCTATGACTTGTTGACAAGTTACATCAAACCGGAGAAGAATGACTGCGTGGCCCTGCCCCCAAGCGCGGCTAAATTATATATAGACACCAGCGCTGTAAAATTTAACTATGACCAAATTAAAAAAGCGGTAGGCGAGCAGGTGGAGATTCTGCCCATGGTCAAGGCGAACGCCTACGGCTGCGGGATTGATATCATCGCCAAGGTGTTCCGGGACATCCAATATTTGGCTGTGGCCGACGTGAAGGAGGCCGCTCTGTTGCGCCGCGTTCTGCCGGAGGCCAATGTTCTGATCATCTATCAGCCCTGGGCGGGCGACATTGCGGAAATCGTGTCTCAAGGGTACATCGCCTCGGTCAGCGATTTGGCCTTTGCCGAACGACTCAACGCCCAGGCCAGGAAACAGGCAAAGCGCTGTAACATCCACATTGAAGTCGATACCGGCGCGGGCCGGCTGGGCCTGGAGCCCAACCAATGTCTGGAGTTTGCCCGGGCAACGCAGTCCCTGGCGCATTTGGCGGTGGAGGGCATCTTCACGCACTACAGCTGCGCGGACAGCTATGATGAATCCGACTTGGCCTTCACCAAACAGCAGACCGCGCTGTTTTTAAGGGCGGTTGCCGACATCGAAAGTGTATTGGGCGAAGTCCGCTGCAAGCACGCCTGCGCGGGCGCGGCCATCTTCAACCCAAACGCGGCGCACTGCAACATGGTGCGGCCCGGGTATATGCTCTACGGCTACTACCCCAGCCCGGCCCTGCGTGAGAAAGTCCCGCTGAAGCCGGCTCTGTGCTTCGTCTCGGTCATTTTACAGATTCACGACTACCCGGCGGGGACCGCCATCAGCTACAACCGCAGATTTGTCACCCGGCGCGACAGTAAAATCGCAACCGTATCGGTCGGCTACTCGGACGGACTCAGCAGAAGGCTGTTCCAGCCCGGCAACGAAAAGAACGGCTGTTTTGTTGTGAACGGGCAGCGGGCCCCCATCGTGGGGAGCATCTGCATGGACTTGACGATGATTGATATTACTGATATTGAAGGGGATGTCCGCGTCGGCGACGAGGTAGCAATTTTCGACAACAGCCATGTCACAATCGAAGAAATGGCGGAGATTTGCGGCACTATCGGCTATGAAATCATCGCGCAGATTGACGACAAAGTAGAACGGGTGGAGCGTTTCTAATCCCGCCATCATTGCGAGTCCTGGCTTCCGCAGGGAACTAGGCGAAGCAATCCAGGAAAATAGGCAAAACAGCTGAATTGCTTCCCTTCGGTCGCAATGACGGGTTGCGGAGAATTAATGGAAAGGAGTACATCAGAAATGCCGGATACAAAACGCGCCGTGGTGTTCAGCGGCGGCGGGGCGAAGGGCGGCTACCAAATCGGCGCCTGGAAGGCCCTGCGGGAATTGAATTTCCGGCCCAACGTCGTGACGGGCACCTCTGTCGGCGCGCTCAACGGGGCACTGATGGCCATGGACCTCTTCGAGGAGGCGCTGGAAATCTGGAACAGCATGGGCATGGACCGGGTCTTTACGGACTATGCAAAGGCAAATGAAGACGCCGAGGCCCAAACGCTCTCCTTCCGCTTTCTGCGCAAATCCGTGCTGCGGGGCGGCGCGGACTCCACGCCGCTGCAGGATTTGGTCTACTCCATGATGGACGAGCCGGGCCTGCGCGCCTCCCCCGTCCGTTACGGCCTGGTGACGACGCGCTACCCCGAACTGAAACCGGCGGAGCTGTTTATAGAGGATATTCCGGAGGGGATGGTGGCAGATTACATCCTGGCCAGCGCGGCGGCCTTCCCCGTCATGAAGTCCCGTAAAATCGGGGACGCAACCTACATAGACGGCGGCTTTTCCGACAACATGCCTATAAGAATGGCCATCCAGGCCGGCGCGGGGGAAATCGTGGCGCTCAACATCGGCGCCATGCCCAGCTCCGGCACCCAGGGGGACAATGTGATCGTCCACTACGTGCACGCGAAACGGCCGCTCAATTCGCAGTTCGGCGGGCTTTTCCTGTTCGACCGCGACCTGGCACAGAAGAATTTGCAGCAGGGTTACTTGGACACCTACAAGTGTTTCGGTCTGTTGGACGGCTATTATTACGCCTTTGAGCGGGGCGAACGGTACAAAATAAAACCCTTTGAGGACATCTGTTCCGCCAAATTCGACAACAGCTTCAGCGCGCTGCCCAGCGTCAGCTTTCTGGAAAAGAGCGGCCGGGGCCAGGTGACGGATTTCCTGCGGAATCACGAGGCCAAACCCTTTGAGTTCAACTCCAACGTCCTGCACTGCGCGGAGGCGGCGGCGGAAATATTTGAAATCAATCCCCAGGAGGTCTATACGGTGGAGGGCTTCACGCGGGACATTCTGGCCAATGTGCAGAACTACATCGATACGGAGAAATTCCACGACCGCGCGCCGAAGCTCGTTCAGCGCTTGGAACAGGGCTTGGGCCTCAAGCTGATGGCGACACTGGTGAAGAGCCTGGATAAAAAACTGCTGACTGGCCTGTGCCTGTGCTACTTCGTAAAAGACAGCATGACTCCCAGTGAAAAGCGCCGCCTCTGGGCGCTAGCGGCGGTAATTCCGGAGGTCTACTGCGGGGCGCTGTTCTGCTGCGCGGCCTTCCAGGTCTATGACAAAGAGGCAATTGAAAATTTATTGATACATACTATAAGTGAAGAAGGGGATGCCTAAGTGAAAATCGTTGTTTTAGACGCCTACGCCACCAACCCCGGGGACCTCTCCTGGGACTTTCTGGAGCAGTTCGGGCACTACATCGTGTATTACCGCAGTACGCCGGAACAGGCCGCGGCCCGCGCGTTCGACTGCGAGGTCGTGCTGACCAACAAGACCGTGCTGATGGCGGAGCAGCTCTCCCAGATGCCGAAGCTGCGTTATGTCGGCCTCCTGAGCACCGGCTACAATGTGGTCGATGTCGCCTACGCGAAGGAGCACGGCATCACCGTGACGAATATCCCCTCCTACAGCACGGAGGCGGTGGCGCAGCTGACCTTCGCCCTGCTGCTGGAGTTGACCAACCAGGTCGGTCTGCACAGCACGGCCGTGCGGGAGGGCGCCTGGACCAGCTGCCCGGATTTCAGCTTCCAGAAGACGCCGCTGGTGGAGCTGCAGCAAAAAACATTTGGGATCATCGGCTTCGGCAAGATCGGGCAGCAGGTCTCGAAAATCGCGGAGGCCTTCGGTATGCGGGTACTGGCCCATTCGGACGTCCCGCCGCCGGAAACCGCGGGGAGCGTCGAATTTGTCTCCCTGGAGGAACTGTTGCGACAGTCCGACGTGGTATCTCTGCACGTACCGCTGACAGACGCCACCACCGGCATGGTCAACGCCGATTTCCTGGCGAAGATGAAACCCAGCGCCTTCCTGCTCAATACGGCGCGGGGCCCCGTCGTGGACGAAGCCGCCCTGGCGGAGGCGCTGGAAAACGGTCTCATCGCGGGGGCCGGCGCGGACGTGCTCTCCGCAGAGCCTCCGGAGGCGGAGCATCCCCTGCTGAACTGTAAAAACTGCTTTGTCACCCCGCACATCGGCTGGGCGGGCCTGGAGACCCGGCGGCGCCTGCTTGCCGTCTGCGAAGAGAATCTCCGCGCGTTTTTGGAGGAAAATCCGGTCAATGTGGTAAATCCCTGAATATCGGGTAAACTAATGCCGGTGCCTGTAGGGCGCGATGCCCCCGGCGCGCCATTCCTATCAACACAATGCCCCGTAAAATGGCGTGCCGAGGGCACCACGCCCTACCATAGAATTGATATCATTTGCGAGGTGCCCGATGCGCAAACAAAAAAAGCAGGCAAGGCAAACGCCTTTACACATCCGCGCGTTTGCAACGCAGCCAATCAGCCAACCGGATCACAGGCAGGAACGGACCGGTGTCGCCCTGCCGGAGGATGAAAACGTCCAGCGCAATAAAGACTGGGTGGAACGGAACGAAAAGTAGGGGCGGACCTCGTGTCCGCCCATTTCAACTGCTCAATTCGTATACCCACGATATGTTACGTACAGAACCGTTCCATTCGGCAACACAGAAAATTTGTAAAACAATTTATTTTCTAACTGCTCTATATATTTCACGGCTACAATTTGATGATCATTGTTAAATTTTGTAAGAATCAAGTTGCTTCCCACATAAAAAACTTTCCATATTTTATCAAAGTTTTGTATTACCATATAATATCCGTCTTCTGCCTCAAGCGTGTGGGTAACCGAACAAACCGAGGCGACCTGAATTTCCTTGTTTTTTTGTTCGTTTTTGACTTCCCCGTCACTGGATAATTGAAGCTTGTGCAATTTTAATGAGTATTTCTCCGCCGGGATAGTGGAACTATACTCTGCCCAATCAGGGTATTCCGGAAAATCAGATTCTGTCACGATCAACATCGGCGGAAAATTATTTCTAGTGAAAAGTTCAAATTCTTTTCTAAAGTCCTGATAAAGGAGAGGCGTTTTTTTATTGGAAAGAATTTTGCCCGCTGAGTTTATGACAATAAACCGGAGAACTATCGTAACGTTCGTGCTCTCATCATATTCGAAGCTTTCCGTTACCAAAACAAAATTTCCGTTTTCCATGTATATTTCCATGTCATAGCCACAATATGGGCTACTCAGTTCTTTCGGTAATTCAGTCGTCCATTTTTTCTTTAAGTTTTCGTCAATAAGCGTCACGGAGGGGGTTTCCAACTCTACCGCCAGATATCCATAATTTTTAAAATATTCACATCTATAATCAAATGTCTTCATCTTATAAAACAGTTCATCCGGCACAGATACGCTCACAAGCCTGTCCTTTTCTATTCGATAATAGTTACAAGTGTTGACTCCGTCCACTTTCAAATACCCGAATTTGAAAAAAAGATATTTATTTCCGAATGATTCCGAGAACGTGATATTACCGGATTTATCGAACAATAGGATTGCGCCTATTGGGATCGATGGGCTCGGTGGTTCAGCATAGTCGTAACCCGCGAATACCAGCGCATAGCCATTTGAAAATTCGTTGAGAGTGTTTAATTCATAACCACCATCAAACAAGGGGATCGCGCGTTCGTCCACCGGCAGTTTTTTATATATCTTTTCCCACTGTTTTTTTACTTTTGAGTCGTATTTCGTGATGCGAAAAGTCATGGGGTCATTGGGATATTGGCGCCCTTCTTCGTAGAAATAATCTGCGGTCAAGTAACCGCCGTCCGAAGTGACAATGCCGTCCAGCAAGTATTCGGCCTCTATTGCCGCGAAGCGGATCGTTTCCGGATTTTTTTCTTTCAGGCTAAACGGCTGAATCTGTGGAAATTTGACTTCTTCCGGCTTTTTGCCTGTAGTGGGCAGCCCGGTTGTCGGCTCCTCCTCTGTGCTTGTGTCCGCTGTCGA
>Ga0123353_10003203_pt1 | contig 20597 bp, 11 predicted proteins | sample TergutLab28metaG_3_FD_92763 | JGI IMG/M metagenome (GOLD analysis project Ga0123353, IMG submission 92763) | Labiotermes labralis P3 segment gut microbial communities from Petit-Saut dam, French Guiana - Lab288 P3 | ecosystem: Host-associated > Arthropoda: Insects > Digestive system > Gut ... | reverse complement strand
TTCAGTTGCCCCCTTTTGCAAATAAATCATGAAGCGCCTGCAGCAACTTCGCCTTGCTGCCGTAGGAGTTGGCGGAAGCCTGTTCCCAACAGCGATCCGCAAAGCCATTGGTGCTGTCGCACTTCTTTTTAAGCCTCTCCTTCTCCTCCTGAAGGCCTTCCAACTCAAATACTTTCAAATGCATTTTCAAATACCAGGTTTGCCATTCTGCCAAAAATTCCTGTAATATCACGTTTTCCAGCAGGCGAGGCTCGTTCAGTAATTCCGCATCGGTCATTCCCTTGGGCTTTTGAGGAATTGTCTGTGTCCAAAGGGCATTTGACCGTAGCAGCTTGTGCCTGTCCCGCTGAACTGAAACCTCAAACACTTCATTCCACACCCAACTCAGACATGCAAAGCGTTCCAGAAGGTTGCGGTCCTCATCCGATGGCATCAGGGTTTTCCAACTGGCGCTGGACTGATAAAATTGGCTCAAGATCCACGCAGTATGCCATTCGGTCAGGTCAGGCCAATTTTGTTGTTTCTCCTCAATGTATTCGCCGCGGTCCAAAAAGGGGTTTTGGGCAGGGTCGATAAAGCGGTAGACATCCCTGTGAAATTGCTCGAAGAATTCCTTTGCCTGCGCGTGTTTTTTCTCTATTCCTTCGCGTTCCCAACTGCCTCGGTTATTGTTTTTTATCTTGAAATAAGGCGCAAGGCAAAGGATCGCTCTTTTTGCATCAACAGGCAATTTGCTCATGTCCGCCAGTGCGTTCCACATGCAGACAGTGGACGACACGCCAGTTCCCCCAAAGGAGGACGCGCAAAACGCCAGTGGCATATCCGCATCGTACCTGTTGAGAAAATGCATAATTTTCCCGTCTGTAATTATGCCGCCAGTCATGACCGGCGCTTTCTCGATGACAGGTTTGAGCAGAAGGGCCCCAAGGCCGGGGCATCCGTAAAGCCCATTCGAGGGCTTGGTTTTGTTCACCTGTTCATTCCCAAGTAACGCTTTCAGGAAAAGCTTGTCTTCGCCGGAGTATTGAGGCGTGCGAGAGGCATCCCATGCCATTTGGATTGTTGTGTTGCGATCAAGTTCGTAATCACCGATTCTCTTGATGGCCTTATCCACCACTTCCACATCCACTTGCGCAGAAAACAATTCGCCGTTTGGCGTGTCCGGGCTGAGGCTGCCTTGAAAGATGCCTCGCAACTTTTTATAGCGCTCCGCTTGATTTTTCAATACGTCCGCATTCTGATCCTCGTCTGTGTCGAGCACAAGCACGTGCAGATTATGCCTAGCAAGAATGCCGTATGCGCAACAGTGTAACAAGGCGATTGCTACCCTGATACCCGTACCCCCTGCCGCGATGAGATAATAGTCCGCCATGTGTCGCTCCTCCACTTTATGGTCTTGGATTCGATAGCCTTACCCACAATTCTTTCAAATAAGGGAATCCAGGAAAAACGGTCATCGAAACGCATGCGAATGTAGTTATGCCAAAAAGGACGAGAAAAACATTCCACCACCATGCCAGACGTGAGATGGCGATGGTCGTGAACACGACCGCAGTAATAACAATGAGCGCAGAAAGAAAAACGACGAATGACCAGGCGGTCCTATCATAATGACTTCGTTTTCTCAGGCCCCATTTACAAATAAAAATGCAGATAAGGATAATACAAAGGTGAATTAAGCAAGCGTGCAGCATTGCACTTTTTGAAAGTATCCACCAAAACTGTGAAAACCGTATATCGGCATTTTGTTTTTGGACCAAGCTCCACACTTCTGCGAGCGCCGCAATAAACTGAAGCGTGCTGTTTATTGCTGTACAGATACCCCTAATTCTCTGCATGCTTATTCCCTCACTTTATTAATAGCACTACCTGGAAACCAGCCGTGTACGGCGCGCTGCGCGATTGCTCTGCCGGCACAAAATTGTTATAGTTCACCAGCCGGTTAAGCCAAAGGGTTTTCGTGGTGTTTCGATCTCTATGATTATTCGGTTGGTTTTCCAAGTCTTTTATGTCATTATACAACATCATTGCCTCGGCCATATCGCTTGGCATGTCGAGCGATGGTTTTACCCCTGCTTTTACTTCTTCGGCTTCCGCTGTCAACGCACTGTCTAAAGCTTGGTTTTGCACCCAATGTAGCATAGTTGGCCGTGCTTCCGGCAGAATTTTCGGCTTGATGGCTATCTTACACAAATACCGGTCGTATTCTTTATCGTTTAACGCTTGCAGTGCCTCTGCAGGAATCGTATAGGTAAGGAGCGGATGTTCTGGCGTTGCAGCTTCTGGATTGATGAAGGTAAGGTCATCGGCATCCGGCAACGGTAACAGCACTAAATTATCTATTTCGTTATGTGCAACGCCATATCTATCAAGCTCGTAGATATTACATGAAACCTCCCAATAGATCGCGTCTTTGTATTTTGCCAGGGGATTACTAAAAAATGACTCGGCTGTTCGGCCATATTGACCTTCTTCTCCAAGCAGGATTTGTAACACGATGGGCTCCGTCCGAGCCTCAGCTTCTCTTTCCAACACGAACCCCTTCGTACCATCGTGGTAAATTTGCTTGTACGACTTCTGCTGCTTTTCTGCCAGCACAGCCGTAAAGCCCAGTGAACCACTGTTCAGATCAGGTTCGTTCCATACAAAGTGGTCTGGATCCAGTTGCTCCATTAATGCATCGCAGTAGTTCATCGTATTGCTGGGGGTATTACTGATCACGACAAAATAGAGCGGTCTTTTCACCTGGCCCTCATATGGTTTCGGGGGAGCATAATCCACCGAGTAGGACAGAACCGCGACATTGTATTTTTTGCATATCTCCCCGAATTGATCATATACTGAGAAAAAGCAACGTGAGATTGCCATATCCGCTAAGTCGAAAAAGTCATCGGTGACTATTACTACAGTATCCACACGCTGCTCATTCTCTTCCAGGGAGATCCCCTGCAGCAGGAATTTCGCTTTTTCGAGTACCTGACCCATGACTGTGGTGTTGTTGGAGGAATCTATGTCGGTTGAAGCTGCCCATGTTCTATCCATCACCGCTTGCTCCACGCGAGTGCTGTACTTGAAGCGATAAAACAGGGTGTTGTCATTTTCAAGGGAGTTGTGTTGGTTCCAAAGGAAATTGCTGAGTGTTTTCCAAGCGTCACCAAACCCATTGAACGCCAGAATCCCATTGAAATCCGTTCTGCCGTCTACCAACAGCGCATAGGGCTTGTTACCAGTCCGGGGCCCTGCGTCAATACTTTCGACCATCGCATCGATCATGGCGGGTGCGATGGGATTCACGTATTTTTCCTGCAAGTGCGCTGAAAATACACAAAACGCGCCTAATCCCAGAAATAGAATGACAACAATGACAGTCCAAGCAATTTTCTTTCTTCGGTTACTAACCATGAAGCACTTTCTCCCCCTGAAGCTTAATCATCCCCTGATCCCGCAACTCATATTGGCCGTCGCCTATTCTGTGCACGAATGCCGGCTGCATACCGATAACAATACCCGACCGGCGTTTATCCCCATCGAACGAAAAGCAGGTATCCAAAAGGAGTGTCCCTTGCAGCAAATGCGGTGTGTAGTACCCGTTGAATTCATCAGGATGCGGAAAAACTTCGCCACTGTCTATCATGCAGTAAAAACCGCGTATATCCTCGATAAACCGTGGCGTGCCATATACCCTGTTGGATACCTGCTCATAGTTACATACAGAAACACGAACCGGGCTTCCTCTCAGAAGATGCTCTTTTGCGGTGAATTCGGTATAGGACCTGAGAATGAGTGTGCCGATGTCCATGTCTTCCATTACGGTGTGGCTTGCTTCTGGTATGGGTTGATTAGCCACCTGCGTCTCCGATATGGACGGATCCAACGATCGTGGCTGTAGCGTTGGTGACAGCTCTGTTTCTGCTTTTTCTTCTTCGGTCACGGTTTGCAGCGGCTCCCCAGCCATGGGCTGAACCGGCGCTGGCGGAATCACCAGGTGGTCATTGGGCCGTGCACCCTTTTTTCGGAATACCAAATTCGCCAGTACTGTCGCACAAAAAGTTGCCACAAATATGACAATCCCCAAAAGAAGAAACCATTTCCATGTGAAACTCAAAAAGAGCTGCGTATCCGTCACTATAACTGGCACGGCCACCGCGAGGCCTGTCAACAACATAATACATATCCCCCGCATACAGTGAAAGTAGTGCTACGCCTTATCGCCCCAGCGTCGTGTAGCAATATCTAACAGATCGTTATAGTACCAGACTGCAAGGCCTACAACTTCCTCCTCGCCCAACAGCATAGCCGCATGGCTGTCCACAATGGCCTTGTTCATCATATCATCCTCCGCAAAGCTGCCCGAGGCGAGCTGTACATATGCTTTACACTTATGGAGCAAGCCGACAAAGGAAGTGCAGAAGGGCTTCAGACGCTGCCATTCCCGGTTTGCTACACCTTCGGCAATGATTTCATTGAACACTGCGTCGAACAACTTGGCAATGTTCTCCGCCTCCACTTTGGACTTTTCGACAAGCGCTGCCCTGTCAGCGGGGTTTTGGCCTTCGGGGAACTCTGGCAACGGAGCCATTTCCTCGCCAAGAACCCTTTCTCCCGCGAGCAACCCTGTTACTACTTCCACCTTGTCCTCGTCTTGGGGCATGATGAAGATGACCCGCTTGTCTACTTCGAGCACCTTCTGGATAATCCGCTCCAGCACTTTCATGAAGGGAGTTCCGGCGCAACCTTCGCGCCCCGCGTTGATGGACTGCCCGCAGCAGAAGCCCAGCCCCCGGGAACCGAGGCCCGCGAAATAGATGCGGATCGTTTCCATCTGCTTGATTTGCAGATCCTCCTCATTGTGCTTGAGGAAGGAGGCGATCAAATAAAACAGGAGCATGTAGCGCAACTTGACGATTTCGGAAAGACAGCGCAACGACTGCACTGGCGTAGTGTCACCGGTTTTTCCGGGCTCCAACGTACCCTTTAGCGTGATTTTTTCATATGCGGGTGGGAAGTTCTGCATCAGGGTGTCCAACAGCTCCGCCAATGCGGGGTATTTCTTTTCTTCCTTATTGCCGCTGGTGGGGAAACGCAGGCACTCCCGTTGCTTGCCATTCATGATGTGCCATTCGTACGCTTTCAGGAAACGCTCCTGCACCTTAACCTCATCCTCGCTGAGCGGCTCGGCGAGAAATTTGCGCAGCTCTTTCAATCCGGGAGACAGCGTTTGCGGTACACTCCCCTTGGGCGGATCTTTAACAGTGGAGTATATCATGGAGCGGCGTACCAGACGATCACCTGCCAGGCCGAACGATGTTTTTCGGATAGTATTGCCTTTCATGGCGCAGATATCGGTAGTGCCACCGCCAATATCCACAATCACGGCGCCACTTTCCAGGTGCAGGCTGCCCTCCCTGTCTTTGAAGTGCTGGAGGTAGGCACGCACGGCATCTGATTCGGCATAAATTTGCAATGATTCTTCAAATAAGCCACCGAAGTAGTGCGTATTCATCTGATTCATCGCCACCTGCAAAAAGCTCGTGAGATTGTTGTAGGCGATGGCGTGTGGGCAGGCTGCGAATAGCTGGACCCGCTGCGCGCCAGCCAGGCGGGCGTCCAGAGCCGCTAGGGCAAGCAAATTGCCGAAAAACACGAACAGCGCGTCCTCCACTTTGGTGGCGTCGGCGGCTTTCACGGGGAATTTCAGCCCGGCGTAAACGCCGTAGTCGCTTAGGTTCAGGGCATGGAGCGCACGGTTATCTCCCTCCGGCATGAAGCGGGCCCAGACCTGTGCATCCATCTGGATATAGCGCCCCTGCAGGTATGGTTGGATGGCATCGCGGTCAATAAACTGGTTGATATCGTTGATTTGGGCGACAGAGTTGACTTTCCCCAGCAGTCCGTCCTGCCCCGGCAGGATTCCATGGAATCGCTCGAACACTCTCTTCATTTCATCCTGCTCATAAGGTACAAGGTCCAGAACCTTGTCATGGCCCGAGAAAATGGAGCGTGGACCACCGCTGCCGTCGATATACATCATTGTTGCGCTGGTACCAAAATCGATAGAGACGTTCATGCGCTTGTCTTGGATGATGCTGACCGGGCTCTCCTTTTGCAACAGGCGCAGGTTGGCCAGATGATGCTGGCCGTCCGAACCACCGTAAATTCCAATGAGAGAGGGCCGCGTTTCCGTCTGATAAAGCGTCCACGGGGCATTGTTAATGGCGGAAGAGACAGTTTTGCCCTTGTGCCCATCGACCCGCAGGCGGATTTTATCGGCGCTAAGGTATTGCGGGCTATCCTGATAATATATCAGCTGCAGATCTTTACGTGTTTGCTCGTTGCTCACAGCAGCGTTAATCAGGTTGGCCAGAGGCTGCCGCCCAATAGCGCTGCCTGCCTTCACAACAAAATATAGCTTCCACGCATCTGCGGGCAGGTTGACATTTGGCCAAAGGGAAAGATATGGAAGCGATTCCAGCAGCCAAAGTGTATTGCCACGCAGGCTGTATCTCTTGCTGCGGTTTTGTGGGATGCCGTCCTCGTCTTGGAACTGGATGGAAACATCCACCTCCAAATCGACGGTATAGCGCAAAGAGAGATGTATCGACCCATGGCATTTATCCAAAAACTTGTAGATTTCCTCGTGCACGGGGGGCAGAAGATACAGCTTGCTGCCATCAGTACCACCGATGTTCGGCACTTCAATGGGGCTGCACAAAAAGTGTTCCGCCAGGCTGTCACGCTGCACGTTCGTCAGCGGCAGCAGCACTGCATTTTCTGTGAAGGTAACTTCGATTGACGGCGTTTCCGAATTCGGAGGCAGTTCCAAAAACTCCACCATCCCCGTAGGCGGTTCACCGGGCAGGTGAGTGCGTTCTTCCAGGGAAAGCTGTTTATAGGTGCGGCCGGCTTGGTCGAAGTCCTCGTATTGATCGAAATTCCCTGCCAACTCCAAGTAGCGGGCAAGCATCTGGATGTACTTTTTGGGTTTATCCTCCGCGCTGTAGGGGATTTGCCCTTCCAAGCGCCGAAGCAGGCGGTATACAAGCTTGCCATACATGCCCCGGTTTTCGCGCAACAGATAGGTGTGTACGCCACTCCAGTCCGATACGTTGTTGCTGGAGCTATGCCAAGGAATCAGCCCGCTGGAAAATAGCTGCTGGGTTTCGCGGTTCAAGGGAATGGGGCAAAGCAAGAGCTGTTCGTCCAGAAGCGCGAAAGGATACCGCCGCCCCTCCTTTATTACAGAGAGTCGGGTCAGGCGCCAAAGCTCGCGTGCCTGTTGGCCCTCCGGGTTGCAGGGGTGGCGCCCGGCGGCGCGTAGGTCCTTAATAATTGCCTGCTGCGCATGCACACGCTCGTCTGCATCTTCCGGCTTCTCCCCATTTTCCCAAGGCTCAATGTCGTCATGCTCGAACTGAATACGCAGGCCCAGTTTTTCATGCAGTAGGTAAATACAAAGCGAACCCAGCCACCCATCCAGCATCGGGTTCCAGTTGGTCTCGGATTGCACGTATTCCATCATTTTGTTCGCGCATTCGTGGGCCGCGTTATCCAGCACCAGAAGATGCGCGATGCGCGAGGGTACCGAATGGCTGCCCCAAGGCCGGGCTTCCCCCATCCAGTTGCGCAACTCGCGGAACCCCATTGTGCTTTTTTCCCGCTTGACAAAACCAATCGCGCCGCTGGCATGTGTATTTACATCATTCTGTTGCGCTTCCGCGACAGGCAGCGCAAGATGTGGCAGCTTCCCCATAGCGAATGATCCTCCTTTATATCGTCTGACAGCTTCGGTAGATGGCGTTGATTAAGTCCAACTCGGTTTCCGCTTTTGTGAAATTAAATTTCCCGTTGAGCGTTTGGAGCAGTTCGCTAAAACTAAAAGAGAGTTGTGAACCGAGGACGCCGGAGAGGTTTTCGTTCCAACTTTTCGCGACCGCAGCGGTATAGTTCTGGCTTTCGATAAATGCAAGCAGTTCTTCGAGTTTATCCCGGTTGACCAAATCGCAGATGGGCGCGTTGTCCGCATAAGTGGAGGCAATCTGGAAGACGAAGTCCAAGTAGGTTGCGCAGAATTTTTGAAGCGGTATCAGTGCGCCCGGTTTGTGTTTTTTGCCATTTTTTAGGTAGCGGCAATAAATCGCATTCTTTTTCTTTTTTGCAATCTGATAATCGGGATAGAATATACCGCAAACTGACAAAGCGAAATACAGCATTGTTTTCAGTTGCTCCGTATTGGCGGGCAAGTTGTCCCAGCCAATTTGCAAGAAATCACTTTTATCGTCGGCGGTGAGTGTGGCCACATACAGGTTCTGATTCGTTTCGCCGTGTTTGATTTCCAGTTCGCGGTTGCTTGGGTTTGCCGCTGCCTTATAGAAGTGACACAGTGCCGATGCGACCAGCAGATCCACAACATTGCATTCGCTGGTTTGGTTTGAGCCACCCTTGGCGTAAACCGCTTTGCTTCTTTCGTGGGTTATCCGGCAGCGTGGATGTAATCCAGCGACATAGAGGGCGTCAAAAATCGCATGCCCTGCTTCGCAGCCGGGTTCACCACCCCGTACCAGGTTGGGGATGTTCCCATAGTATCCGAGGGCGGTTTGGGTGGCTTCCGTAATATCGTCGTCCGTCAGGGGCTCGTTTTTCTTCTCCTCCTGCGGTACCTGGGGGATATTAAAATATGGCAGTAATAATGCTCCGCCAATGAGCACGCTTTTGCTTCTTTCCTCGCCGAATTTCATCGCCTGTTCGCGGATGTACTGTGCGATGTTGACGAACATGCTCGCGCCGGTACCGCCGAATATGCTGCCGATAATGAAGATTTCGGAATGTCCCTCTTTGAGTACCTCTTCAATTTTTGCCGAGAAGTTCGGGTTGACTTTGATGCCCTCGAAGACTAAGGAGCCGATGTTCGGGTGGCGTTCAAAACCGTTGCGCAGGGACATTTTACGCTCTTTTTCCGTGTAGAACAGCTCCAGAAATTTCCTTGATTCCGGCGTGCAGTAACTTTCGAGCGTATCGCCACCGTCTTTGCCCAAGATGCCTTCCATGGTCCAGCCCTTCCGGCCAGGATCAATATCGAAGCGCGCAAAGGCACGCTGATCCGCCTTGCCCAGCACCTTCGCCAGCTCATCATATGTATCCATGGCGGAATAAAAATTCGCTGTGGTGCCGTTTTGTGTATCTTTATCCATGCACATGACCAGCAAATCTCCCAGCCCGTCCGCCATGTTGGCTGCGAGGGCGAAGATGGAGGCGTTGCCGCCGCGGGATCCCGTACCGCCGATGGTAATTAGCAGCTTGCTCATTGATGGTACCTTCCTTTCAATCAGTTAGGCAGTGGGGAAAGATAGCGCGCCGCGATAAACTGTGCCGCGAAGACCATAGTGGCGCTGGCCGCTGTGATGGGGTAGAGGCCGATGGCGGTGATCCTGCCCAGAATCCAGGCGGCCAAAAAAGATAGCGTGGCGAACAGTACCAACATCACACCGGATGTAACCAATGCGGTGGGTGTGCGTGCGGCCAATCTTTCATTGGGCAACGGCTTGCGCATGCGGAGGTATTGCCACCAATACGCCCCGATGGAAAGCAGCACTGTGGGAAGATAGACAATTAAAAACCAGGTGGGGGCGTTATCCGCGAAAGCGATGCCGGTATCGGGATCGATTTCCAGGAACTGGGTGCTTAGACTACTGGCGCGTGTCATGTAAAAAGATATTCCGTAGACCGCCAGTTGAAGAAATGTTCCGATGATGGGTTTCCAGAATTTCTGCATGGTGTCTCCTCCTTGTTGTGATGTCATTGAACGCTGAGCCGAATATCTATCGCTAAATCCAAAATGACCTTGCGGTGTTCAGGTAGGCTTTGCGCGTCGCCGAAGGAGTTGTGCATGACATGGAAGAAGCTGTCCAATCCTTCGGTTTTGAGGAATTTATCGTTCGGGTTGGTGCTTTCGTTTGCGTAATAAGTCCATTCCTTCACCCACAACGGGATATTCTGCGGTATATCCATCACGGCTGTAACCGGCAAACGGACGGATATATAGCCTTTATTTGAGATCTGGCGCAAAGCTTCGATACTACGCAACCGCAATTGCAGCTGCAGAGCGCCGTTTGCGCTTTTCACTTCATAGGCGGCCTGTTTGGCAAGTGGAGCCGTGCTATCTCCCGAGATACGGGGCACTGTGACACCATGCCGCAGCACTTCAGTGTTTACGCTGATATATTGATTCTGCTTATCTCTTTCCGACATAGCCCACTGGTTTTGCACCTGCGCCGGGGGTGCGCTTGTATCGCTGGTTGGACTCGTGGCAGAGGTGGGCGCGGCGCGCGGCGCGCTACTGTACAACAGAAAGACCTGTTCCTGTGGTTTGCCTTGTGTGTCCGTGACACCGCAGGCGATACCAGCACCACCTGCACCAAGATCCTTATAAACGGTTGGCAGAGTGCTTTGCCCGTTGCCCTCGGGATCCAGCAAGGAAGGCAGGGAGATATATAGAGTCGCCAATGCCTGTGTGAGGTCTTTTTTCTGCTGCGTAAGGTCGAAGTACAACGCGTTTTGCTCGCGACTGTCAACGGTTGCGGGGGGGTAAATATCGGATTTATATTTTTGTGCCAACTGGAAAGTTTCGTTGCTGTTGGTCACTGTCAACTCACCTTTGAGCAACGCCTCAAGCTCAAGGCCGGCAATCCCTACTGTGCGAGCCACATCGATTTGTTCCAGCTTGACTTCTTGCAAACCACCGTTGGAAAGGAAGGCCGCGTAATGGTGTTCAATATTTTTAGGCTCGAGGAAATACTTTCGTAAATCGTGGGAAAACTTCAGCGTATCTTCTGTTGGACCGATGATGATGATATAAAAGGGCAATCTTGCTTGCCGGAAACTGGAGGATACCATATTCGATCCGGAATCCTCACCCACCGAACCGCTGTCCGCCACGGAGGCCTGCCCTGTGAAATTGGAACGGGCGGCAAAAAGGACGACGGAATGGTTTTTGTACCCCCGCACGATTTCCTGCAGGTTCTTGGCCAGATCCATATTTTCCTTGTTCTGTTCCGCCATGTCGGTGATAAAGATATTGAGTTTGCTGAAATCCACAATGGACTTATTCGCCGGGTCCTGCTCTGGAAATAGGAGTTGCAGGGGCCCCATGCCTTTGACGAAAGATCCTTTGTTGTAAGTATAGAAACAGTTTTTGTCTCCCGGGTTCGGATGCTTGTACGCTTCTTTGAATTTTGCTTCCCCGGTTGAGAATTGCTTCCAACCGAGGTTCGCTCCGACCCTGTCGATATACCAAAAAGAGCGCCCCCCCGTCCAAGTGCTCATGAGCTCGTAGACAGAGTCGGTTGTGCGGATGAAGTCGCTGTTTTCGGCCCGCACAAACCCAGACATGGATTGTGTGTTGTCGAAATACAGAACACACTCCATGTCTTTTCTTGATTCCTCCCGTACAGTCTCCGCTGGGAGTATATCATTGGGCGGAGTGATCTTGGTCCAATCGGTCTGATGGCCACAGCCTACCAAACACAAATAGATTCCCGAAAGCAATCCTGCCAAAATCACCCGCACGTGTGCTTTTCTGTTCACAGTTCGCAGCCCTCCTATTGTAAATCTTCGCCTGTTTTATTTTGGATAACGAAAGATTGGTACTCTCGCGTCTTTTATCTCATTCTTTTCCTTGCGGTTATGTTTGAGGCAGCATCAATTTTGTTCTGAATGGAAGCGAAGGTTTACGAATAGAAGCACAACCTGTTCGTAGAGGTGTCTTTCGCTGTAGTTTGTGGAAATATGTAGCTTGACATGTAAGTAGGTAAAAGGAGTAACGTGTAAACGGTTTGCACATACTATCGTTGGAGGGTCGCACATGAATTGGAAAATCTCTCCATCACCGTCATAGCCCCGAATATGGCTCGTTTTTTCGTAGAAATAGTCTTCTACGAAAAAGATGCCAGAACTCTTTCTGTATAAGCGTTACGCGGCCAATTGACCATAATCCGTACCCATATTAAGCGAGAACATATCCATCTGCTTGCGCTTGATCTCCATTGAGGGATGGACATACTTGTTCAGCGTAATCTCTACAGACGCATGGCCCAACAGCTCTGACAAAGTCTTTGGATCGCCGCCGCGCTCAATGAACCGTGTGGCGAACGTGTGCCTCAGCACGTGGAAGTTTGCATCAGTAATGCCCGCGGCAGTTGTATATCGCTCAAAGCGGTATTGGTAGGTGCGGGGCTCCATGAGCTTTCCGGCTTTCCCGGTTAGGACGTACGCCTCCGGGCTGCCCCGATAGGCTCGAAGCAGTTCTGTTATATACAGCGGCACGGGAATGCTCCGCAAAGAGCGCTTGCTTTTCGGCGGCCCGATGATCAGCATAGTTTTGTTCTCCGCCGATGGGGCGGTGGTCTGTAACCGCTGTACGGTATGCCGCACATGAATAATCTGGCTTGCAAAGTCGATGTCGCCCCAGCGAAGCGCGCATATTTCGCCGACGCGCAAGCCGGTATACAAGCACAACAGGATCCCACATTTGGCAGGATCCATTTTGTCCTGCATCAACTGCTCTAACCCCGCCTGCTCGTCGGCTGTCAACACCCTTACCGGCTCTTGCTCCGCTTCAGGACACTTCAGCGTGAAGGCCATCGGAGGCATATAGTGCTCCAGAGCGGCATAGCACAGCGATGATTTCAGGATCAGCGACATCGACTGCAAATAACTGCTGGACAGTCCACCGCAGCCATCCAATCTACCGCTTTCAGATTTCTGATGCATGAAGCTTGCAAGCTTGGCTGTGTTGATCTGAGACAGTGTAAGCTGCCCAAGCGCGGGCTCAATATGCCTTTGAATGAGATTTCTGAACTTGATATAGGTTGAGGGCTTTGCCGTCAAGACCTGTGTATCCAGCCACTCGAACAAAACCTCATTGTACAGCTTTGTGCCGGAACATCTGTGCTCTTTTGGCTGTGTTTTCGCTGCGAGCAGTTTTGCTTTGACCGCAGCGTAACTCTTCGCATAAACAGAGGCGTACTTCGTTCGGCCATCGCTGTCTACGCCGTTGGGGTAGCGCCCCTCCCAGCGTCCATCCTTCCGCTTGTGAATATTTTCGCCTTTTCTGGGCATCTTCAGGTTCTCCTTTGACCATGATTTTGACCCCTTATAGGCTTTATAGCAAAGCAATACGGGCCTTCTATTTTACACCATAAGTGGCTCCTCGGCAGGATTTGTGCTTCACTCCTGAAAATTGCTAAAATTTCCCCAAAAAAGCTCTTGACATACAGCTGTATTATAGATATAATTAAATGCATTGGAAGCCTGCTGTACCTTTAAGGCTTTTCGTAGAAGACTATTTCTACGAAAAAATTTGATAATATCGACGCCTCCGCACAGTACTGGAAGGCGGCTATTTTTTTTGCCACCTGTCGTACCTGCGTGTTCAACTGTAGCTCAAGCAACCATGGTGGACAATTGCAAAGGGATAAAAAATAACCGCTGCTCAATTCAAAAATTGAATATCTGGATGGGATTAACCTCCATGCAGAAGAACGACTCGTCCATGAAATCCGATGCCTTATACCCTATATAACAGGTGAAATGAAAAAAACGCGCCGATACAAAAAATTGCATCGGCGCGATAGTGTTTTTTCGATTGTTCATAGTGTGGTAAATGCCAACTCACGGCACGAGCGCCGCGATGGCAGGGTCTTGCTGTAGATACTTGCGAGCACGGGACATCCAAGCTGAAACGTTGTTGGCGGATTTCCCACCGAAAAGCTGGCCAATCTCTTTACAGGAATAATTCCGGGCTTTCAGTCGTATAGCTTCGATGCCCATGGCAATGATGCCGGAAGCACCGCCAGCTGCGGCTTCAAGCAAACTATCCAAGTCAGCGCCGGAGTGGTCCTCCTGGCAAAACTCTGCATGCAGTGGTTCCAAGTCCATATAGACCTCATGCTCTTTACGGAGTGTGGCATACTCCAGCGCGTCAAAAATCTCATTACGAATCAGCACGTAAGCATATGTTTTAAAGGTAGCCTGCTGACCCTCGACATAGCTGGCAGCGGCCTTACAAAGGCCAATGCGGCCGATCTGGACCAGGTCATCACGGTTGTACATGCCGCACTGATCTGGATTGTGAACTTTGTCCTTTATAACCCGGGCGACCAGCGGCATATACTGCTCAACCAGCACTCTCTCCGAGTCTGTCAAACGCATAGACATAGATTTTCCCTCCTCCCTTGCGGTTTTGCAAAATCTTCTGGCTCTCCTCTATCACCTGGCGGCAGTAGTATTCGCCCAGGTTGCCGATGTGGGCTTGAGACTTAGGTGCCTGCAGAATGGCCGCGAGCCAGCGATAGGCCTCATCCCGGGACATCATCCCACTGGTGAATAGCTGGTCAAAGGAACGGTGCGCCTCTATGCGTAAGGCACGCAGTTTGCCATCGGCCAGTGTGCCCATCGGTTTTTTTGTGCCTGCATGAGTCCGAACATAGGCGTCACAACCGGGATAGTTGTTGCAGACATAAAGCATCGTGTCACCAAGGTTCTCGTGGTATATCCCAGTGGCGCTGCGGAAGTGTACCGGTGCACCGCAGTAGGGGCATCTCATTCCCTTTCTTTTCTGATTTTTCATGGTCTTTTCATCTCCGTTCGTAATTTTGGGCATAAAAATAGCCAATCAGGCTGCGGTGCATAGCAGAGCAAGTCGTTGGGATGCGTCGCACCAACGTCCGACTCTGCAGCACCGCAGCCTGATTGGCAAGCCAATTCATGGCTGGACAGTTATGGAGTCTACTGACTCCCGCTCTTAGGCGAAAACAAAATCCCCGCGCCATCCAAGACCGCTCACCTGCGCAGTGTCTTCCTGCGGAAGTCACGGTCCGTAACGACTCCCTGCCCTACGTGGGCAGGTCATACGAGAGGGTACCGACTCTCGTGCCGAAAGCCTGACGCAAAGCCAAAGAGCTTCGCTAGGCACGGGGATTTGCTGCCCCTATATCATAGCACATTTCGGATCGAAAATCAAGGAATATCAAGGGTTTGCGGCTCTTTTCTCCCTTTTGCACAAGCGACTTTGAATATTTGAGTCTGGGAGAAATTTTTCGTCAAAGTACCTAAAGGCTAGTCCTCGTAATCGTCCTCCTCATCGTTGTCGGCCCGGCGTTTCTTGAAGGATCCCAAGACAACTAGGGCGATAACCGCCGCGAGAATCCCCCCGCCGAAGATCAGGATGTGCTTGATGGGGACGGCCTGGGCCTCCGGTTCCTCTGGCGCTGTGGGCTGCTCTGCGGGAACCTCGGTACCGGGTTCCGTGAGGGCGGCCAAGAAAGCGTCCAGATCCACATCGCCATCCGCCGCCTCCGTGGTCGGCGTTGGCTCAGTGGCAACAGCAGTCGGCGTGTCCGCGGCGGGCACCGCGTTGGTTGTCTGCGCTGCCGGCGGATCGGCCTGCTGCGCTACTCCCTGTACGCGGCTGAGGGTGAACGTTTTGCTGCCGCCCAGGTCCATCTGCAGCAGGCCGTTGTCGCTGACGACGATTCGCTCCGGGTACATCCCAGCATCGGTGCGCAGCTCGAACTGCGTGCCGGCCCAGCCGGGGCCAAGCTGAATAATCAGCTTGGCCGGCTCGCCGGACATTTGCAGGGTGAACTCGCCCGTGTCGGCGGAAGCGGGGACGACGGTCAGCAGGAGTGCCGTGAGGAGCGCCGCGGCGAAACACAGAAGCTTACGCGGACGTTTCATCGGCGTTGTCCTCCTCTTCGCGGCGGCGCCTGATCATGACGATCGCGCATCCGCCGGCGGCGCAGAGCACCGCGAGCGCGATGCCCACGATCAGCCAACTGTCGCCGGTTTTGGGTAGGGGTTCCCTGGTAATCGTCACCCTCTCGTTGAAGATATCGACTCGCAGGGTTTCGTTCTCCACCAGCTCTACCGCGATCGGGGCAGGAATCTTGTAGCCCGCGGTGGCCTCGGTTTCGACCTCGGTGATGGTGTAGGTGGAAACCCGCAGGTTCTCAATGAAAATCTCGCCCTTCGCGTCGGTCACGAAGGTTTCGTCGTAGCCCTCGCCCTCGATACGGAAGGTGAAGCCCTCCTTCTTGCCGTCGGAGGAGCTCTTGAGGATACGCAGGTTGCCCACACGCCGGGAGTTGACGAAGCCCACGCCGGGCGTGTTCTCAATGAGGACAGCTTCCTCTTGGCCGGTGATCTCGAAGTAGACGGCCCGCTTGTCGAGGGCGAAGCCCTTCGGGCTTTCCTTCTCGACCGCGAAGTAGCCGCCGGCGGGGAGATCCTCAATGATATGCACGCCGGGCTCCACCTCTTTCATGGTGCCGATGAGCTTGTCGCGGCGATCGAACCGCTTGTTGCCATTGGTATCCTCATAGATCTCAAAGACGGCGCCCTCCAGCCGGACATCCGGATTGTCGGCGTCCACCTTGATGAGCGCGGCCTTGCCGCGGTTGCGCTTGTTCTCAATGGTCAGTTCCGTGGTTTCATCGACCTTGATGGTGACCACTTGGGCGTCCGCCAGGGTGTAGCCCTTGGTCAGGTCGCTTTCCAGTTCCTTGACCACGTAATCCCCGATGGGCAGGCCTTCAACGAGGATCTCACCATTTTTGTCGGTCTTGAAGGTCTTGTCGTAGGCGATGCCGGTGGCGGACTTGCCGGTGATCTGGAAGGGCACGCCCTCCACGGGCTTGTCCAGGCCCTCGAAGGTCTTGATCAGCTTCAGGCTGCCACGCTGTAGCTTGTTCTCAATGGCTGCCTCGGTCGTGGCGTCTGCCTTGATGACGACCGTCTTTTCCTCGGAAAGCACGTAGCCCAAGGTCAGGTCGCTGCCCAGCTCGCGGATGGTGTACGACCCGACGGGAAGCCCCTCCACGAGGATGATACCCTCGGCGTTGGTGTAGAAGGTCTCCTTGAACTTCACCCCGGTGGTGGAAGTGCCCTCCACGACGAACGGAACGTGCGCGATGGGTTTCTCGCGGCCCTCGAAGTTCTTCAGGATTTTGAGATTCCCGCGCTGGAGCTTGTTGTCGATGGCAAGCTCCGTGAGCTTGTCCGCCGCCACGATGGCTGTCTGCGTTTTCGATAGGATGTAGCCCTCAGTGAGCGTGTCGTCCAGCTCGCGCACGGTGTACTGGCCGACCGGCAAGCCCGTGATGAGAATGACGCCATCCTTGTCGGTCTTGAAGGTCTTGGAGTACGGAATGCCTGCCAGGGAGGTCCCCTCCACAGTGAAAGGCACGCCCGCGATGGGAGTGTCCTTGCCTTCAAAGCTCTTGATGATCTTCAAATCGCCGCGCTGAAGTTTGTTATTGATTTTCATCTCGGCGATTTTTTCGTGGGCTACGGCGATGGTCTGGGCCTCGCTGAGGACATAGCCCAGGGTGAGGTTGGTCTGGAGCTCCTGCACGGTGTACTCACCGATAAGGAGGCCGTCCAGCTTGATCTCGCCGTTTTCGTCGGTCAGGCAGCGGGCGGTGAAGTCCTGTCCAATCACGGTCTTGCCGGTAATCAGGAAGGGAACCCCGGCCAGGGGTGTGTCCTTACCCTCGAAGGACTTGATGACCTTCAGACTGCCGCGCATACAGACGTTGTTGATGGTCATGCGGGCGATTTCGTCGGCGGCGACCGTGATCGTTTCCTTCTCGCTGAGGATATACCCCGCGGTGAGCTCGCTGCCCAGCTCCTCGACAATATAATCACCAACCAACAGATTCTCAACGAGGATCTTGCCGTCCTTGTCCGTGACAAATTCGCAGCGGTAGTCCGTGCCGGCGATGGTCTTGCCCGTGATGACGAAGGGCACGCCCGCGATGGGCGTTGTCTTGCCCTCGAAGGTCTTGATGATCTCCAGTCCGCCGCGCAGCAGCTTGTTCTGGATGGGCTTGCCGCTGTTGACGTCAATGGTCACGAGGGCGGTGCCGTCACCAGACTCAAACTGGAACGGGAATTTCGTGTCGAGAAGATCATAGCCGGCGGCCGTGGCCAGTTCTTTGGCATAGAACTTCCCGTAGGGCAGATCGGTTTTCATCTCAGTTTGGCCATTGGCGTCGAAGCGCAGTACCTCCAGCAGGGTGTCGGCCGGGATGGCAAGCACACCGCCCGCGTCGAGGAGGTCTTTCGCTGCGTAGATGCCGAACAGGATGTCCTTGTAGGGGTTGTAGCCCTTGGGCGCGCCGTCGGGCTTTTCCGCCGCCTTGCTCAGGATGAGTTTGGCGCGGGCACGCTGGTTCAGGACCGTGACTTCCTTGGAGATGATCTCGGTCAGCACACTGCCCTCAATGCCCAGGACCACCTTCTGCGGCTCGCTCAGAAGCAAATAGCCCGCCGGACATTCCAGTTCCACTAATTCATAGCGCGCCAGGGGCAGGAGCTTCGTAGTGGCCTTGCCATCCTCGCCCGTGGTGATCGTGTCCATCAGGTCGCCCTTCTGGTGGATGCGCTTGCCGTAGACATTGTAGATATCCTGGCCGGCGACGACGTTGAACTTCGCGCCGGGGAGTCCGCGCAGCTCGTACAGGGGCTGGCTGACGATGTAGCCGTCCACCTCATCCTGGGTGAAGCCCGCAAGCTGTTCGCCCTGTTTGAGTACGGTAAGCTTGCCCAGCTTCAGCTCGTTGGGCAGGGCAATGCCGCCGTTGTGTACCTGGATGTGCGCGACGGCCTTGTCGCTGCCGGCGAAGGTCGCCGTGATGGGATACTTCTTATCCTCCAGACGGTAGTAGGCATTGGTCTTGACCTCCTGGACGACGTATTTCCCGAAGGGCAGATTGTCCTGCACCGCGCCCTTGCCGTTGTCGTCCACGGTGATCAACGCCACCAGGCCGCCCTTGGGAATCACCACGGAGCCGTTGGCCGCCTTGAAGTCCTCATCGGCGAACAGGCCGAAGGTGACGTCCTTGAAGGCGTTGAATCCGTCCGGGGCGTCCACGGGGCGCTCCATGAGCTTCTGCAGCTCTATGAAAATCTGCTGGCGGGTGTTGTGGATGCCGATGTTGGAAGTGACGACCGCGACCTCCTGGTTCTCGTAGACCAGCGAAACGAAGTGGGTCTCCGTGCCCAGAATGAAGGGTTCGGGCACCTTGACCTCCCGCAGCTCGTAATTCCCGAGATAGAGCTGCTTGGACTCGGCCTTGCCGCTGGCATTGGTGGTCAGGGTATCGACCACGGTGCCCTTGGTGTAGCGGACGGTGCCGTCGGGGGTCTTGACATCTTCCGCCGCGATCACGTTGAATACCGCGCCGGCAATGCCGCCGGGGGCGTAGACGGGCAGGTACTGCGTGCCGAACTCCGTCTCGATCTCCCTGACTCCCACGAGGACATCGCCGGTCTTCTCTAATTTGATGATGCCCTTCACAGGCTTGTTGGGCACTTTGACCTCGATCATCTCCGGGGTGGCTTGGGAGCTGTGAATCGTGAAGGGGATGGGCGTGCTGCCGAGCAGATACCCATAGGGCGCTTTCTGTTCAAAAAGCTCGTATGCTCCGCTCTTGAGGGCCGCGGGCATGACAAGCGTGCCGTCCGCCGCGGTTTCGTACACGTCCAGATCCATGGGCGTGGGGTAGTTGATGCGCTGCACGACCCACTTGCCGGTGGACACATCCTTCACCTTGAAGCTGGTGCCCGCCAGGGGGATGGTCTTCCCGGTCTCAGCGTCGGTCTTGACGATCTTCACCAGGGACGTGAACATGGGGTCGTTGAGGATGAAGCGATACACCTGGCCGTCTTGCGAGATGAACACATCGAACGGCGGAACGAGCTTCACGTCGCCCGGGGCAGAGATTTCGTGAACCGTATACACCCCATACGGCAGCAGCTTCGTAATGGCATACCCGTTGGAGTTGGTCGTGATGCGGTCCTTCTCGGTCGCCTTGGCGGCGTTGTAGGAGCCCGCGGACTTCAGATACACCTCGAAGATGGCACCCTCCAGGGGTTGCTCAACCTGCGGGTTGTCCTCATAACCCTCCATGGGCTGGTCCGTGTGCTTTGTCAAGGCGATCTGCCCGCGGATGACTTGGTTCTTCAGGTCGCCGAATTTCTCCACGATGGTAACGTTCTGCCCGGCGTACTCGATCTTGACCTCGTAGAATGCCCCCGGCACATCGGGCAAATAGCCCACCGGCGGATTCTTCTCGCGATAATAGTACGTTCCCAGCTTCAGCTCCTTGGACGTTGCCGCGCTGCCGGTTCCGCAATATAGGGTGTCCAGCAGGGTCGTCTTGTCGGAAGCGTAAATCTCAAAGACCGCGCCGTTGAGGGTGGCGTCGCCTTGGGCCGTCGTGCCGGTGTCCTTGTCCAGCTTTGTGACGCGGATGGTCCCGGTCTGGGGCCGGTTCGGGATGGTCACGTCGGCGTAGACAGTGGGGATTTCATCGGTCGCATACGATAGCGTGGCGGTGTAGTCGTTTGTATTTATAACGAAACCCCAAGGTGCGGTGACTTCGCGGATCTGATACGATCCGAGCGGCAATTCCTTGGTCTGAGCCAACCCGGCGCTGTTGCTGGTGATCGTATCCACGAGGGTGCCCGAGCTGTTGCGGACCTCAAAAATCGCGTTGGAAAGGGCATAATCACCCATAACAACATTTGAATTCGTCTTA
>Ga0123353_10003200_pt1 | contig 20607 bp, 11 predicted proteins | sample TergutLab28metaG_3_FD_92763 | JGI IMG/M metagenome (GOLD analysis project Ga0123353, IMG submission 92763) | Labiotermes labralis P3 segment gut microbial communities from Petit-Saut dam, French Guiana - Lab288 P3 | ecosystem: Host-associated > Arthropoda: Insects > Digestive system > Gut ... | reverse complement strand
TGCAGTTCTCAACTGCTTCGCGGCGGAAGCCTGAAATCACGCAGTGAGTAACTTTGCTCCTGTGTACTTACGTACTACGGCATGAGGGAATGTGGGGGCAGCGATGGTAAAAACGCCACATCATATTTTATGTTGGCAGTAGATGGGAATGTGAGTTTAACGTTCCGACCGTTTAACCCCAAACTTAGCAGCGTCTGCTACACACTTTGTAGACAGGGCTGGCTGCAGAGGCGATATGAATTGGTGGAGACCACACAACTTCAGACCCCGACGAATTGTCCTACTTTGTGACATTTCCCCCCTTTGTTGGAGAAGGGCTTATTTATATTTGTAACTGCCAGTGAGTTCTTCGTTTGGTGTGGCCTCTAACTCATTATGTTGGGGGTTGTGTTTATAAGTAATGTACACAAGCCGTCTCTTGAGGTTGGAATGCTGTGGAGAGGAGAACTGAGTGTCGCATTAAGCAGCACTCCGTTATGTCGGCCAGACCTGTACCTTTGTCATGCATAGGATGTGTTTTGTTTTGGTACTGCGAGAGGGGTGAAGTCGCAGAGATGTGGAGAGGGGGGGGGGTTAGTGTTTTTGACCTGGATCAATACCCGACGTCGGCGAGGTTTCCGTCACAGCGTAGTGCAAGGTCAATAGGGTACCGTACTCTTGTCCTTATGAACCGCACCCTCTTCCATGCTTGTGGAGTTGAACGCTTATGCGCAGTGGAGCTTCTGGTATAACGATCCTTTGCACGTGACGTTGAATCATACACGTACTGTACATGCACCCATGACGCTCAGCCCTCCAAGGTGTGTGTATTTACCCCATATGCTGTTACATCATGCAGTAGCGTATGGCGAGGATTTGGATTTGTACTGATTGAAAAAAAAAAGTAGACGAATTTACGAAAGAATTGTTTCAGATCTACAAGAATTGTCACCGAACATGCCGAGTCGTTTTGAGTCTCATTTACAGTCTGGACGGCGATTAAAATACTGCACAGAGCGAAGATTATATTTCCAGTATAAGTATCACGGAAATATGCATTTAGAGAAAATGTCAACGTGCAGGCAGCACTAGATAGAAAGGGCATGCCATGCGCTTAATCATGAATCAGCACCCATTGTCTAATTAATCAATGAATCGGTGAAGAGATGAACAACAGATCAAGGTGCATAGGCTAAAAGCAAAAATTTGAATTACTCAGTAGTTCTTTTGAACAGTCCAGCAGACTGTAGCTGAACAGATTTAGTCAACTGTAACCTAGTGCACTTACCTGCACTAGTTGCATGCTGTTCAGGCATGGCTGTGACAAAAACTGCGAAAGCGTAGCGTAATAGGCGAATGTAGAATTATTAGTTACACCATTATATTATTAGAAGTAATGCTTTAAATACCAAAATTTGTTCAATCAGTGTCGTAATGTATTTCACTGAACAGCGGTTTAAAGTATTTTGTTCCTTTCCTGCTGTACGATGAACTAGACATGGTTAAAGTGATAAAAATAGGAAGATTGACGTGGTTGGGGCACCACTTTAGAACGTAGGAACTGGATCTTTGCAGAAAGCTTACTGTTCTTAAAGCGGAAGGCACTCGTGTTAGAAAACGGTAAGTTAGGGTGCCTTGAGTCAGTTGAACGTCTAAAGAAGGTGGGCTTGAACTGGAGACCTGTGGTGGCAGGACCTACAACAGTGGACGACAATTTTGGAAGAGGCTAAGGGTCACAGGACTAATGCCAGAAGAAGAGTAAGAAGAAGAAGAGTAGGTTTCTTGTCTGTATAGAAATTGTATATAACTCCTGTTTTCAGTTGTTGAGTATGCGGTACAGTACTAGATTCGATGGTGCATAGTAAACAAGACTGCTTACCAACGACACCTTGCATCAAATACAGACATCGACACATCTGCCGGATCATTGCATGTTTTCATACAGCGCAAGTCATCACGCCATTTACTTGCAGAGGTTATGGAAATTTCTTGTGTGGTTTCACGCAAATTATGTCTTGCCAGTATGCTTTGCTGTCATTTACTACACTTACTCCAGCTTTCTGGAAAATACATTTTCCCAGATGAATTTTTCAGGATCTAAAATGGTCGTGCCGAAAATGTCTTCTATTTAGTCCCAGGATTTTAGAATGCGATTGCCATCCTCATCTCCATTCTGTAGTTCTGAGACGTGCGAAGCGCGTCACTAACCTCTGTGGATTTTCACATGGTAAATTTCAGGACTGTCATTGGATTCTGATTTATCTTCGTCGGAGACGGGCAAGGGAGTGCTACTGCCAAATCTGCATGGCTGTATTGTGTAAGAAAAGGGGGGAAAGGCGGTGAGAATGCGTTAAGAGAAGAGCTTTGCGTCTGTTTCCATCTCTTTCTAACAGGGAGGGTTGGCTGCACCATTCCATTCGTCTGCAACATACAGACGGGGTTGAATGACCCGGTGGAATGGCGGGCTTGGGTAGTGTAGTAGTGGAAATTTCCCACTGCTCACGATATTCCAGGCGTTCGACGCTTGTGCGAGTGAAGGGGACGCGGGTCTGTGGTTTGTAGGGTACGGAAGGGGGAAAGGGGGAGGTTGGCAGCGGCTGGAAAAGAATGCTGGCCAGACAAGGCACAAAAAATGGGAAACGGTCTCAAGTGATATCATGGTGTTTTTATCCGTGGATAAACCAGGAAGTTTGGCAGGTAGCCAGGAGTAAATTCATGGATAAGAATACCTTGTGTTAATATTTAGATTCCCCTGCATGTACGGCGTCTCTCAGTGTGAAAGTGTAAACACGTGGGTCTACAACGATTTGTTTGCATTCCATTTTTTGCAAGTAGGTCAGCTTCTATGATTTGAGACCCAACACGCTGTAACTTTGAGTTACCGAGAAATGCTGATAAGACGTGTCTATGAAGGTTGCTATTAGATCATAGCTTGGCGGGATCATATTGTCCTGTTTATCATTGGCAGATAAGTTCCAGGCGCCAATGATGATAACGACAAGACTACCTGAAGAAAGGTACACAGGAGAGCGAAATATTATCCTCTTTGAAATAAATCAAATGGATGTTGCTATTGTAGATGGCGACGTATGTCACCGCCTTGAACCCGATTACTTGGAAGTGATGTTACACTTGAACTGTCGCCGCTGAAATCCATTTAGACATTCCTTTGAGATCAATGAATAGTCACGAAACGTAGTTCAGTACAAAGTCATGGACGCGAATGGGAAAGTGGAGGTAAAGATGCTGTTGCAGGCAGTGGTGTGTGTGTGTGTGTGTGTGTGTGTGTGTGTGATACAACTTGTGGTATCGAGTGCCATTAACTTGTGAGAAGGAAATGTTTCTGACATTACGAAATGCAAATTAATGAAATTAAGCAAGGAAAATGTGTTTCAAACCTGCTTTAAAAAATTTGTCAGTATGCCAGATGTTTGGACAGCTGTAATGGCAGTTGTGTTCATACTGTGTGGGGGAGACTAATAGCGTTGTTGTTGTTTGCAGTTTCATCCCCGATGTCACTAGCAAGCGTCCATCCCATCGAAATGCATAACCGAGATCACAGGTGAGTTGGTTTCTGAAACTGAGAAAGTTAATGTTATTGATAGTGTAAAGGAGAGACTTGAGGTGGTCATGTATAATTTGTGGTGTCATGTGGGGGATCCATAACCTTCCTTTTAGAAGTCAACAGGAAAGCTGAAAGAAAGCCTTGTAACAAAGAATGTTTTTCTTTAGCGATGGAACAGTCTTTTAAATTGCATTAAGCTGAAGTTTTGTAAATGAAGAATAAGCATTGGTGCATGAAGGTTTGTGTACCTGCTTTCAGTGGCCTGAGCAACAGGAGTCAGAGTATAGGAAGTTCATTGGAAGAGCTTCACAACTGCTTCACCAATTCTGATGCTGTTCTGTCCATTGAGGAGCTCCGCCTACAACTGAATTCATGTTTCACGTAAGTCATTGCACTTCATGTGTTCAGTTAAGCTCTGGGTTATAAATATTTAATGGAATTTGCTCTTCTAGTAATATTGCTTTGGTTTCAGTTGTGGGTGGGTTGTTTTTTTTGGGGGGGGGGGGGGGGGTGAGAGGCACCATTTTGTGTTTGTTGTGTTTTTTCTGCAAATTAGAGAAAACAGCATGCCAATTTACATGTCACTAGTGATAACTATGATACGATAATGTATGTAAATATACTTCTACATACCATATTGTTTTAAAATTTGGCAACTGAATAATATTGGATACTCTTGAAGCAACAAAGCCTGCACACAAATTTAAAGGTCCATGGTAAAGTGGTACTAGGTCTCATATGAAAATTTTTTTTTTTCTGTAGGGAGGGGTACAGAAGAGTGTGGTGCTGTTTCTCTTATTGCCATATATGTGCTCTTTGTTACCTCATATAGGGACAATATGAGAAGTATTACATTCTGTAATTTATGTACATAATGACAGTGAAAATGTTTTAAAGTGGTATGAATTTGAGTGCAGTGAGGAATGATGAGTCTTCTGCAAAAGAATGGTTAACAAAATATGCTGTTTTGGCCAGGTTACCTTTTCAGTTCACTTCAATATGGAATCCAGATCTGAAACTGCATACATCTACGAGAGACTTAAGTTGATGCTCATAAGAATTGAAAATCCGAGGGAGTGGCAAGGGTTCAATTGTTTGTGCTTTCTTGTGGTGTATATTGTGAAGTTTATATGATGGTCATACAAAAGTAGTAAATGAGAGAGTTTGTTTTCAGAAGCCTGTTGCTGAAGTGTAATCACATCATTAGGTATTGTTCACGTTGTTGAATGTTGGTGTGTACAGGTGAACATAAATGTGTGATGCCTAATCGTTGTATAAGAAATACAGTTTCAAAGACATAATTTGAGTTAAGAATAGAACTTAGGTGTGAGTCACAGCTTACATGATGTGTTTTGGAATGTATCCTGTGAAGATGTCATCTCAATTAAACAAGCCAGAAGTAGATACTTACTGTGATGAATATGTGCCATGTTTGGAACACATCTGAAAGTGCACTACACCAAGTAAAAACACAGGAGGATTCTTTATGCTTATGTATAATGCATATGTAGGAATTAAATTTGGTTGTGAATGTAATAAGGGTTCAGATCAGTGCCTGTCACCTTGTAAGATGTGAAGGCCTATTTTAACCATATTCAGTTAGTATTAGAAAAGGCTTGCAATGAAGAGTTGCTATGCCAATTTTTGTATTAAAACACACATTTTCTGCTGCAGAAATGTGTGTGTGCGCACGCGCACGTGTGCAGTTTGTAAAAAGGTTTGTTTCTCTTTATCACAGGTGTGGTGTGAGCTGGCATGAGGACCATGTATCACTGGACTGCAGAGAATGTGGTGGCTATTCTTTGGAGCGACCTTGTCCCTTGTGTGAAGGTCGCTGCAACAGTATCTGGAAGAGGGATCTCACCATGGTGAGTTGGTAACAAACTAGCAGCATCTCTACATGTCAGTAGATAATGGCCAATCAGTTGTGCTCATGAAGTGAATGGCAGCAAGGTAGTAGCATTTATTTTGCTTGCAGTCTCATGCATCTGGCAAAGCGCGCTGGGAGGGTGAGTGTGCCCTGAGGCATCAGCCAGAACCGAACCTCATCTTCAAGTCCCTTGCGGCAGAAGAAGAATCTCTTTGCAATCGGTTGGAGAAGTTGGGTGCCAGCTCATGACGATGTTCACCTCATTAGTGGCAATGGACCAACTGAACAGAATGATGGGCACGGTCACCGAGACCAGAAACTCAAGTGCGTGTTCTGAATCTCGTGTTCCATCATCCCACCTGTTTAACTGCGCTTAGAGTGAGTTGATGCTGCTAAATATAAGTGCCAGTAGCATCAAGAACACACTCCTCCCCTCTCTGTTATTATTTGAGACTGAGGCACAGTTTTCTGCTGCCAGCGCCACCGTCACCTCCGCCTTTGCTTGTCAGCTGGGAGAGGCATGTACAGTTTGCATAAGAACATTTGCCCTCATTTCATCTTCTTTCATCATAACACATTTTATAAGTTAATTTATTTTTCTGTGTCAAGTAAATTCTAGTGGCTGCTGTATCTCTGTAATCAGTTTCAGTTGAATGTTGGAGTTAACTTGGAAACAAAACATGTCGTTTTCAACAGCATCTTGGAAATTTTTTTTACCATAATAGGTTGTCCTACATTAAGTAAATGTCATCATCACACTGTTTATGAACAGTTTGGTACAGGGTTTAAGCTGAAACTTACTAAAGACAAGATCTGATCCAGTAAGAAAAAATGTGATACAATTGTATGTATCCTTTTTGTTGGTTCATGTTCAGACTTCTGGGTTGTTTAATCAATTGTAGCATGTGTTTTGTTTGGAAGCTGTATTCTTAAAGTTGTGAGCATTTGTAAAAATTAATTTAATTTACAGAACACAAGCTCTTACATGTTTCATGTGAGAAGATAGCAGGGAAAAAAAAGGAATAAAAATGTTCATGGCTTCAGAAAATAAAACTCATATACTATGTAAAATGTCAGGTGTATGCTTGTACATTTTGGCTAAGTTCAAAATCTCTGTAGTCTTCGTCTTGTCTTGACTGTGGTAAAGATGTACGTGAGAGTGATTTGAGAGTAATCATTTCTGTGAAGAATTGTTATTGACTGCATTTATATTGTCCTTTTTATTATTGCATATATTTGGCATCAAAATTATACCTTTTTCTTTCTACTGTACATTTTCAGACTGAAAAGATGATTTTAATGCAAGGTATTTGTTTTATTACTGTAGAATGTCTAGATGTCGAGAAGTAATTTATATTTGTCACATATACTGTTCTTTACAGATGAGTTGTAATCATTGTCGTAGTGTAATGTACTTCATGACACTTAAATGACGAACAATAAAAAAACTAGTGCTATGATACATGCTTTTCACCTTAGCCGTGTAATGTTTTCCTTCGCAGTTCTGAAACGGATGATATGCATGACATGATTCTGTGGTTTGGGGTTATATTCACGTCAGGTGAGTGAAATATAAACATGAGTGACGCTGTTAATAAAGATAATTTGCTTCCAAAAATTATTCAACACAGTCAGCAAAATGATGATTCAATGACCACAAAATTTTGAACACACCGTAGAATGAGAGAGGATAGAAAGATCCCACAGCAGTGCAGGTGAAGATCCTGTTTGGGGTCATGCCTCCATAAAAACCTAAAACTTTTAACCCCATTCTTATGTATTAAGTTCAAAGTTTGTGGTTACTGAATCTGAATTTATTTTACCACTGTCTCGGAAGAACAGTCTGTGTTGTTCCTCAGGAGCAGCTCCACAAGAGAACTGAATTCAGGTCTGTGATGAGGTACACAAAACTTTGAAGGGGTATGTTGGGCAATGAAGTGCATAATGACAGTTTTTGTATGACTTATTTTAAGGCAAAATCACATGACAGATTCCTGAGTGGGGGGGGGGAGTTGCTCACTGGTCACTGCTGCATTTGGAACTTCAAATGACTTCATGGAATCTTCTGACACTTCATGACTGATCAGATAAAGGAGGATGTGACTACACAAAATTTTTGTCATAAAACCAGGAGGGACAACACCACTTAGAAGACTTCATCAGCAATCAGAGTTGGGAGGATATGTAAATTTAACATAAAGAAGAAATGGGTTGCAAGGATGTGGGCCTTGACCAATTCAGCTCTGGATTCAGTGACAGACTTGTGAACACAGTAGTGAATATCTGGGTCCAAAGGGCAGTAGGATATTTTAAAGTACTCAATTCTTACAACATAACATTAGTTTACTAGATGAGTGTGTTCCATGGAATTGTAGCTGCAGAAGTTATATAGTAATGGATGATACAAAAACATGATCATTAGTGGACAGGGAATGTTTTAAAGGAGATAGCTGTGACTTGGTAATTGCTAGTCTGTCTTGCCTCAAGGGATGACATACAAAATATCCGTGCAACACTAAAAATCAGGTAACGTCTTAAATGAAGTATGATGGCTGCATAGAAGTTTGTTGTATTCTCCCACACCAGTCAAATATCACTTGTGAATCTCAAAATTGACTTTCTGGCATTCTCACAACGTACTATCATCTTGCAGTATCTGATGTGATGCTAAATGACACTTGTCAAAAAGTCTATGGCATTTGGGTTCTAAGGACCATTCTAGGTGAAGGAAAAAGGAAGGGAGAAATTTTGGAATTCAGGGGCTAGTTGCCTATATCAAGACAGTCTTGAGTCATTTGATATTTGAAAATTAAAATTTCGCTTTTTTATTTCTGGACTAACGGCGGTGAACACGTATGTGCATGCCTAAACACAAGTTATTCATTTTGATACAGGCCAGTGATTTTAACCAAGAATGGCAGAAAATGGGACATAACATTCATGAAATTTTTCTGATATCTTTTGTTACCAAGACAAGGATTCCATGTTTTCCTTACTGAAAGATTACCTGAAGTTCAGGATTATGTTCCTGCTGTCAGCCTGGTCTCTTATCTAAGGTCTTATGAGGTATGCAAATTTAGGGGTTCTGTGGTTTAAAATATTCGAGAAAGCAATAATAAGGAATTAATGCAGCTGTTCGGAGATCTAGATATGCTTTCATTTGTCAGAATAAGTCAGTTGAGTTGGACTGGTCATGTTAATAGAATGGATAGTACAAGAACAGCAAGTTAAGTATTTAACAATAATCCTTGGGGGAGTTGACTAAGAGGAGGACCAGAAACCAGATGGTGGAACTGTATAAAACAAATACTAATGGATGCAATATTAAAACCTGGAAAGGGAGGTCCACTAAGAAGGCAAAGGCTGCAATGATCTATAGTACCAATTAAGAAGAAGCAGAAGTGGTTTAAGATAATGGAATATAGGTTAGCAAATTGGTAACAGACCTCATTCACATTAAGTAGATACCCAGTCAGAACACTGGCCATCCTTGTGTGAGGTTTGTTGTGGCTAATCATCCTTTCAAACTAATGCTTCCAGACACACTATTAGTTCCCATTTCAGCATATGTAATTGTCATGATCAATGCTAGACAAGTGCAGCAGTTGACACAGTTGCTAAATAAGCTGCAGAACATTGAATGCTAATGTCAGCAGGGAGCCAGTATACAACCAATGAGTCACAGTACACTTGGACTCCATAGTACAATAGAAATATATTTTAATTGGGATGGAGAGGCAGGGAGAATTAAGCTCTTGACCCAAAAAATTGTAACATGTTTAAAGACCATGTTGGCAGATAAGTTAGTGAATTCACATTATTAGAAGGAGGAATCACATAACCTACCCTTGTATAAGTGGGAAAGGCACTGTTGTAAAATATTTGACAGTATATTCTAATAAACCCCATACATTTTTATAAGGGTCTTTGCTTGCAACAACCTTATAACCATGCACAATATGTTTGAAACATTTTGTAACATGCACAATTAGGCACTGAGATCAGTATTTCACAACTGGTGTGCTGTAGCACTTTGAATTTCATCATGTTGGTACATACTCATATTAATAGTAAGTGGCCAATTGTGGTAATAACACTGGGACAGTCTATCTCTTGGGTATGTGTTGTTTTTTACTATCTATCTTTTAAATGGGTCTTGTTTGTTACATATTCCTATTCTGAAAGATCATAATTTTTAATTGTAATGTTCTACAGGGCTTTCATTTTATTGCCATGCAATACAATATCAATACTTGTTTAAAACCAACAAATTGCACTATATACGTAAAACATTAAAATCACATTTCTAAGTTTCACATTAAAACATATTTATATTCCTCCTACATGTTTCGATCCCCATACGGCATCATCATCAGGGTTACTAAAACAAGTTATTTATATAGGTTATCTGGTAGCATGCGTATTTAGGTGATGCCTATGGAGTCTGGTTTATGCTTATCACCCCCTGTGGATGCCCTGGTAGATTTTAATGTTTTACGTATATTGTGCAATTTGTTGGTTTTAAACAAGTATTTCTACAGGGCTTATCATTCGCTCTTAAAATGTTAATGTAAAATTTTTCTGTGAACTTTGTTGTGTATCACAAATTATAGTCAAAAAGCATAGCAAATACAAGGAAAATATGAACATATATGAATGTGCATGCACATACAGTTTCATAATAATAGGTAAGTTTGAGTGCTGTTAGATATATAACTTTTTAAATATGTTGCCATGTCAAAAAAAAATCTTGAGATATAATGGCATAAATGTCCAGTCATTGTATGATAAGAGACCTGACTGCTGCATTCCAGTCCATTTCACACACTGAGCATTTTTAAAGCTATTAGGGTTAGTCTCTTATTCATAATGAAAAATTTAAAGAAGAATGGCAGAAATGATGACAATAAAACTGTACAATATAATGTATTGAAGACATATAGATCTGCAGCAGTCTGTTGTATTACAGAATATAGTACCCATTGATTAGGAAGCTGGGTGGCCTTAAGAATTGATCTGTATGCTTTGGAGTGGAGAAAAATCTCGTACCTCTGCAGGGGATTGAACCACTAATCCTCATTCATCCAGCCAATAGATTATAGTCACTATACCGACTGACCAATTCCAGCTCCCAATTACAGTATTAGCACTAGTATTGTAGTTGTAGTAGTAGTAGTATATACAAACCAGCCATCATTAATTATAAATATCATTTACTTAAAATCCTTCTCATACACTGCATGGTACAGATGACTATATGCCATTAAAATTAAAGTCTTGTGGGATATGACACCGTGTTGATTGGCAATGGTAACTGAAATTCTGGAGGGGCTTGGCAGCAAGCTTCTCCACAATATCAGTAACTGTTTACCAATTAACATGTTGTCATATCCCAGATTACTTGCCTTTTTCATCATCACCACTATGAAAACTGCAAATTATACATACATGCCAACAGTTTGGGATCAGGCTAAAGTGGGTTCTTGAAACAGTGAAGGAAACATAGTCTGTAGTACTCTCCTATAGTTTTATCATATTGTGATGCTGCAAACTTGTGCAGTGCAGAAAAACACAATTAAAAACAGCTGTGTCTAAGATTTTTAATCCGTGATCCCAGTGTTATCATTAATCTACCAAGGGCCAAGTTGAACATTTTAGTGACATTTCTCAGAACTATGAGTCCAGACTGGTTTCCTCTTCTCCATGAAACTTCGAATTCCCTCCTGACTGTCAACCATTGTCAGATTTTTAACCATTATCTCCTCTCCATACCTGAAACCAAACATTTCTTTAAGTAAATGTACACATTAAAACAGTACTACAGTGCAAACATTGTAAATGGAAGGAAGAGAAAGCACAGTGGATATGTCATAGATCCACTTTTCAAGTACTGTGCTAGCAGGATACATCTTACATAAACAGTACATGTTATCTGTCATGCCTAAAGCAGTTGACACATGTCATGCAAGTGTGCAATATACATAGCAGAACTTAAAGTGATTTTAAAGCTATCAAAAAAATAACTCTACTACTAGGCTGCAGTGTTCTGAAGATGTGTTTTATGTCTTCCAACACATCTACAGAACTACAAGATATTAATATAATAAAACATCTGCTGAAAATAAGCTCATTCCTGTAGAATGGTATAAACATCCATGTTAAGAATAAAATATTCATGCCAGCTTGAAAAACAGCAGGGTTTGTGATGGTGTACAGTGTCCTCAAATTTCAAATGTGCAAACACTGTTTTTGAGTCACTGAGGACAACATTTACAGGTGCAATATGACAAACAGGAGATCAGACCTTTCACAGTGGTTGAATCATAGGAAGCAAAAGTTCTGATCAAACTTTGATACAGACACTTCAGTGGCATACTGCACTCTTTTTCTTTTACCTGCCAGAAAACTGAAAAGTGTTAATATGAAAAGAGAACACTGAAGTAGTGCTCGAAGTAAAGACTGTCCCGCTGTCACTTATTCTGCTACATTCAAGACCAGTCCATGTGGGGTACGTGGTGGATGAAGTGCTACTGGGACAGGCTTCTCAAGGTACTTCATTTTTCCCATGTCAGTATCATTTCCTCAGTAATTCATAACTGTATTTATTCATCTGCCATTGACACTTCATAAAGGTAGCAACTGACAGCATCATCACATGAAACACTTCTGTCTTTTTGTCTCACAAAGTCTGCCAAGATGCATTCTGGCCAATGCCTGGCAGCTGGTTATCATAGAATATAATTTGTATATATGCAAATGTACAGTATAAAGAGAGAGAACCAGCATGCAGCATATCAAATTTTCCATACTTCATAATAGACATACTGGACAGAAGTTTCTTCTAATAGAATTTTGTTAGGAAAGGTAAATATAATTAAAGGTTCACTATTTTTGAGAAAAATACAGTTGTTTTGTGGACCCCAATAGTGATTACCATAAATTGCACCCCTGTTTGATCTTTATTTTCCAGAAGTCCACAAACTGAAATGCGAGATAGCATAGACTCATGATCTTGGTAATTTTCTCCAGACCAGTGAGTTTCTCTTGTGCTGTAGCATTTTGCCATATAGACAAAAGTGTGTGCAGGTACAACTGAATATTCTAAATTGTGTTGCTACAATTAAGTAAGGTGTTAAACTAATTTTGGTTGAATTATTGGCCCAGCCATCCAGCCAGTCACTTTCTTTATGGTCAGTTATTAGTTAGTCATATGGACTTAACAAATCTTGCCAAACAAAAGACTGCAATACACTTCTGAGTTATCTCCTGATATTTTAGATTAATTTTAACAAACAGAATGCATTATAACAATGTCTTAAGTTGTGTGCCGCAAACTGAGAGTACTTCCTAACTTTGAAACCTAAAATACTAAAATATACAAGTATTTGTGTTTTACAGTTACATTAGGGACAAAAATAAGGCAGTTTCAATCCCACTGTGAATTGTCCAGATTTGACCACTGTACACATGTCAGCAAAATACAGACAGAAGTTTTCAGATAAGCTTACAGGGATGCTGGCTCTACCAAAATCACTTCTTTCAAGTGACATTGGTAATTGCATAACTGAGGCACAGGATGTCGAGAAGATGTGAAGTCAGTGCCATCGACCATGTACATGTAGATCACCTAGAGACATTAATTATTTTAAGTTGGTAAAGTTTAAAATGGCAGTATGCCATAAAGTATTATTGAAGTTTGTTATTCAATATTTTATTCAAAATACAGACACTAATTAGGAAACCAAGGAACATATTTTAGCCTTGCAATTTTGAAACTTGATATTAAAGACTTATGTTTTTATAAAAAAATTTTAAGATGGTGTTAACAGATGTTGCAGGAGTCTGAAGTCAATGTCAGAATATGGAGCTGAGGTATTTGTCTATAGTGTATTTCATCATTTTATGTCAATAAGAGCCTCACTTCAGCAGAGTGATTAGCATAACTGTATCAGAATTAATGGCAACATTCAGAGATCAAGGTGACAACTGGTATGTGAACAGGAAACCAATATATTGAACAAAAATTTCAGAATAGAACAAAAATGAGTGAACTGCTTATTATATCTGCAAAAATTTCTGGATCTATACACAAAACAGAATCATATTAAAACTGTATTACAGATTTTTAATACTTTTATTTACTGAGATCTGTATGTTTATTTTGTGCACTTTTGTACAAAGATTGTATAAAAACACTATATATAAATATCCATAACACTGTACAAGACACAGACTGCTGGGGAAAGGGGATACATTGGCACTGATGAATACCATCATACCTTGTCAAGCAAGTCAGACTGCTACCACAAACCAAATTATATTTTCAGTTTAGTTATTAAACTTGTTGAATTGAAATTTTGTTTAGAGAAGGCCAGAATTATTATAATATATAGCATAGTTATCATAGCAAATTTTAACATGAATCTCTATTAATGGCGTTATGTTAGAAGTGTAATAATGAGCAGTACAATCAGGATGTACAAACCTATAAGCTGTTTTGATATCCATCTCCAATTGTTCATACAAGAACTTCTTTCCCAGTTCCAGTACTGAGCGACTCTTGTGACTGATAGCATCCACAACTTTCTGCACCTCTTCATCTGGAAAACATTACAAAAAATTTTGAAACAGGCTATTTTGTAAATTTTTAGTCTGAAATATAAATAACATAGTTCAAAGACTGAAAATCTGGAGTATGCTGAGAAAATGTAACACATCACTAGTGAGTAAAAGGACATTTCCCATTGCCTTAGAAACACGTACAACCAAACTATATATACATGACAGTTTGAAAGCTCCTGCTTTCTTCCTCGGATGAACACCTGAGGAAGAAAGCAGTAGCATTTTGAAAAATGTTAAAATGTTGTTCTAATTAACAACAGTCATTACCATGTTGTTCTTATTATACAAGAAAAAATTTGTACATATGTATATCACTCCAGTACATTTTTTAACAGGTAAGTGATTCATATTCTCTCAAATACAGTATGGTAGTACTGGAAGCTGTCCTGATGCCACACATTTCCTATAATTGTAAGCAACAACATGATCATTTGAATATGAAATAGAAGAGCAACATAAGCATCATTTAATGCTAGGGTTTGGAGGTACTCAATGTAAAAAATTGTGTTTATATATAGATATATGTGAATCTTAACATTGAAAACCATAGACCCTCAAACAGTAGGAATATACATCTATTTCTGTTTACTAAACCACCACAGGTCACGTGGATATGGACAGAAATGACTCAGGATGCAATTCATTGTTAGGTCTTAGTGGTGAGGAATAAATATGCATGTGCCATGAAAAGAAATTACTTGAACAGTGCAGCACCTACTGAACACTTTTGGCTAAGGAATGCAGTTAACCTGGAAGTAAGTTACATTAGTTGGTCAGTTCCTAACTTAATTTGACAGCTATAGGACATCTCATGTTCATACCGAATTGGAAGTTCTGTGACAAATTTGGGGCATGTATCTTGAAATCTCTGTGGAAGTAGGCAAAAGCAACAAAACCAGGTGAAGTGTTCAACTTTAATCACTGTATTTACCTGAGTAGGAGATGACCGTGCATGTCAGATATCTTAATGTTTGAGAAAAATATCTGTGTCTCTGTAGTGATATCCCCTTTTCTCAGATGATGTGAAAAAATGTTCATCCTATAGATGGGTAATTATGGTAGTTGGTGAGGATGAATGGATGCACAGACAGACAGATAATTGTATGGTCTGTTATTTATTTCATTGGCTTATTATTGAAAAGTACTAATGTTAATGAAATCGTGAAGGAATCTTTCTCTAATACATTTGCTTGTCTTTCATATGGCTATGTGAGAGTTTGTCACATACTAATGGCAAATGTATTATTACTTATCTCTTACATTTACCAATACATTATTTATCTAGAAGGAACTGATGGATATATTCAAATCATTATCATCACACAGTTATCTCAACAACAAAAGCAACATAAATACATGAAAACACATAGTTTGTTCTGTTATATTATGTTTCCATACCTAAAGTTTCTTGTGTGACAACTTTACTGACCAGACCTGCCTCCAAAGCCTCATGAGCTGTGAGAGGAAGTCCAGTAAACAGCATTCGAGCAGCAACTTTTCTATGAACTGCTCGACCTACAGCAATGCCAGGCGTGGAGCAGAAAATACCAAAATTGGCACTGAAAGGCCAGAAAATCCGGTTAGGTGCAACATAATCAAGCAACTTCAAAAATGAGATAATTCATCAAACATGCAGTGAACGGTATGGGTTAATATTTATGTAAAGCAGTCATTGAAGAATAAATCAACAGATAGCTTCTGACATTAAAATTGTCTTTATTAAAGTTCCTGTAGTGTATTTATTGTAGTTTAATGTAAACCCAGTTTTATTATGAAATTTAATTTCATGCCTTCCAAACAGCTGTGTTACAAACACCCCCTGTGGCGGGTAACTCCACATACATTCACATCTTGTCTTGGGATAGAAAATATCTTCTATTTTCTGTCCTCCAGCACGAAGTTCCAATCATTATTGTATACGATGATCACAATACAGAATAAAAGTATTTTATATTTGTGACAGTGGCAACTGAGTTGTGATTTATCATGTTTCTAGATTATTACCCCAACAATAACTCTTTTTTTTAATAATTGGTACAAGAACTTGTGAACAGGGTATCTCCCACTGGCACGAGGGACTACCCATGCAAATGCTATTTCCTGTGCTAGAATGAGCCACTGTACCTTCCACTGTCATGGTCAATGAATGAGAAATTTTATTTGGTAGACATGTTTCCATTAACAGTATTCACATGGGAATCAGTCACACAACTTTAGTTAAAGTGGCCCCCCCCCCCCCTTTTTGGCCATGGATCAGGTGGTTAGTTGCCAACCTGTTGTCACAGGGGCCCAAGTTTGACCCCAGGCCAGTTCATGTGGCATTTCTGATGGACAATATGGCACTGAGAGTATTACTAAATTATTATTGGTTTTTCCGATCTCAGTGTCATTCCACCATCACTCCATATTCGTTCATATTTCACGGAGCCTATATAATCATAGTAATTTCCAGTGTCATTCAAACAACAAGGCGGTTGTATAAAGGTCTATGACCCTAATTAATTGATTACACAATGAGTTTAACAGACATGTCCCACTGTCTGAATTACATTTCACATAACTTAAACTAAAATTTTGTATTTAGATGGTGTCACTATTCTGAGAGGTTTATTGTTACTGTTTTCTTTTTTAAAATTAGTACCACTGATTATGATGAAATCCAAATCCTTTGAATGTTAACTACTACAGAATCTAGTGGTTAAGATTTAAATGATTAGATTGAAGGGACTGTCACTTTCAACAACATTTATCTTCAATCTATTACAATAACCTTGACATTCTTTTATAAGACCAGATTCTAAAATTCTCACCACAATATTTCTGTAACATTCTACAAGAAATTTCAGTGCCTTTTACCCAGGTGTTGAGAAAGTGCTGTTTTCTGTGCATATAGTGATGTCACAAGTTGCCACCAGTTGGCAGCCAGCTGCAGCAGCCAAACCTTCCACCACAGCTATGACTGGAACAGGGCACTGCATGATTCCAAGCATGAGTTGAGAGCAGGTAGAGAACACCTGGTTATGGTATTCAGTTCCTTCTTTGCTGGTCTGCAGACAGGAAAGTTAGTTTCCAAACAGGATGAAACCTTCAATGGGTGAGTTAGTAAGGTCGCAATTACAAAGTGCAGACTTCCTCAGAATGTGTAGCATATGATCTGAATAATGTTAATCAGCATGTACCCACCAATTCCTTAAGATTGTGGCCTGCTGAAAACACTTTTCCCTCACCATACAGAACAATGCATCTCAGAGCAGGATCATCTTGGTTAAATGTAATGTTACTTATGAGATCTTCCATCATCTGAAGTGAAAGAGCATTCCTATAAAATAAAATTTTACAAGTTTTATATTCACTGTAAGAAGATGCACCATATTAACAGTGTCACTGGCATACTTGATTACACTCCCAAATACTTCAGTTACTTTCAATTGCCACATCTGATTTCAGAAAATAGTCTTTTAATTTCTTCTCTTTTCATGTTTGTCTATAACCACAAAATGCAGGAAAGGAATTTTCTGATATTTCATAATTAATGTAAACCATGTTCTGGGAAATTATGTTATTCTACAGCATTTTCATGTAGCTTCTCATTAGTACTAAATTATTTTTGTACCACATTGACAATGATAAGTAAGGAATAAAGTAAAAGTATAATTCTTCACTTAAATTCAAGATGAAGGAAGTAAAATCAAATACCTTGTTTTCTGGCTGGTCATAATGATTTTCCGCACTCCATCAAGTTGACTTATCTTTGTCAGTGGTTCAGTACTGGTAGGTATACATGAATTATGTGTATGTGTAAAGTTATGTTTTGGAGGAGTCCCACGAATCCTAGAAACCTTTCACAGAAATACAACAGCATTCGATGCAAATTAATTCAATTATAAATTGGATTCTTGAACACAACTTGAATATGATTAAGATAATAATTAGTACAACACCATTCTTGTACACGGCAAATATGAGTTACTTCGAAGGCACTGGGCATGAATTTGTATATAAATAATAGGTTATGATAGGAACAAATATTCTGAACAAAGTTTAGATACAGTACTAGACACACTGTAAAAATTTGACAAAATATCGTGTGGAACATGCTGTATTAATTAATGTGCAAGGAAATCAATGGTGCATTACTTGGATACAATAAAGTACCCTTTATATCATAATACTACACACAGGCACATTATAACATTAACCCACGAACGAAACAGAATGATAAGTAACATACATGTTTACAAACAGCCAGAGACATGCGAGTTGGATGCGACATCACAAAGACTTGCATCAGTAATTTTCTCTGCGCTGTTATGTGACGTTGCATTGATATTGATATTTCTTGTTAAAGTTGTTATGTTATGATTATATACACGCAATCTTGTTTCTATAGCAACCTGTACACGTGAATTGACTTCCAATCATCGTTGAGCGTAAGTTTGCACGAACGATTATCCGTGGTTTAGCACAACAATCATGGCAGATGGAAGAGGTATAGTCAATGTGTAATGTGATTTATTTTACGGCATTTTTTTCGTGTTTTATTGGGTGTAGAGGTTATACTAGTTGTTTAATTAACGAAATACACTATTTTGTAACGTGTTAATTGACTGATTGACAGGATTATTATAAAACTGAATGAAAAAGCGTCCTTTAATCTTCAGGTGTTGTCTCCTACGCCTGCCTTCATATTGGTGTGAGAAAACGTATCGTCCGGTGATAGATTTTATGTGATCAGGTTCATATTTGCGCTGTGTACCTCTGTTATAATGCCTGTTAACAGCTTTGCGATATCGTAAAGCTCTTCTCTTGTTTTTTATTTGTTTGAAAATAGTGCCTACAAGTGAAAGCTGACCAATAAAATGTACCATGTTGTGTTACTGAATGTCATTATTACTAAATAAGGAAACGTGTCTTTGCAGTTCGAAAGTGGGAGGCAGTGTGGCAAATTATTCTGCGTTTAATCATTTTCAGTCTGCTTTTGTTTTCTTTGTTGATAGAAGGTATGACAATATTCAGCGTGAATTTATTGCTGTTGCAAGCAAAGTGACAAGTGATTACGTTGGATAAAAATGTGTTTCTGACATTATAATATGAACCCAAGTTTGTAAATTAATTTTATAGATGCTGTTTGGGTTTTTGATTGGAAAACTTAAGTCGGCAAGTGTGTCATTTACGTGACACATTTCTTGAATATATTTTAAAGTTTTTTTTTTTTAAATTGTAAACACGTCGAAAACCCGGAACTTGGACCAGTGAGTTTCAGTAGAATTGAAAATATTATATGTAGTTGTGAGTTTAAGTAGAACTGCAGATATTCTGTGTGAAAATTCCTAGGTCTTTGTGTTAAATATTATGGGTTTGCTGAGTTTTAGAGAACATGATTTTTATTACAGCATACTGTGGGAAGAACTTATGTTGTTGACTTTTGTTCATTTGTTTTGGACTCTTGTGGGAACACTATCAACGGTTTTCAGTTGAATAGTTATACTGCCTAGTGATGTGTGTGTGTGTGTAAATAATTTCCACTGTTACAGATAGTATTAAATTTTATGATCATGGAATAAAAGGGCAGATGCTATAGACTGCCAGTGAGCAGATATATAATAAGATTAGTGGATTGACTCTTATTATGTGTCTTGATTTCAGATGAAGTGCCACTAATGCTATTGCCATGTACAATTTGTAACAGAACGTTTAAGTCAGAATCACTTCAGAAACACATTAAAATCTGTGAAAAAAATGCAAACAAAAAAAGAAAAACTTTTGATTCGTCAAAGCAAAGAAACCAAGACTTGGCAGAATTTCTTCCAATTATTCCAAAGAAAACTGAGAAGTCTGCAGTTAGAAAATCACAGTCAACATGGAAGGAGAAACACCTGGAGTTTGTTATGGCAGTCCAACAAGCCAGGGGCATCAGTGATGGTCCTGGAAAGAGAGGTTTGCCACATGCATCAGCTCAAGCAAGGCTAACAGTTCATGAGAAGTGCCCACATTGTGAAAGAAATTTTGGACCAAAGGCTTTTGATCGACATATTGAATGGTGCAAGGAACAAAAGTCTCGAATTCCCAAATCACCTGCTAGCATCACAGCAAAGGAAAGACTGGAAGCACGAATTAAGGTAATTATGTTGAATTTTGTTATGTTTTTTTAAGTGCTACTTAAAAAGTGTTTATTAAATGTGTGTGTTTCTATGTGGGATGGGGCCTTTTTAATTTTAATTGGTACATTTGCTGCCATACTCATCAGCAGTCATGAATATGGGTTGTTCTTTACAACCATCAACCTCATTTCATGATGTTTGTAAACATTTGTTGGTATGATTGAGATTTTATATATATGTGTATATGAATATATGTCTTTTTCTTATAATTTACCCTTATTAGTTTTAAAGACAGTAAGTTTTAATGTATAATGTCCCAGTAAAATTGTGTATAACAGAGTTGATTCTCGGTGAATTTGTTCACAATTTAAGGGTGAAATAGACATTATGGAATAATATCAAAGTTTTTTTTATTCACCAACTGATGCACTTGTGCATCAGTTGGTGAATAAAAAAAAAACTTTGATAAT
>Ga0123353_10003198_pt1 | contig 20611 bp, 16 predicted proteins | sample TergutLab28metaG_3_FD_92763 | JGI IMG/M metagenome (GOLD analysis project Ga0123353, IMG submission 92763) | Labiotermes labralis P3 segment gut microbial communities from Petit-Saut dam, French Guiana - Lab288 P3 | ecosystem: Host-associated > Arthropoda: Insects > Digestive system > Gut ... | reverse complement strand
GGCGCTGTCCGTCTCGTACAGGCGTGCTGGTCAATGGACGATCCGCAAACCGCCGGGCGCGAAACCCGCGCCTTGCAGGAGGCTTTGCGCGGCCATCCCGAACGGCCGGCGACAATCGTCACCTGGGACGATCCCGAATCGGAACTGGACGGTATTCATATCATCCCATTCTGGAAATGGGCGTTAATTTCATAATGAAGCCAACACAGGATATAATTTATATCCCATTGGTAGGTTGACTGGATTGCCGAATGGTTTATGTTCCTTATTCCCTTAATCCCCTGCAGCCGGATGAAATTCCATTTGAAAAACTCTACGCGGGCCTGCCGACGGAGGATGCCGCAAAAATCCGCCGCGCCGTTGAATTTATAGAACCGGCTTATGGTGGCAAGCGTCTGGAATCAGGCGAAGAAACCGCCCGTCACGCAATCGGAATGACACTGATCATCGCGGCGCTGAAACTGGACGCAGCTTCCCGGCTCGCCGCGCTGTTGTTCGCCGTGAATAAAACATGTCCGGGAAAGGCGAAAGAGCGGATCGAAAAGGAATTCGGCGCAGACGCGGCCCGGCTGGTGAGCGGTCTTGAACGGCTGAACGGCCTGCCCCTGATTGTGCCGAGCCTTTCCCCCAGCCCGCATGAGATAAGAAAGCAGTCGGAAGCTCTGCGCAAGATGGTGCTGGCCATGTCGGACGACATTCGCGTCATCATCCTGCGCCTGGTCAGCCGGACACAGGCTCTGCGCTATTACGCCGAATATCCGGATCCGGCGCGCGAAGAAACCGCGCGGGAATCCATGGACATCTACGCGCCGCTGGCGAACCGGCTGGGCATGTGGGAAATCAAATGGGAAATCGAAGACCTGAGTTTCCATTTCCTTAACCCGGACGCCTATCGGCAGATTGCGCGCATGCTCGACGAACGGCGCGTCGAGCGCGAACGCTTCATTGCCGAAACCGTGGCCATGCTCAAGGAAAAATGCGCCGCCGCCGGCATTCAGACCGGGATTTACGGACGGCCGAAACATATCTACAGCATCTGGAGAAAGATGTGCGCCAAACAGGTCCCACTGGAGGAAGTCTACGATCTGCGCGCCCTGCGCGTAATCGTCGATAAGGACCCGGATTGCTATGCCGTCCTGGACATCGTGCATCGGCTCTGGACGCCTGTCGCGAAGGAATACGACGACTACATCACAAACCCGAAAGGAAATAAATATCAGTCGCTGCATACGGCCGTATTGGCTGGGGACGGGCGGCCCATTGAAGTGCAGATCCGCACATGGAAGATGCACGAACACGCCGAACGGGGCGTGGCGGCGCACTGGCGCTACAAGGAAGGTCTCCGCGGAACGGATAAAAATGACGCTTACGGAAACAAGGTCAACCTGTTGAGGGAACTCCTGGCCTGGCACAAAGATGTCGCCGACACTTCAAACTGGAACGAAGAATTCAAACGCGCGGCACTGGATGACACTATTTACATCCTGACGCCCCAGGGCCGGATCGTGGATTTGCCGCGCGGCGCGACGCCTGTTGATTTCGCCTATCATATCCACACCGAGGTCGGACACCGCTGCCGGGGTGCAAAGGCGGACGGAGCGCTTATCGCGCTGAATACGCCGCTGATTTCAGGACAGGTGGTGGAAATTACGACAGCGAAACAGGGCGGGCCGTCCCGCGACTGGCTGAATCCACAACTCGGATACCTGCGAACCTCCCGCGCGCGGCATAAGGTCAGGCAGTATTTCACCGCGCTGGACGAAAACCGGATAATGGCGGAAGGCCGCGCGATTGTGCAAAAGGAGCTTCAGCGGGAGGGCGCGACGCGGTTCAGCATCGACGAACTGGCGGTAAAACTCGGCTTTGCAGCCGCCGACGCGCTGTTTCTTGCCGCCGGGCGCAACGAGCTGGGTTACGGCGCCATCCGGCAGGCGCTGATTAATTCGCCGACCCCGCCGGAACCGGTTCAGGAATTTACGCCGCGAAAGAGTAAAGCCGCAAGGAAACAGGACGGTATTCTAATCGTCGGCATGGATAAACTGCTGACGCAGATCGCCCGGTGCTGCAAACCGGCGCCGGGAGACGAAATTCGAGGATACATCACAGCCGGCAAAGGAATTTCCATTCATCGCGTCCACTGCCTGAACTTTATCGGCATGGCCAGGCAGAATCCGGAACGCATCATTGACGCGAATTGGAGCAACGCGCCGAACGCCGCCGCTTATGCCGTGGACATTACGGTGGAATGCGCCGATCGCGCCGGATTGCTGCGGGACATCATGGAAATACTGACCCGTGAGGATATAAACGTGACCGCGGCCAACACGTCGGCGCGACAGGGATCGGCACGCCTGAATTTTACACTTGAGGTCTCCGGCACGAAACAGCTTCAGCATGCGCTGCAACTTATAAGCAACGTTCCATCGGTGCGCAACGCACGCCGGGTCTGAAACCCCTCAGTAAAAAGCATTACAATTTTCAAAATTCCGCTGTAAAATCCTCAATTCTTTTTTTGTGTTGTCCGTTTATGTAAGGCAATAGCGTTATTGCTAAAAGAAATAAGGAGGAGCCGGTCGGACATGCGTGTGGTAGCCGCCAAGGCTGAACTCTGCTCAGGTTGTAAAGCTTGCCAGGTGCTCTGTTCCTTGACCCGTTTCAGGGAGAACAATCCAAAAAAATCCGCGTTACGGATTCTCGGACATTTTCCGGAACCCGGGGTCTATGAAATCAACATCTGCTCCCAATGCGGCGTTTGCGCCAATGAGTGTCCCGTACAGGCCATTCAGATAATTGGAGCGGCTTATGTCATAGATACCGCTTCATGTATCGGTTGCGGCCTCTGTGTTCAGGCCTGTCCCACCGGCAGCATGGTGCGGCATGCTTCCATTGCGGCGCCGATCAAGTGTGTTTCCTGCGGCGCATGCGTGGAATACTGCCCCCGCCGCGCCCTGGTATTGCAGGAGGATCAGGCAGGATGAAAGGGATACATCGGAAGATACTGCGCATAAACCTCGGCGACGGCAGCCATCGCATAGAAAAGCGCGACGAAGCGTTTTACCGTGCCTGGCTGGGAGGCCGCGGCATGGGCGCGAAGATAGTCTACGATGAGGTTCCCGCAACCGCCGATCCACTTGGGCCGGAAAATATTCTATTCTTTGGGGGCGGCCCTTTAAGCGGCGTTTATGCTCCCGCCTCAGGCAAAGCTTCATTTGTTACCAAGTCCCCGTCCACCGGCGGCTATGCGGATTCCAATATAGGCGGCCATATCGGGCCGGAACTGAAATACGCCGGCTACGACGCCATCATCTTTGAAGGCATCGCGCCCGAACCCGCCCTGGTGGTCATTGATGACGACAGGGTTGCCGTCAGGCCGGCGGATTATCTCTGGGGCAAAGGCACTTTCGAAACGGAGAAGACCCTCAAGAACGAATTGGGCGAAGATTTTCAGATAGCAGTCATCGGACCCGCTGGAGAGAACCTGGTCAAAATTGCCTGCATCCAGCACGATTTCGGCCGCCAGGCCGGCCGTATCGGCGTGGGCGCGGTTATGGGTTCCAAGAAGCTGAAAGCCTTTGCCATCCGCGGCACGCAGGACATCCCTTTAGCTGATCCCGACGGCCTGCTGGAGTTCAGCAGGAAAGCCTACGCCGACTGTTTCATGAAACCAGGCTTCGAAGAATGGACCCCCATGGGTACCGCGGGGGTAACCAACTGGGTCAACGAAAACGGCGCCTTCCCTACTCACAACTTCCGTACAACCTATTTTCCGGGGTACAAGGGTATCAACGGCGAAACTTTGAAAGAGCGAATCCTTAAAACCGACAAGGGCTGTTTTGCCTGTCCCACCCCCTGCGGGAAATATTCCAGCGCCGCGGTGACGCTCAAAGACGAGTCCAGGGAAGAAAAGTTTGAAGTTATGGTCGAAGGGCCGGAATACGAAACCATCGCCCTGGTCGGCGGCAACTGTGAGCTGACCACCATAGAGGAAATAGCCTTCGCCAACCATGTCATGGACGATCTAGGCTTGGACACCATGTCGGGCGGCGGTATCATAGCTTTCACACTGGAGTGCATTGAAAAAGGCGTCCTCGGCAAAGAGCAGGTGGGCGGCCGCGATCTCAGGTTCGGCGATCTGGCTTCGGTGATTTACCTCTGCGGACTGATCGCCCGCCGGCAAGGCATAGGTGACATTCTCGCCGAAGGGGTCAAGGCAGCAGCTGCAAAGATAGGCGGCGGTTCCGGACACTATGCCATCCACATCAAGGGTTTGGAGCAGTCCGGCTACGAAGGCCGCAATGCGCCGGCGATGATGCTGGCGTATATGACCGCTGATGTTGGAGCGCATCACAACCGCGCCTGGGTGATCGGCTACGACATAGCCGTCGGCGTCGATGTCCTGGAAAGCAAGGCGGAGCGGGTCATCGAATTACAGCATATCCGTCCCTTTTTCGACCTTATGGGCTGCTGTCGCCTGCAATGGGTGGAATTGGGTCTGGAGCTTGAGAACTATACCGACATCCTGAATGCGGTTACCGGATGCAACTACACCTGGGATGAGATGATGCAGATCTCGGAGAAAGTCTACAACCTCACCCGCATGTTCTGGGTTAAACATGTGCCGGGCTTTGGACGCGCCTGGGACTGGCCGCCGCCGCGCATGGTGGAGGAGGAGGTTCCAACCGGGCCTTCAAAAGGTAAAAAGATATCCGTGGAAAGCCTGAATTGGCTGCTGGATCGTTACTACCATCTGCGGGGCTGGGACGGCAACGGCATCCCCACCGCCGGGCAGTTGCGGAAAATCGGCTTGCCCGAATGCGTGAAGGATCTGAAATGAACCGCGCCGACGGAAACACAATCATCCTGTTTCAATAATCATGGATTTTCACGAAACAAACGAATAGGAGATATCATGGAAAACAAGAACTGGACACCGGCCGACATCATGCGCTTATCCACTCAAACCTGGGCTAACTGCGTCCTGCAGGCAGCCGTCAACCTCGACCTCTTTACTAAACTGGATCGCGCTCCGGACAAAAGCCTGACCGTCGCGGAACTGGCAGCCGCTCTGGACTGTGACACCAGGGCCACAAGCATGTTAACCACCGCTTTGACCGCGATGAACCTGCTGGAGCTGGATGGATCGCGATTGTTGATTACTGAAACATCAAGCCGTTATCTTTCGGCCGACTCCGAAGATTATCAGGGTTTAACCGTCAAACACATGAACAACATCATGCACGGCTGGATCAACCTGGACAAATCGGTCAGGACCGGAACCCCGGCCGACGATTTCCTGCCTATCACCACGGAAGACGAAAGCGAACGCGAAGCCTTTCTTATGGCTATGTTCAACATCGCCAGACAGCAAGCCGACCTGGTGGCAGGAGCATTTAATCTGACCGGTTCCCGTCGCCTGCTGGATTTGGGCGGCGGTCCCGGCACATATGCCATCTATTTCTGCCGGCACAACCCCGATCTGCAGGCGGTTGTTTTCGACCGTCCCGCCACCGAAAGTTTCGCCCGGGCGACGATCAAGCGGTTCGAATTGACCAATCGAGTCGACTTCGTCGGCGGCGACTTCACCACCGACGAACTGCCCGGGAACTTCGATGCGGTCTGGCTGTCGCAAGTTTTGCACGGAGAATCTCCAGAGCAGGCGGCCAGGCTGGTACGTCGGGCCGCCGACACCATGGTTCCAGGCGGCGTGATGGGCATTCAGGAATTTATCCTGGACGACGACCGTCGCGGTCCGAGTCAACCGGCCCTGTTCGCCTTGAATATGCTGCTCCAGACCCCTGGTGGGCAGTCCTACACCCAGCGCGAGATCATCAACATGATGACCGGCAGCGGCCTGAAGGATATCCAACGCCTGACGGTGAACCTGCCGCCTGGCTGCGGTATCCTGACGGGCGTGAAAGCCTAGGGAAACGCTGATTAATTACCCGCTTTCGATCAACACGTTTTAGCCGGCCAGCCCGGATACGCTATTGGTGTGTTTTTTGAAATCGTATCTGTAAATTATTGAAAATAAAAGACATATGGCGGAGAGGGAGGGATTCGAACCCTCGGTAAGGTTACCCCTACACACGCTTTCCAAGCGTGCTCCTTAAACCACTCGGACACCTCTCCAAAAGCAGACATCACTCCGCGGCCTTAAAAGTTTCAATCGGCTGCAAAGCCTGTAGATTTTATGCCGTCGGCCTTCGAACCGCAAGCGATAACCCGGATATTTTGTGAATTGTTTTCTGAGATCACCTGAATAACGACGGTTTTTTCAGAAACGGCGCCGTCTTTGAACTATAATATCCCGGATTATTCATTTTCGGCATTTATTATGGCAAACGGTTTTTTCAATTCCAATTTTCAGCCGGAGCGGAAAGATTCGCGCTTCCGGCGCTATGTGCTCGGAAGCATCATATTTCTTGCGCTCGCGCTGGCGGCGACGCACACCTTTTTGAATCGCACGTCCGTCGGAAGCCAACGCTTCATCCGGATGACATTTCTGGTTTACGCGGGCACGTTTCTGGCGGTGCTGGCCCTCCTGATTCTGGCGACCATCCTCGGCCGCAATCTTATCAAGCTCTATTTTGAGAAAAGAAGCGGGCGGCCCGGGAGCGGTTTTAAAACCAAGCTGGTACGCACCTTTATCGTGCTTTCGCTGCTTCCCGCGCTCCTGCTGTTCGTTTTTGCCTACGCGCTGATTAATTCAGCCATAGAAAAATGGTTTCTCGCGCCCCCCGCACAGCTCCAGGAAAGCAGCCGCGCGCTGGTGCAGCAATACTACGCCGATACGGAAAAGCGGGCGAAGTATTACGCCGGAATTCTCGCTGAACAACTGGAGACGGAGCTGTTTGCGGAGCAATGGCCGACGGAGGATTTTCCGGCTTTGGATCTCCGGGACAAACTGCGGGACTACTGCCGGACCTACGCCTTGAACACGGTGCAAATATTCGACGCGCGGGGCCGTCTCGCCGCTGAATCAGGCCCGACGATTTCCTCGCTGCATCACCAGGTTTTTCGGACGGCCATGATCGCGGAAGCTTTGCTGGGAGACCGGCAGTTTCGTTTTGACAGCGCGGCTCCAAAAGATCCCGGAGACGAAATCTGCTACGCCGCCGCACCTGTACGAAACGCCGAAGGACAGGTTGCCGGCGTCGTGCTTACGGAAACCTTGCGCTCAAGCAGCCTGAAATACTGGGCCGACCGCGTAGCGGATGCCGCGGATAAATATGAACAGCTACAGATGGAACGGGACTTTCTGCGCCTGAACATGCTTACGATGCTGGCGCTGGCGACGCTGCTTGTCATTTTCGCCTTCGCCTGGTTTGCGCTTTATCTTTCAAAGCGGATTACCGTTCCCCTCCAGGCCCTTGTGGAAGGCGCCGCCGCCGTCTCCGAAGGAAACCTGGCCCACCGGGTGAACTGCCCGGCCTTCGATGAACTCGGAAGCCTGGTGACATCCTTTAACAGGATGACCGCCGATCTTGAAGAAAACGAAAAACGCATCTACCAGATGGAAAGAGCGGCCGCATGGCAGGAAGTGGCGCAGCGGCTGGCGCATGAAATCAAAAATCCTTTAACTCCGATCCGTCTTTCCGCCGAACGGATTCTGAACAGATACGAAAAGATCGCCCCGGCCGCGCCGACGAATTTACCGACGCCGCAGTCGGAGGAATTCGCGCGCTTTGGACAGCTCCTTACCGACTGCGTTCAGTCAATCCTTCAGGAGGCGGATTCACTCAAAAATCTTGTCGATGAATTTTCGCGTTTTGCCCGCCTGCCGGAAGCGCGCCCGAAAAAAGCCGACATTCGCGTGATTATCGAAAACGCGCTGCAACTATACGACGGGCGCATTCCTGATATACGGATTTTGAAAGAATTTGACGCCGATATGCCCCGGCTTCAGCTTGATCCTGAGCAGATGAAACGGGTCTTCATCAATCTTTTCGACAACGCCATCGAGGCCATGTCGCAAAATACCGATTGCCGGACGCTTAGTATTCATACGTTCCTCGACCGGATTCAGGGAACGGCGCGGATTGAAATCAGCGACAACGGACGGGGATTTTACGAAGAAAACCACGACAATATATTCCTCCCTTATTTTTCCACGCGAAAAGGCGGGACGGGGCTCGGCCTCGCAATAGTGCGGCAAATTATTACCGATCATCGCGGCAGCATCTACGCCGAAGCTAATACCCCTGCCGGAACGCGCATCATCATCGACCTGCCTCTTTTATATCCGGGTTAGGGCAATTTATGGAAACGGCGAATCTTGTTGGAATGACTTCCGCTGAAATCGAAGCGGCGGCGGCGGAATTGGGAGAGCCCCGGTATCGCGCGCGGCAGATATATGCCGGAGTGTATCGCAGATTATGGCGCGACTGGGATCAGTTCACCGATCTCGGCAAGCCTTTGCGAGAAAAGCTGCGCGTGCGGTTTTCCATCGAATATCCCGAAATAAGCAGGATATTCGTTTCCCGCGACGGAACGCGCCGCTATCTTTTTAACGTCGGCCCCGGCCAGCGTATCGAAGCCGTTTTCATTCCGGAGGAAAGCCGGGACACTCTCTGCATATCCACGCAGGTCGGGTGCGCGATGGGCTGCCTTTTCTGCGCAACAGGCCGGCTGCCGATGCAGCGAAATCTTTCCGCCGGAGAAATCGCCGGACAGATTCTGGCGCTTGAGGCTGATCGCGGCTCACAGGCAAAATGCCTGAACATTGTGATTATGGGAATGGGCGAACCCTTCAACAATTATGAAAACGTCATGTCGGCGCTGCGGCTGACGACCTGCGGCGAAGGCATGTCGATTTCGCCCCGGAGAATCACGGTTTCCACCTCGGGGATTGTACCCGGCATTGAGCGTCTGGCTTGTGAACCGGTTAAGCCGAATCTGGCGATTTCGCTGAACGCTTCGACCGACGATGTACGCGACCGGTTGATGCCGGTCAACAGGAAATGGAACATCGCCGCGCTGCTTGACGCCTGCCGCGGATTTCCTCTCGCCGAACGCCGGCGCATTACGTTTGAATACGTACTGATCGGCGGCGTGAACGACTCTATCGAGGACGCGCGCAGGCTGGTCCGGCTGCTTGGAAATCTCAGACATAAGATCAACCTGATTCCCCTGAACGCCGATCCCGCGCTTGAATTTAAGCCGCCCGCGCCTGGGCGCGCGGAGGCTTTCGCCCAAACGCTGGCCGATCATTACGTTACGGCAAACGTGCGCCGTCCGCGCGGCGAGGATATAGCCGCCGCCTGCGGCATGCTTGCCGCCCGCGATTCTCCACTGAATATCTGAGTTTAACCTGTTTCGCCCGGTTTTTTCCTGCGCAAAATACCATAAACTTTCAGGAGCGGGCCTGAAACGGCATAGCTGATCGCAAGTATCAGGAGCGTGGGACGCGAGAGGAAAAATATAAGGACAAATAAAAGCGCTATGACAAGAACCGTAAGATGCGATTTTTTCCCAAGCGCGATCCCTTTCGGGCTGTTGTAACGCAGGGTGCTGACCATCAGAAACGCCAGAACAAAAGTGACGGCGACCATAACGCCGGCAAACACCTGGTCGGCGATCGGATCCTTAAAAAAGTAAACGATGGCCGCGATTGTTCCGCCGGCGGCCGGAATCGGCAGTCCGACGAAATGTTTCCGGTTGCCTGACTGTATATTGAAGCGGGCCAGCCGCATGGCGCCGCAGAGGGTGAACGTGAACGCCGCCGCGCCTGCCAGACGCGGGTCAACATCCGGAAGGAGCCCCCATTTCAGAACCAGAATCGAAGGAGCCACGCCGAAAGAAATCACGTCGGACAGGGAATCAAGCTGCAGGCCGAATTCCGACGTGGAGTTGGTCAGCCGGGCGATGAATCCGTCCATGGAGTCGAGCAGAATAGCTATGCCGATCGCGATGGCGGCCTGGTTGTACATCTGGTTTATCGTAAGAAGGATGGCGTAAAAGCCGCAGAAAAGATTGGCGACGGTAAAAAGGCTCGGCAGGACTAAAACACTGCGCCGCAGCCGTCTGGGTTTTACGGCGGATGCGTTTTTTTCAGGCGATTCCGGCAGTTCGCTCATCAGTAATCTCCGATTATTGAACTTCCGCCGCGCACCTTGTCGCCGACGCCGACCCGGATATTTACGCGCGCGGGCATGATCACGTCAACACGGGAGCCGAAGCGGATAAGGCCGAACAATTCGCCGCGTTCTACGGCATCTCCCGGCTTTTTCCAGCAGATAACGCGCCGCGCGATCAACCCCGCAACCTGTTTGACGACAAGGCTCAACTCCGGCCCGGCAAAAGCCACTATGTTCTGTTCGTTGACGCGGGACGCTTCTTCGTCAAAGGCGACCCTGAATTTTCCACGCCGATATTCGAAACGCGCCACCGTGCCCGCTATCGGGGCGCGGTTTACATGCACATTGAAAACATTAAGAAATATGCAGACCGTCTGTTCCCCGGTTTCATCTTTCGATATTTTTACCACTTTGCCGTCGGCGGGAGAAACAATCAGGTTCGCGCCGTCCGGGATTTGACGATCAGGATTCCGGAAAAAAAATGCGGTGAAAGCCGTCAAAACGAGGAGAATCGCCGTGAGAACCGGTTGGTGAAAAAAGATCGAAAGCCCGGTCAGTATCACCAGCGGAAGAACAAATTTATAACCGTCGCGCACCATAAAAAATGATTTCCTAAAATTACAGACCGCCGGCTGTCCGTTATTTGTCGCCGTATTCGGGCAGCCGGCGGCGGTTGCGGGCTGCTTTGGAATCAGGATTCAAATTGTTTACGATATTTCTGCATTATGGCGTACATCTGGTCCTTCAACGCCAGTTTCTTTTTTTTCAGATTTTTTCCAGTCACTTTTTCTTCTTCGCTCTGAAAATGCCTGCTCTCCAGTTCGGTCAACTGCTGGTCGCAGGCCTGATGTTCCGCCGCCAGCTTTCGGAATTCCGCGTCTTGCCGTATCAACCGTTCCCGGAATTCCGCGTCAGATATGCTCATGCTCCATTCCTCCTTTCAGCTTGGGAAACACTGATTAAACGCCACAGCACAAGTGAATAGCATCAACAACTTACAGGAGTTTTTTTATTCATCATAAAGCGCCGCAATATTGAGGTGTTTCGATTGGACGTTTTGGTTCATATATAATTGGATTCCCAGAATTTTATTCCGCCAGAAACCGGAAGCATTTTAACAGACGAAGCCCCTATGGGGAAACAACGATTTTAGGGTATCGGTTTAATCTTCTTCAAACGTACCGGCGGCGCTCCAGCCGCGCAGTTTGTAGTAATCGGAAAGCAATGTCTCCATCTCGTCCGCCGTCAAGGTCCGGCCGTCCGGCAGAGGTTCACGATGCAGGCGGCCGGGCAGCCGATCATGCGCACGTGTAAGCCCCTCGCGCAGATTGAACTCGCGGGTAAGGTTCAGAATAAAGGCCGCCTTTTTCCTTAGTTCCGCAACGGAAGAATCCAGTCCGGTAACCAGGCCGACGATTTTTTCCAACTGTTCCCAGGTATACATATCCCGGTAAAAACGGCAGAGGATGAGGGTGTCAAAGATAGTCAGGCGGTCCTCGTAGTCGATGAACATTTCCGCCTTGCCTTCGACGGCGTCGGGCGGAATCAGGCCGACCAGTTCAGGCTTGTAGAACGTGGAACGCAGGTGACAGGCGCCCCTTGGCGATACGCCGTAAGCAAGGCCCATGCCTTTGAGCGCGCGCGGGTCGTAACCGGGAGGCTCCAGGCCCTTGACGTGAACCGCCAGATCCGTTACCCCCCAGGCCTCGGCAGCGGGAATAACGCCGTCCGCCATGACGGCCCCGTGACCGCTACGGTTGACCATATCCTGAATGAGACGACCCACTCCCTCAAAGTCGCCATATTCCAGTCCCAAGTCAAGCTTGCCCCGTTTGCACGCCTCAATAGCCAGAGCGCAGAGATTACCGGCGGTAATGGTATCCACGCCAAGGCGATCGCACATATCGTTCAGCCAGACGATCTCATCCATCTCATCGATCATGCACAGCCCCCCGAAGGCATCGATGGTCTCATATTCAGGCCCCTCCAACTGAAGGCCCTTATGGCGGCCTTTCGTCAGCCTGGCCATACGGCCGCATGCCATAAAGCACTTGAAGCAGGCGTGCGGGGTAATATCGTGCTCCTGGTGGAAGGTTTGTCCGCTGATTTTTTGCCAGTGGTCGCAGGTGCCCTGGCTCCAGTATCTGGCCGGGAAAGCTTTCACGGAGTTCATGATTGCCACCATCTGGGTGGTGCCCAGCGCCCTGTAGGTTTTGACACCGCTGTCCTCCATGCCCGCCCTGGCAAAGGCGGCCGCGTATGCGCGCACTCCTTCGGGATCGGCCGGTTCCCGTTTGCGATTACCCTGGAAGACTATCGCCTTGAGGCGTTTTGATCCCATGACCGCTCCCACTCCGGTTCTGCCTGCACAGCGCCAGAAATCATTGGCGATGATCGCGGAACGGACCATGCGCTCGCCGGCCGGGCCGATTACAACCGCGCCTGGAGCGCCGAATCCCGGTTTGTTTATGCCCAGCGCTCCGGCCGCCCGTTCAGCGTCATAAGTTTCCATCCCCCACATGGAAGATGCGTCGTGAAAGGCGCATCCGTCCGGATGAATGGTCAGCGCCGCAGGACGATCTGAGGCGCCCTCCATAATCACGGCGTCGAATCCCGCCCTGTCCATGGCTTCCGGCACTTTCCCGCCCGAGTAGGATTCAGAGTAAAACCCCGTAAGCGGAGATTTGGTAAACACTCCATAGCGGCTGCCGCCCCATATCTGGCCGCCGCAGAATGGGCCGGTGGCGAAAATCAGGCGGTTTTCCGGACTGAGAGGATCCACCCCCGCCGGGTTTCTGGAAAGAAGCAGGCTTGTGCCTAACCCCCTGCCGCCCAACACCGATTCCAGTAATCGCCGGTCCGCGGCTTCGATGAGATATGTCCTGTTGGTAAGATCTACCGTAAGAATCCTGCCGTGAAATCCGAACATTGGCATCCCTTCAGGCAATTAACCGGCGCTTCCTTTACTTTCTGTCTGTTTTCCGGGCGCTTCTCTCGTCAAAGCGTTCTTTCCCAAGGCATACCAGGCGGCGGACGAGTTCGTGAAAAGGAACGCCGCCGGCCGCCCAGAGTTTGGAATACATGCTGATAGGCGTAAAACCCGGCATGGTATTGATTTCATTGATCCATATTTTCCCGGTGACTTTTTCCAGGAAAAAATCGACGCGGGCAAGGCCGGCTCCGTCTATCGCCCGAAACGCCCTGACGGCAAGCGTCCTGATCTCTTCCGCTTTTTCACCGTCAATATCCGCCGGAATCTCAAGACGGCTTTCCTCGCGGACGTATTTGGCTTCGTAATCGTAAAATTCTCCCGCTGAGAACACCTCGCCCGTTACAGAAGCCATGGGATCGTCGTTTCCCAAAATCGCGCATTCAATCTCGCGGGCGTCGATTCCCTTTTCGATCAAAACCTTCCGGTCGTAACGCGCCGAATCGCGCAGCGCGTCGTTAAACTCCGTTTCATCATGAATCTTCCGGACTCCCACGGATGATCCAAGGTTCGCCGGTTTTGAGAACATCGGATAGCCGAAAGCCTTTTCTGCCGCAATACGGATTTCCGCGGGATTCGCGGCTATGTCCCCGGCACGCGCGGTAATCCACGGCGTCACGGGAAGTCCCTCGCCCGCCCAGAGCCTCTTGACGACATCCTTGTCCATGGCGACAGCCGAAGCCAGAACCCCGCAGCCTACGTATGGAATGTCCGCGATTTCAAACAGTCCCTGTATAGTGCCGTCTTCGCCATACGTGCCGTGCAGCAGCGGAAAAATGATTTCCGGCGTAATGTCGGATTCGCGTCCGTCGTCCGGCTGGTTCGGCATAATCTTCATGCCGCTTCCGGCGGCCTCGATTGCCGTGCATAACCTGACGCGGCCGATCAATCCGTCCGGCAGCATGGCGCGCAGTTCATTCTCACCGGCCAGCCTGCCCGCTTTTGTGAGGCCGATCGCGATAATTTCAAATTCCTCACGGTCGAGCAACGCTTCCATAACGGACGAGGCTGAAACAAGTGAAACGTCATGTTCTCCCGAACGTCCGCCGAACAGGACGCCGAGCCGTATTTTCCTATTTTGGGCCGTCATTATGTTCTTCCGCGTTTTCCGTGTTCTCCGAATGTCTCTGGTACGCCTTGATAATCAGCCGCACCAAATGGTGCCTCACAACGTCGTTTTCATTAAAATAGCAGAAAGCAATTCCATCGATGCCGCGCAGAACTTTTCGGGCTTCAATAAGGCCCGAGGCGCGGCCGGACGGAAGATCAATCTGCGTGACATCGCCCGTAATAACCGCCTTTGAACGCATTCCAATGCGAGTCAGAAACATCTTCATCTGTTCGGAAGTAGTATTTTGCGCCTCGTCAAGGATGATGAACGCGTCGCCGAGCGTCCGGCCGCGCATGAAGGCGAGCGGGGCGATTTCAATCGTCCGGTCTTCGAGATACCGATTTAGTCTCTCCCCCTCGACGAGAGCGTGGAGCGCGTCGTATAGCGGCCGCAGATACGGATTGATTTTTTCTTCGATATCGCCGGGAAGAAATCCCAGGCGTTCGCCCGCTTCCACGGCCGGGCGCGTCAGGATGATCCGCGAAACGCTCTTTTCAATCAGGCACGTCAGTGCCATTGCCACGGCCAGAAAGGTTTTCCCCGTTCCGCCCGGACCGATGCCGAAAACAATGTCGTTGCCGCGTATCGCCTCGATATAGCGGCGCTGGTTCAGGCTTTTTGGCGCAACCTGCCGCTTTCCGGCCGTAAGAAGCTGCATTTTCGGGAAAAAATCATGCAGCGATAAAGCCTCATTTTCAGCGATCTGCCGAAAAGCCGCCTTCAGATCGCCGTTGGTCATCGCATGGCCTTTATCCGTAAGCTCGGAAAAATCGGTCAGAATTTTTTCCAGCGCCGCGACGGAGTTTTCCTCCCCGTTGACCGTGAGCGTCGAGTCGCGCGCCTGAATCGTCACGCCGAAAAGCTTTTCGAGAAAACGGATATTCTCATCGAGCGGGCCGAAAAGTAGTTGAATATTGCGGTCCGACAAAAAAATTTTTCTCATCCAGAACTTCTTTCCGACCGGATACGAACTATCTGCATATCTTGCCTGGCCCGGACATTTCATGAAGATGAAATATCCGGGTTGTATGACATTATACACCAGAACGTGGAAAACCCGCGTATTTATTGGTGATTTTGGACTTTATCGGACTGCTTTGGAAGGGTTTGTGGTGGGCGCCACAGGACTTGAACCTGTGACCCCTGCGGTGTGATCGCAGTGCTCTGCCAACTGAGCTAGGCGCCCTTTGAGTCGGGTCTGTTAATCAGCATTTCAAAAAGGAAGCGCCGATTAAAAACGCGCCGGTTGCGAACGGTAATAACCGGCCGCAAACAAAAATTTTGCGTGATTTTACAAATAAGTGTCAAGAGTAAAAATCCGCAAAATTTTAGAGGGTAGCGTAAAAAGTCGCGCGAGCCGCCTGTACCCGGAGTAAAAATATGTCCGACGACGGCTGATTTCCGGCGAACTGTATTAAAACTGGACGTCACCCTGAAAATTCCATGACGGCGCTTTTGAGTTTTTTCATCCGGTCGCGCAGCGCGGCGGCTTTTTCAAACTCAAATTCCTTTGCAGCGTCCCGCATTTCCTTTTCAAGACGCCGGATCTCCGCTTCCATTTCATCCGCCGAGTTATAGGTGTTCTCCACTTCGGCCACAGCCGGAATTTCGTAATAATCTCCTTCGTAGATCCGCGCCATTTCAGGATCCAGCGGCTTTATGATGGACTGCGGCGTTATGCCGTGTTCCCGGTTATAAATTTCCTGCGCGGCGCGGCGGCGGTTGGTTTCATCTATCGCCGCTTTCATCGATCCGGTTATTATGTCGGCGTAAAGAATCGCCATGCCGTTGATATGCCGCGCCGCCCGACCCATTGTCTGAATCAGCGATGTCGTGGAGCGCAAAAAGCCTTCCTTGTCCGCGTCCAGCACCGCGACAAGCGATACTTCGGGCAGGTCAAGCCCTTCCCGCAGCAGGTTGACGCCGACAATAACGTCATATTCTCCCGCCCTCAGCGCCCGCAGCACCTTGATGCGGTCGAGCGTTTCCACTTCCGAATGCAGGTAGCGCACACGTATTCCAAGTTCCGTATAATACCCGGCCAGGTCTTCTGCCATTCGTTTTGTCAATGTGGTGACCAGCACCCTTTCGCCGCGTTCCGATCTGAGGCGTATTTCCTCCATGAGATCGTCCACCTGTCTCGCCACCGGCCGTATCTCGATTTCCGGATCGGTGAGTCCCGTCGGACGGATGATCTGTTCCACCACGACGCCGGAGGCTTTCGTGAGTTCGTACGGCCCCGGCGTCGCCGAAACGTAAATCGCCTGGTTCACGCGCTCCTCAAATTCGGGAAAATTCAGCGGACGGTTGTCCAGGGCGGACGGCAGTCGGAAACCGTATTTAACCAGCGATTCCTTGCGCGAGCGGTCGCCGGCGTACATTGAGCGCACCTGCGGAATGGTGGCGTGGCTTTCATCGACGAAAAGTATCCAGTCGCGCGGGATGTAATCGAGCAGTGTCGGCGGAGGCTCTCCCGGCCCGCGCCCCGTCAGGTGCCGGGAATAATTTTCGACGCCGCGGCAATATCCGATTTCCTTCATCATGTCGATGTCGAACAGCGTGCGCTGACGCAGACGCCTGGCCTCAAGCTCTTTCCCCTCAAGTTCCAGCCGGAGTTCACGGTCGTCAAGCTCCTCGCGAATCGTGTCGATCGCGCGCAGCAGATTGTCGCGCGGCTGTACGTAGTGCGACTTGGGATAAATCGGCATACGCTCGTGTTTTTTCAGCACGCGCCCCGTCAGCGGGTCGATCTGAGCGATGTTTTCAATTTCGTCACCGAAAAGTTCGACGCGCACCGCGTAATCTTCGTATGAAGGAAAAACTTCCACAACGTCGCCGTGCGCCCGGAAAAACCCCCGCTCCAGGGCGTAATCCTGCCGCGCGTACTGCATCTCCACCAGGCGGCCGAGAATTTCGTCGCGCCTGATTTGCTGTCCTTTTTCAAGGAACATTAACATTCCGTAGTAGGCTTCGGGAGAACCGAGGCCGTAAATGCACGAAACGCTGGCGACGATAACGCAGTCGCGCCGTTCAAAGAGCGACCGCGTGGCCGAGTGCCGCAGCCGGTCGATTTCGTCGTTAATCAGCGCGTCTTTTTCAATATAGGTGTCGGTCGAGGGAATATAGGCTTCCGGCTGGTAATAGTCGTAGTGTGAAACGAAATATTCAACGGCGTTGCCCGGGAAAAAAGTCCGGAACTCCCGGTAGAGCTGCGCGGCCAGCGTTTTGTTGTGCGCCAGCACCAGCGCGGGACGCTGCAGGGCCTCAATAACCTTCGCCATTGTGAAGGTTTTGCCCGAGCCGGTGACGCCGAGCAAAACCTGGTGCCTGCCGCCGTCCTTTACGACCTGAACAAGTTGTTCAATCGCGGCGGCCTGATGTTCGCTCGGCCGGAACGGCGTACTGATTTCAAAGCTTGAAGAATGAATCAGGTCCCTACCGTATGCAATGCCGGAATATGTGAGGTCGTCATCGTTTTTCGCCATCGGAGTTTGCGCGATCCTGAACGGGTTTTTGATTCCGCGAGCATGTAAACATACATTGTAATACCTGTCAGCGTCGTTTTGTATTGTAAAGAATTTCAGTTTTCCAGTATCTTTTACGATAATGAAAATACGAATTTTACTTATATGTTGTCTGGTTTTTCCGGGAATGGTTTACGGCCAGCAGCGTCCGCTGAAAACGGACGACGCATCCCTGTTGCCCGTAGGACGGGTGCGCATGGAACTGGGCGCGGAGTTTCTTCAACGGCAGCGTTACGCGCTGTCCGGGCTTGAGGGCGATCTGATGCGCGGCGGCGCCGCAATAGGCATTGGAGTCGGCGACTACGCCGAGTTCCAGATTTCGAGCGTCTTCCAGGAAGTTCTATCCATTTCAAAACGGACGGAACCGGTGGTGGCGCCTGTTATTAACGGCGATTCCACACGCTCGGTAGGAAATCTGACATTGGGAACCAAACTGAAGCTTGTCGGGGAAAAAGACCGGATACCGGCAATGGCGTTCAGGTTCGCGGTTGAACTGCCGAACGCCAACCAGTCGCACGGGCTGGCCAATGATGAGACCGCGTTTTACGCCGATCTGCTGTTTGGAAAAAACATCGGCCGCACAAGGGTATTGGGCGATATTGGATTCGCTATTTTAGGTTCCCCGGTCGCCGCCGGCCAGCAGGCCGATCCCCTGACTTACGGTGTCGCCGTCATCACGCCGGTGCATCGCCGGCTGAACCTGGTCGCCGAAATCAGCGGGCGCGAAGGCCCGAAAGGGCGCATCGGCAATGAGAATAGATCCCGGTTCCGCGCAGGAATTCAACTATGGACGGGCGCGGTACGCTGGGATCTTGGCGTCGTGGCGGGTCTCAAGCATTATGATCCGAAATCGGGAATCGTCGTCGGCGCGACGTATGAATTCCAGGCTTTTAATAAAACCAGCCTTCCGATTAAGATACAAAATTGAAAATTATACCGCTGCAAGATGCGAGTTCAGTTCACCGACCAGCACATCCGCGTCAATGGCATGTGCCATACAGGCGTCCTCAAGCGACTCGCCGGTAGCCGAAGGGCATCCCAGGCAATGCAGGCCGTGCCGCAGGAAAACGTTCGCCGTTTCCCTGTCCAGTTTAAGGATATCTATAATTTTCATGTCCTTACTGACCGTCATTCTCTTTCTCCTTTTGTAATTTGTAATTGTACCACAAAACCATCGCGCGCGCCCCGCCAAAGAGACGGCGGCGCAAAGGGCGTGCGACATAAAAGTTGTACATACCAGGAATACGCTTACACGCGCGTTTTTCCTGCTCCTCTAAAAACTTTTATGTCGCGCGGCCCCATGTCCGGTTGAGTTGCGCGCCCGGTTTTGTTAATCTGCGAAAGTTATTTTTCACTGTCGGTGGTTTTGGGAAGCGCTGATGTTTATTACATTTGAAGGAATCGAAGGGGCCGGAAAAAGTTTGCAGATCGCCCGTACCCATGAATATTTGCGGAAAAAAGGCCGATCCTGTTTAATGACGCGGGAGCCCGGCGGAACCGATTTCGGGCGGGCGCTGCGGGAGGTACTGCTGCGTCCTGACGGCGCGGCGCGCGAGCCATGGAGCGAACTGCTCCTTTACCTCGCAGACAGACATCAGCATCTGAAAGAAGTGATCGAACCGGCGCTCGCGCGCGGCGAGATCGTACTTTGCGACAGGTACCAGGACGCCACACGCGCCTATCAGGGCGCGGCGCGCGGCATCGCGCCGGATGCGATCGAAGTGATGTCGCGGCTTTCGGGCGTCATAGAGCCGGCAAAGACGATTCTGCTCGATCTTGATCCCGAAACCGGACTTCGACGCGCGCGTCGGCGCAATTCGATGGAACAATCTGCGGCTGCCGAAGGGCGTTTTGAAGATGAAGCTGTTTCTTTTCACGAGCGGGTCAGGCAGGCATATCTGAAGCTTGCCGAAGCGCACCCACGAAGATTTTGCGTCATTCCGGCGGCAGATGATCCCGACGCGGTTTTCGCGCGCATTGCCGTTTTGATTGATCAATGGTTTTTTAACCCTTATGAATAATTTCATAGGCAATCGCCGCGCTGTAAATATTTTAAAAAGGGCAATCGAACAGGACCGCCTGCCGCATGCCATGATTTTTGCCGGACCGGCCGGCGTGGGGAAATGTACGCTGGCGCTTTTGACCGCCCAGGCGCTGAACTGCCTGACGCCGCAAAACGGCAATGCCTGCGGACGGTGCGCCGCCTGCCGGCGCATTATGGCTTACGTTGAGAGCCGTCACAAGGAGTGCGTCAAAGGTGCCAACGCCGCTTGCGGCGTCTGCCCGGTCTGCCAGGGACGCAACCGGCGGCATCCGGATGTACGCCTGATCGAACCGGAAAAAAAGACGTCCATCAGTATCGACCAGATCAGGGACATTATCGCCGAAACGGCTTTTCAGCCGCTTGAGGCGCGCTATCGCGTGGCGATCCTGGATCCCGCCGACCAGATGCGCGCCGAGGCTCAGAACAGCCTGCTAAAAACGCTGGAAGAACCGCCAAGCCGGACGGTCATGATTCTGATCGCGACAAATCCGTACCTGCTGCTTGAAACCATCCGCTCGCGCGCCCGTATTCTTCCTTTCGGTGAAATTCCCGCCGAACAGATCGCCTGTCATCTGGCGCAAAACGAAGGAAAGCCCGGGCCGGACGCGCTTCTAGCCGCGGCGCTCAGCGGCGGGAGCCTGGGCGCGGCGCTTGAATTCAACACGGCGGAGTATCGTGATGCGCGCGAGTCAGCGCTCGAATTCGTCACGCTGCTTTTAAGCCGGGGATCGTTTACAAGGGTCAGCGCCCTTGCCGCAAGCGTCACCAAGGACAAAACCGACAAAGATGTTTTTCGGACATGGATTGAATCGGTATCGGCGCTTTTGCGGGACATTTACTATTCCGGCATAGCGGCCGGCAGGGTCG
>Ga0123353_10003196_pt1 | contig 20624 bp, 20 predicted proteins | sample TergutLab28metaG_3_FD_92763 | JGI IMG/M metagenome (GOLD analysis project Ga0123353, IMG submission 92763) | Labiotermes labralis P3 segment gut microbial communities from Petit-Saut dam, French Guiana - Lab288 P3 | ecosystem: Host-associated > Arthropoda: Insects > Digestive system > Gut ... | reverse complement strand
CACCAGGCGGGGCAGGTGCTCCAGGTCGTCCTGCATGGCGGCGATGTTGTTGTAGCTGTCGATATCCCGCACGTTCTGCTCTGAAATGGTGGTATAGCGCTTTTCCATGGCGTTGACGGCCCAGCCCAGCGCCCCGGCGGCCTTGATCGGATCGCTCACCACGGGTACCAGCAGGTGCGGGATGCCGCCGTATACGTTGAATTCCACCTGCTTCGGGTCCACCATCACCATCTTCACGTCCTCGGGGGAGGCGTTGTACATGAGGCTGAGGATCAGCGCGTTCATGCACACGGATTTGCCCGAGCCGGTGGTGCCGGCGATCAGAAGATGGGGGAGCTTCGCCAGGTCGGCGCACACCAGGTCACCGACTATATCTTTTCCGAGCGCCACGGTCAGTTTCGACTTGCTCACGCTGATTCTATATGTGTCGCTATCCACAAGTTCCCGCATGGTGACGATCGCCCGCACGCGGTTGGGGACCTCCACGCCCACGGCGGGTTTGCCGGGGATGGGGGCCTCTATGCGTACTTTTGTGGCCGCCAGCCGCAGGGCGATGTCGTCGGAAAGAGACGTGATCTTGCTGATTTTCACGCCCTCGGCGGGCCGCAATTCATATCGCGTCACGGCAGGGCCGCGGCTGCGTTCCACCAGTTCCACCGCCACGCCGAAGCTCTCCAGGGTATACACCAGCTTGCGGGCTATGAGCTCCTCCTCGTTCTGGTCAGGCTTGGTCCCCGCCGAGCGCGGCGCGCCAAGGCAGCTCAGCGGCGGCGCCTGGTATAGACTCTCGTTTTTATTCGTGCCGGCCTCGGCGGCGTCCTTTAGAAGGGCCTCCATCGCCGCCCGGGACGCCTCGTCGCCCGCCTCCCGCGCCTTGCGCCGCTTCGCGGTGCTTGAGGTCAGGTTTTCCGCGATGTCCCCCGCCGCCGCGTCATTCGGCAGCGGCTCTATGTCCGCCACGGTGGGGATGCGCCCCTCACCTACGGGGATCTCCGCCGGCTTGCGCTTGAAGGGGTTGCGTGAAAGCGGCAGCGTGTGTTCCCTTCCGATCTGCTCCAGTTCTTCCAGCTCGTCCATGGGTTCGTCTTTGAAAGGCCTTTCCGGCCTCTCGGGTTTCTCTCTCTCCGGTTTTTCGGGACGGGGCGGGGCGTCCGCGCCCCAGCGCCCGGTGATGACGCCGATCAGGGTCCTCTGCAGCGGGGGCAGGGCCATGGGCAGCGCCGCCAGCGTCAGCAGCAGGGAGATGATCGCCGCGCCGGTTTTGCCGCAGCCCTTGGCCAGGCCCGCGCCCAGTATGGACCCAAATAACCCGCCGTTGCCCAGCAGCTCCGGGGCGGTCCATCGCTCGCCCATGCGCTCGAAGGAGGACGACGCCAGCGGCCAGAAATCTCCCGCCAGGATGTCCGCGGGGCGCGCCAGCACGAACACCGCCGCCCCCAGGAACAGCAGCAGCAGCGCCTGGCACAGCAGCGTCAGCCAGGAATCCAGCAGGCTTTGGTTGCGCATCCACAGGCTGCAGCAGTAGAGCGAGAACGCCAGCCACGGCAGCAGCAGCATGCCCGCGAAGCCCCACAGCCCGTTGTGCATGCTCAGCCACACGCTCTGCCCGGGGATGACCGCCAGCGCCAGCAGCAGCAGGGTAGCGATCCCCATGCAGTAGGCACGCAGCATGCGCGCGCGGTGCAGCGCCTCTTCGAGGGCTTTCGCGCTTTGTTTTTTTGTTTTTGCAGTACCCTTGGCTGCGGGCTTTGGCCCCGGCTTGGGGCCGGGCTTTTTCTTTGCCGGTGTTTTGGCTGCGGGCAAAAAAATCACTCCTCGTGAAAATCAGTAAAACTTGCCCGGGAGCGCGGTACGCCCCCGGGCCGGTGTTGCAACGCGCTTTTCTCAATGTACAACCGCCGAAGCTATAGCCGCCGGGGAATCCTTCGCGTTCTCGTAGATGAACTCGTTGACCATGTCTATCGTCAGCATGCGCAGCAGGCGGCCCTTTCCGCCGTATTTGGCTATCAACTGGGCGTCGGTGCTGGGGTCGCCGCTGCCGGCGCGAACATTCTCCAGCAGGACCCCTATGTCCTCGTCGGTTGCGACGATGCCCACCTTGGCCGCCACGGCGAAGCTGAACAGCTCGCGTTTGACCTGTTCCTCCCGCAGGTTCTGGGCATCTTCGTAGCCGTTCAGCTGGGCATACTGGTCCGCGCTTTCGTAACCGTACTGCTCGGCCTCCTGCACAATCTGCTTATCCCAGTATTTCCCCTCCCGGGCGGGGAGCTCAAGGAACTCTGCGTTGTCGAACGCCGCCATAAACGCCTCGTTCCGGTTCAGCGAAAGAAGCCGCTCGGGAAGCTCCGCCGCAAGGTCTGGCCGCAGCACCTCCCGGAATTCCTCCAAAGTGGCATGCTGCCCGCCGGTCAAACCCGCCACGCCCTCGTCGGTGATCTTCTCGGATTCCACGCCGATTTTATGCGCCATGCACTTGAAGACGGCCTCATTCCCCGCGAGGGCCTCATTGTTCTCTCCGGTGGCGTCAGGGTAGAAGTCAGGGAACTTGACTACGACGTCGAATTCCTTGCCGCGCGGCTGGCCGATCATCTGCTCCTCAAAGCTGAGGTATTCCTCGTCATATGCGGGAAGGAACTGTCCGCTGCCTATGATGAACAGGGCCTGGCCCTTCATGCCCTCCAGGTCCTTCGCCGTGGCGCCCTCCGCCGTGCCCTCGTAGTCGAAAAACACCAGGTCGCCCTCGGCGATGGCTTCCTTCTCCGGGTCGTCGTCGATCCCCTTTGCTGCGTAGTATTGCGCGAATATCTCATATTCCATGTAGAGGTCGAGATACCCGTCCTCCGTGGTGAACTCCACATCCACGCCGATGTAGTCCCCTAGCTTGACGAGCTTGTCCAGGTCATAACTCTTATAAGGCTTGCTGTCCGACGCGCAGGCCCCCAGCGCCAGAAGGAGGGCGGCGCACAGGAGCGCGCACACGGCGCGCGGCGCCGCCAGTGTTCGTTTATGTTTCATTCTCTGCTGCCTTTCATGCGGGGCAGATGCACCCCTTTATAGAACTATTATAACACATTTTTATTGTAAAGGCAATGCATTTCCGTCAGGTTTTGTAAATTTTATTTGCCAAAGACCACCTTTTTCCGCATAACCGCCCCAACCCGGGGTACACTGGAGGATGAACTTTGTCAACTTACCCAATGAAAGGATGTACCCAATGAATAGAAATGAATCCCGTCCCCGTATGCGCACGGCCCTGTTTGCGCTGGCGCTGTGCACTGCGCTGGCCACCGGCTTCTTGGCCGGCTGCAACGCGACCACCCCCGGCGGCGAGAGGGAGACCACCATGCAGCCTCCGGCCGAGGAGACCGGCCTGAAGCTGAACCTCTATCAGCCCCACCCGGCCCGGGAGGGGCTGTGGCAGGCCCTCGCGGCGGACTATAAGCACCTCACCGGCGTGGATGTGGCTGTGGTCTCCCCGAGAGGCGGCGCCCCGGCCACGGAGCTCAAGGAGGCCCTGCGGGGCGAGGCGGATAGACCCGCCATCTTCCTGTTCACCAACCCGCGTGAATACAAGGCCTGGCAGGAGCACGCCATGGACGTCACGAGCAACGCGGCCTACCAGCGCCTGGTGGATAAGCGCCTGGCCCTCACGGCAGGGGACAAGGTTATCGGCATGCCCGTGGGCGTGGAGGCCTTCGGCATCATCTACAACAAAAAAATTCTCGACGAATACTTTGCCCTTGAGGACAAAAAGTCCGACCTCAAGAGCATCGCGGACGTGAAGAGCGCCAAGGAGCTTGAGGCACTGGCCAAGGACATCCACGAGCGCAGGGAGGATCTGGGCATCGAGGGCGCGTTCGCGGCCCCAGCCTTCAAAGAGGGCGAAAGCGCGGTCTGGAGCACCCGCCTGCTGGGCCTGCCGCTGGGTTATGAGATCGAAAACAAGAATATCGACGTCACCGGCGAGGGCGCAAACGAAGTCACCCTGCGCTACGGGACGGGTTACCGGGGCCTCTACGACCTGCATTTCAACTATGGCACCGCTGAGAAAAACGCCTTGGAAACCCGCGCACACGCCGACGCCGCAAAGGAGTTCGCCACCGGCAAGGCCGCGTTCATCCTGGGCGGCACGGATTTCCTCGGCCACCTGAATTCCACTGTGGGCAAGACCGTCACCGCCGAACAGTGCGCCTTCCTGCCCGCCTTCATGAATATCGAGGATTATAAAGACCAGGGTCTGGCCTTCGAGGTGGTGGAATACGCGGCCATTAACGGCTCCCTGGACGAAGAGCATATCCAGGCCGCCGGCGAGTTCCTCAACTGGCTGTTTACCTCCGAAAAGGGAATGGACTTCCTGGCCAACAAGCTCAATGTCCTCGCGCCCTATAGCAGCGTGACGGAAAACGCCCTGCCAAACAACCCCCTGAGCGCCAGCGCCTTCGAGTGGCTGGGACGAGAGGGAGCCATGGGCCCCGTGGCCTACACCGTGCTCACCCCCGACGAGGAGTTCCGCGAGAAGGTGCTGGGCGCGGGCCTGCTCTCTTACGCGAGAGGCGAAACCGAATGGGATAAGCTCAGAACTGATTTTCGGGAAGGCTGGGCCGAGCACCGCGCCAGGGTAGACGAGAATTTTTAAGTCCCTTCTCTACCTTAACCCAATCCCGCTTTCTGAACGCATCGAAAAATCTCTGGTGGCCCCTGTCAAGCGCGCTGCGCCTGGCAAGGGCCATCGTTTCCATCACCTGGGGCTCCCCCGCCAGGGAGATCATCCACTCATAAAACGCCGCGCCGCCCATTGTTTTTCGATTGCCGCGGGCTTCGCGGTACTCCTCCAGGCACACGCTCCGCAGTGTTTCTATCCAGCCGGCGCAGAACAGCGACAGTTCCAGCGGGCGCACCAGCTTTCGAAGGGCATCATAGGCGGCCAACTGCTCGGCTCGATCACAACCAGTCTTCACCGGCAAATGATTTGCCAGCAGAAAGTCCCTGCGCAGCAGCATGTTTCGCAAAGCCCTGTCCCAAATGTTCGCGCCCGCGAAGGCCAGCGCGTTTTCTTCGCAGGCGTCATACAGCGTTTCGTACATACCGGGTTGCGCAAATTCATGCGCCTCGTGGAACGCGACATATGTCCCCCGGGCCAGCGCCAGTCCGGTTTGACGCGCGCAGAAGGCGTCTGCATCGCTTTGCCGGTGAATTCGAATAAAATCCGGGTCGGCCGTCTGGAATTCCAGGGCGATCTCGTGGGTTCTGTCGCCCGAAGCGCCGTCCACGACGATGACCTCCATAGCCGCGCTCGCCCGCAGGCTCTGGTTTTGCAGGGCACGCAGGCAGCGCGGCAGATTACGCCGGGCGTTGCGGGCGTATACGACTATGCTGACGTCAATTTTGCTGCCATGAACGTCTTTTTCACTTTCCTGCATTCAAATGCCTCCCGCCGTAAATTGGCTTCATCATAGCACGAGGCCGATAAAAATGCAAGTGTTTTCTACCCCAGCACCACATAGGCCGTGGCGTGCGCGTTCTCGCCAACTCGCCCCAACGTACCGGCTTCAAGCATCAGCTTCACCGGCGCGGTGACCGCGACATTGAACATATTCAGCCAGCCGATGCTTTCCGCCTCTTTTTTCATGGATACAGGCGTGTGCTGTACCAATACATCGGTGGAAAGCGCCATTGCCTCCCGTGTTTTCTCCGCGAGCTCGCACAGCACAGGCTCCGCCATAGCCAGCAGCTCCTCAAATTGCCCGCCCGTCAACACCGGGAGCTTCAATCGCAGCGCTTTCCCCATTTTCTCAGCATAGCCAAGCTTGATCAGCTCGGCGGCCTCAGCCTTGTCGTTCTCGCTGAAATGGCTTGTTTCTCCCCGGGCGATATCCAGCAAAACATTGGTCCTGTCCTGGCGGTTGAAAAAGTAGTTGTGGTCCATAGGGCCGTGAATCGAAAAATCCATGAAACGGATCATGTCGCCCCGCGTGTTCCGGCAGGCCGTGGTGCCAAAGCCGCCGTAGACCGCGTAGCGGCTGGTGTAGTCCTCCTCGCCCCACACGAAGGCCTCGCAGCCAGGAAATCTTGTGGGGTATTCGATACGCAGGCTGTCCTGGTATTTACGAAAGACAGCCTTCTCGATCAGCAGCGCCGCGATGTGCCACTTGAGCAGGTTGTCGTCTGCAACGCCAGCATGAAACCCGATTGCTTTGATTTGAGCGAGATGCTCTTGCAGGAAGCATCCGATTGCCTCAGCGATGGCGTGTTGCATCGGCAGTGTCTTTTGGTCCGCCTCTTCGATGAAATCCTTCGTGAAGATGACGACCGCTGTCTCGTAGCGCCCGCCCTTGCGCGTGAGCACCTTGTGCTCGCACAGGGCCTTCAGGTCCTTTTCGAGATACGGGACCGCCACGCCGATCTGCAAGCTGATCTCCTCGGCGGTGCAGCGGTCGTTGTAGCACGCCAGCAGGATGTTCTGCGCGATGAGGTTGCCATCGCACAGCTTCCAGAACGGGTTGCCGCCGCTGCCCCAAAATCGCAGCGACATCTGTCGCGGGTTGAAGCTCAGATTGCCCCAGGTTCTTTCCATGTCCATGCCCTCCTTCAAAATTTGTCTGGATTTGAACAGCAGGAACTTCACCATGCCCTCGGAGATGCCCAGCGCCCGCGCGATCTCGCCCACCCGCAGGCCCTCGAAATAGTAGAGCACCGTCACCCTTCTGTGACGCTCGGTGAGCAGTGCCAGCTCGCGGCGCAGCAGTTGTAGATCGGCCTCTTTTTCAAGCAGGCCGGCAAAGGGCGGGCTGTCGTCCGGGAGGCGTTCGTCCAGAGGCGAAGCCGCGGGCCTCGCGCGCTTTTTGCACCAGTTCTTGTAGACGTTGCCGGCCACCGCCCACATGAAGCCGTAGAAGGCCCTGTCGTCGCGCAGGTTGCCCCGGCTGCGCAGCAGCTCCAGCAGAATATCCTGCGACAGGTCCTCGGCCTCCTCCCTGCTGTTTGTACGCGCGCAGCAGTAGGAGAACAGCGTCTTTGCCGCGTTTGCGATGCGTGCGTCGGATGTATCCAAGGTCATGTCTCCTTTCCAGCGTGTTCAAACATATAGTGGGCAAAGCTGGATTTTGGTTAGTGAAAAAATCGTTTATGATTGCTCGGCCGCGGCACGCTCAAATGCAAAATATTATTCCTTGCAGAAATTCTCCCCCTGTGTTATACTTTCCCCAGTCAGGAGGTGCAGCCATGCAGGCCGAACGCAGCATCCAAACAAAATATGTCAAGTCCATCTGGAACCCCTTCACCGGGGCCGTGAAGCGCTACGAGCTCATCCGGCCGGGGGACCATATTGCCGCCTGCGTCTCCGGCGGGAAGGATTCTTTTCTTACGGCGAAGCTGCTGCAGATGCTCCGGCGCCACAGCGATTTCCCCTTCGAGCTCTCTTTTCTCTGCATGGACCCCGGCTACAGCCCGGAGAATCGCCAAAGCATCGCGGACAACGCCGCGAAGCTGGATATCCCCCTGGAATTCTTCGAGGCGAACATATTCGATTACGTCGCTAAACAGGGAGGCTCGCCGTGCTACTTGTGTGCGCGCATGAGAAGGGGACATCTCTACAAGCAGGCCCAAATACGCAATTGCAGCAAGATCGCCCTGGGGCATCATTTCAACGACGTCATCGAAACGACGCTCATGAGCATGCTCTACGGCGCGCAGATGCAGACCATGCCGCCCAAGCTGCGCAGCCGCAATTTCGAGAGCATGGAGCTCATACGGCCGCTCTATTGCGTGCACGAGGAGGACATTTTATCATGGCAGCGCTACAATGATTTGACCTTCCTGCGCTGCGCCTGCCGCCTGACGGAATCCCCCGGCGAGGAACGTCCCTCCAAGCGCAGTGAAATCAAGAAGCTCATCGCAGACATAAAAAAAACCCACTCCGACGTGGAAAAGTGCATCTTCCAAAGCACGCACAATGTGCGGCTGGATACCCTGGTGGGTTGGGTGAAGGACGGGGTGGAGCATGACTTTCTTGACGACTATTAGCTTGACATCGCGAAAAGCGCCTGTTATACTCTTGATAAGAAGTTTTCTGAAAGGATGATCATCATGGCAAAATTGTTGAGCGTTCTCCTGGTTGTGGCGTTGCTTTGCGGCATGGGTGCCGTAGGCGCAGGCGCGGTCTACATTGACGAAGACGGCAGCACAGTGGCTGGAGACATCTCCATGAAGTTCTGGAAAGACTGGCATCCGGCAGCGCAGTGGGCACTGAAATGGCTGGCTTTTGGCTGGCTGTGGATGCAGCTGCCTATCTGGGATATGCCTTGGATCGGGGCAACTTGAGGAATTAAAGCCCATTCATCCAGCGTTTGTTATCGCCTGCGGTCTGCAACAGGGCATGCAAAGCGGGCCGGTTTTCATTCTCAAGCGCCGCTTGCATCGCCTGCAAATCCTCAATATACCGGGCCAGCGCTTTCGCCGTGTTGGCCCGGTTATCCATGAGCAGCTCCGTCCACGCCCCGGCGTTGATGCCCGCCACGCGCGTGCAGTCGCGGAAGGCGCCCGCCGCGAAAGCCGGGTCAAAGCCCGATGGAGGGCTCACGCACAACCCTGCCGCAGCCGCGTGCATCAGGTCGCTGGTGTAGGCGATCAGCGCGTCGTGGGCTTGCGCGTCGGCCTCGGCGACACGGGCCGCGCCTATGTACTGCGCCAGCTCGCGCATCAGGGCGACGCCCTCCGGCGTGCTGCGCGCCGTGGGCACAACGATAAACCCGGAATTCCGGTACAACCCCGCCTCGGCGTTTTCGTAGCCGTCGCGTTCCTTGCCCGCCATGGGGTGCGCGCCCACATATGTTATGCCTCTGGGAATCAGCGTCTCCGGTGGAGCCGCCGGGGACATAATTTTTTCATACAGCGGTACTTTTACGCCGCATATATCGCTTACCACGCACCCGGGCTTTAGCAGTTTCGCATAAGCTTCCAAAAGCCGCGGGATATGATGTGCGTACACACAGAATACCAGCAGGTCGGCCTGTTCGAACACCCGGCCCGGCTCTGTATATGCCTCGTGCACCACGTGATCTTCTTCAGCCCGGCGGCAGACCTCTTCGTCAATGTCCGTGCCGACAATGCGGGCATCTTTGAAGCCCTCCAGCGCCATGGCCAGGGATGCCCCCATGAGGCCCAGGCCCACAATGCCAATGGTATAGCTCATGACTGCTCCCCCTGTTTAGAATAAACCTGCATGGCCACGCCGCTGTCCACGACGAGGATGTCTTTCGGCATGCGCAGCAGCAACAGGGAAACATAGATGTCGCCGACGCAGCCGCCGAAATTCGTGATAAGCGCGAAATATGGCAGCCAGAACCAGGCTTGGGGCACAAGCGCGCACAGCCCGGCGCAGAGAGCCGTTATGGCAACCAGCGGGGCGAGGCCAACGATTAAATAACTTTTTTTACAAATATAGCGGTTTTCGCAGGCGGCGTAGAGATAAAACGGCAGCTTGTGGCCGTACTTCGGCCTGCCGCCGGCGGCATAGCGGAAGCACAGCCCGTGCACCAACTCGTGCAGAAGAAGAACGCCGGCGCTGCTGACCATAAAAACTAACAAATACACCAGCGACAGCGCGATGTGGTCCCCGGGCGATGCATAGAGTACATCAAAGTCGAAGGGTACCTGCGTGCGCAGCGGCACGGCCAGCGCGGCGGGCACGGCCAGCGCGGCGAATACCGGCAAGGAAGCCAGGTTCAGCCAGAGCTTCATTTTTTTCGTGTTCAGGTCAATCGCGCGATATAGCGAAAAACCTTCCGGCAGCGTGTCATAATTCATATGGGACCTCCGCATACTAAGAAGTGATTATTATGTTGGGGGGTTCATAATGGATATTTTCATGCCAATACTGAAGGCTTTTCTCATCGGCGGGGCTATCTGCTTTTTGGCGCAGATTCTGCTGGATTACACCAAGCTCACCATGGCGCGCATCCTGGTGATGCTTGTGGTGCTGGGCGCGGTGCTGGGCGCGGCGGGGCTCTACAAGCCCTTCGCCGAATGGGCCGGGGCCGGGGCCACCGTGCCGCTGTCGGGCTTCGGCAGCCTGCTGGTGGAGGGCACCAAAAAGGCCATTGAGGAGAAGGGCTGGATCGGCATACTCACCGGGCCGTTCACGGCTGCTGCTGCGGGTACGGGCTTCGCGGTGCTGTGCGGGCTGGCGGCCTCGCTGGTGGCCAGGCCAAAAGAAAAATAGAGTGTGCGGAGATATGTCGCTCCGCGATGGGTGCTCATAAAAACCAGGAGCCAGGAGCACGGCCCCTGACTCCTGTTTCATTGCAGTTGTTTATTCCTCGGCGGGCTTGTCTTCCACCACGATGGGCTCGTCGTCCAGGCAGGAGCAGGACACGAAGGACTCCAACTCATCGCTCTCCGCCAGGGCCTTCTTCTCCTTGATCTTCTTCACCAGGAAGTACACGGCCGCCGCCGCCGCCGCCACCGCCGCGATGATGCCGATGATCTTCAGGACCTTTTTCCATGCACAGCAACACTTATCCATTTGAACGCCTCGCTTTCAATAAAATTATTTTTTTACTATATTCAGTATACCCCAAGGCTCGGTGAAAGTCAAGGGGTATTTTGGGGATTTTGCTCCAGCCATTTCACCAATTCCCGCGGGCGGAAAAACACCTCGTCCAGGCGTTTGCAGAAGGGCACGATCTCGCCGTAGTCCAGCGCGCGGTGGTCCATGTTGATGTTGATGGGCAGGAACATGCGCGGTTCAATGGTCTTGCTGCCGTCAGCATGAGTCACCACGCCCGGCTTTTCATTGAAACCGCCTATGCATAACGCGCACACCATGGGCGGAATGATCTCGATTAGGGTGGGTGGGTTCCACGAGCCTCGGTAGATGGAGCCGATGTTGCTAATGAGCACGGTGCCTTGCTCGATGTCGTGCTTGGTCAGGTGCTCGGTCTCCGGCAAAGCCCTGTAAGCCCTTTTTTCGTCGCCTTTGAGCCGGTTGATTGGCCCATTGCCTATCTTCGTACCCAGCAGCCGCCCGGCGATCTTATCGATCCTGCCGCTTTTGAGCTGTTTGACGGTATTGTCCCAGCTTACGCTGAACAGTACATCGTCTATGCTGGTTTTTCCCATGCGCTCATGCAGGTCCGCGATATTCACGCCCAGCTCCCGCAGGGTTTTGCTCTCGCAGCCATGCACATTGAGCGTCATCATGCTGCCGTCGGGCAGTGTGGCGGGCATAGAAATATTCACCGTGTCGTAGCGCTTGATTTCGCCCGAAACGGTGCCGTGCCTGTATTTCAGGTGTGCGTTCATCGCGGGCGCGGCAAGGAAGCCCAGCGTACAGGTGTATAGCAGCACCGAGTTGATGCTGATGCCCTCGAACGCGGGCGTTTTGCGCAATCTTTGCCATTCCAGCCAGAAATCCGTCACGTCCGGCTCGTAGAGCACCGATGTGTGCGGAATCTCCCGCCAGGATTCCGTGGTCATGTTCGCCACGATCTTGCGCTGCAGGCCGAAGCGTTCAACCTCGTGCGGCGCGGGTGTTTCAGGCTTTCTTTTCGCCAATATCTTGTCCTCCTCGAAAAAAATAACAAGACATCTGACAGGCATCTTGCTTGCCAAAATGTCTTGCTCTTACACGAATATTATACCCCGATAATGGAAAATGGTCAAGAAAATCTTTCGTGACGCCGCTGTGGACAAAGCGTGAACGGCGAATTTTTAACCCCCTCTGCCCTGCGGGCATCTCCCCCAAGGGGCAGAGGGGGCAAAAGAAGCGTCACGGCCACAGCATTTACTTTTTTGAAATAACGTGGTAGAATATCCAAGAGGGGCTGGGAACAAATGGATATTCAAGATTTAAAGGAAAAGCTATGCGGAATAGATGATCCGCGGCGCGGATGGGGGAACTTGCGGCACAAATTGGTGGATATATTGGTGATAGCGCTTTGTTCAACACTATGCTGCGGGGAAGATTTCATCGACATGGAGGAGTTCGGTCGAGACCGGGAGGAATGGCTGCGTGAATTTCTGGAACTGCCCAAAGGGATTCCAGACAGCGACACATTTCGGCGAGTGCTTGAGCGCATTGATCCGGGTGCGTTGTCGTGCTGCCTGAATGAATGGCTGGAAGAGGAACGAAAAAGTGGGCGACAAATCAACCTTGACGGAAAAACGATTTGTGGGAGCGGAAATTCATCGCACAAAGCCTATCACGTGGTGAGCGCTTGGGTGGGCAAAAACGCGCTGACACTGGGCGAACTTGCGGTCAACGAGAAGTCAAACGAGATCACCGCGATCCCGGAATTGCTTGATTTGATTGACATTGAAGGCGATGTGGTCACAAGTGACGCGATGGGCTGCCAAAAAGAAATTGCTAAAAAAATTGTTGAGAAGGATGCAGACTATGTTCTCGCTCTGAAAGGCAACCAGACCAGCCTTCATGATCATGTGAAGCTGTATTTCGAAAAACTTCATCAAAAATGCGACTTTGAAACTCTCGAAAAAGGACATGGACGCATCGAAAAGCGTGAATACTTTCTTGAACAAGACATCAATTGGCTGGAACAAAAGCCTTTCTGGGCAGGGCTTTCAGCGATTGGCGCGGTGCGTTCCAGTATCGAAGAAAAGGGCGCTGTGCACTGCGAGACACGCTATTTCATCACATCCTTGACCGATGCCGCTGCTTTTGCCAGCGCGGTTCGCGGTCATTGGAGCATTGAAAACCAGTTGCACTGGGTGCTGGACGTGGTGTTTCGTGAGGATGCTTCCCGCGCACGCAAGGACAATTCGCCCTTGAACCTCAATGTGCTGCGTAAAACTTCGCTTTCTGTTTTGAAGCGCCTTTCCGTTGGCCGTTTGAGCCTTCGCAAAAAAATGCTCAAGGCTGCCCGCGATCCCCTTTTCCTTTCAAGGTTGATTTGGGAAAAGTAAATGCTGTGGCCGTGAAAGAAGCGTGAACGCCGATTGACAAAGCCGGCAAGGCAGGGTATAATTCATTTGTCACATAAGTTTTTGAAAAACGGAGGTCCACCCATGAACATCCCCCGCCCCGAGCACCCAACCCCCCAGTGGCAGCGCGAGAATTGGCTGAACCTGAACGGCCAGTGGGAATTCGGCTTCAACAAAAAATTCGGCCGCGAGATCACCGTGCCCTTCTGCGTCGAAAGCGAGCTTTCCGGCATAGGCCACAAGGATTTCATGAAGCGCGTGTGGTATCGCAGGACGGTTGACCTTACCCCAGAGCAGCTGCGGGGCCGGGTCATCCTGCACATCGGCGCGGCGGACTACCTCGCCACGCTCTGGATCAACGGGGAAGAGATCGGCTGCCACGAGGGCGGCTACACCTCCTTTTCGTTCGATATTACAAGCGCCGCGCGCGAGGGCGAAAACGAGATCGTCCTGCGTTGCGAGGACGACACCCGCAATCCCCTCATTTGCTCCGGCAAGCAGAGCCCGAAGCAGAAGTCCTACGGCTGCATGTATACCCGCACCACGGGCATCTGGCAGACGGTCTGGCTGGAGTTCGTGCCGGAGAATTACATCCTGTCCGCCGTCTACCAGCCCGACCCGGAGAACGGCTGCCTGCATCTGCGCGCGAAGGTGGAAGGGCAGGGGACTCTCATTGCCCGCGCCTTCTGGGAGGGCCGTGAGGTCGGCGGCGCCAGCGCGAAGGTAAGCGGCAGCGCCGCGCGCTTGACCCTGCCGCTGAGCGAAACCCACCTGTGGGAGGTGGGCGTGGGCGGCCTGTATGACCTGGAACTTACCTTTGGCGAGGATATCGTGCACAGCTACTTCGGCCTGCGCAGTATCCGATTGGACGGCTATAAATTCCTGATCAACGAAAAGAGCGTGTTCCAGCGCTTGATACTGGACCAGGGCTTCTACCCGGACGGCATCTACACTGCGCCCAGCGCCGAAGCCCTGGAGAGCGACGTTTTGCTGAGCATGGCCGCGGGCTTCAACGGCGCTCGCCTGCACGAAAAGGTGTTCGAGCCACTGTTCCTCTATTACTGCGACAAGCACGGCTACCTGGCCTGGGGCGAGTTCCCCAACTGGGGCGGCGACGCCGCGAAGCCCGAGTTGCTGCACAAAATGCTGCCCCAGTGGTGCGAGACCGTGGAGCGCGACCGCAACCACCCGGCCATCGTGGGCTGGTGCCCCTTCAATGAGACCCACGAATCCCAATTTGATGATACCCTGCGCGTGATCTACGAGATGACGAAGCGCCTTGATCCGGATAGGCCCTGTATCGACACCAGCGGCTACGTGCACGTGGCGACGGATATTTTCTGTGTGCACGACTACGAGCAAAATCCCAAGAAGTTCGCCGAGAGCTACGCCAACACGGATAAGGGCAAGTTCCACGAGAGCAAGCGCGGCTGCGGCTACATCCCCGGCCAGCCCATGTTCGTCAGCGAGTACGGCGGCATCGCCTGGGGCATAGACGAGAACTGGCAGTGGGGCTACGGCAAGGCCCCCGAGGACGAGGCAGAGTTCAAGGCCCGCTACGAGGCCCTCACAAACGTTCTGCTGCAAAACCCCTGCATGTTCGCCTTCTGCTACACCCAGCTCACCGACGTGGAGCAGGAGCGCAACGGCGTATACACCTATTCGCGCCAGCCTAAGTTCGATGCGGCGTTTTTCCATAGGGTGAACACGCAAAAGGCGGCAATCGAGATGTAGAGCGCACGGCAGCGCCCTCCGCGCTAACATAAAAAAACAAACTGCTTCATATGATGTGAGGCAGTTTGATTCATATGAAGGGGGCTTGCGCCATGACGAAGGAATCCGGCTTCCGGAAGCCGCAAAAGCAGGAGAAGGAGCGCAAACAGGAAAACAAGGCCCTGCTGACACGGCTGGCGGTCAGCGCGGGCGCGGGGCTGGCGGTGTTCGCCCTGCTATTGCCCGCGGCGGCGGCGGTGTGCCTTGCGCTGGACCTGCCGCAGGAGCGCCTGGCCTGGGCGGGCATCCCGCTTGCGGCGGCGGCGGCCTTCACCGCGGGATACCTGCACGTGCGCCCGCTGCGCAAGCAGGGCCTGCTCTCGGGACTGCTGTCCGGCGCGGCGCTCTATGCGGGCGTGCTGCTCCTGGCCGCGGCGGTCTCCCGGGCAACCCTGGGGGTCAACGCGGTGCTGCTGCTGCTGGCTGCGCTGCTGGGCGGGGGCGCGGGGGGCGTTTTCGCGGCCAACCGCAGGCCCGCCGAAAGGAGGAAAACTGCAAGGCGGGGCCACGGACACGGCAACACGAAAAATCGCAGGCGCCAGTTTAAATTTTAGGCCGCTTAAACAATAATTGTATTGACTTTAGTTGAAAAATAGCACATAATATACGAGCTACGGGAAAATATTGGATGCTTGAGGAGTTGATCCTGAAAATGGCGCTTCCAAAGCTGCATTACAAGTGCACCGAGCAACTGCTGCAGGATAGCAACGGCAGAACCCGCGAGGCCTTCCAGCTCAACGTGCTGGATATCAGCGAGGGCACGAACCGGGCCAGGCTGCTGTGCACGGTCAACGACGTGTGCGGCAGCGAGAACCGGGCCAGGCAGCTCGAGGAACTGCTGCACCGCAACCAGGTGGCGCCGAAGCACATCATCGATGTGCTGGAGAACTGGCTGCCGTGACAGCATTGCCCTCAATGTGTAGAGACATACGGCAGTGCGTCTCCTAACAATACACAGTATCTTTTTGACGGAGACGCACTGCCATGCGTCTCTACATACCTACCCTATCCCATCATATGTCCGCACCCACGCCCGCACAGCGTCCTCGTCGTATGTTTCGGGGATGTTCATCGCGTGGCGCTTGAGCTTTTGGCTGGCGGCCAGGCAGCCCGCCAACTTGAGCATGGTGGGCAAATGCCCCGCGCCTCTGAGAGCCCGCAGGGCCATCTGCCCCGGGGTAAAGGCAACCTCCTGCCCGGTGCGGGCCTTGGATAAGTCGTCTGGGCCGAGAATGCGCCGCTCAAACAGGAAATTCACGGTTTTGGAGCCCATGTTCAATATCATGGTCTTCAGAGGGTCCAGGCCGGCGTGCACAGCGCCGATTTTTTTCATGTACTCCACCTGGTAGGGCCACAGCGAGGCGGCGGACATGTTCTTTGCAGGCAGAACGACATCGCAGAGCAGCTTCGCGGCGCAGATGGTATTGGTGAGCCCCGAGCCGATGATGGGCACTGTCATGCCCGCGCTGTCGCCTATGGCGGCATAGCCGCCGGCCACCATGCGGCTGATGGGCCGGCGCACGGGGATCTTCACCACCTGCCCGCCACGCAGGATGTCGCCGCCGAACTCGGGATGGCGCGGCATTAGGAATTGGCGGACCTCCTCCGCGTATTCCCGCGTGGTGTCCTCGAAGGAGCCGCACAGCATGTCGACATAGCCCTCCTCCCTGGCGGCCCAGGCCATAGCCCTGCGGCCCATGGGATAAAAGTATACGTTGAAGACGCTGTCGAGGACAGGGGCCGCTTCCGACTGCCTGTAAAACGCGCGGTGCGCCGTGAAGTACTGGTCCCTGCGAAATTCGCCCGTGAAGCCCCAATTTGCGGGCAATTGCTTTCGTACGGGGGAATCCATCCCGGCGGCGTCGATCACCAGGTCTGCTGACAATTCACGCAGGCCTGTTTCGTTCTTAACGGCAAGGCCGACGACACGATTGCCCTCGACCAGGGGCTTTTCGACAGATACTTCGAATTCCAGCGCAACCCCGCTTTCCCGGGCAAAGCAGATCAGGTGCCGCAGCAATTCGCGGCGCTCTATGCACATCTCCGTCAGACTTTCCGGCACCGCGGCGGTGACGCTCGCGCTCCAGGCGGGGCTGTGGACCGTGAAATCCGGGGCGCGGCGGTATGTACTTTCCGGCGGCATGGGGATGCCCGCCTCGCCGAAGCAGCGCAGGTTGAAGATGTCGGTCCAGTCGTGGCCGATGTCCTGCTCGGGGCAACGCTCGAACAGGGTGACTGTATGGCCTTGCTTGGCGAGGATACCCCCCGCGGCCAGGCCGCCGTGGCCCGCGCCGGCGATGAGAATGTTCATATGTTTGGCCTCCTATTGCATAATAATGCGGAGACGCATGGTAGTGCGTCTCCGCAAAAACCAGGAATTTAAGTTAACGTCGTCAAATCATACGGCGTTTCCTGATACACGAAATAGTTCAGCCAGTTGGAAAACAGCAGGCTGGCCGCGCCGCGCCAGCGCATGGCGGGCATTCTGCCGGGATCGTCGCCGGGGAAATAATTGCAGGGCACCTGGATATCCAGGCCCTTCTTGACGTCCCGGAAGTACTCATTGGAAAGGGTTTCGCGGTCGTACTCCGAATGGCCCGTGGCGTAGATGTTGCGGCAACTGACGTCGCTCACCAAGTGCACCCCGGCCTCATCCGAGCAGGAGATCACCCGCAACTCGGGCACATCCTCGATATCCTGGCGGCGCACCTCTGTATAGCGCGAATGCGGGGCGAGGTATTCGTCGTCCATGCCGCGCACCAGGGGATGTATGGGGTCGGCAAGCGTGTGGGTGTATACCCCGGAGAGCTTGCGCGGCAGGGGCACCTTCGGTACGCCGTGGTGGTAGTACAGCCCCGCCTGCGCCCCCCAGCATATGTGAAACACTGACCACACATGCTTCTTGGTCCACTCGAGGATTTCGCACAGCTCCGGCCAGTAGTCCACTTCCTCAAAGGGCAGGTGCTCCACCGGCGCGCCGGTGACGATCATGCCGTCGTAGCGCCTGTCTTTAATTGCATCGAAGGTGCTGTAGAACTGCAGCAAGTGCTCCTGGGAGGTGTTTTTGGAAACGTGGGTAGCCATCTGCAACAGGTCAATATCCACCTGGATGGGAGTGTTGCCCAGCAGGCGCAGCAGTTGGGTTTCGGTCTCGATTTTTGTGGGCATGAGGTTGAGGATCACGATACGCAGGGGGCGGATGTCCTGGGACATGGCGTCTTCCCGTGTCATCACGAAGATGTTCTCCATTTCCAGTATGCTGCGCGCTGGCAGCTGGGCGTCGATATTGATGGGCATCGGGAAGGCTCCTTTCGCAAGAGTATTTGTTCGCATTTTGTAATTATAACACAACCCCCATGGCAATGCAAGCGAAAATTGCGGTTGCACTGCATGGGGGTTGTATGATATACTGTATAGCGTTCTTCACGCTTCGCTTGCAGTCAGCGGGTCCTCCACGCAGTCGAGCTCAAAAATGCCGAAGGGGTCCAGGTCCACGCAGTCCGTGGGGTCTCGGCGCCCGGTGAGGTCCCAGGCCACGGTGTCGTTGAGTACGGTGACGCAATTTTTAAAAGTTTTGATATCAGCCAAGGGCGCGAACACCGTACCGGGCCGGATATGCGGGCGCATGTCGATTTTCCGCACGGAACCGTCGTTGAGATAGGCGTACACCTGATAGTCGTCCGTGGGGTACGATTGCAGCACCTCCGGAAAAAAGCGCGTCATATCAAGATTTGTTTGGAACATTACTATTGCCCTCCTCAGAGCGCTAGTGACTCAATTTTGTTCAGCGGCAGTTGCTGGCAGGAAAGCTCCCAGTTCTGCATAAGCTCGTCGCGGTGCAACTCGCACCAAGCGAGCACGAGCTTCAGCTGGCGTTTGGGCAAAAAACCCCGGTCGATCTGCGCGTCCAGGATGCGTACGGAAGCACGGAAATCCGCGTATTCCACATGGAAATGCGGCGGATTATGCTCTTTCCAGTTCATCGTAACGCGTATCCCCAAGAACAGACTGATTTCAGGCATACCATCCCTCCTTCTTTCATTATATCCCAGACCCATTCATTTGTCAAGGAGCTTCACTATGTCCTTCCGCGATTTCGAATCCCTCCTCCCCCTCGTGCAGAAGCCCGGGCGTTACACGGGCGGCGAACCCGGCAGCATCATGAAAGACCCGAGCAAGGTCCTGCTACGCTACGCCTTCTGTTTCCCCGATACCTATGAGATAGGCATGTCCAACCTGGCTATGAAGATTCTCTACGGCCTGGCCAACACCCGGGAAGACTGCTGGTGCGAGCGTTGTTTCTCGCCTTGGGTTGACATGGAAAGTCTGATGCGTGAGCGCGGCGTACCCCTCTGGGCCCTTGAAAGCGGCGACCCCCTGCGGGACTTCGACGTGCTGGGCTTCACGCTGCAATACGAGATGAGCTACACCAATGTGCTCAATATGCTGGACCTGGCGGGGATTCCCTTGCGTTCTGAGAATCGGCCGGGGCTGGCGCCGCTGGTAATCGCTGGGGGACCCTGCGCCTGTAATCCAGAGCCACTCGCCCCTTTCATTGATATTTTTATGTTGGGCGAAGGCGAGGAGGCCAGCGATGAGCTATTCGATTTGCTGGCCGAGCATAAACGCATGGGGAGCGCGAAAGAAGACTTTTTGCGTGCCGCAATGCAAATCGAAGGCGTTTACATTCCGGCTGTTTATGAAGCTCCCGGGGTAATCAAAAAGCGCATTGTACGCGACCTGGACGCGTGCTATTTTCCCGAGAATTTCGTTGTTCCCCTGCTCGAAGTTGTTCATGATCGAACAGTGACGGAGATTTTCCGGGGCTGCATCCGGGGCTGCCGCTTCTGCCAGGCGGGATTTCTGAACAGGCCGGTGAGAGAAAAATCCCCCGAAGTCGTGAACAAACAATGCCGCGCGCTGTGCGAGAACACGGGCTACGAGGAGGTCTCGCTGTGCAGCCTGAGCACCAGCGACTACACGCGCTTGCCTGAACTCCTCGACGGCATGCTGGACTGGGCCGTGCCGGGGAAGATCAACGTATCGGTGCCCAGCCTGCGGGTGGACCAATTCCCGAAGGAGATGATGGAGAAGCTGGCCCGTGTGCGCCGCAGCGGCTTGACGTTTGCGCCCGAGGCCGGCACGCAGAGATTGCGCGACGTGATTAACAAGAATATCACTGAAGAACAAATTCTTTCTGCCGCGCGGCAGGCCTTTTCCGGCGGCTGGACAAGCGTAAAGCTCTATTTCATGATCGGCCTGCCCACTGAGACGGACGAGGATCTCCTCGGCATCGCCGATCTTGCCCAAAAGATCGTGGACGAGTACTATCGCAATCCGGATAAGCCCAAGGGCAAGGGCGTGCAGGTGTCGGTGAGCGTGGCGAGCTTCGTGCCAAAGCCGTTTACGCCCTTCCAGTGGGAGGCCATGGATACCAAGGAGGAGCTCGCCCGCAAGCAGGCGCTGCTGAGAAGCGCCATCAGGAGCAAGAAGGTCAAGCTGTCCTACCACGACAGGGAGACCAGCCTGCTGGAGGGCGTGTTCGCCCGGGGGGACAGGCGCCTGGCCGAGGTCCTCGAGCTGGCATGGCGGCGCGGCGCGCGCTTCGACGGCTGGGACGACCGGTTCAGGCCGCAGCTCTGGCGGGAATGTTTCGAAGCCCTTGGCATTGATCCTATAGATTATTTGCGTAAACGGGAAAAAGACGAGGCGCTCCCGTGGGAGCACCTCGATTACGGGGTTACGAAATCATTCCTGTTGCGCGAGAGGGAGCGGGCCTATGCCGCGCGGGTGACGCCGAACTGCCGGGAGAGGTGCGCGGGGTGCGGGGTAGGATGTAGGAATTAGGCGGAGACGCACGGCCATGCGTCTCTACACTCTGCTATACCTCAACGCCTTGACCGACGCCGTTG
>Ga0123353_10003195_pt1 | contig 20629 bp, 16 predicted proteins | sample TergutLab28metaG_3_FD_92763 | JGI IMG/M metagenome (GOLD analysis project Ga0123353, IMG submission 92763) | Labiotermes labralis P3 segment gut microbial communities from Petit-Saut dam, French Guiana - Lab288 P3 | ecosystem: Host-associated > Arthropoda: Insects > Digestive system > Gut ... | reverse complement strand
TCCGACGGCAAACCTGCGGTTTGATCGCAGTTGCTCATGCTCACTTCGTTCGATTCGCTGTTGGAAGTCGACCGTCCGAAGGACCGGGAGACAACCGGGATGCAACGCCCGTGCGTTGCCGTGTCGCTGGACTGCAATATTCCTCACGAGTTTTATACTGGAACCGGTATATTCTAAGGGAGATACCTGGCTTTGACAAGGTTGACGGAAGTCTCAAACCTCCAATCCGGTCACTTTTTATGCACTTCCTGCTGGTATTTCTCGAAAGGAAGGGCCAAAAATGATTGCATGTATTGCTGAGCCTGGGCAATCAAAGCGTTGTCCGATTCGGAAAGCCGTTTGGAGATCACGTGGGTGCTGTCCGCCTGGATCGTGGTGCTTGAGAGAACGTTCTTTCCTTTAGGATAGAGTTTTACGGTCACTTTTTCCGGGAAACGCTTGTTTTGTTCCAGGGTTTGGTTGAGTCCTGCACGAACCAGAGCGGAAACCGCCGCCGGAGAAACCCGAACATTCAGTCGCGAAAACCAAAGGCTCGAATCATAATATTCACGGGCAATTTCGTCATCATCGAAGACTTTCGTGGTGAACTCATAGTCAAGCCAGAGCGACCGGAAAACCATCAGACCGGATTCCGGCTCATAAGCACTTTCGTCAAATACCGGTCGCGCGATAAAGTTCAAAAATGGATTGCTGCTCACCTGAAACGATGTATGGAGTTCATCCACTTGTTGTTTCAGGTCGGCGAGCGTGAGCGACGTCTGAATTCGCAACGTCGGCTCCAGAATTTTGATTTCTTCGTTTTTTTTGTCGAGAATCGTGATTTCGCCGTTCAGCTTGATGAAGTCGTAAACGATTCCGCCTTTGAAAATTGTCAGATTATCGATCGTTTTATTACCGAAAGAAATCTTGTTTTCAATTCGAAAGTCCTGGGCTGAAACGTAATGTCCAAACCCACTCAACACGAATGCAACAAGAAACACCAAGCATAAACGACTCAAACGACTCATCGGAATTGACCTTCCCTGGAATATACAGAGGCAAAAACCTGCCTCTCTTCCACCTTTTGATTCTCAGCATGTTATTTCGGGGCGACTGTACAGGTAATACGCTTTCCCAAGTGTTTGGGAGGGACCTCGACTTTGGAAACATCTTCAAGCTGTTCCAAAAGCTGGTCAATCAATTTCTGCCCTTCCTCAATATGGGCAAGCTCGCGCCCCCGGAAAATGACAGAAATAAGAACCTTGTCTTTTTGCACCAGAAATTCCCTGGCTTGCTTCATTTTGACCTGAATATCGTGCTCGCCGGTCTTGGGACGGACACGAATTTCCTTGACTTTGGTCCGGTGAACGACCTGTTTGGTGATCTTCTTTTTCTGTTGGTACTTAAATTTGCCGTAATCCATAATTCGGCAAACAGGGGGTTTGGAATCAGGGGCGACTTCGACCAAATCAAGTCCGACATTTCTTGCCGCGGTCAAAGCCTCTTGGGAACTCATGACTCCGAGTTGTTCACCTTCCGCTGAAACAACACGAACCTGGGGAATACGGATCATCTCATTGATCCGATGCTGCTGACCTTTGTTATCAATCCTCCTTTGCGACATATTTTCTCCGTGGAAACATGAAATAGTAAACACAACCCCGGGGAACATCCCAAGAGCGTTAAAATTCACAACCCTTTCTTTACAGTCTTTCCTATAAAACAGACTTTCCTATGAATATGAATAGTTTAGGTAATTTTTTGATTTTTGGCTACACCCAATCTAGCATTTTAATATAAAAACGCCAGTTTCTTTTGTTTTTTTGACATTTTTTCATTACTTTAATCAAATTTTCATTCCCAGACAATCGTTACCTTTGGGTTTGAGTGCCGATTTTGAATGATGGATTGAGTCACGGAGTCATGTTCAACGAAATCGGCTGGTCCTCATGGTCCTGTTCGGTATATTTTTGCTCTGATTTCATATTTTCATCAGGAATCCAATCCAGCGTCGCGATGTCGTTGCGATCATGAATCCCGTCGTGCTGGGTTTGGACAATCCGAATGGCAATCAGCCGCTGTTCCGGGTCTCCCATTTCCTGCACAAAAATTCTGTTCCCAAAACCAAAAGATTCTCCATTGGGACCAATAATCAACCATTGCCCCAAAAGAAGATGACTTTCAATGGCCATTTTATCAAACGTATGTTTGGGATGTACTGGCACTTTGTGCATAATTCCACCTTGAGAAATGGTACGCGTCACAACTTCACCAAAATGAATTTCAGGCACGATTTTCATTTTAACAGAACCGTCGAGCTGCTCCTGACAAGACAATTGAAGCACACCAAAGGCGTTATGATAGGTTTGACCTTTTCCTTCACCGTTGACATTGGCAAAAATGCTCAGACGTTCGAGAGGTTCACAGGTTTCAATCAACACAGGAACACCTTTTTGAACCGTCATGGAATAACGTGTCGCCAATCGTGGGTTTTTCATTTCATCGGCAGCATTTCGAAGTTTCTCTTCCGTCGGAGAAGTCACCGGCTGGTCACGAAGTTCAAGGAGTCGGGACAGCTCAATCGGAATACTGCTTCCAAGCGTTCCGGCACGCAAACCATTACGGTACAATTCTTTCCGTGTTTCAATGGGAATGTCATGTTCGTCAGCCCGTTCCCAAAGATTGGCAAGCAGTTCCCGTTTGGAATAGGGAACCCGAATTTTATAAATATCAACGGAAACAGCATCTTCAGGAAGTTTTGGGGTTCGGAGAATTCCGTTTTTTCCGGTGATCTTCTGGTCTTCATTGCCGTCGAAAAAAGTCGTTATTGCGCTACATGAAACCCCACAGAAGAGCAATGAAAAGCTCAACAGTAAAAGTCCCCATGTCCGAAACCTCTGCGAAAACAATGAAATCTCCCGAAATTTGATGTCCTTAAGAGTATTGATAAAAAACCCGGGAAACAATAACAATATCAGTTTTCCCGGTCAAGCCCTTTTTCCTGACCTCAAAAATTTCTGACCTCGCAAAGGAACATCAGACAAGAAAAAAGGGAAAATACGGGAGAATTATTTGATGATCTCCGTGGACAAAAAAATTCATCATTATACGATAAGTGGGAGAAGGTCGGCCGGGCGTTGCTGCCAAACTCTTATGTGGCGACCAATACAATAACAAAGAAAGAAAAGGTTTTGAATCATGGCCAAAATTTACTACGTTGGCGATTGGGCTGTCATGCTCGGACCGGTTTTCGCAGAAACTTCGTTCAATTATGCCTATAAGGGAACCGAAATTTTCAATTACGGTGTCTGGTTGAAAGAGGCTCTCGAATCGGATGGTCGCAATGAGGTTCTCAGCGTTCCGGCCTGGGATTTTTACAAACTCGGTCCGGGGGAATACGAAAAAATCATCGACGCCCATGACATCATTATCTTTTCCGATGTCGAAGCCAAAAATTTTCAGCTTGCCCCGTCATTTTTTGATCGAAGTCAGTTCGGGAAGAAGCCGCTGACATTTCCCGACCGGGTTCGACTCACCACGGAAGCCCTGAAAAGCGGAAAACACATGATGTTTCTCGGCGGCTGGCTGAGTTTCAACGGTGAAATGGGCAAAGGAGGTTGGGGACGAACCGGACTCCGGGAAATTCTTCCCGTGGAATGTCTCGAATGGGAAGACCTTTGCGAAAGCACCGAAGGTTGGTCGGCCAGACCAACCAAAAACGATCATCCCGTCTTCCACGGCATGGAAATCGCGACACTTCCCCCGATTCTTGGCTACAACAAGGTCAGTCCCCGTGAAAACTGCGAGGTTCTCGCCGTTTGGGAAGACACAAACGACCCGATGTTGGCCGTGGGACAATTCGGCAAAGGTCGCGTTGTCGCTTACACGTCCGATCCGGCACCGCACTGGGGCTGTAACTTCGTCTATTGGAACCACTACAACCGATTCTGGCTCAACATCGTGGACTGGATGATGCAAAAATAACCCGCGTCACTCCGTTTGGAAATCACCCGTTTGGGAGTCACGTTTCTTTTGTTTTGTAATAAAGAACTTGTTTTGGAGAAATTGTCGGCATTTGTCAAGGAATTGCCGTACAATTTCACTTTGATAGTCGGCGTAACTCCACGGAAGCGGCTCCCAATGTTTTTGGGTGAACAAAAGCGTCACTTCGGCGAAGATTCCCTGTTGCAGATAAATACGATGCCCGTGATCCTTGGTCGAGGCAAGCACCAGTTTGCCAAGTTCCAGATAACCGGGATCAAGATTCAAGGGACGCTCCTCGTCGAAGTTGTTTTGGGCGGCCGCTTCTTCCTCCCAACGATTGGTCCGAATTTTTATTTCCGCAAGACTTCCCGGATCAATCAACTTTTCAAAGGCCCAAATCTTTTTGGAAAGTTGCGTTCCCATCGACGCGGAGTAATAGCTCGTAAACGTGTCGACAAAAAACGGCTCACTTTCCAATGCAATATCACCAAACGCGTCGACGGCACGTTCCTTGGCCCAATCAAGCATGGAATCATGACGGCTGAACACCGCCATGATCAAAAGGACTCGAGACGTCTTGCGAATTGCTCCCATGACGAGAAAAAATACAAATATTATGAACAATCCGAGTCACGGCGTAATCACCGCCGTGTTGGTTTTGGCTGATCACGACTCTCTGGCGGAAGCCTTACGAACATCTTCAAGTTTCAGTCCAAGATTCATAAGAACCTGGGCCGCCACTCCTTCCTGTTCGCGGAGAAGCCCCAAAAGGATATGTTCCGTCCCAACACAACTATGGTTCAGATTTCCGGCTTCCTCCATGGCATACTCAAGCACTTTTCCGGCACGCGATATCTGCGGAAGACACTCCATAGCAAACAGATCGGGTTCGCTTTGGATCAGTTTTTCCACTTCCAGCTGAATTTTGTGGAGATCAATGTCGAGATTATTCAGAACATCGGCTGCCACACCGCTCTCCACTTTCACGAGTCCAAGCAAAATGTGTTCGGTTCCAATGTATTCATGATTGAAACGTTGCACCTCCTGATTGGCCAGTTGCATCACTTTTCTGGCACGGTCGGTAAATCGCTCGTAGGGCATTATTTTATTGTACTTACCATAAAAATTAAGCTGTTCGATGAATCCACCTGTTTCTCCGATGATGGAAAAACAGGTGGATTGTTGGTTTTGGCTGATCACTTTCCGGCGGAAGCCTAAATTTGCGAACCGTCTGCCGGTTTCAGGACAATATTGAGAATTTTATTGGCGGTGTCCTTGTATTTCGGGTCGCTGCTGAGTTTTTTCCATTCCTCACTCTTGCCGAATTTGCTCCAGTTGGCCGCTTTCTCGTCCATGTTCTCAAATCCGACCATATAGGTCAGATTCGGCATCATTCGACCGGCCACGGTTTCCCCGAAAAAGACCGGAAGCATCCCACATTTGACAAACAACGGAATCTCGCCTCCGATGTCGAACATGTCAACTTTACTCGCGTTTCGTTCGATATTATAGCTGTTGTAGAACCGAATCTGGAAAATACGGCTTTTCGAGGTGACAGGCACCTCGATTTTCGGGCAGTTGTTGAACCCGAGCATCAGTGTACTCTCACAGGAATCATAAATCGGATCATTCATCGGAGCTTCAAAAATCGCCGCGGCGTCTTTCATATATTGCTTGTCGGCAAGGAGCTTCGGCGTCACCCGGATCAAACGTTCGGGGGAATCATACTGACAAAGCACGAACACGCGCAAATCGTTTGTCGGGTCATAAGATTGGTCACCCTCGTTGAGCGTTCCATCGGTTTCAAAAATACCGACCGGAGTAATTTTTTGCCGATTCAGGGCAGGAATCAACGCGTTTTCAAAAATGTGAATCAATTGCGCTTTTTTCTCCGGGGTCTTACATGTAAAGACACGCCATTCCAGCAGTTTTCTTCCGTCGGCAAAGTCGTCATCGTCATGAGCCTGGACGGCACTCTGCGGAAGAGTCGCGGCAACAACACCAGCGGTACAAGTTGTCATTAGAAAATCACGTCGTTTCATCACATTTCCCTTTCATGTCAAATCTATTGAGTTCGTGTCAAATAGTTCATGTTAAATAACTGAGAAAAATCATCATACAAAAACCGGAAACCCGTGTCAATCACGTCGATTTCTTTCCAAAACTTCAAAAAACCGGCAACCGCCAAGTCACGGGAAAAGACGATATTTCCTCCCGAGTTCAAAATAAAGTTCCATTCCCTGGCAATGTTTTTCCGTGGTCGTATAGACCATGTTCAGGCGATAATAATCAAGGAGCCGTTCTCCTGAAACCTGTTGAGAAAAAATCATTTCCCCTGCTTCGTTTTGTTTGACAATGTTCCGAACAATCGTTTCAAAGTTCGCGACACCCATATCCCGGGCTTTTTCAAGCGCAACAATGATATTTTGGTCTCCGGCCATTCGGGAATCGTTGGTGACCCACGTCGCAAAAACAAATGGAAAACCGGTATACTGAAGCCAAAGCTCGCCAAGATCAAATCGGAACGGCCAAAGCCTTTTATTCGGCAAACAGGCCAACGCCCGGTCACCGATCATCAGAAAAGCATCCGTCGACAATTCGTCAAGCGATGTTGTCCTGGACAATTGTTCGGTTTTGTAATCGTAATTTCCATAAAATTCACGCAAAATAATCTGTCCAAGAGTAACGCTGGTCCGGGAATCGTTATCAAGTGCGATCGAAGCAATCGTTTCAAGCGGCTTGCGACTGAACAACAAGACACTGCTAACGGAACCATGACTCCCGATACAGACATTACTGACAATATTGCCGTTTTCAAATCCGGGAAGCGAACCAATCGGCATCATTGCCAGTTCGATCTCTCGTTCACGGAGTCTGTCGGCAAGATTTGCCGGATAATCGGTGGAAAGTTCGACATCCGACAAGAATTCCGAAAGAAACCAAGTGAGCGGAAGCGTATTGTAATACGGAACAGAACAGATTCGCATAAAAAAGTAGCCGTCCGACCTACCGGACGCAAAAAACCCCCAACATTATGTCTCGCAGGCAAGACGGCCACAAATTTGAAAAACCAGAATTTCCTGTTTGAAAAACTAGAGCATATTCAGAGTTGGTTTGGAGACAAATGCCAACCAAGTAGCGACCAACGGGAGCGGAAAAGCTCCAAACCAATTTTCAAACGGCTCTAAAATTTCCTGAAACTGAGACCGGGTCTTGGAATCAGGCTGGTATAGCTGCCATCAGCATCGGGCATGGACGGCGAATCGCTGTCGATGGTCAAATTCTCCAAACCGGGTGTCAGTTCGACATCGGAATCAATTTGATCCTTGAGGAAAATCTCCTGTCCTGATTCGGCGGCCATCCGTCCGAGGATTCCGGTCATCACGGCTTTGCAACCGCGTTCCGCTTCGTTTCTGTATTCCTCAAGTCCACGAATGGATTTGAAAAGCCGGTCATGTTCAAACTGATACTTGTTGACTTCCTGCATGGTTCCTTCCCAAACGAGATTCCTCCTCGTCTGGTTATACCCGTTGTAGATGCGTGGAACATCCTGACCTTCACCGATGACGGCGGTTCCTTTGGTTCCATGAACAACGGTTCCGAAAAAGCCCCAGGTGTTTTCCTGCTGGCGCAACTGGAGGAACATCTTTTTGCCGTCCTCATAGCGATATTCCAGCGCCACGTGGTCGAACATGTAATCCTGACTTTCGCGGACCTGACGTCCTCCCATTCCCTGGACGGAAACAGGGTGCATCTCGCCGCGTGCCCAGGATGAAACGTCGATGTTGTGAATCATCCAGTCGAGGATGAAACTGCTGCAAAGCCATGTAAAACAGTTGAAATTGAGGAGTTGGTGCTGGAGCGGCGTCCTGTCGGCAGGTTGCGGCGAAAGGCCAAACGGACCATGAACACGGTAAACCCAATTTGTGACGATATCACCAACCGCCCCGTCCTGAATCCGCTTGACCGCCTCCTCAAGACGAACAGAGTGACGACTCATCAAACCGGAAACGATGTTGAGATTCTTTTCCCGGGCTTTTTGGGCCGAAGCGACAATACTCCGGATTCCCTTCGGGTCAACGGCAAACGACTTTTCCATGAAAATGTGAAGCCCTTTGTCCACGGCATAGGCCGTATGAAGCGGGCGGAACGCCGGCGGCGTGCAAAGAAGAATCACTCCCCCGGGACCAACGGCGTCAATCGCGTTTTTGTAGGAATCAAGTCCGACGAACTGACGCTCTTGCGGAACATCAACTTTATCTTTATGCTTATCCGCAAGCATTTCCACGGCACCGCTGCACTTGAAATCAAACGCGTCGGCAACCGCAACAAGTTTGGTGGGCCCTTCGGTACTCAAAGCCTGGTCGGCCGCCCCGTTTCCGCGACCGCCGCAACCGATCAACCCAACATTGATCGTGTTGTTTTCGCTGGCATGAACACGAGGTGTCAGCCCGCTGCTCAAAAGCGTCGCACCTGCCGCAATAATTGTACTCTTTTTCAGAAAATCGCGACGTGAATTCAACTTCTGTTCTTTCATAATTTTTTCTCCGGAGAAAATAGTCGAAACTGCAAAACGCTGATTGTCGTGACGTACTTTTGTCGCCAAAAATAGCATTTTTGTCATCTTACCAGAATTTCATCCCATTTTCCACACTTCCGGCAACAAAAATTTTGAAATTTTCCAAACAATATCTTATGGAATCTATTAAATATTCCAAAAAAACAAGAAAATCAAACAATAATCAAAAAAGAAACTCTGTCACCGCTTCCCGGGAATCGACGAACTGTTCGAGTTGTTGAACCCGAATCGGGTGTTGCAGTTTTTTGACCGCCTTGGCTTCAATCTGACGAACACGCTCTCGGGTCACCTGGAAAATTCGCCCGACCTCTTCCAGCGTGTAGGTGAGTCCGTCGGCAAGACCGTAACGCAGTTTGATGATTTCACGTTCACGATAAGAAAGCGTTTGCAGCAAGGTTTCAATCCGTTCTCGCAACAATGAATTGGATGCGGTTCGTTCGGGACGCTCCGTGGCCTGGTCGGCGACAAATTCTCCGAAGCTGGTTTCCTCCCCTTCACCGACAGGATGCTCAAGACTGATCGGCTGGGCAGACATCTCAAGAACCCGATAGGCCTCTTCAACCGGAATTCCCGCCGTCATCGCGATTTCCGCCGTGCTTGGTTCATAACCGTATCGTTGATAAAGAATTCTGGCCGTGCTCCGGATTTTGGAAAGCGTGTCAATCATGTTGACCGGAATCCGGATCGTCCGCGACTGTTCGGCGATTGCCCTGGTGATCGCCTGACGAATCCACCATGTTGCATAAGTCGAGAATTTGTAGCCGCGACGATACTCGAATTTGTCGACAGCCCGCATCAATCCGGTGTTTCCCTCTTGAATCAGGTCAAGAAAACTCAAGCCGCGGTTCCGGTATTTTTTGGCGATCGAAACGACCAATCGGAGATTCGCCCGTGAAAGCTCACTTTTTGCAATTTCGTAATCAGCCAGACAACGTTTGATCAGCGCCATGCGATGGCGAAGACTTTTCGGGCTTTCCTGTGTTTCGAGAATCAAACCACGGAGTTCATTGCGAAGGGATTCGAACCTTTTCCGCGGAAGTTTGAGCGATGTGTTGCCGAGAATGGTCCGAATTTCGTCCATTCTCTGGGAAATTTTTTCGAGTTGCTTCATCAAAACGAGAACGCGTCGTGTCCGGATGCTCAGTTCTTCGGTAAGCAGCACGGCATGACGACGTTTCAACACAAATCGTTTCCGGATGCTCATTTTTTCGTCTTCGGAAACACTTTTTTTCGTGAGCATCCGGAAGTCGTGCCGGTTTTGTTCCAAAAGAACCGCAAGGGTTTTGAAGTTCACCGGCATCCGACGATAAATCTGATCTTTGGCAAAGCGTTCCGTCGGCGAGATTTTAATGGTTCGATCAAAGGGAAGCTCCCCATGATAGACCTGGACCAGCGTTTCATAAGCGGTGTGCAAAGAAAGCGAACATTCCATGACCGCGCGACGAAACAGGCGACGTGATTTTTCGATTCGCTTGGAAATGGCCACTTCGTCTTCCCGCGTCAGAAGCGGAATATTCGCCATCTGAGCGAGATAAAGCCGGATCGGGTCGCTGCTCCATTTTTCCGGTTCCTGATTGGTCAAAAGTGACGAAACCGAAATGGTCGGAATCTCTTCCTTGACCATGGAAACCGATGTCGGCGGTGGAACGATTTTCGAGAGATCAATTCTGTCCACCTGGTCACTTTCTTCATCGGAAGGCAAGAACGCAAAAACATCGATTTCCTCCTGTTCTTGGGTTTCCGAATCGTCGACCAGTTCAATCCCCTCCTCGTCGATAAAAACAAGAAATTCGCTGATTTTTGCCTGATCATAGCCTTCCTCTTCCTGAAGAAGCTGGATGATTTCGCTGTAAGAAAGTTGACCTTGTTGTTTTCCTTTTTGAATGAGATACTGGAACTCAAGATCAAAAGAATCCGTCCGTGGCATGAAACACTCCTCTTGCATCATCCTGATGCAACTGGGTTGAAGAGAATGTTTTTAATTGGGAGTTAGGAATTGTGAATGCGGAATGCAAAACAACTCCCAATTCCTAATTCCCAATTAACGACACGGCCTCACCCGTCCTTGGGTTCGGTAATACCGTGTCTTGCTCGTTGCTTCTGTTGGATTTCCAAAAGAAGACTCATTTTTTGTTCGCTACTCAAACTCCCGGTGCGAAGTTTTCCGATTTCCTTCGGTTTACTCCGTTCGAGATGACGCCGTTCGAAGCCGTCGACGATCTCCATGATCAATCGGTCGGTCACGGCAAGTTGTTTTTCAGCGGCGGCTTCGTCGCGTTCCACAAGAAACGACTTCATTTTCGGGTCGTCGAATCGTGTCATCAGCCGCTCGAATGTCGGTTGTTCACCCCGGTCGGAAAATTCGCAACAAACCTGATAAATCAATTGCGTCACGGGGGAAACAAGCCTCTCACCAAGGATTTTCTCTCGAAAAACATCGAAAACCATCGGGTCGGAAAGCCAAATTTCGATCAAATCCTTCTCGAGTCCGTCGGGCATGATCCCGGCCAGGTCCCAAGGTATCTTCGGAAGCGGTGCAATATGCGGCGTCTTCCAAACAGAACCACCACCTCCCCCTGATGCACCCGATTCCTCCGATTTCATAGATTCCCCCGGTTTCATCGAGTAAATTTCATCCGGAATCGTTTCATCGTCACTTCCGACGTATTCCAGAGCTACTGCTGCCGATGAAAGTGACGACGATTCATGGTGCATCATCTCAGGGTGCATTGTTGCATCAGGTCGCAATGTCACGTGGATTTGTTTTTGATCCTGAAGTTGACGCAATCGGTTACGGACCTCTTTTTCCGGAAGCCCGAACCTTTCGGAAAGCCGCTGGATCGTTTTCTCCAAACGAATACGCTGCGGGTCAGACGGGTTGCTCCTTGCCGGAGCCAAGGCAATGATTCCCAGAATTTTGTCGAGTGATCGGGTTGCCCCGACAACGTTACGATCAATGTCGACACCCCGGGTTGCACTGGAAAAAGCATGTTCAAGGGCGTCCACGGTCCCACGTTCCAGCAATTCGCCAAACGCCTCACTTCCGTGGTCAAGCAGAAATTCACAAGGGTCCTTTCCGCCGGGAAGTGTCAAAATTTCAATGTCGGCACCTTGGGAAACAAACAGCTCGAGAACTTCATCGGCTCGTTTCCGGCCTGCTTCGTCGCCATCGAGAACGAGAACCATTTTTTCCACAAACCGCTTCAGTATTTTAATGTGGTCCAGCCCCAAAGCGGTGCCGAGGACAGCAACGGCGTCTTCAAACCCAAACTGGTGGGCGATAATCACGTCGGTGTATCCCTCCATGATCAGGGCACGATGGGTTTTCCGCATCGCAAATCTTGCAATATCAAGACCATAAAGCATTTTATGCTTGGAAAAAACCGGCGTCTCCGGCGAGTTGACGTATTTGGCCCGGGATTGCAACGGCGAATTCGGCAAAATTCTCCCGCCAAAAGCAACGATTCGATCCTGGGTATCCACAATCGGAAACAATAACCGTCCACGAAACCGGTCATAAGGGGCGGAAGGGGGGCTATTTTGATTTTCGTCTTCGTATCGTGCCAAATTTCCGATCAATTCCAACACTTTGACACGGTCAGGATTTCCACCCGCCTGTTTGATAATCCAATCCTTTTGCAATGGCGCAAACCCAATCCGGAATTTTTTCAGGCTTTCGTGATTGATCCCCCGCTCCTGGAGATAGTTACGTGCAATTTCCGCTTCCTGGCCGCTCAGAAAATACTCGTGATATTTTTGTGCCGTCCAGTTGAGAGCCTGATACAGTGTTTTTTTGGTGATCGGATTTTGTGTAGACGACTCATTTTTTATAGACGACGCATTATCACTATTTTTTTCTGGATTTGTATATTGAAAATCTTTTGTAGACCTTGCAATTTCAATACCGGCATAGTCGGCTAGAATTTCAAGAGCTTCGCGGAACTCAACCCCTTCCATCTGCATGACAAAGGAGAAAATGTCACCGCCGAGATTGCAGACCCAACATTTGTAGGATTGTCGTTCCGCGTTAATCTGGAGACTTGGACGTGAATCGTCGTGCCAGGGACATTTTCCGACGTAATGTCGCCCTGATCTTCGAAGCGGCATGTAACGGGAAACAAATTCGACAATGTCAACCGCTTCACGTACCCGTTCCTTGATGTCGAAGGAAAAATGATTCACAAGTCCTCTTCCACAAAACGGCGAAGTTTGTTATTGTTCGCAAGATATAGAAAAAATGACAGTGTCAGAGCGAAAACTCCATTTTTCAACAAAGGAATCCATTGATCAATGTCCATGATTGGCCAAAAACTCATTTTTCGGCACGGTCCATTCTGAAATCCTTTGTCAGGACAACATCCTTTTGTCCTTCGTTCCCAAGGTTTCCACCCAGCGAACGGGTGGATTCTAGCAAAACGGCATTTCCACGTCAAGACCAAATTTTCCGTTTCAGCCCCGGGTTACTTTCCGATTTCCATATATTCTGGTCAGTATTGTTGACTTTTATTGTCATTTTCTTTGACGTATCTGGTTTCTTTATTATTTTCGCAACATAAATCAGTTGAAAATTTTTCTTTTTTTCGACACAACATGTATTGACAATAGAAAGCAATTGCTGTATTATGATAGCAGAAAGTTACTTTCCCTATTTCACAATTTTACGGAATTCGAAGAAAAATGTCAGAAACGCCGATTCGTATTGCCCCCACAGAATGGGAAATCATGGAGGTGCTTTGGAAAACAACACCACTGAGTGCCGCGGAAATTTTTGAGCATCTTCCGTCAGAAACCGAATGGAACGTCAAGACGGTTCGCGCGTTTCTCGACCGCTTGATCCGAAAAAAGGCAGTTTCGCGGCACAAAATTCATGGTATTTACGTGTTCGAGCCGCTCCTTGACCGGTCCAAGTGCCTTCGTGAGGAAAGCCGGTTCTTTCTCGACCGGTTTTTTCGCGGCAACCCCATTTCGATGATCAGCCATTTTATCGAACAGGAATCACTTTCGAATGAAGACATCGAAAAATTGCGAAAAATTCTCGAAAAAGAGCAGGAGGAACCATGATTTTTTCTTTTTCATTCTTTTTTTGGGAAATCCTGCTTTGCGTGGCACTACTCCTGGTGGTTCGGCATTTTTTTGGAAAAACCATCGGGCCGGTTATGTGCCGCCTGCTATGGGGCGTGCTCATCGTTCGTTGTCTGATCCCGTTTTCCATTCCAACAAAATATGCTCCGGTCGTTTTTGACAGCAGGCCGAAAAAAATCGAGCAACAGATCAGTGACACAAAAATTCCGGCCAACACTGTGAAAATTCCGTATCAAACAGAAACGATTTTCATTGATCCGTTCGATCACGATTGGCAAAACGAAGTCACGGACTCCGCAATCGTCAGTAGCCCAGCAATCCCAACAGTCCCCTCCGCTGAACCGTTGTCGGCGTCCCCTTCCACGGTGACGATTGATGTTTGGAAATGGATTCTTTTCCTTTTTCTTGGAATTTGGGTTGCCGGCGTCCTGTTTTTTCTTGGACTCGCTCTTGTCCGCAATCGCCGGATGATTCGACTTTCCGTTCGTCAGCCGGTTGCCGTTCCTGATTGGGTTCAGACGATTTTTCTTGAGTGCCGCGAACACCTCCGCATTGGAACCTGGCCGGTTTTGATCGTCTCCAAACATGTGACAACACCGTGTCTTGTCGGCGCGATTCGCCCGAGAATCCTGATTCCCGGGAAACTCGTCGAAGATTCGGTCAACGACCGTGAATCCATGCGATACGTCCTCCTGCATGAATTGACGCATTTGAAACAAGGAGACATCTGGTTTTCGTGGTGCTGGACGCTGATGATTTCATTGCACTGGTTCAACCCGGTTCTCTGGTGGGTTGGCCGGTTTGTCAATTTCGATTGTGAAGCCGCCTGCGACCAGCGTGTCCTCGAACATCTCGATAATACTGCCAAACAACGCAACTACGGACATTCGCTTCTTGATATTTTGAAGAAACTGAATCCCCCGTTTATCCGTTATCCAGGACTGAGTACCGTCGTGGAAAACGCAACCAACCTCGAAAGGAGATTGACCATGATCACACATTATCGAAAACGAACATTTTTTCAGGTTTCCTTCGGATTCCTGCTGCTGATTCTGTTACTGGTCGTATCAATGACCGGGTTTGCCCAGCAGAAATCGGCCCCCATTTCGCCTGAAAAGGCAAAAATGATGGGCTACGTCGAAGATTTCTTCATGCACAACTTCCGTGACATCACCATGAAAAAGTCCCTGGAATGGGGCGACGTCACCACCGACAAAGCCGGCAACAGCACGATTCGTTACAAATGTGAATGCCTCATCTGGGACAGGGAAAAAATAATCGACTGCACGGATTTCACCTTCGACAAGGCCGGCAACTATGTTTCTGCCGAAAAAGTCGAAGGCTATCCGCAAGTTATTGAGCCGAAAAAATCCGACACCTCAACCAAACCGAGATTGCAAAAGCTCGAAGCGTCTTACGTTCTCGTTGCCAATGAGTTTATCAGGCATCTGGCTGCCGGAGAGTATGACAAGGCCATGGAAATGTCGGAAGATGTTTTCAGGAAAGCAGCATCGGCCAAAATGCCTGAAGTTTGGGGAAGTTTCATCGAATCCTACGGAAAATTTCAATCCGCCGAGAACGTCAAGGTAGAAACCGTCCTCGAATTCAAGCGTGTCCATGAGAAATGCACGTTTGAAACCGGTGAAGTTGTTGTGATGGTTGTCGTCGACAAAGACGACAAAGTGACCGGTTTCTTCATTGCGCCGACGGACACCCAAGAAGTCAAACAACTTCCTGCTGAAGAAAAAGCGTCTTATGTTCTCGTTGCCGATGAGTTCATCAAATATTTGGCTGCCGGGGAGTATGATAAGGCCATGGAAATGTCGGAAGATATTTTCAAGAAAAAAGCATCGGCCAAAATGCCTGAAGTTTGGGGAAGTTTCATCGAATCCTACGGAAAATTTCAATCCGCCGAGAACGTCAAGGTGGAAACCGTCCTCGAATTCAAGCGTGTCCACGTGAAATGCACATTTGAAACCGGTGTGGTCGTTGTGATGGTTGTCGTCGACAAAGACGACAAAGTGACCGGTTTCTTCATTGCATCGGCGGACGCCCAAAAAGCCAAACAAAGTCCTGCTGAAGAAACAAACTATGAAAAGCTAAAGACGTTGAGAGAACCCGTAGCATCGTCTTCCAGTTTCGAAAGGATCAAGATCGACATCAAAGGTTCGCAGGCAAGTGCCGGTGTCGGTTGGCAACATTTCATGAGCGGTCAGTTCGCCGAAGGGGAAAAAGAATTTCTCAAGGCCGCGAAACTGAATCCGAAGAACGCCAACGCTTATCAGGGACTTGGCTGGTGCCAGTCGAACCTGGGAAAAACGGACGAAGCGAAAAAAACGTTTGAAAAATGCCTGGAACTTGATCCTAAAAATGCCGCCGCGCTCAACGGTTTGGGATGGATCACCTATCGTGCAGACGACAAAGATGAAGCCATCAAATGGTGGGAAAAAGCCATTGCCGCCGACAAAAATGCCACCGCCGCCATTTCCGGACTTGCCAACCTTTACGTGGGACGGGAAGACTGGACAAACGCCGCCAAATATTACAAGATGCTCGTCGAAGCCAACCCGAAAGACGAGGTACTCAAAGCCGCCCTCAAAAACGCAGAAGAAAAAGTAGCAGAAACCAAGTAAACTCAAACCGGTTTATACCGGCTCGGCGAACCCTTAGTAGCATAAGGACATTCCCAAATGTTGCGCCCTTATACCCTTATTACACAAGATGATAAGGGTATAAGGGCGCAGCAAGTAAGACAAATCAGTGCTACTAAGGGCGCATTGTCCGAGGCCGAAGGCTACCGCCCATACCGGCTACGATATCGCGAGCACTTCCTCGATGACGCCATTGGGGACACCGATGTCGATGACGTGGATTTCACCGAGCCACTCGGCCGCGTTTGGGTTGAGGAACCCCCGTTTCATGGCCACAAACGTTCCGGTGAAGTTCGCCCTGATGGTCGGCTCGGTCGGCTCGCCGCGATCAACGTCAAGCCCGCTCGGAACATCCACGGCCAGTATCCGCTTTGCCAGACAGTTGATTTTTCGGATAACCCCGGCATAAGGCTCCCGGGGTTGCCCCACGGCACCGGTTCCGAGCAAAGCATCGACCACCCAATCGGCGCGACCAATCGCATTTTCGAAATTTTCTTCAAAATTTTTCGCGCCGGTCTCCCAATTTTGCGCGTCGGCCTCCCACGTCATGATCGGACAGTCAGAATCGCGGAGTTTTGCATAATTGACGCTTGCATCGTGAGGAAACTGCTCGGAATCGGAAAATACCCAGACTTCCACCTTGTGATGACGTGCAGCAAGGTATCGCGCGATGACAAAACCGTCACCGGCGTTGTTCCCCTTGCCGCAGCAAATCACCACCGGACCATCAATTCCTTTCCGTTCCACCAGCTCCGCCGTTTCACAACCGGCGGTCTCCATAAGCTCAAGACCGGTGATGCCGTATTTTTCAATCGCAATGACATCCACCATTCGCGACTGTTCCCGTGTCAATATCACAGACATAAAAGGATTATATTCGTTTAATAAACCCAAGGTCGAGGGCGGACACCCAGATCATCAGCGCAAGCAGTAAAAACAGGACGATATAACTGAGAATGATTTGGACATTTTCGTTCGGCGGTTTTCGGAAAATCGCCTCGTAGGTAAGGAACACGAGATGCCCGCCGTCAAGTATCGGAAGCGGGAGAATGTTCAGCACCGCGAGGTTGGCGCCAAGGAGACACAGGAAAATCAAATACGGCCCCATTCCGCTGGACGCAAATAAATAAGCGGCTCTGACGATGAGAATCGGCCCTCCCATCCCTTTGGCGGAAACACGGCTTGTGCCGGTCGCCTGTCCATAAGTCATGCTTCGGATGAAATGATAAACCGCCAACAGCGATTGGATCGTTTTCTGTCCTCCCAACTGAACCGCTTCACCGAAGGAATTGGCTCTGTAACGGAATTTCATCGGTGAAAAGTTCAAACCGCGGTCCACTTCGAAGATTTCCGGATTCACGGCGACTATCAAAGGAAAATCATGGATTTTGTCGTTTTCTTTCACATGCAGCGTCACCGATGTTCCCAAAGGGAGAAGACGAATGATTCGCGAAACAATCAAAGGAAATCCGATCGCCCTGTCTTCGTTGGTGTAGCGGAATCCACCTTCGACCGGCACTCCGAAACTGTCATTTCCTTGTCGTATTTCTTTGGGGGCAGAGTCTGGAACAGTCAAGCCGGTCACCATTCCCCCCACGGGAAGAGTTTCGGAAAAGCCGATCTTCGACGTCGCTTCATAAGCAATTCCGAGAATCGAAGAACCGAGCATCATTTCGGAAATCAATTGTTTTTCGACTGTGTCAAGCACAATCGGCACATTGACGGTTTTGGTTTCATCTCCCCGTTTGACGGCAAGCGATAACTGTTCTTTTCCCTGCTTCGCCCACTGAAATACTTTTCTCGCAAGACTCAAAGGGTCTGCCGGTTCCCCTTCGATGGTCTGAATCAAGTCCCCGAGAACCAGTCCCGCTTTTTCCGCCTCGGGACGCAAAGCCGTGATCGGTCCCATTGCGAACGTGAAACCAAGTGTATGAGCCTGCTTTGCCGGAATGTCCAGATCAATTGTCGCGGCAGTTCCGTCTTTTCCATCGTTGCCTTTTCGTTCAAACGTGTATTTCAACGGTTGATCCATCAGTCGACTTTCCATTTTCCAAAGATCAACATAATCGGCGACCTTTTCACCATTGACCGCGATGAGCGTTTCCCCTCCTTGGAGTATTTTTTTGTCATCGAGAGGGAATATCGACTTTGAAACCGGTTCGTCCTTGTCCAGTTTCAACGAATTCATGGGAATGAGACCGAGTTTCGCAAAAAGGTCGTGTTTTTCCATCTTCGGGGCGACATAAAGAACAAGCGGCTCCGAAATTCCGGACCGTTCCACTTCAAGTCGGACGTTTTCCGCAGTCGAACCGATGACCGCCGGAGTAATATCCTCAAACAGGCGCATCGGTCTGCCGTCGATGGCGAGAATTTTGTCACCCGGCTGGAGTCCCGCTTTCCAGGCAGCCGAACCGGGAGCCGTGATACCGACGATAGGCGGCATCACGTCCATTCCAAACAAAAACGCTCCGATCCCGCAAATAAACGCGAAAATCACATTCATCACAACCCCGGCAACAATAATCGCCATCCGCTGCGGAACGCTTTTCGACAGATAGCTGTCCTTGGCGTAAAGCGACTTCTCCATTTGCGCCAGTTGCTCTTGCGAAGGAAGATTCCGGGCTTGATCTTGTACCGTTGCCAGTTTTGCCCGTTCCATTTCAGCACGAATGGCCCCCGGATTGTCTTCCTGGCCGAACATCTTGACATATCCCCCCAAGGGCAACACGCCGAGACCATATTCGGTGTCACCCCATTTGAACCGGAAGAATCGCCAACCGTAGATGTCGAACCAGATGTAAAACTTGTCACAACGTACCCCGCACATCCGGGCGACAATAAAATGTCCAAATTCATGCACTATAATCAGCATGTTCACGCCGATCAAAACGAGAATGACAACCCAGGTCACGGTGAGTATGGACATCAACAGGGTTCCGAACGACATGGCAGCCGCCCAGATCAACGGGAAATACATTTTTTCGTCTCCTCACGTCCCCAACGGTCGGCGGCGAGAAGCTGCGCAAACGTCGGAGTGCGTTCGTAATTGTGTTGTTTGAGAATGAATTGACAAATCGAAGTAATTTTGTGAAACGGCAATTGGTGACTCAAAAAGGCATGAACGGCGACTTCATTGGCGGCATTCATCACCGCCCCGGCAGTCCCTCCGAGCCGTGCAACCTCCAGTCCGAGGTCGATCGCCGGAAAACGTTCAGGATCAGGGGGCAAAAACTCCAGACGTTGGATTTCCGTCCAATCGACTTTTCGCGCCGGCGACGGAAAACGGTCCGGACAATCCAAAGCCCATTGAATCGGGAGCCGCATGTCCGGCGGACTCAATTGCGCCACAACCGAGCCGTCGATAAACTCAACCATGGAATGAACGACGGACTGCGGGTGAATCACGACACGAATTTTTTCAACCGGAACGTCAAAAAGCCAACGAGCCTCGATGATTTCCAAAGCTTTATTCATCAACGTCGCGGAATCGACCGTGATTTTTTGTCCCATGCTCCAGGTCGGATGAGCCAAAGCGTCGACAACGGTCACTTTTTCCAACTCCTGAAGCGAAAAACGTCGAAACGGTCCGCCACTTGCCGTCAAAATCAGCTTTTCCACTTCCGTCTGTTTGCCGGACTTCAGGCATTGCCAGATCGCGCTGTGTTCGCTGTCCACCGGAATAATTCGTCCTCCGGTTTTTTCCGCGATGGTGGTGACGAGTCCCCCTCCGACAACCAGACTCTCTTTATTGGCCAAAGCGACCGTTTTTCCAGATTCTAACGCACAAATCGTGCTCTGCAATCCGGCACTTCCAACGATCGCCGAAAGAACAATGTCAACATCCGCCGCCTGCACCGACTGACCTAAAGCATCGGCCCCATAAAGAATTTTGACATCTTTTCTATGAATTTTACCTGCGTTTTCATTGGTAATGACAACAATTTCAGGTTGAAATTCATCGATTTGTTTCTCCAGAAGCGCCAAATTATTGTGGGCTGAAAGAAGCGAAACCCTGAATCTCCCCTGAGATGCAGCGACAACCTCCAGCGTGCTCCGCCCGATACTTCCGGTGGAACCGAGGACGGCAAGACACTTTGGGCGACAATCCATGGGCATGATTTCAGCTTCGAGAAACAAAATAATGACCACTCATTATATCGGATCAATGCCGACAATAAAAGGGCACAACCGAATAGAACAACCTATCTTGCAATTTGCGCCAAAAAACAATACACTAAACTACCACCAGCTGAAGCAGGTGGGTTGCGGCCACTCGCTACGGACTGAAGTCCTTACGCTCGTGGTTTAGTGTGCAACTTGAAAATTGTCACCGCCATCATTGGGTTCGGTCCCT
>Ga0123353_10003194_pt1 | contig 20632 bp, 15 predicted proteins | sample TergutLab28metaG_3_FD_92763 | JGI IMG/M metagenome (GOLD analysis project Ga0123353, IMG submission 92763) | Labiotermes labralis P3 segment gut microbial communities from Petit-Saut dam, French Guiana - Lab288 P3 | ecosystem: Host-associated > Arthropoda: Insects > Digestive system > Gut ... | reverse complement strand
TCCTGCATTTGAATTATCTGCTGATTATATTTAAATATTTTTTCTGAAAAATTATTTATGCTCGCCGCTATTATTTTGAATTCATCATTTGCTTCTATATTTATTGCCTGTAAATTGCTCTCTATGTTGAAATTATTGATCCCATTAATAATTTTACTTAAAGAATTATTAATATTATTTGCAAGAATAATATAAGCCAGAAAAGAAAGAAAAAAACCAATCATCAGCATAAAATAAAGAGTTCTCTTTACATACGGTAAATATCTGGCATTACTTTCTTCTTTAGAGAAAAGCGCTATTGCTCCCCAGTAATGCTCATCATCTGTATAAATTGCTTTAAGCATAATATAATATTTATCTTTGCTGATTACTTTCTCAAACATGACAAAACCATTTTCCAGCAGTTCTTTCATGATATTGTCATCAATAGTTTCAAGACCAGCATAGGTAGAAATAATTTTTATATCTTTCCAGTATATTCCATTATCAAGACCTGTAAGTTTTTTCATATCTTCTACAAGTTTTTCCGAAAATAGTTTTCCGATCATTAAAAGGCCTATTACTTTGCCATCTTTTTCCAATGGAGCTACTGCCCTTATTGCAATACCCGACTTGCCGCTCTCATAACTTACAACAGTTTTTCCAGCCAAGCCTTCAATAATAATATTTTGTTCTGTTTTAAAATCTCCTCTTTCCCCGGGATCATGTACTCTAATAAGAACACTGCCATCTATATCTACGATTTCAACAATATCAAAAACAGCCATTCTGTAATAATTTCTCAATATTTCCTCAAGAGAAGCCCTGTCTCCCAATGAGACTAAATCTACAATAACACTATCTTTTGATAAAATGCTTGCAGTATCAAGGCATGTTTCTTTGGTAAATTTAATTTCATTATAGTAAGCTGTGCTGCTGTCGCCCAGCCTTATTGCATTGTACTTCTCAACAGAAGCTCTAAAAAGCCAATAACTGATCAACAGGGAAATATTGGTTGTTATAATAATTATAAAGATAAAAGATATAAGTATTTTTAGATTAATTTTATATTTTAAAAAAGGATGTAACATAATTAATAATTTTAAACCATATCAAAAAATAATGTATATATTTTCATAAAACGAATCATCAGCTGCAGGTGTGTCATACATATGGAATAAAAAGAATTTACAGGTTAATATAAGAATCAAGGTTATTGGTTTTATGAATGAAGAAATAATTCAGCTATGCAATAGCGATGGAATTCCGCAAGGAACAGCTCCCCGCAGTGTTTGCCATAAAGATCCTTCCCTGATCCAGATGGTTGTTCATTTATTGATATTTGATTCCAAAGGAAATATTTTTCTGCAGAAAAGGTCCAAAACCAAAGACACTCATCCTGATATGTGGGATACAGCTGTCGGAGGACATGTGTCAGCAGGCGAAGATGCTTACACAGCTCTTATCCGGGAATCAAGGGAAGAGCTTGGAATTGATCTTAAAAATGCAGATTTCCTTTTTAAACAGCTTAATAAAGATGATACAGAAACAGAACTTTCTTTTGTATATAAGACAATTTATGATGGGCCATTTCACATCGATAATAATGAAGTAACAGATGGGAGATTTTTTTCAATCAAAGAGATAAAAGAAAAACTGGGGAAAAATATTTTTACACCTAATTTTGAAAAAGAATTTAAAACATTGGCATAGGATAAATACTTGACCACTGCTGTACAAGATCCAAAAAATCCTTAAGAGGTTTTGAAAAATATTTATCGCTGTGGTGGATCATATAATATTTTCTTTTAAAATTTTTATCCTCAACAGGCAGGGCAATTAATCTTCCTGTTTTTACTTCTTCACTTACCATATTGTTTGATATGAAAGCGATTCCCAATCCCTGCTCCACAAGTCTTTTAATGGTTTCATTATTTGAAATTTCATAATGAATATTTACATTTATCTTATTTTTTCTTATAAAACTTTCGGTTATTTTTCTGGTTACAGAGCCTTTCTCATGAACAATAAGATTGCATCCATCAATATCTGTTATTTCAAGACGGTCTTTTCTTTTTAGCGGATAGTTATGCGGCGTAATACATACGATATTATCTTCCAAAATTTCCTGTACTGATATTTTTGGATTTTGAATAGGTTTTGATATAAATCCTATATCATTATTAAGCTCTGCAGTATTTTCAATAATACTTTCATTGTGTCCAATAATCATGGAAATACTTATATCATGATTATATTTATTATAGTATTTTATGATATAAGGGAGATAGTAAGCGCCAAAACTCTCACATGATAAAATAGAAATCTTGCCTTTGCTAAAATGCTGAAAATCCTTGATGCTTTCTTCAGCCTGGCTTTCCATATCAAATATTTTATCTGCAATACTAAAAAGGTGTTCCCCTGCATCAGTAAGAATAACTTTCTTTCCTATGATATCAAGAAATTTCAGATCATAATAACTCTGAAGCTGCTTGATCTGTTTTGTAACAGCAGGCTGGGTAATGCATAAAATATCAGCTGCCTTTGTAAGGCTCTTGCATTTAGCAGTATAATAAAAAGTCTTTAAGTGATAGAGATTCATAACTATTTTTCATGTTAGTAATTACTTTGCCTCTAGTCAATACCCCTGGGTTCTTTTATAAATATATATTTATCTTTTCAATCATTTTTATATTTTATAATTTTTAAGGTTTATTTAATAATAAATATAGTTTATGGTATTCATAGAAAATATTAATATAGAAGAGGAATAAATATGTTTGTAGTTTGTCTTGATCTTGAAGGGGTCCTAGTTCCCGAGATATGGATAGGGGTATCAAAAAAAACAGGGATCGATGAGCTTAAACTCACAACACGAGATATTTCTGATTATGATTTACTTATGAAAAGAAGAATAGGGATACTGGATCAACATAATTTAAAACTAAAAGATATCCAGGATGTTATTGCTACGATCAAACCGCTTGATGGAGCAGAAAAATTTTTAAATGAACTTAAGGAAATTACACAAGTTATAATTCTTTCAGATACTTTTACACAATTTGCTTCCCCTCTTATGAGACAGCTTGGATGGCCCACAATTTTCTGCAATGAGCTTGTTATAGATAAAACCAACAGGATTGCAGATTACAAATTAAGACAAAAAGACGGGAAAAAGCATGCTGTTATAGGATTCCACTCAATGGGATTCAAAGTAATTGCAGCAGGCGATTCATATAATGATCTTTCAATGATCAGAGAGGCAGACGGAGGTGTGCTGTTCTGTCCGCCTGAAAAAATTATTGCAGAAAATCCTGATATCCCTGTGGCTTATAATTATAATGAGCTTTTGTCAAACATAAAAATGTTTCTGGAAAAGAATTAGCTGGCAGAACGTTCTTTTTTAAGAGTATAAATAATTTTTTCTCTGACTTTTGGATACAGTAATATAAGACTTTTTAAATTCTCAAATGATATAGTCAACTCTTTATTTCCCGCGCTTTTCTCGAGTTTTTCTGCTGCATTCCCAAACTCTGTCATGGCAATGCTCCAGGAACCACCTTTGATCTTATGAGCTTCCTTTTTTAATGATTCAAAATCCTTGTTTTTGAGAAATGTTTTCATATCTTCCAACTGGATTCTTATTTTTTTCTCAAACTCTTCCAATATTTCAAGAAGCACATCTTTCTCTCCGCTGAATATATCAAGCGCTTTATTATAGTCAAAAATATTATTATCTTCTGTTTGAGTTTCTGAAGGAGGGGCAATGGGCTCAGATGAGTTTGCAGCAAGCGCTTCTTTATTCTTGCGGCTTTGAACATTCTTTTGCTTTTGTTCCTCACCAGGGCTAACTTCTTCCAGATTTGCAAAATCATCCTCATTCATGATCCATTTGCAGAAAAGCTTCGCTAAATCTGCTTTTTTAAATGGCTTGGCAAGGAAGTCATCCATACCTGCTTCGAGTATTTTTTCCATTTCACCTGTGATTGCATTTGCTGTTACAGCTATTATAGGTGTTTTGATTCCCATTTCGCGGATCTTTATGGAAGCATCAAGCCCGTTCATTACAGGCATCTGTATATCCATCAAAATAAGGTCATATTTCTTTGCTGAAACAAGTTCAACAGCCTGCAGTCCATTATCAGCTACCTCAACTTCAATATTCAAACTTTCAAGAATTGTTTTAAAAAGTTTCTGATTCACATAATAGTCTTCTACTACAAGGAATTTTTTCCTGTTTGAATTCATAAATTCTTTAATGATCCCAAGTTCCTGTTCTATGCTGATATTTTTTTCTTCTTCAGCAATATCAACAACTATATCAAGAGATTTAAAAACAGCAGCATAAAGAGCATTCTTTTTCACAGGTTTATTGATATATCCATCAAACCAGTTAAGAAGCTTCATTTTTGCTTCATCTCCGCCCATTCCTATCGGAGTCATAAGGATTTTTTTAATATCTGAAAAATGTCCGGCTGTGTTTATTTCGCTTGCAAGCTGCCAGCCATCCATTCCCGACATTCTTTGATCAATAAGCATAAGTTCAACAGGAGCAACCTCTTTATTCTGAAAAAATTCAAGAGCCTTTGCCCCGCTTTCAGCTTCAAATATTTTTGCATCGATTTCTTCCAGATAACTTCTTATCTGTTTTCTGCTTGTTTCATTATCATCTACAATAAGGATCCCTGTTTTTTGCGAAAATTTAGGCGCTGACACAATATTATCTTTTTCTGAAGTGGACTCTTCGGTTTTAATTGTAAACCAGAAAACAGATCCTTTCCCTTCTGCGCTCTCAACTCCGATCTGTCCGCCAAAAAGTTCAACAAGCTGTTTGCATATGGACAGTCCAAGACCTGTGCCTCCGAATTTTCTGGTAACAGATGAATCGATCTGTGTAAACGCATTAAACAAAATATGTTTTCTGCTGTCAGGTATGCCTATCCCTGTATCTCGAACAAAGAAATTTAAAACTGTCTCACCGGAAGAAGAAGGAGGTTCGGCAAGCACACTAACAGCAATTTCACCTTCATTTGTAAATTTTATGGCATTGTTAAGAAGATTCATAATGATCTGTCTTAGCCTTACAGGATCGCCCTTGATCATTCTTGGGACTTTTGGTGAAATGGATAGAATTACTTCAAGCCCTTTTTTATGCGCCTGCATTGCAACAAGCGTTGCAGCATCTTCCAATGTTTCATAAAGATTAAAATCGATTTTTTCAAGATCAAGCCTTCCAGCTTCGATTTTTGAAAAATCAAGAATATCATTTACAAGACTTAAAAGCACTTCCGCAGAAAAAAGAATTTGTGTCCCATATTCTCTTTGTTCCATATTAAGCAATGTTTCCAGCATAAGCTCTGACATTCCAATAATAGTATGAAGAGGCGTTCTTATTTCGTGGCTTACATTAGCAATAAATTCCGATTTTGTTTTTGTAGCCTGTTGCGCGATATCTCTTGCTTCTTCTATTTTTTTTTCTGCGCTTTTAAGTTCTGTTATATCTTCAATAAAACTTATATAAATATTTTTCCCATTGTGGACTTGTCCAAGATTTATCATTATCGAAAAACACTGATAATTGCCATCAACTCCTACTATCCATTTTTTATGGTTTACAACCTTTTTATCATCCTTTTTCAGCTGTTCAAATATACTTATAAATTCACGGTAAAATTCCCTATCCATAGCTGCAAACAGCGGACAAGAAAAAAGAGTTTCTCTTTTCTTTCTCGTTAGCACACAAAAGGATTGATTCATTTCCTGAATTTCAAGGTAATCATTGAAAGTAAATATCGCGAGAGGAGAATTTTCTAAAAATGCAAATAACTGTTTGTCATACATGTTTTAAAATCCCGGGTTAAGAATCTCCGCTGTTTTTCTTTTTATTAAATTTGGATTAAGCGGCTTGCTCATATAGCTTTTAACACCATATTTTACAGCTTTAAGTACAGTTTCTTTCTGAGAAAGAGCAGAAAATATTATTACAGGAGTTTTTATTCCATACTCATTGATAAATTCAAGCACTCCAAAACCATCAACTTCGGGCATCATGAGGTCAAGAAAAATAAGATCATACTCTATGTTCTGGGAAAGAGCATCAATAATTTTTTGCCCATTTTCAAACACATCTATCTGCCACTCAAGGGTTTTAAAAGCTGTTTTTACAAGTTGTCTTATAACGAAATCATCATCAACGATCGCAATTTTTACATTGTTTCCAATTGTTTCAAGCTGCCTTGTAAGATTTTCTGTTTCAAATCTCATCTCTATTTTTGCTTCTTTTATATCCTTGGTTTTTGGATTCAAGAGATTATCTTCAACAACTCTGTCCTGGGCAAAGTTATCTGCCTTCTGTCCAATAAGGTCATCAAGGGCATCGCTTAAATTATTTCTTGTCCGAATATCCCTGTATTCGTTAACACAACCTATATAATCTGTTATTGTCTTTTCATTAGCCAGTACAACAATTTTATTATAATTTTCTTTTGAAGCTTTTACTACGATATCAAGAAGTGTTCTGAGTTTATAAATATCTTTATCTTCAACTTTTATTCCGCTCATCATAAGAAGCACTTTGGGAATAGATATATTGTAGATGTTGACAAGTTCTTCAAGCCTGAATTTAAGTATTTCTATTTTCTCAATATTAAGGCCACGGGCTATTTCTATAAATATTATTTCATCATTAAAATTTGCTTCAATAATACAAGGGGTGTCATCAACCTCAAATGTTGTTCCAAGAACCTCGGATACCCCTTTTAAAAGTGAATCTATTTTTATGGGTTTGGAAAATATTTTTTTTATCCCATATTTTGCATATTCAGCTATTTTGCTTTTATCAACTTTATTTGTAAGCAGGACAATAGGTATGGATATAGTATTTGGATTATCTGCTTTTTCTGTTAAAACTTCATTAAAGGTTTTTCTTGTCAGAGAATGATCCATTATAATAAGATCAGGAATAATTTTTCTTAGCTTCAAAGAACCATCAAGACCGTTTGCGCCTGCAGTAACGTCAAAGCCATGTTCTTCTATTTTTTTGCGAAGATATTCGCGGAATTCATCATTTTCATCAATTATTAAAACTTTCTTCATCAACTTTTTCTCCTGATTCACTTAAAAAAATATCTGTAAGGATTTCCCTTGTAATTGCGTAAAGAGGCGGTATTTCTTCGGAAAACTCCATCCCTGTAGAAAGCTGACTTCCTGTATCAGCAGGAAGATCTGAAACATAATAATAAAAACCAGTAAAAAGATTTTTATTAATAAGACCATGCTGATTTCCTTCGATTATCTGCCTCAAATAATAGATCCCTTCCATTTCAAGACCAATACAATCCCAAATATGCCTGTAAAAAGAAAGCATCATGGAGTTTTGAAAAAGAGTGCCATCAACTGTAAGCATGGATCCTTTATGTATTTTAGTTCCATCCAGCCTTTTTTGTAAACGGTTAATTTTTAATAGAGCCTGATTTTCTATTGGCTGGAAAAGGTCCTCTGACTGCTCAATAAAAACATCAGGGAGAAGAATATCCCCTCTTTTCCCGACAAGAGCTCCTGCTTTACCCATGATATTGATACTGCTTATATTTTTCCCAAACTGCAGAAGAAGGCTTCTCATGATCTCTTCTGCCTGTTCTCCAAACGCATAGTCAATATTAATGATAATCGCATTTGAATTTTTAGGAATAGGCGGAAGGCCGGGATCTATTTTTTTATTCTTAAGCTTTTTTAAACTAAAAAGCTGTACCTGAATTCCTGTAGATGCTGTTCTTTTAAGCCGGATAACGCCATCACTATTGTCAAGTTTGAGCGCATCTTTTTCATCCAGTTCTTTTTTAAAACCTCTTGAAAGAGCATAGAGCAGATCGTATTTATTAAACCATTTATTCTTTAAAGCAGGATGGCGTGTTTTTTCTCCCCATGAAATAACTTCATCCATTCTTGAAATCAATTCATGGTTAAGGCAGTTTAATACAGAATGGGTATTGCTGCTTATGATATGGACTTTAACACTCTCCGGAAGTTCATTAACCTTGTATCCTGTAAGATCTTTTACAGAATTTCCTATCTGTGAAAGCCACATTTCAGCTCTTCTTGTATTATAAACATCGATCTGCTTCTTAATAACAAGGCTAAAGATTCCGCTGTGGACAGCAACATTATAAATATATTTTACAGTATCATCCGGCCAGATGATCTTAAGCCCGGCAAGTTCTTTTTGCGAAAAAGGAAGAGTTTTTAAAAAAGCCGCATCTGCCTTTTTCTTATCATTTATGGGTTCGTTTTTTGACAAGTAATTTTTTATTGAGATCAACAATCTATGTTCTGAAAGTTTTTTCCGAATCTTTTCTGTTTCTACTACAAATACGCAAAGACATGTAATAAGGTCAAGAAGATCTGTTATACCTGGTCTGTATAGCATCATGGTTTGACCATTCAGCATCTTCCATTCTCTTCTGCGCCTTGCTGCAGCAGGAACCGGCTCAAAAAGTTTCCACGGTTCAGGTATATGGTCGTAAAGTTCATCTATAAGTATATAAATAAAATTTTCCGTAACATTTGAAGGGAGCCTTTTTACAGCATAATCAAGCACTGCTGTGTCAACTTCATCTTCTCTTGACAATAGCTTGTGCATGGCCGGTTCCATATCTCTGTAATATGGAATAAGCTCTCTTATCTGTATATGCCCTCTTGTTATTCCCTGGAGAACTTCTGCTTTAAATCTGTCGAATGCCGAAAAGATTCCCTGCTTGTCCCGCAGTATCGTACTCATGGCTTTTGAAAAAGCTCTTGAAGAGTGGATAAGTTTTCTGAAATTTTTTCCGGAAATACTGTAGCACAAGACATCGGATAACGCTCTTACAGTATAAATTCTTTTTTGATTAAAGAGTGCTGCTCTTTCACCAAAATAGCGGCCTGCTGTTATAATGTTTAGTCTTACAGTACCTGATTCTTTATAATCCAAAGTTTCGACAATGCCTTTTCGTATAAGAAATACACTATCGTTGGCATCGTCTTTGTTATATATTATATCGCCCTTGCTAAAAGAATATTCTTTTAGCGTCTTAACCAGTTTCTTTTTTTCCTGGTAAGATAAAAATCTGAAAGGAATTACAGTTTCAAGAAGCGCTGCAGCAGAATTATAATCCATAGTCCTGCCTCCACAGCGTATTGCGGGGATGTGTGCTTTTTTTCTGCTGGATACTCATATAAACCTCTTTATGAAAAAATAGCTAAAACTTATATCCAAACTTCCTAAGAATTTCTTTTCTCGATTTTTTATCTTCGCCAGACTCGATTCCCTTGGGAGAAAAACCATCAACAACTCCAAGAACACCGCGTCCCTGAGAAGTTTCATATATTATAGCCTGAAGAGGATTGGCAGTTGCCGCAAATATTCCAGCAACCTCCTGGCAGGTTTTAATTGCATTAAGAATATTAATGGGAAAAGCTTTTCTTATGAATAAAATAAAAGAGTGGCCAACACCAAGAAGACTGGCATTTTCAGAAGCTGCTTTTATCAATTCCTCATTGTTGCCCTCTGTTCTGACAAGGCAGGGGCCGGAGGCTTCGCAAAAAGCAAGCCCATACTCAACTCCGGGAACAGCGCTTATAACAATTTCCGATATATCTTCCACTGTTTTTATAAAATGAGACTGTCCAAAAATAATATTTGAATCTTTAGGTATATTGATTTGTATAACTTTTATCTGGCCGCCATCCATCACTACTCTCCTTTTAAAGCTGATATCAAATCCAGATTTACCTCACATACAGCGCACGGAGCGCCAATGCCCCAATTTTCAAGAACTAAAGGATTTATCTCTCCTATTATACCTGCATTTTTACCCTTTGATATAATTTGCGCGCATCTTCCTTTTATAAATCGGTCATCTTCAGCTTCAACAAGAGTATAATCAGCAGATATATAAAACATTATAGCTGAAAGCTGGGAGTTTACAAGATTAAAGCCCGCATCTTTATCTGCAGAGAGAAATCCAAGCGAATTGATAGTAATGACCCCATAATTTTCTTTGTTATCTTTTATTGCAATTTTGCCTGTCTCAAATATTTTATGAGGATAAACAGCGTTTCCAGAGACAGATTCCGAGTTAAGCAGGGAAGGAATTATGGATGGCCGCAAATATTCAAAATTTTCACTCATTGGATTTGATATTTTTACAATATCATCTCCCTTAATATTCATTTTTTCTATAAAGTCTTTTGCGGAACCAAGATAGTTGTAAACCATTTCCTGGAATCCAAGCCCTACCATTATATTTTTTATTTTTCTGCCAAATATAGTTGCATCGGAAAGCTTCCCTTTTGTAAAGTCATCTGTCATTATTGGCTCAAAATTTGTAAGCCCTTTCCCTATCATTATATCTTCTATTATATCTACAGGATGGAGAAAATCATTTCTGTATTCTGCTGGATAGAGAACAATAGTATCCCCTTCTCCTTCGATCCTGCACCCCATTTTTTTCCCGTAGGACACTGCTTCATTTACTTTAAAATTTTCACCAAGCAATTTGTTGATATATGAAATATCTGCCTTAACAGACTGCTGAAAATAAAATGGGGCAGTAACCTCGCGGCCCATCGGAGTATCATATGGATATATTGTTTTTACAGGAAGAATTTCATAACCAGCATCATAAAGATCGCAGGCAACAATAGATGCCGCGAGCATAAGCGAATAAATATCTGTTCCTGTCATTTCAACAAAAAGCTCTTTATCTCCGGCAACAACAGCTCCAATATCATTGCTGTTGATTATAGGAGGAAGGCTTAATGTTTTTCCCTGTGAATCTGTAATATATGGATATTTATCAAATCCCTGAATTATTGCTCCGAATTCCTCTCCCTTGGGATGCTGCTTTATGATTTCTCTTAACGTTAATTTTTTATCAAAACCAAGCGGAATAAAAGATTCTTTGTCCGGATCTGCTGCAATATATTTTATTGGATATTTAAAAAGATCGCTTCTGTAAACTCCCATTGCTATGCTTTTTCTCTTTTGCCCATAATTCCAGCACAGCTTCTCCTGTGTCTGGATAATATCCTTAAGCAGTGCTTCATCCATGCTCTTGCCTTTTATTGCAAATGCACAAATATATGGTCTTATTTTTCCAAGCGCAGGATCTACTTCTATTATCCTGTTTCCGCACTCTTTAACATTTCCCTTTGAAGAAAAAAACGGATACTCTTTTCTCTCTCCGCCAAGATATATCCTAAGCTGTCTTCCAAGCCCGGCTGTTGACCATAAGTCCGGACGGTTAGTGTCGTTTAATTCTATTTTAAGAATATCATCTTCTTTGCCGTCAAATTCTGCTTTGGCAACAGAAAGAAGTTTTACAAACTCATCTCCAACTATCTTCTTTCCAATATATTTATATAATGCATCTTCATAAACTTCTATTTTTGGCATGGTTATTTACTCCTTCTGAGTCTTATGCTTTCAATATTGCTGGTAAAAAGCTCTCTTAGATCATTGAGTCCAAGCGACATAAGAGCCATTCTGTCGATTCCAAGGCCCCACGCAAGAACAGGCACATGTATTCCAAGTGGTTCTGTTACTTCTGGCCGAAAGATTCCCGATCCTCCAAGTTCAAACCATCCAAGAACCGGATGTTTTATATGGATTTCCACAGAAGGTTCTGTAAAAGGGAAATAGCCGGGAACATACATGACCTCGGTTGCCCCTGCCACCTCTTCTGCAAACATTTTTAAAAGTCCAAGCAAAGTTTTAAAATTTACATCTTCTCCAAGGACGATTCCTTCTGTTTGATAAAAATCAGAAAGATGAGTCGCATCTACTTTGTCATACCTGAAGCATCTTACGATCCCAAAATATTTTCCCGGGATTTTAGCCTTTGGAAGAGTCTTTGCAGAAAGAACAGTTCCCTGGCTTCTTAGAATAAGTCTCTTTGTAAATTCTTTATCAAAATCATATCCCCAGCCGCGGCTTCCTGTTTTCCAGCCGTTTTTGTGAGCTGCTGCAACCTGATCAAGATATGGCTGCTGGATATCCTTTGCTTTTTTAGGATCTTCTATATAATAGACATCGTGGATATCCCTTGCTGAATGGAACTGCGGCATAAAAAGAGCATCGCTGTTCCAGAATTCTGTTTCAACAAGCGGACCATCAAATTCTTCAAATCCAAGCGAAACAAGTTTATCTTTTACTCCATCAAGAAATTCTGAATAGGGGCTGTGCCTTCCAAGCAAAACTCTTGCAGGAGGAGTATTTACGTTATAACTTCTGAATGTCGCATTTTTCCAGGTTCCATCTGCAAGCATTTCCGGAGTAAGTCCTCCGATTTCATTGCCGGAAACCCCCTGTTCTTTAAGCTGCTTTTTTACCTGCTTTCCTTCAACAGTCATTTTGTACACAACATCTTCTCTTTCAACTATGCGGAATGGAGCGCTTCCGCCTCCCCGTTTTTTACTGATCCCTGACATTGCCTGCTTTTCTTCGGCACTAAGAGCGCTTTCTTCGATTTCGCCGGATGCAACCCCTTTATCAAGAAGAGTTCTTACTGCTTTCATCATTGGAGACATTCCTGCGCTTTTGATAACAACTTTTTTTTCTTCGTTAAGCGCCATTACACCTTCTTTTGACATTTGACCGAAAGCAGTGCCTGTATCTTTATTTTCAAGCGAAAGGATCGAACTTATTTCGGAAAGAGCAAGAGCTCCCCCTTTTTCCTGTACAAGATTAAATATTTTTTCTGCAGGAGTATTGTTTTTCTGATAGTCGCGGCCTATATCTGTTATCTCAAAGATCACTCTTTGTTTTTTTTCTTTTTCTTCAATAAGTTTTTTTGCAGAGAGCCAGCTAAACGCCTGATTATATTGACCAGGTTTGAAAGCCAGTTTGCCCATAAGATTTTCCGCTGAAATATTTTCTTCTTCTGCATTTAATAGCAATTTTATTTCAAGTGGATGAAGTGTTTTTATATCAAAATCCATCTAAATCTCCTTTTCATCTAACTCACCCATAATGGATAGCATTGCGGGTAACTACTATTTATTTAAAATCTGGAACACTTTTTTCTGCCAGAGCTTTTAAAAATAATCCTACATCGCTTACAATTCCCATTGCCTGGCTTGAACCCCTGTCAGAAAGTTTTGTAACAACTGCAGGATTTATATCGATACATACTGTTTTTACCCACGAAGGGATCATATTACCTGTCCCTATTGAGTGCAGCATCGATGAAAGCATAATAACCATTGAAGCTCCTTCAATGATTTTTGCATATTGTGTCTGCGCTTCTATCATATCCGTTACTGTTTCAGGAAGAGGACCATCGTCCCTTATGGAACCTGCAAGACAATAAGGTATATTGGCTTTTACTATTTCATACATTATACCTGAAGTAAGAACATTCTGATCTATGGCATTTTTTATTGATCCGCATAAATTTATTTTATTGATCGCTCTCATGTGGTTTTTATGCCCTTCATTTGCAGGCCTTCCTGTTTTCTGGCAAAATCCAAGCGAAGTTCCAAAAAAAACAGATTCAATGTCATGCACTGCAAGAGCATTTCCAGCAAGTACTCCGCTGAAAAACCCTTCTCTTAGAAGAGATGAAAAAGCGCGCGATCCTCCTGAATGAACAACGACCGGCCCTGCAACAACAACAATTTTTTCTTTTTTCTCTTTCATTTTTATGAGCTCTGCGGCGATTTTAGCTGCCACAAAATCTGTTGAACGTTCTGATGATACATCTCCTGACATAAAACCAAAATCATCTGAACCTCTTTCCCTTGCAGGAGGAAATACCCTTACAGCATCTGAAGAGCAGAGCACTTTATCATCTTTTTTTACATCTCTGAGTTTTACACAAATAGGTCCCTCATCTTTTAGCACAATAACAGCATCCATTCTCTGGTTGGCGACCTGGCACCATTTTTTGTTGTAGAAAACTTCTGTGCGGTGATTTGTTGTTGAGTAAAAATCCTCTGAAACACACTTGTCGCCAGGAGCAACTTTAAACAGAGCTTCCGGAGTCTTTTTTTCATAGCTTCCAAACTGCACAAGCTTTGGAGAAAGAGCCTGGATCTGCTCCTCTGTTTCGCATATAAGATCTATCTCAATTACAGATTCCTGGGTATTTGTTTTTCCTACTTTTAATTCGATTATTTCGTAGTCTGCCCCATCTGCAATAATTGTATTTAAAGTTTGGGTAAGTATCCCTGAATCAATAAGATGTCCGTGTGATATAAATCTTCTTTTTTTCATTTCCTATACTCCTTACCTCTCCCCATATAAACTTTTATAACAAAAATAAACTTGGCATACTAATACTTCAATTTTGTCGGTCTGCCTCGCCCCATATAAACCTGTTTATAAAACAAGGTATATCCCCTAAACAGGTTTTACGAGACTCTTCGCCTACTATATTAGATTCTATTCAATAACCGACTTTTGATCATCTTTTTTAATTATCCAGCAATGGCGCAAGTATCCGTGCCTTTTAAAATCAGGGGATATTGTTTGCTCTGTAATATCGCTGATAAAAAGTAATTTACTTATATTATCATCTAATTTAAATTTTTTAAAGTTGCTTGAGAAGATAATTACACCATTCTTATTTAGCCTCTCAGCAGCCAGAGCAATCAAACGCGGATGATCAACCTGAATATCAAAAAAATCTTCCCTGCTTTTTGAATTTGAAAAAGTGGGAGGATCTATAAAAATAATATCATATAATTCCTTATCTTTTGCCAGAAAATCCATACAATCTGCTTTTATTATCTTATTTGTCCTTAGGCTCATTTTATTAAGGAGAAAATTCTTTTCAGTCCAATTGCAATAGGTTGGATTTGTATCAACACTTGTTGTGCTCAAAGCGCTGCCTGCTGTAGCATAAATAGAAGCTGTCCCGGTATATGAAAATAGATTAAGCATTTTTTTCCCTGCAGAAAGTTCCCGGATCATTTTTCTAATAATTCTATGGTCAAGGAAAATACCAGTATCAAGATAGTCATGGAAGTTTACATAAAATGAAAGTCCACCTTCCTTAACTATATCGAAAACACCTTCATCTCCTCTTTTTTTATACTGCTCTCCCTTTTTTTGTTTCTTTTTCTGCCTGACATTTATATCTTTATAATTTATTCCAGTTATATTTTGAGTTGTATAGATCAACTCCTTTAGCCTTCGTTCTGATTTCTGGAGAGGTATTTCTGCAGGCGGGGCATATTCCTGTATATAGAGGAATTTATCTTCATACAGATCTATTGAGGCTGAATATTCAGGTATATCTGCATCATAAATTCTGTAACAGGTTATATTCTCTTTTGTTTTCCATTTCTTTAGTGCTTTGATGTTTTTCTTTAATCTGTTTGCAAGCATTTCTGAAAAATAGACAGATGCCGGAGTTTCTGTTTTTTCATTTTCATTAAAACTGCTTTTTTCCCTATATCTGGAATCAATGCTGAATATTGTTGAAACTGATTTTATTGAACCATTGTATACAGTATTTACCTGAAGCGGTTTCATTCCAAGGTTTCTTGAAAGCTCTTCATCTCCGGAAAGAGCAATAACTTTATATCCTTCGAAATTCTCTTTTATTTTTTCTCCTGCAAGCTGATATAACGGAGAAAGGTCTTCATCGCTTCCAAGTCTTTTTCCATACGGAAGATTGATCGCAACAAGACCTGCTTTCTGATTTTTATCCAGGTGTTTTTCAATATCTGCTATATTGGTTTTTTTTACATCAATACAGGAAGAAAATCCTGCTGCCTTAATATTTTCTTTTGATATTCTTATGGCTTCTCCATCAATATCAAAACCAAATATCCTTACAGGAGAAAGAGCTTCAAGATCTCTTGCTTTATAAGCTTCATCGACCAATGCTTTCCATTCTTCATTTTTAAATTGCCGCAAGTGCTGGAATGAAAAATTCTTCCTTAGCAACCCTGGAGCTGTGCTGGAAGCAATCATTGCAGCTTCAATAAGAAATGTTCCACTGCCGCACATGGGGTCTACAAAAGCAGGCTTTCCAATATCTTGCTGAAGCTGTTCCATATTTTTCTGAAGAACCATCTCGTTCCATCCAGCTCTTTCAAGAAGCGCTGCTGCAAGATTTTCTTTTAATGGAGCAACTGCCCCTTTTCTTCTGTATCCGCGCTGGTGAAGGCTCCCGCCCGAAATATCAAGGCTTATTGTAGCGCTGTTTTTTGAAACAAAAAGATTTATTCTTATATCTGCATCCTGCTTATCTACATTAGGGCGGCTTCCGCCAATACTCCGAAAATGATCAGAAATACCATCTTTTACCAGAAGAGAAAGATATGATGAATTTGTAAAAGTTTTGGAAACTAACGTTGTATCAACAGCTATTGTTTTTTCTTTGTAAAAAAAATCTGACCACTTTATCCTTTTTGCCCTTTCATATATCTCTTTTTCATCATGAGGTTTGAAATCTTCAAGAGCCAAAAGCACTTTTCCTGCGATCCTTGACCAGAGGCAGATTTTTTGCCCATCAGAAAATGAGCCTGTAAATTCAGCGCCTCCCTGCTTCTGCTCTATCTGCAGAGAGGACTCTATATTTTTAAGTTCTTTGACAAGCTGGTATTCGAACCCCGAAGGGCATGTAACGAAAAATCTGTATGACTTAGCCATGGCATTTTTTTAAACATTAAACCTGAAATGCATTATATCTCCGTCTTTTACCAAATACTCTTTTCCTTCTACACGGAGCTTTCCTGCTTCTTTAACTTTTTGTTCTGTACCGTATTTCATTAAATCATCATAGTGATATACTTCAGCTCTTATAAATCCTTTTTCAAAATCTGTATGGATAACTGCAGCTGCCTGAGGAGCTTTATCTCCATCATCATAAGTCCATGCTCTTGCTTCAGGATCCCCTGCTGTAAAATAAGTACGCAGTCCCAAAAGGTTGTAGCCGCTGTGGATAAGTTTTACAAGGCCGGATTCTTCGAGCCCTGCTTCTTTTAAAAACTCTTTGCGCTCCTGGTCAGTTTCAAGCAAAGCTATTTCTGCTTCAAGCTTTCCGCAGATCGGAATTGCAACAGCTCCCTCTTTTTCAGCATGCTCTTTTACCACATCAATATATTTACTTCCTGTCCTGAGTGTTTCTTCATCAACATTGCAGACATATATCTGTTTCTTCATTGTTAAAAGATGAAGGTCTTTGAGAAGCGCTGCCTGCTCTTCGGTAAAACCCAAAAGCCTTGCAGGAATTCCCTTTTCAAGCTCCTCTCTTAGTTTTTCAAGAAGTTCAAGCACTGCCCGCACATCTTTTCCGCTGTCTTTGCTTGTTGCCTTGAGCTGCTTTTCCAGTTTCTCTTTTCGTTTTTCAACTGACTCAAGATCTGCGAGCGCAAGTTCAATATTTATAACCTCTATATCTGAAAGAGGATCTATTTTACCGCTTACATGGATTATATCATCATTAACAAAGCATCTTACAACATGAGCGATTACTCCTACTTGTCTTATATGGGAAAGGAATTTATTGCCCAACCCCTCTCCTCTGGAAGATCCTTTGGTAAGTCCTGCAATATCAACAAATTCAACCACTGCAGGTGTAACTTTTTTTGGTTTAAATATCGAAGCGATTTTATCGAGTCTTTCATCAGGCACATTAACAATACCAATATTTGGTTTTATTGTAGAATACATATAATTCGCTGTTTCAGCAGGCGTGGATGTAAGCGCAGAAAATATAGTGGTTTTTCCAACATTAGGCAGCCCAACTATACCACAATTAAGTCCCATTATTTTTTCCTTAGAATAAAGATATCTTATGCTATTAAAGCTCTGCTAAAGTGTCAATCAGTGGCACAGACTGTGCCACTGATTGCGTCACGGATGGCAGTGTTTTGCGCTAGACATGGACAGCAACAGGATGTTGCGCAGCAGTCCTGTATTGTGGCATGGATGCCACGATCTTACACAGAGTGGCGACCAAGCGCGAGTTGTCGCGATCAAGCGTGGGGAGGCAAAAGATTGGGGAGTTGCTGTAATGGATATGCAAGGTTGCTTTGGTTATTAAAAACCACAGAGATGCTTTCCCCTGAGGAGTCGATAGTATTTTTAACTTCCTGATATGCTCAAATCCTGAGGGGAAACTTGGAGCTGTCCGAGAAGTATGATTTTTGAATTTTTCTTTTATAAAAATTCAAATCAATTGCTACCAATTCCTGCTTTTTTTGTATTCTTAAACACAGAAACGAATAAAAAATCATACTTCTAAACTTATTGGACAGCCCCTAAAACAGAGGACTATTTCAGCTAATCCAACTTGTCAATTATAAGCACATCTTTAAATCCTTCCTTGCGATCCGGATACTCAATCTTCGCAATAAGGTTAGAGATTACCGATTCAGGCACAACTTCATGAGCGTCTCTCTCTCTGTTTCTTTTTAAACATGTTGCAAGGTCTGTATTTACAAATATCGCAGAAATTGTTTTTTTATTCCGGTTAGCCATTGCTACATAGGCCCCTCTTGATTCTGTGGAGATACTCATATTATCTATAAGAAGCGGTTCGCCAAGTTGAAAAAGATGTTCTATTATCTTTTTTTCAAGGTGCTTTACAAGATTTTCATCAACTGAATCAAATTTATCTTCAGACCATTTATCATTGAAAGTAATCATTTCATAAAGAGTCCTCATTATCTCTTTTCTGTTTACCCTTTTGCGTCCTGATTTTGCAAAATATTTTCTGGCAAAATAAGACTTGCCGGATCCAGGTAATCCGCATACAAGGACCATATCGCATTTTCTAAACTGTTCCAGAGGCATTTCAAACTCCTATTGCAATAAAATCAGTTGCTTCACAAACAAATAATTCTATTATAATTATCGGCAGGAGTATTGGCTTTTATAATTATTGTTCAACTGTATTGATTTTTTCATCGGAATTATAAGCATTAGCCCACTGAACCATTATATCTATAAAACTCTGAAGATTTTCGGAAAAATACTTATCTTTATGATAGATCATATAAAACTTTCTTGTTAAGAAAGAATCATTTATATGCAAAGCAACAAGATCGCCCGAAGCAACCTCTTTTTCAACAACTTTTTTTGATATAAGAGCATATCCTGCTTTATGCATTACCATATTTTTTACTGCTTCGCTGTCGGAAATCGTACACACAGTTTTAAAGCCTATTCTGTTTCTTCTCATAAAACCTTCTGTGCTATACATTGTGCCGCTGTCTCTTTCAAACAGAATCATTGGAAGATTATTAAGCTGGCTTGGTCTTACCCTCTCTTTTTTCGCAAGAGGCTGATCAGGCGAAGATATCAAGACGATCTCTTCATAAAATAACTCCCGCGATATAATTTTAGGGTCTCTTACTTTATGGGAAACAATTCCAAAATCATTTTTAAATTTACTTGTTGTGCTTACAACATTTTCACCGGGCATTGCGTAAACCGAAACTTTTATTTCAGGATATTTTTCAATAAATTTAGGCATAAAATCCGGAAGATAATAAGAACTAAAACTATTGATCGTATTAATTACAATATTTCCTTTTTTCTGCCTTTTATAGTCGCTTATATTTTCTTCGATCCGTGATTCTATTTCAAAAATAGTTTCTGCCATTGAATATAGCATATTGCCTGCATCTGTAAGTATAAAGCTCTTTCCTGTTTTGTTTATAAGGGAGAATCCTGCCTTTTCCTGGAGATCCTGAACCTGCCTTGTAACAGAAGGCTGGGTAATCCCAAGATATTGGGCAGCTTTTGTAAAACTATTAAATTTAGCTGTATAATAAAATGACTTTAAATTATCCAAATTCATATAAGTTTTATATCATATTAATTATTATTAGAAAATATTAAGAAAATATTAAAAGTTATAGCTTCTCTAAAACAATAGTAGTATAGTAATAGTGTTAATTACTTTTTTTTATTCAAAAACAGGTGAGAAATATGGGTGCTGTTAATAGAATCATAAAAATCCTTATTGTTGATGATTCACGTATCATGCAAAATATTCTAAAAAACTCTTTTGATGAAAAAGAAGCTTGGGGTAAAACAGAATTTTTAACTGCTTCGGATGGGGAAGAAGCTCTTAAAGTTATGGACGAACATTTAATTGATATTTTATTGCTTGACTGGAATATGCCAAAGCTGGATGGTCTTTCGGTTTTGAAAAAACTCAGACAATCCGATAAGTATAGACAACTTCCTATAATAATGATCACTTCGGAAGCAGCAAAATATAATGTAATAGAAGCTTTAAAATCAGGCGTAAGCGATTATATCATTAAGCCTGCTTCAAGAAAAATATTAATAGATAAAATAAAAGGGTTTATACTTGGAACCTGAAATTGTAAACCACAAATTATCCGGGAAGGAGGAGCATCGTGAAAAAAGAATACATTATGCCTTTTGTTGAATCAACACAGAATGTTTTTCATGAATTTTTTGGAATTACTCCGGAACTTGATACTCCATATTTTGTAAAAAAAGAAGAAACTTTAAATTGGGATGTATCGGGTATAATTGGAATTGCCGGAGAATCAAAGGGCGTTATTGTTTTAAGTTTTAATGAAAAAGTTGCTGTATCTCTTGTATCCAAACTTGTGGGAAGAAAAGTTACAACATTGGATGAGGACGTTATCGATACTATAGCAGAAGTTACAAATATTA
>Ga0123353_10003193_pt1 | contig 20633 bp, 11 predicted proteins | sample TergutLab28metaG_3_FD_92763 | JGI IMG/M metagenome (GOLD analysis project Ga0123353, IMG submission 92763) | Labiotermes labralis P3 segment gut microbial communities from Petit-Saut dam, French Guiana - Lab288 P3 | ecosystem: Host-associated > Arthropoda: Insects > Digestive system > Gut ... | reverse complement strand
CACTTGGATGGTGTCAGCATACACACAGCAGACACAACGGCACCACCTCCACTTGGATGGTGTCAGCATACACACAGCAGACACAACGGCACCACCTCCACTTGGATGGTGTCAGCATAACAACAGCAGACACAACGGCACCACCTCCACTTGGATGGTGTCAGCATACACACAGCAGACACAACGGCACCACCTCCACTTGGATGGTGTCAGCATAACAACAGCATACACACAGCATATCAACAGGAAACTCAACACCAATAATTTTATCAATATTTTATATTTTAACGTAGAGTTTAAACTTCCACTTAAAACTTAACATTTTATATTTGTAAATTAAATTATTTTGAAGTTCTATTAATATATCCTTCAAATCTAACTGAAGATGGTCAAAATAGATGTCAGAAACACGCTGGACACTACGCTGTTTGTAATACAATAAGTTTACATACCTTCTCAAAATATACAAATAAGAAACAAATTCCTTTCAGTATTTACGACGTATTTCATTCACAAAATTCTCACCAACATGTTTCGGCCGGCATTCCGGCCATTCTCAAGGTGACGTTCTTACACAAGAACACAAAACCACAAATGTGGTTAATCGTGTCACCACCACTCAGAAATAATTAAAATTATAATTTCGGTTAAATTATTTAAGTAATTAAAGATAATTATTAAAATTTCGGGAGTTAAAACTGTTTAATATGTGCTGAGTGATGACTGATGTAGTAATGGGGTGAGTTTTAATCCAGCGTGTAGGTGATGTGTTAATGGTGTGGTTTAATGGTTTCAACTATATTTATGTTACTTAATTCACGTTAACCGTAATTGCAATTTTAATTACTAATGGAGTGATGGTGACACGATTAACCACACTTTTATTTTTGTATCCCTGCATCACAGCATCACACTGGAGATCGCCGGTATGCCGGTCGAAACATGTTGGTGAACATTTTGTGAATAAAATACATCATAAAATGAACGCGCATTTGTTGCTTATTTATATATATATATATATATATATTGGATCTGATTAATGTACGGATGGTAACGGTAAAGCAATCCCATTACATGCCTGGACATTCTCAGAGGGTTCTAGGAAGTTAAGGCTCCCAAATTTCAAGGCAATCGACACATGAAGGTGGTAAGCTTGACCGCCCTACGCACCGGCCGCCTTTACCCCGCAGGATACATTCCTTGCACTCATTTTTGTTAGGGGCTGAGTTAACCCCAGGGTCACAGTGCGGCCGGAAGGATTATGTCAATGAAAAATTCCAATGACACCATCAGGAATCGAACCCGACACCTTTCGACTTGTAGTTCAGTGCTTCAACCAACTGAGCCACCGCAAAGTACGCAATGGAACATACTAAAATTACATATCTGTATACGTACTTCATGGTCGCATTTCTAATAATCCGGCTACATTGTCACAATCTATTTACTTCAAGATACACTGCAATATTATCGTCAAATCTACAACTAGTCTCTTTTTCTTTAAGGCTGTACGACCAAATTTCTCTATGCATTTCCAGTTTCTCCCATGCGTGCTGTCACAAATATTGAGGCCCCGCTCCGATTTTATACAGCAGAAGCCATCCTTCTTCTCGTAGGTTCATCCGATGTTACTATTCTTCCTGTTTGTGCTCTAAGAAACTTTATGAAACACATTCTATCTCTTACCAACACCTTCTGCACTGTTCTATCAATTCTGTCTTCTATGAAGTTTACAGTTCTGTCACCTCGCCATATTTCACGGTCTGAAAGAGTGTATTCTAACACTTGGCTTAGGAAGCGAAACTTTGACATCAATAACCGTTATCGGCTATTTTTTCATTCCACGATTCCACGGCAGAAGGTTCACTGATAGTGGCATGAAAATGTCCTACACATTCAAACTAGTAGTTTGTAATGTCTAAAGCAATCAGATCGTATCTACGCTAAGCAGTCTGCGACACGACAGCGTGAATATTGTTTAGCACTGCAGCAATGAGTAGCGTCCTTATAGCTGTTGCGTATCTATAGCACATGTTACAGGTACTGTGTATCCACAACAACTGCTGTGTATCTACAGCACCTGTTACAGCTGCTGTGTATCCACAACACTTGTTGTGTATCTACAGCACCTGTTACAGATACTGTGTATCCACAACACTTGTTGTGTATCTACAGCACCTGTTACAGATACTGTGCATCCACAATAACTATTGTGTGTCTACAGCACCTGTTACAGCTGCTGTGTATCCACAACACTTGTTGTGTATCTACAGCACCTGTTACAGATACTGTGTATCCACAATAACTATTGTGTGTCTACAGCTCCTGTTACATCTATTGTGTATCTGTAGGTTTACCGTAACTATTTTCCCTCCAAGCGGGAAGTACTGGCATTTATTTACATTTCTGGAAAAAATAAACATACAGATAAAATCCCAAAGCTTAACTTTATCGACTGTAATTGAACTGTCAGTTAAAATCACTGATTACACGGTTTACGTTTCATCAGTTCGAATTTCTCGACATTGTGAACCTTTCGCACGAATGGTTTGGCATTCTTTTTTTCCGTAAAACTCTGCGAAACTGGCCTCAGGGTCTAGCCTGCAGTACACCAGATTTTTCACTGTTGATTCAGACATCTGACCCCTTTTCTGCGACCGCACACTGTTCTTTACTGACAACAATTTCAGGAACAGCAGAAATGCCCGGTAAACAGAAAGTGCATTACACAACACAAACTGCCCCAGGTGGACCTTATAATAAACGAAAACTTCAGAACATTTTTCTTCATAATCTGAATTCTTAGTTTGCCACATATCACAGGTTGAGACCCAAAGTGCCTCGACAATCAGTTCTCCATTAAACAGATTACTTAATGTCAGATGAACTTGCTTTTGCTTTCACCGTGACTAATATTGTTCTATTAAACAGCTGAGCCTGTCCATGAAAGAACAACAAATACCTTCCCCACATTCACAATCACAGAGCTTTTATCATTATTAGGCAGTGTTCTTGAGAAAGAAAGTAAAACTTCAGTCTTTCATACAACTGAAGGATTCTCCCACTTGGTGAAGGGAATGAAAACTCCCAATACCACCATGCTTCAGAACGCTTTTGTACGTAAGGTCTACAAACTCGCACAACAACTTCAGATGAGCCACACGCAAAGTGCAAAATTGAGAACCTTATAAATTTTGGCCACAAGACTTCTGTCCCAACAGATAAACTATCAAATACAGTTCGAAGAGAGTTGTGAACAATGTGGCCACAAGAACCAATTCCCTCTCCTCTTCTTTAATCGGCTGTAAAAATTACTTTCCCCATTTCCGTTATACACTTCCGAAATTCGTTTTGCAGTTATCACCAAGCAACAAATCCAATTTACATGTAACGTAACAATGAGGCGCGATCGTATAGACATTGTTGTCGTGGAAAAGCAATAAGGATTAAATATTCTGAGCGTGTGCCTGTGTTCTTGCCTTCGTTATTCGGCAAGCAAGGCACAAGCGCCATCTTAGTAGAGTTTTCTTTCTTGCCTGACCGACAAGCGTCTACCCAACGTTCCGCTAACGTTATGTCGTACGCCGGGTTTCGGAAAGTTGAACAGTCGGTGAATTAACCAAGAAGAGGAATCGCTGTTATAATAAATAACCTTCAGAAAGTCACCAGTGTTATAGCACCTGCTGAAAATGTTGCCCTCCTGACCGAATGCACTCAGTATAACTGCGGAAGACGTTGTTACTATCTACAGTAGTGTATTCTTGCAAACTGATCATGTTCCTATAAAGCCGGAACTTCCGCTGTCTTTTACTGTCACAGTTGTACCAATTTTTGGGCCCTTCGTGCAGACGTTTTCGAAACCATCGTCTCCTGAGCTGAGAAATGTTCTGCATCACATTCCAGCAGACATACTGGAAACACAACAGCACTAAATCAGACCTTGTTCAACACTGCACCTGAATCGAGGCCTACTGTTTCATCACTGAACAATAGAAATGAGTTTACCAGCAACAAACCCGATGATTCATAGCGCCAGTCTGTTACCGTCGACAGCGAAAGTTACACTCCCGTTTGAAAACAGTGCGAGACAGCTTATATGGCCGTGTAATTACGTGCGTTCTTTGGCCCCTATTCTCCTGATTTAACACGTTGTGACTTTCATTTGTGGGGAAGTTTAAAAGATAAATTGCATAAAACAAATCCGCACACTCTATATGAATTCAGAAACAATATCCGCCGTGAGATTTAAAGAATTTCTTGGGAAGAATTCCAGAAATTAAAAAGTCTTCCGCAGTTTTACTGAGTGCATTCGGTCAGAGGGCATTTCCAGCATCTGCTGGTGAGTTACTGTTAGACTTTCTCAAGGTTATTATCACGGTTCATCCTTTTCTCGTTTCCTTCACCGACCGTTAAACCACCCGAGACTCGGCGTATGACCTAACGCTAGCGGAGCGTCCGGCTGGCGCGTATTGTTCAAGCATGGGGGGGGGGGGACCTTTATTGTCGTCTGTGGCGTGTCTGACTCTACCATAACTTTCCACATTGTCTTACAAAAAGTAAGATTTTCGGAAAAAAAATTTAACGTAAAATGTGTTTTGATTTTCTTAACAACTTGTTTTCTAAAATATTACCAATTCTAAGAAGAATTCAGCGAGATATAACCACAAATACAGCCGTTATTCCTGCCACATTTTAATGGAACTCAGATTTTCTTAGTGGATTGTCGAAAAATTTTCAAATTTCATAAAAATCCACCCAGATGGAGCCGAGTTGATCCATGCGAACGGACGGACGGGAAAGACCGACTTAACAGACAGACAAGACGAACTTAAGAGTCGCTTCTCGCAATTTTGCGAACGCGCCTAAAAACCAAGAACTTTGCTGGGCAACGCACTGTTTTAACGACAGACGGTCTTCAACATTTCGGATGTTTTACCAGAAAGTGGCTGAAAATCGAAAGTTTTTTAATTCCTTTTTCTGGAAGTAAGTAACTCACAATAAATGGCGAAGTTTTAAGTTCTTTTCCGTTTGAAACATCAACTGTGATTCTAAAAAAAAAAATTGACTTCGTTTTTTTCTTCACGACGGTCGTTGAAACTGACATAATCAGATTAACAACAGCCTCACTCTTCGGTCTGGCAAGACAAAACTTTGGTTCAAAGAACTTGAGAGATTAATTTACGTGAACAGTCACAGGTTTTGTAGCTGAGATCGTGAACACCAGTATCCCATGGAATGTTTATTTGACAGCTTTTAACATGTTTTAATCCACTGGACCGGCGCTCTTAAAATAATGAGAGTCTTGAGAAAATGGTGACTGTCGCCAAACTAGCTTTATGGTCTTCACTTTTATGACAGAGAGCCCACTGTGAGCAAATGAGAATTCCGACGAAAACTTTGCATATTTAGCCTTATAAAATTGGTCACGATGTTTTTAAGACGAACATTCTTTTTGCAAGCTTTAGGTAACCTTCACAGTGCTCGCACCCTAAAACACAGCGCCCCACAACCGCTACCAACCACATCCAGCAGAACCAGCGCAGCACACCACATGCAGTAACATACGTCTTGTTCTCCTGAAGATGTACATAATGGTGCCCGAAACATGTAGAGAAAGTGTTGATAATAAACATCTAACTGTTGCATCTTGTTGGTTTTCTCTCTCACTTCACAATTCTTTTTGCAATTCATCCTCATATATACACTTTCTCTTCGACGTGTTAAGTAATGAAAAGAATGAGTTACAATTTCAAACAGTCACAGCCACGGATAATTTAAAATCATGTATCTAAGAGTTGCTTGAGGATAGCAACTGCAATTGTGTGTTGTTGAATTACGTGAACCGTGTTGCCAATACAGCTATTACCAAATTTATTTTGTCTCCTTCTGTTCATATTCACTTTGTTTAATTTTTCTTTTATTTCTTTAAAAATTGAATACCGGGTGGGACGCGAGGTAGTAGCTTCAGACCCAGACAACTCCGAACAAACCGGGATGTATGGTAAGTCCATGTACGTATCTAAAATATCACAATGGCATTTCACTCGTATATTAGGTTAATAAAACTGTTACTTATTTCCGGATTGGTGACCGCTGCTCACAATAACCCGCAGTAATATAGAGTCCATTCCACGATTATTACATAAAGAAACGCGAATGATGAAGAAGGAAACAGTCAGAGCCCATTTTCAGACACCACACCAGCAGTTGTCTGGAGGAAATGTGGATACGAATTAAACCTCAGTCAGGAAAACTGGTCCCAGAATTCGAACCCAGATTCCCCTGAATTAAATGCCGGAATGCTAACTACCGGAAAGCGACTTTCGGCCTCAAACGGTTATGAATATTTCGGTAAAAAATTAAGTACTAAAACTGGGCTTCTGAAGTATTCAGTGTTCAGAGATTGCAACACAGCCCTACTCGGGTGTCTTATATAGTGCCTCAGTTAATAATTCATCTTCGTTGAGTCTTATCAGAGAACTGGCATGATTAGCCACAAACATGCCTTAACTGCACTCCGTTCCTTGGAGTCTAGTTGTACCTTGGCTATTAATTATAACTTGAGTGAAATAAATCTGCCGCGACGCAGAATATGAAAATTATTTGCCACAACTCGACTCCCCGCACGCTTCCATTACCACGGTTGCCACACAGTCTGCTCTTCGCCAGAGTGCGGTTAACATTAATTAACAAGGGAAATGCATTTATAGTACTTCTATAGACGTCACGCCAATGCGGCAACGATGCTTCTAAGGGCGACATTGTGTCATTTGCGTCCAAAAAAGCGCCGTTGCCAACTCCAGAGAAGCTCAGAGCAAGCTCGGTGAAGCATAAAATATAGGCTTACGTATTTAAATTGTGTTACCAGCATGGAGATTAGGAGACCGTCCGTGGATAAAGTGGTAGCTATATCCTCCCTCTACGAGGAATAGCGCACTCTCCTCTCCGCCCTAATACAGACTTTTTAACATCTATTGCAGTCCCACGTGACAATCACATTCGAACACTGTATTTTTACGACCTCCAGCAGCTTTCTAAACACCTCTGCTTCCTGCTCTCAGTTTATTTTCTCGCATGCTGCAGCAGATTTTGCTGGTTTGGGCTGTGCCACATCGGAGTGAACTTCCATGTAGTCTTACTCTTCGCTTTCAAAGAAAACTGAGTCAACAGGTCTCCAAGAATCGACATGTTGAGGGGTGGACGTATGGCTCCAAACTCCAGCCACTTTATACTGGCAGCCAATGGATACTAAACTGCGTTTGGAAGTCGTAGCAAAAAAGAAAACCCCAGAACCAGTATCGAACAATCAATACACTGAGCGAGCCTTCTCGCTTCGTATTATCAAGCAAGATATCACCATATATATATATATATATATATATATATAACCGATTAATTTGTCTAACTCTACCCCTACAGATTTTTTTGGGGGAAATTTGACACTAATCCTTACAGCACAGTGTATGTACAGGGCAAAATAATACACACCCTCTCTCACCGCAATGCCTCTGCAGTCATCGGAATAAAAACGTCTGGATGACATAAGCTAGGATGACGAAGTATCAGTAAGAGCTCCGCCACTCGTTCCCAATTGTCGGTTTGAAAATATCTGCCGTTTCTAAAGAATTTTCATATCGTACTTAGGAAACTGATCGAACGCTTGCTCTAATTCCTCCTAGAAAATCGAATTTCATTCATCACATTTATCATCAGTTGAGGCATGCACTTTCAGAATAAAAATAATAATGTATCAGCGACCTCTTAGCATTTTACATATCTTGCAATAAACTAAACTCTCTTAATTGAAAGACAACGAATTTATTTCTTTCAGTCAAACATAATAATATTTTATTTGCCTTACTGGCTACTAGTTTCGGTCATCAGACCATCATCAGGCAATCCATACACTACATTTAAACAGGTTAAATGTACTGCACGTTATATTAAATGTCGTATGGGATCCCATAAGACTTACAACACTGGTGTAAGTCTTATGGGATTCCATACGATATTGATTTTAATGTACACTACATTTAACCTGTTCAAATGCAGTGTATGGATGGCCTGATGATGGTCTGATGACCGAAACTAGTAGCCAGTAAGGCAAATAAAATATTGTTGAGTTTGACTGAAACGAATAACTTTACTGTTGTCTTTCAATCCTCAAACACAACGCGATTCCCTCTACAAGAAAAAAATAAGATCTCGTAGCTGCTAATTTGGACAACGTCATCCCGTTGTGCTAGTCAATCACTTGTGTGGAATAGGCCGCTTTCTTAGCCGCTGATATAACTCCGTTACGTACACAGAACCCTGACCCTAATTGCCGTTATATTGTATCCAAGTATACCCCCATCTACAGCTCCAGTTCCAAACGGTGAAGATGTGTCTAATCCAATTTCTCCTGTGGTTTCGTTGTCAGGAGAGGAAAGTGTAAGCTTAACTGCTCGTGACGAGTTTTGTTAAGCAAGTGCATGCAGAGAGACGCATTTCCCTAAACAATAACAAATAGAGGACCTAATCTAGGACTTAGGTCTCAACTAATCAACAGCAAAACTTTAAATATCCTTGATTTCAAACTTTCGCCTTGTTGTGAATGTTGTATTCTTTCTTTTGGGTGATTCCTCGGCGTCTGTATTTTTATGCCGACATTTCGGAACACATTGTTCCATCTTCATAGGCGGTGTAAGCTTACAAAGGGCAGTCAATGGATTTCAGTCACAGAGAATAAGCACCTAAAAAATCCAAGACCGCGGCGTCTGGTGGCAAAGAAACTTTCACGATTTTCTGGGACATTTTTAAAGGCACGGTGCAGTTACAACCCCAACTGGCACACCCAGTGACTCTGAACGATATAGTAAAACACTGGAAAAGCTGACAGCACGACTTGCAAGAGTCCGTCCTCGCAAGGTGCAGACTCTCCTCCTCGACCGCACACAAGTGCCAGAACTGTACAGATTTCACCGTCCTGTATCACCAATCACACAGCCGCTACTTGGCGCCGTCAGATTTTCATCGCTTTCCCGACTCAAGGAACATCTCGTAGGATATCAATATGCGTCAGGCGATGAACCTGGTCCGTCAAAGCGCAAAATTATGTCGTGTAGGATGTACGACTCTACTTGAACAACGGCAAAATTGCGTAGACCGCGAATATGATTATGTGGAGACATAACTAACTGCATAGAGGTGAAAACAAAGTTCCAGTCAGTTAACTGTTCTGTGGTTTGTTTCAAATACATACATACATACATACATACATACACCCATCTCCATACCAAAAGTAGGAGGCATTACTGTTTAGCGAACGCTCGTTTATGTGCTTTTATTACGAAATGTCCCATTGTGTTAAAAGTGGTCTGCATAAATATTGTAATGATTAACAGTTCAACAAGTTTCTTTTTAGTTTCCTTTACACACGGGAAATTTCACATCGTTGGTACACTTTAAAATAAGAAACGTTTTATTGGCTAAGCTTTTTTTTTAATTTGGTACTATTGCTGATTAAGATCCCATCTGAGCTGGGGCTGTGCATATATAATCAGAGATGGTATTGGTCTCATCCTCATTCCGTTTATTCTTCATTTCTTGGCCATTCAAACCACTGACAATTGTGTGAACATGCAGCGAACAAGACAAAGAGAAAACGGAGAAGTTTACCCATCCTTTATATGTTCCATATCCTGCATTAAACAATATTTCACACTTATGTAAAACACTAACAAATGTTCATCGACGAAACATTTTTTAACATATTTTACTATTCACTAATATTTTTCGGTCGCTTCTGTAACCATCAACAGGGTGTTACACAAGAATACACACAATACGCAAACAAATGCACAAAATATAAAATTCCAACCACCCAATGTCACAGTTAACGTCTTAAGCGCAACCTATGGTCATAAAATATCAAACTATGATATCGTTAAAAACAGATAAAATCGGGTGTGTTTATATTGCTTGTTAGCAATATATAGTTGACACCCTGTAATAAAATCAGCATTGCTGTAGATATTACTCCATCAACATATTACAAACAACTATATGTTTCGTATAACAGTTGTCATTGTAATTACATGCCTGTCAGTTCAGTAAACATCTGCACTTATCCAACAGGTTTGTAAGGCAGATTGCATAAAGATGATTCGGTCACATTCTAAAGAAACTCCTGTACAAACCCAGTCTGGTTACGACCACCAACCCAAGTAACTATGCTAAGAAAAGCATTCCAATACTAAAAGCAATATATTTGTACAATTAGTTGATGCACTGTACAAACCATTCATATATTATTAATAAGCGTGATTAGGATGAACAACAAACAGTTAAAAAGAAGATAATCACCAAATTGTGTTACTCTGTTATGTAGTCGTATCACTGCGTGCTAAATGAAAAGCAGTACGAGGAACAAAAAAAAACCTTTCTTTCCCTCCCTTCAGCGAAAGCTGGAATCTTATTTGTTTTGAAGATCATACTGACTCGCCTACGGACTGTAGGATGCAGGCGAAGTTTATAACCTTATACCGTGCTTCCCAAAGAAAGGGTGCATGTTACGGTCCGGGAAATGGGGAAAATGTAAAACGGATACAGCAGCACTCTAAAAACATATGGGGAATATAAAGGAAAGCAACGTATGGATGTATTGTGAGTGTGTGTGTGTGTGTGTGTGTGTGTGCGTGTATGAATATCTGCACTAATACCAACATACATAAATATGAAACTTTTCCGACCTATATATTCTTGGGCAATATGCTCGTCTGCTATAATCCAGCATACAAGAATCTGCAATTCACAATTCATATCAAATTTATCATAGGCAAATTGTGATAATGTGTTGTTCATTAGTACTTTTTACGATACTTTCACTGAGATACTGTGTGTAAGGACACTTCATGACATCAATTTTCGTTATGACAGTGATGCAGTCTCTCACAATATCGCTACGTTAGTGTTTTCCTTCTTCCACTCACTATGTCAGTAATTATATTTATGTAGGACAGATGGTGGGGTCATGACAGACAGAAATATGTGTGAACCGTTACGTACAATGATCCATGTTCATGTGTACCAAGATAATGCGTTAAAATTACAGTTTATATAGTAGTCGTTTCATGGTTTAATATGACTTGAAAGTTCAGGCTATGATTCACTGCAACAAGATCACGTTGCTTCAGCAGCCCGTCACAGGTGGGCGCACAGCTGTGTATGTGGCGCACTTCGTGGCGACCACTTAACATTAGCCGGCATCAGACCGGTTAACCAGTTCTGATGGACTTCAATATCGAACTGCCACCTTGCAGAATCTTCCTTGATTATCTGACTGTCGCTCATCTAAACAACAAATTATTCGCTTGTACAGAACATGCAGGTTCATTACCATGTTCAAAACAGCCCCAAAACATGTCACGCTCAACAATATCAACGCCTCAATACATACAGGGCGTTTCTCTTATCTGTTCTCCAAGCACGGCAATTCGGACGCAGTTACGTCATCTTGTCTGGGCTGTTAAGTGATACGATCTCTCAGTCTTCCTACGATTCACAGAGTGCTGACCGTGAAGGGCGTTCGCGAATTGCAGGTTGTTGTACTGTGCAAGTGGCGTAGATAAACTTTTTGGGCTTCTGCGTGATGCTACCAATGGTTCCTGTCGTACCCATGTGGCGTAAGTTCGCTTTCAATAACATTATGATAAGCTGGCTTGGTTGCAAAATAAAGCTCTTTCTCTCAAGTACATCTCTTATGTGACGTCTCGCGAATACGTTCGAATTCGCTCAAATAATGGGCGGTTGTCCGTTCGTGTCAACACATTAACTTGATGAGATGTGCTCCTGGGTACCGGAATGTTACGTCACCAAGGAGCTTTATAAAATGTAGGGGAAAATCGCCTATTATAGGGAGGTTTCCTAATTTGGGGAAGTGCATTATTTCATACCAGGATGTGCTGCGATCTACGCTTAAGAATGTAAATCATTAAGCTGATGAGGTTATTAATTGTAATCACATTATAAACGGTCAGTTGCTAAAGACTTCGGTACTGGATTTGTTTTGGTGCGCCGTGAAATTTTTGCTTATCCCTAAACTGTGACTCATGAGCAGTTGCAGGTAAGCTAGTTTTCTGAATCAGTATAGCGCTCAGTTCTCTGTTAGTGTAATCTTAAAACCTTGCTATGTTTCATAGGTACAATTTTAGGCCCTTCTGTTTTATTCACCCTTTATTTCGAGCACCTGTTTTCGCCTATTATGGAGAGGTATGAATAACCTAATACAGGGCTCCCCATATTAGGAAGTCAGAACCTTGCTTATTATTCCTTCTGGGTTATGTAATATTACAGGTGGCTGAAAGGAAAAAATGGGACCCCGAAACGACGACGGCAGCTACTGCGGCTCTGAGGAACAAGGAAATGGGAAGCTTCAAAGCGTCCAGACTTTGCAACGTACCACACCAGAGCGTTACGTTAAAGACCAGCAGGAAAGCTCAAGTGAAGCAATAAAAACAGAACTGGGTAGGAAGCAAGTTCTTCCTTGTGAAGCAGAAAATGATCTGGCTGACTAATGTCTTTTGCTGGAAAGAAAGTTTTTTGGCTTGACAATGGCAGAAGCCATGCGTCTCGCTTACCAACTTGCTGTAAGAAACGGAATTAAAAATCAATTTTGCAAGAGAAATGAAAAAATGGAAGGAAGTGGTTGAAGATTTTCCTTCATCGTCATCAAGAAATTTCAGTTACAGCCCCCACTTAGTTTTCTTTTTTAAATCTACGAACCCGCTATTTACACCATTCTGCATAATCCTGCAAGACGTTACAATTGCGACGAAACCGGCATCACTATTGTACAGCACAGACACACGAAAATATTAGCATTGAAAGGAAAGGGTCAGATATCTTCTGTTCAATCCGCAGAACGGGGATCTCTTGTGACAGTCGTCAGCTGTATGAGTCCAACTGGACACTTCATTCCTCCGTTACTTGTATTTCCAATAAAATACATGAAACAACAACTGATGAATGGCACACCGCCTGGAGCAATCCACGCGTACCATTCCTCGGGGTGGTTACAGAGCGAGATTTTCACCCAGTGGTTTCTTCATTTCATCAAACAAGTGAAGCCGACAAAATAAGATCTTTCTATCTTCGTACTGGTCGGGCACTATTCACACACAAGGAATATGGAGGTCGTTACTTTACATAGAGAGAATCATGTTGACACCATTTGCCTTCCACCACACACCAGCCACAAAAAGCAAGCCTTTGATAAAGCTTTCATGGAACCCCTGAAAACATTATACTGCCAAGAAATTAAAAAATAGCTCCGTTCAAACCCAGGGCGATTCGTCATCTTATACCAAACTGGCGAACAATTCGGCAATGCATACAAGCGAGCTGCAACAGGCGAGATAGCGGCTAATGGCTTCTGGGCGACAGGCCGTTTTCCCTGTGACAAGAACATCTTCAGACCACACGATATCCCTCTAGCCTCAGAGGACACAGATGCTGCTCCTGTGATCCATCCTGTTCTGGCAAAGACAAGCGATCAGACATTATCCAGTTCTGTTAGTTTCCGCCGTTCACTTCTTCTGAAGCTCTCCGAGCATCACATGTCAGCCGTGTGCCAAGCCTGAATCTACAGCCAAATCCTCGTGGTGGAATAGCAAAGAAAATATCGAGTTCACCTTACAGAGAATTTGTTGGGGCAACTCAGAAAGAGAAAATCAAGCACGCCACTAAATCCAAAACCAATCGGCTTGCGTCGAATGCTCTTCTTGGTACTTCAAAAAGACGGAAGGGAAGGGTTTGCCGGGATCGAACTCCGTCTGACACTCCATCAGATTCGGACACTGATCTAGTTGTTCCTTTCTATGACGATCCGAAGGAAGAACAAGAAGCTGATTGTGTGTACTGCACTGGTCGTTTCTCTGAAGACCAGAAAGGAGAAGAGTGGATACGATGTGCGAAATATTTCAGATGGGCGTACACACTTTGTGTTGGTACGAAGGAAGATTTTATTTGTGAGACTTGTCATGGGTAAACAGTGTTTTGTTCTTAGTCTGTATCCTTTGTATTTGTATTTTTTATATTCTTTAACTATTCTTTGCGCTTTCTGTGTAAATTACTCACCTCCCAAAATTAGGAACGGTGTGCGCCTAATTAGGGGATATGAAGCCTTTAGGGGAACGAATTTCACACACGTTTTTCTATGCCTAATTTACGATGTTTATGTAACAAATGTCTATTCATTAATCAAATAAAGTTACGCTTGTGTTTTGAAAAGTTTTTCCTAAGCTTAATAGCTGGTTTTGAAAAACCTCCCCATAAGAGGCGGCTTTCCCTATCCGGCGTCAACAGTGTCATATAAAAGAAATGTAGGCCGAGTAGTCGAAAATTTCGAATTACAGGCTTAGCGACGCAAAAAAATAAATACAAAGCACAAGATGCCGGTGTAATGGTGTTAATAAAACCGCAATGTATTTCGCAATTCACGAAGTTCCCTTCACATGACGTCATGCAATACCTTCGCGCAATATCAAAGAACGCGCATTTTTAGAAGGAACACATTCCAACCTTTATCGATAACATTATTTGGGGAATTTACTGAAGAAGAGAAGATCACTTTCTGTACAAGAACCAAAGTGGAATTTTCGAAAACCAACTGCTAATATTTCAGGGCACGAGAAATAGGTCTATTTTCAGACGATGCGATACCTGCTAAGAAGCTGGAGATAGGCACTTAAAAATTCTTTTCTGAAAGAAGTCCAACTGGAAAGGAAAAAGGACCTATAAATTCATGTCGAACGCAGGTGTAATACGACAAAACCCTCCCACAACAGCTGCCGTGCTGAGGAAAACTATTACATATAAGCACTGCTTATCACTTCTTTAAGATTCGTTTTAATATTATCCTCCCATGCATCCATAGGTCTCTGAAGCGTTTCTTCCTTTAACGTTTTCGCCACTGGTTACTATTTAGCTTTCAAATACGTCTCAGACTTCAACTCTAAATATCGTGTGTAAGAAAATTAACAGCATTTTTCGTATACCTGTTCCCACGGTCCAGTAACTTAGCATGGTGTCTGCCCGTACAGGACGGCACGAAATAAAATGTTGCAAAAATACGTCAATGTAATGAGCAGAATTACAACACACGATCCTTGTGCTCCTGCAGTCAAAAACTTCAATTTCGCTGCACAGAACCCTAAGTCATACAATAATTATGTGTTCATGTTCTTGACATAAGCAGTGTCAAACCCGGCGTCTCACGTTAGAATCACGTAACCATAATGGACTAAAGCCCTTTATCAGAAAGTCTCTTTCCCAGAATTCAGCCTTGTAGGCGGTTGCTATGTTTGGCGACAACACGTGCACAAAAGTTTTCAAAGGGTTATTATTCGACTATGCTGAAGATGGGGAGTGCAGGATCCTCCGAAAGTTGCTGAAATTACCAGTCAAAACGGTGTCATATCCCAGAAACTGTAACCGTTATCAAGGACGCTATAAAAACAAAAAAAAAGACAGTGTCAAGCTCTTTACAGAAAAATTTTCATTCCATTTTTAAGAAGTCCGAACTCACAATGAACCACTTCACTGTACTAAACGTCGCGGGACGAAACCCAGGAAGAATTCTGATGCTTACGGGTGTAATAGTGGTTACGTAATCTGGAGTGTCAGATATTTGGAGATCGGTCGTCATGGATGCTACGACCAGTATCCAGGTTACAGTAGCTACGTTTGGCGGTAAGATAATGGCTCCAAATTCAGAGTTGAAACACACAGCAGATGTTCACATGTTTCTGACTGCTCGGTAAAGATGCAGTGAACTGCCGCAATGTCGCTGCAAAAAATGTAGATAGCTCAGAGTCCTGTTATGTTAACTGGAATTTATAATAATACGTTTAAGTCCATTTATAATTTCAATGCAAAGAAATTGCTCATTTCACCTGCACTTACATTTAAGGTAATAACAACAGAGGTATTCACAACCAAAGTAATCTTCTAAAACCCTCCCAGAGTGACCGGCAGAGGGACTGGAGTTAGTGACAGCCACTACAGTGATTACGTGGGAATAGAGAGACAACGTTACGGCTCCCAAGGTAGTTTGGGAAAAAAGTAAAAAGTGAAGTGAAGTGAAGTGAAGTGAAGCGAAGCGAAGCGAAGACGAAAAAGTGCTGTGAAACGGATTGTTTTGAGCGTGGAGCAGTGGAGATAATTTGAGCATCTGAAATGAATTTAGAAAACTCATTCGAAGGGGCTGAGGAGAAACAAATATCTAGGCCTTAAACTGATATACTTTTTACATAAAACCGACTTCATACCTGGCAGAAAACAAACTGCGCCCGCACGCCAGTTCATGCTCTATAGGCAAATTATCGGCATTTGTTGCAAGGACCATACCAAACCAACACATCGTGTGAGAAAAATGGAAAGATTAAGAATGTTAAACTGCATAGTAAAATACAGTAAAACTCCACTTATCCGGATTAATTGGGACAGCGAGCCATTCGGACATGCAGAAAATCCGGATAATTGGAGTTTTCTTTGGAAATAGGCTACACTGGCAGTTTGAAGTGGAAAAAATTTCTACAAACGGCTGTTTTAGGCAACATATTTATTCACGTACGAATAAAATATTAATACACAATTCCTCGCATGTATTGGACAACTGAGGGGAAAATTTGAGCCATACAAAGCTGTAGTACAATGACAGTAAGAAAATGTACCCGAAGGGCCAAGCCGAGCCGAGCCGGACAATTGGCGGTCCGGATAACCAGCGTCCGGATAAATGGAGATCTACTGTATAGCAATCACTGAGCTGTTTGTAGGTGATGACGTTAAAGAACCATTCGACTGTCACGTTACCCTTCATTGTGCGTCACTCCGAGCGTTTAAACTCTAGTTTCAGCAACGGTAATTCGCGTAATAGAATAATCTCTCCACCCAAGCCCTCCCCCGCCCCCCCCCAAAGCAACAACGTTTGCTCTGTTTTAGGGGTATACATGTATAATCGCAGCTAAACAAGCTTGTGTATTCCTTACACATCCGAGCAATTACAATACGATATACTAAACACACAGCCGTACAAAATGACGCAATTTCATGTACCTACGTTTAGTGCACGGCTTTATCTTGCACAACACAGAGCACAAGGGATTTGCGACTGCAGAAACAGATTGTGTTCAAAACTGCGACAGGATTCAGCAGTACGATAGTACGGAAGGATTACCGCCTGTAGTAAGCTTAGCTTTAATAATCGTGGACTACAGAACACTTACTGTGCTAACTTGAAGGTGTAAACACATTATATGCAATCTTTACGAGAACAAAGGAATTTTGGGCGAAACTACCGGGCGTGGGACATAGAAGACAGTAATGTTCTTTATAAACTTGTTGCAATTAACGTTGACATTGTAATACATTCTATGTTATTCTCAGTTTGCAGATCGCCTGTTTCTTTCATTTGTTATTGTCTCGTGACCCCCTCCCCCACTAAACGTGTACTGCTTGCACTTTTCCCGGAAGTAAAGCGAACCTGATCATTAACTTCCATCCATCACTAGGTTAAGAATTAGTGGAGCCATTCCAGCATTCCCCCATATAACTTCGTGGCACGCAAAGTGATAGCTGCAAGTTTGTACGATTATTCTGTCACCCAAAACTGCGTTAACCCTGGCACAAAAATATCGTACTTGCAGCTTATATTCGCTTTCATTTTTCAGGAGAATTCTCATCTTCTTGGAACGCCCAATATATTTCAACTAATCCATCCGTCTGTCCGAAATGAAACAACTCGAAAAACACTAGACGGCTTTTCATGAAATGTGATATTAAGGGGCTTAACTAAATTACATGACCTGTCCAACAACAACAAAAAGAGAGACAATGTACGTAGAACTAACATTGAGGCTCGTTCTTGCAAGCTTTGTTGCGGTGAAAAAGCAATAAGTATTACATATTCTGAGTGTGTATCAGTGGCATTAGTTTTCCTGCAAGAAATGCACATGCGCCATATTTCCATCTGTGGCCTGCTCCGCTCCACAATGTTCTTCCACATTAACTCATAAATGGCACGAGTTTTCAACAAAATCTTTATTCAACATAAAATGTGTGTTTAGATTTTCTCTACAAATCTGTTTAAAACATTTCTAATTCTAAGAAAAATCGAGCAAAATGTGTTCAAAAATGTATATGGTCTTCACGGGAAATACCCGTTATTCTTGCTCGATTTTAATGAAAATTGAAATTTTTCGACATATATTCGAAAAATACACAAATATTAAATTTCATGAAAATCCGTCCAGTGACAGCCAAGTTGTTCCATGCGGACAGAGGGACGTACGGACGGACATGACGAAAATAACAGTCGCTTTTCGCAATTTTGCGAACGAACCAAATAAAGGGAAAATGTCTGGAGAATTCATGTGCGCACATCCCGATCGCAACTCGCTAAGTATTTACAAAAGAAAACAATATTTCGAAATAGTATGCAACTAGACAGAAAATGTCCGCAGAGCGAAACACTTGTGGTACGTACACGTAACCATACCGAACAAACAGCACTGGTAAGTTTTGTAAACAAAGATAGCAATGGTACCAAAGTTATCCGTTGTAAGAAGGGGAACATTGATAACCTTGGTAACGAAGGCAACAATGGTACCCAGAACATTAATAATGTTAGTAACGAAAGTAATCATAGTTAATATAAGTACACTGGGATCCTTCGAAAGCTCAGTACTCGTGACGACAGTATGACTACACAGTCATAACATGAGTAGTTTCCGTGTCAAATGTCCCACATTTTGACAGATTTCAACCAGAACTGGTATCTGGATAAATTTCAGTTGAAATCCTTAATATCAAAAGTTTACGCAAATCCGTCCAGCGGCAGTCGAGAAGTTCGTTGCGGAAAGAGGGAATGACGGACAGAGAGACATGACGCACCTATCCGAACGCAACTAAAAGCCAAACACGTCCTACACCCGAAACAAGTCACCCGTATCTCAACGATATCACGATTAATAAGGCGAAGTAAGCAAATTCTTCACAACTGTTACCCAACGCGTCGATTTCCTAAATTTATTTCCCTTTTCACTATCTACATGGGAAAAGTGTAGTCGTTTAACTTCGACTAGCGTATTGGAAAGAGCTTTAAACAAATGCTTCAGGTCCCCAGTCTATGCAGTAAAGGTTTTATCGTTTACTAGCTTTCACAGTATACGACGAGGTTACATAAAACACACACACACACACACACATACATAAAATTTATTTATTTCATAAGAACATTGCATAAGTTAAGAATTACTTTACTTCTCCGAAAAAAAAACCACACGTTATATTCATCCAGAAACAATAACTATGGAACCCAATTTAAAATTTAAGAGCAGACTCAACTACAGAATATGGGTCACCTGCTGGGCGTTTTGCCCACACAATTTAAGTACAGGTGGACCGCCGTAACCGCGGATTCATTATCCGCAGTTATCAATTATACGCGGTTGACCGCGGCCCGAAAAAAAAATTGGAAAATTAAAGAAATACACGGTTCATAAGTTTCAAAACGCGCGCCAAGCGACAACAGGCCGTAACATGGTGAAATCCTGCAGCCCAAACGCGCCCAGTACTTGACTCATCTTCCTTTGTTCCCGTACACACGGTTCCCCGCAAACTTGCTACCATTCTGCTTCTAGCGTTCTCGCTGTTCCAATTAGTTGCCGCATTATCGCATTGTTTGTGTTCAGAAAGCAACAAGAAGAAGGGAGAAGTCGGTGAATACCCACAATAGGCTAAGATATTTTTTAACAAATAAAATTTTCTTAATACAGGTTATGTATGTACAGGTACGTACTTATGATTTCTTGTAAAATGTGTAACAGTAACACGATTTTTCATTGCTTGTGCAGCGCTTTGATGGAAAAGCATGAATTTTATTGTTCTGTCATCCCTTGAAAGTGTACATGAAACTGCACAGTACAGGTACTGTATTCGTCAATGCTCTATCGTCTCTTGAGGATTAGGTTAAAACGTCAGATCCCTTACTTTCATACATACAAGAGAAAGTGGGAAAGTACACTGCAAATGTACAATGTAGTGTACAGTACACTTTATTATTACTTTATTTAATGTTGATAATGTCTTACTGTGCGTAATTTATCAATTAAACATTACCGTATTTATGCATGTTACATGAATATCACGTTATATATAGCGTTCGGTATTATCCGCGGTTTTCCGTTACCGCGGTAGATCTTGGAAATTATTACCCGTGGATACGGCGGTCCACCTGTATGTTTCGTATGACGCTAACACAAACAGATGTTATTGCCGTAAACAATTATAAGGTTAGGGCTCCATAATGTAGAAGCAATTTATAATTTGTAAGGCAAAACCTGATATTTATGCTACATTTGCGCCATTCCCACTGAAAAAAACAACAGTGTGTCATAGTGAAGTGGAAATATCATAGTGCAGTGAAAATAGTAGTGTAGTGAATATGTGTATTATTACAATATGGTCATTGTGAGGGATATTGTACTGGGTTTATTTAATCTAAAATTACTTGACACATGGTATACTTACCTGTAAGGGTCAATTTTGTCTTCTGTGTTTAGTGGTGTATTCGGTGTTCTATGTTATTGTGT
>Ga0123353_10003192_pt1 | contig 20634 bp, 15 predicted proteins | sample TergutLab28metaG_3_FD_92763 | JGI IMG/M metagenome (GOLD analysis project Ga0123353, IMG submission 92763) | Labiotermes labralis P3 segment gut microbial communities from Petit-Saut dam, French Guiana - Lab288 P3 | ecosystem: Host-associated > Arthropoda: Insects > Digestive system > Gut ... | reverse complement strand
CGCTGACGCTGGCAACGGTCGATTCCGCTCAAAAAATCAGCGGTAACGCCGAACTGATCCGTTCCTTTTTCGATCACGCTGGAATACCACTCTAAAGGCCATTTTTTATCTGGGAAGCAGTAGAAGAAAAAATAACGATTTTGGGTGAAGAAGTGGATTTTTGGAAGCAACTCGTGGAGAAAAAACAGGAACAAATCGACAAACTTTACGAGGAAAACAGAGCGTACAAAGACGGTATTATCGAGCAATTCCAAAAGAAACTCGTTTTGGGAGTTATCGAACAACTTGATGCTGCCTACAAGCAGATTTCGACCTTTGAGGGTAAAGAGGAAACGGAGAAAAATTACAAAAACCTCTTGCTGGCGTTCCGCGAGATTGCTGACGATTTTCTGGATATGTTGCGAAATCGGCAGGGTATCATTCCTTTTCACAGCAATTCCGGCGAAAGATTCGATCCTACTCGGCACAATACATTGAGAAGAGAACCGACAGGCGATCAGAGCAAAGATACCACCATCAGCCGTCCAATGCGGCACGGTTATGCCAACGGCGACGGAAGTATCCTCCGACCGGAATTGGTCGAGGTTTTTTACTACGATGCGTCATTGCCACCAACGACAACCGACACAATGGAACCCGTCGTAGGATTCGCCGAAGAACATCACGAAACACCACCACTTGCTACACCGTCTGATTCCGAAGAATCCAGAATGAACAGGCAAGAGAACACCACTTTGTAACCCATTTTCATAATCTCATTCCAATCAAGAAAGGACTGTTTATCATGTCAAAAGAACCCAAAAGCAATGTTTACGGGATTGACCTCGGAACCACCTACTCGGCGATTGCTTTTATCAACGAGTACGGCAAGGCGGAAATCATCAAAAACTCCGATGGAGAAGACACCACGCCGTCGGTGGTCTATTTTGAATCGCCGACAAGTATTTTGGTGGGAAGCAATGCCAAAAGTGCAGGAACGACAGGACCGGAAGCCGCTCAGAAGGTTGCGGATTTCGTGAAAAACCAAATGAGCAACAAGACGTGGAAATTCGCCGTCGATGACAAGGAATACGGTCCTGTGGAAATTTCCGGTCTGATTGTCAAACGACTGGTCGAGGATGCGAAGAAACACGGAGGGCACGAGGTCAAGGATGTCGTGATTACCTGCCCCGCTTATTTCGGAGAACTGGAACGCCTGCGCACCCGTCAGGCAGGTGAGATGATCGGACTAAATGTCCTGAAAATCCTTGATGAACCCGTTGCTGCCGCCCTCAACTACGGTCTGGAAGTTGCAAACGTTAAAGGGCAAAATGTCATCGTTTATGACCTTGGAGGCGGCACCTTCGACGTGACTGTCATCAGTATCGGTACCGATCCAGATAAAACGGACATCCGTGTTATCTGTACAGATGGTGACCATCAACTCGGTGGAAAACTTTGGGATGACAAAATCGTCCAATATTACCTGACGGAATTTCAGGAGGGTACAGGAACGAACATTATGCAGGGAGACCCGCAAGAGGTTCACGAAACGATGTACGATTTGCGAATCGCGGCGGAACGCAACAAACAAACACTCACGGCTCGCAATGAAGTTGGCCATAAAATCACCCACGACGGAAGCAAGGCAACCATCAATCTGACGAGAGAAAAGTTTGACGAAATGACTGTTGACCTCTTGGAGAGGACAATTGACCTGACCGATAAAGTCTTGGAAATCGCCAAGGAAAAAGGTGTGTCGAAAATCGACACGTTCCTCTTAGTCGGCGGTTCAACCAGAATGCCACAAGTTGAAAAGAGACTTGTCGAAAAGTATTCCCTAGTCCCAGGTGATACGATCCGTTATTTCGACGTTGATGCAGCGGTTGCAAAAGGTGCCGCTAAAGAAGCTGAGATCACAAAAATCAAAGGTATGCTCGAAACCAAAGACAGCAAGCAAGTTGCCCTACTGACGGGAAAAACGGAAGGAGATGTACGGGAAATCGCGAACACGACGACTCGAAAGGTTGCGACTAAGAGTTACGGGGTCAAGGTGTCGATGGGAGATGACTACAGAGAAGTGGTGAGTAACCTTGTCATTAAACAAACGGAGGTTCCGGTAACGGTCACGGACGAGAATTTCCAGGTACAATCCAATGGGACAACATCGCTCCAGCTGGCAGTCTACTCGAACGATGAAACGGGTCAGTTCGTTGAACTCAACATGAGTACAATGGTTGGCGAAACGGATTTCCTGTTGCCGCAAATGTTGAACGCGGGAATGCCTATCCACATTCGGTTTACTCTCACCGATGAAGGCAAATTGCGGCTCTTTGCATACGACCCGACGGGCGGAGGAACCAAGGAAGCCGAGTTCACACCGGAAGGTGCCCTGACGGAAGAACAAATGGCTGCCGCCAAAAAACAAAGCAGTTTGCTTCATGTGAAATGAGGAAGCTGCAGGAGTCTCTAAAATTCCGAAAAACAAGACATGGCCAAGGTCATGGTGATTGTGTACTGTCCCCCTACAGAAAGTTACAGGTGAATACTATGAATTTCCTCAATCGACTTCCGAAATCGTCTGTTTTTGCCGCCGTTGCCGGTGCTGGTGGTTTTATTGCTAATTTGTTGTCAGAGTTTATGTTTATTCTTGCAGGTGAAACGCCTGAGGCAACAATGTCCACCCTCCTGATACACACGGCTATTTGGTCTGCCTTGATTTGTACAGGTATTGTTTTGGCAATCATAATGCTGCAAAATGTTTTACTCCGAAAACCCGTCCTCACTCAAAGCGCAATTGTTCCATTGCTTATCGGTGGGATCATTGGTGGTGCCATTGCTGGCGGGTTGGCACAATTCTTTTACTCTGTGTCAGCGGCTTTTCTATTTTCTATTTTTGGGATCACTCCAATCATGGAATTCCTGCATAGTGTCATTGTCAGGAGTATTGCGTGGGCAATGATGGGCTGCCTTGCAGCGTTTGGAATGTCATTTTGTATCCCTAACCTCAATCGAAAGTGGGCTATGATTGGCGGACTCATCGGCGGCGTTTTAGGTTGCATCTTTTTTCTGATTATTTGTGTATTCACTGGAGATTGGTTGGGGCGTTTAATCGGCATGGCTATTCTCGGTGCTTGTATCGGTGCAATGATCGGCTTCGTCGAAACGGTTTTTCGAAACGTCTGGCTAAAGGTCATTTATGGTCCAAACGAATCTACTCAAGTGAATCTCGGTTCGCAGTTGGTAACAGTCGGCTCCGGCAGAAAAGATACGGTGTTCGTCGATGGTGTCGGTCCGAATGCCGGGTCTTTCTGTCTCGAAGGAGACAAAATCCGCTATACCGATTCAACCGGCTCCAAACTTCTCACGCCGGGAAGCCGTGTGCAAATTGGAAGTGTCGCACTGGTCATTTTGAACAAAAACATTCCTGTTTATAAGCCGAAGCCCTCACCCAATGAAAATACTGGAAGCCAAGCAAACGCAACAGTAAAGAAGAAATAAAAACATAAATTATTTACCCTTTTTGATCCCATGTCAGATACACCCGTTATTGGTATAGACCTCGGTACGACTTTTTGTGTTGTTGCGACCATCGACGAGATGGGAAGACCAATCGTCCTCAAAAATTATGATGGAAAAAGCATCACGCCTTCCGTCATTGCATTCACACCGGATCGTGTCATTTTCGGCGACGAAGCCAAAAATTTACAATCTCTTGGGGAAGAAAATGTCGCCTCATTCTTCAAAAGCAGGATGGGCGACAAGAGTTTTTACCTTGAATTTCACGGCAAACGGTATGATGCCACGGCTCTTTCGAGATTATTGCTCGGAAAATTGAAGGCGGATGCAGAAGCCGCGTTGGGCAAACCGATCTCCAAGACGGTCATTACAGTTCCGGCCTACTTTAACAACTTTCAACGTGAAGCGACCATCGAAGCGGGAAAACTTGCCGGACTTGATGTCTTGCGGATTATCAACGAACCAACGTCGGCAGCCATTGCGTATGGAATCGACAAGAGTCGCGACGATCAAACTTTGCTCGTCTATGACTTGGGCGGCGGAACATTCGACGTAACGCTTCTCCGGGTGACAGCCGGTTCGATTCAAGTCATTGCGACGGATGGCGATCATCAACTCGGTGGAAAAAACTGGGACGACTGTATTATGCAATACGCCGTCGCACAGTTCAAAGAGGAATACGCTTGCGATCCCCTTACAGATATTGAAACGCTCAACGACCTCCTCGTTCAATGTGAAAATGCAAAAAGAACGCTTTCGGATGCGACCAGTGCCCGAATAAAAATCTTTTTTGACGGAAATAAAGGCAATTATACGATCACACGAGAGCAGTTTGAAGCAATGACTGTCGCTCTTTTGGAACGCACGACAACGCTCTGTAATACTGTTCTTGCAGAAGCGAAAAAGTCGTGGACGGATGCCGAAGAACCAATGACATGGGTGGACATTGATGGCGTTCTGCTTGTTGGTGGTTCGACTCGAATGCCGCAAGTGGCCACCGCCGTCGAAAGCATGTCCGGCAAGAGCGTGATTCGTGGGATCAACATTGACGAGGCGGTTGCCATCGGGGCGGCGATTCAAGCAAAAATCGACCTGGAATCCAAAGCCCCTGCTCGATTATCAGGGCAAACGACACCCGTGATGTTGTCGGGACGAAAGGTAATTCAAGACGTGACCAGCCATAGTTTGGGAATGATCGCTGAAAATGCTGACAGTTCGAAATATATCAATGCCATCATCTTGCCACGAAATTCAATGATACCGGGAAGTCAAACAAGACCGCTCGCTTTTCGGACTTCGGCAAAGAAAGACCTCGAAATGGATGTGTTTCTCCTTCAAGGTGAAAGTGACCATCCCAGCGAGTGCGCGATTCTCGGCAAATATGTCTTTTCGAACATTGCGCATGAAAAAGAAGGAAATGCCGTTCTTGAAATTACATACAATTATGACAAGAACGGTGTCGTTGATGTTTCGGGTATTCAGCAATCAACGGGCAAACCGCTTGCCGTGCGAAAAGAGCCGGTTCCAGACGATATGAATTGGATTTACGATTCGCCACAAAACAGGCAAGGCACTGCATTTGGACATGTTTCCGTGATTATTGCCGTTGATTGTTCCGGCAGTATGTACGGAACCCCCATGCGTGAAGCGAAGAAGGCGGCGAAGAATTTTTTGGAAAAAGTTGATCTGAGTCACTTTTCTGTCGGGATTATGGCGGTTGCTGATCGTACAAAAATGTTAGTCGATCTGTCACAAAATGCCATGGAAATCGAGAAAGGGATTGATTCATTATCTCGTTGTTACAGTGTCGGTGGTAGTAATGAAGGTCAACCTTTTACAGATGCCAGAAACATTTTTGCTCCATTGGAAGGAACCAAATTCCTCATCGTGCTTGCCGACGGACAATGGAGTTATGAAAACCATGCCATCAGTGAGGCAAAGCAATGCCATGTAGCCGATATTGGTGTTGTCGCTATCGGTTTTGGACGCGCAAACAAGCATTTTTTACAACAGGTGGCCAGCTGCGACGAGAACGCCCTCTTTACCGACTTGAGCAAACTTGGCGATTCGTTTTCGACCATCGCCCAGGTTCTCACACAAGGCGGTGAAGGGCAAGGGCGAATTTTTGTTAAGCGATAGACCAAGAACAACCATTTAATAATCAAAATTCACATGGCAAACGAGAATTTGTATTTGGAGCTTGGTCTTTTTCTTGACCCGCCGACGATCCATTTCGAAGACTTGAAAAAAGAGTTGCGCGGAAAAATTACACAGTGGAACAAGCTCGCCAACGCCAAGCCGGAATTTCTAAACATGGCCAAGATTGCGGAGAAGTTTTGTAAAAGGACAAAACAGCCGGAACCGCCGGAACCGACCTTGACCACCATGTTCAAGGAGGCGCGGGAAAAGCGCGAGGCAAAAGGAAAACAAGCGGCGGCTGAATATGAAAGAGATGGCATCCTCGAACAAGTGGAATACGATGCTCTCCACAAGGAATTTCAAGCATTTTTCAAGAAAGAGACAATTGATTCCTGGCTCACACTGAAAGTTACGCCGCCGTTTGCTCCTCCCGAGGAACCAACGTATCCCCCCGGCGTGAAGGAAAAAATTCTTGCAAAATCAAGGATGGATGGAATTGCAGCAGAATTAAAACTTGCCCTCGGAAACGAAAACGCCACTCTTTATGAATTGCTCCAATTACCAGTAACAGCAACTCTGGAAACAATTCAAAAGGCAGAGGAAACCGAAACCGGAAAAGTAAGGAACGAACAATCGAAAGACGATCCAGCAACTAATGCCAAACAACGCGTTTTAGGAGAGGCAAAGATAATTTTCAAGACCAAGGAATCCCGGCAAGGTTATGATATTGCAGTGAAGCGGCGGGATTTCGATAAACTTATCGACGACAAGTTTAGTAGATGGGCTAGGAAAGGGAGTATTACATCTCAAGAATATGTGGATTCCATTAAGGAAACCTACCAAGTCGGTTTTTCCCAGGCTGAAGCGGAATGGTACGTTTATGAATACTATTGTGTCAACCGGAAGCCGACTCCATTTCCCCCACCGAAAACGGTGATCGAATTGCCCCCGCGCCGGCAATGTCTCGTATGCTACGCCTTAAATGATATTAATGCCAAGATTTGCCCGTCGTGCAGCACTCCGTTGAAAATTAAGTGTCCACGGTGTAATCGTGAAGGTTCTTTCGGCGACAAGGTCTGTACAGGGTGCGGTTTCGCACTTGGCGATATGCCGATTGCCCTCAAACGTCTTGATGGAGCAAAAAAAGCCATTACCAATGGGAAAGTTGAAGAAGCAGACGAACTTCTCCGGCAAGTGAATGTCTATTGGAGAGATGCTCCCGGTGCCGATGCGTTGCGCAAATCGTTGGAAGAACTGAAGAATAAATCTTTGGCGGTGACACGGCGTATCAAAGACCTTGAATCGAAAATTAAGGATGCCATCGCCAAAAGGTTTATTTTTGAAGCGAGACAACTCTTCCACGAGTTACGGCAAATTTCCGAAGCCGCCGTATATTTGCAGACGGAAGAAAAGGTTGTTTCCCAGACGATTGCCGATGTGCAGAAAGACATTGCAAAACTTGCGTCGGTCAACGTTCTGACAGAAAAAATCGAACTCTGCGAAAAGATTCTCGCTCGTGCTGCCGATTGCACCGAGGCGAAAACGATCTTGATGCAAATTCCACCGCTTCCTCCGGAAAATCTCACTGCAACGGTGATTCCGACCGGGATCGAACTGAAATGGACAGCTCCCAACACAAAAAGTCCTCTCACATTTATCATTGTTCGTAAAAACGGTGGTACTCCGTCATCCGTCAATGATGGTACTCGAATTCAAGAGGGCGTAACGCATCCCGGCTTCGTCGATTCGGCGGTTGATACCGGAATCGTTTACGGTTATGCCGTCTTTACACAACGAGACAAGACCATTGAAACAACAGGTTGCCGCTCTGCACTTGTACAAAAAATCGATGATGTCAGCAATGTATCAATCCTGCCGGGTGACGGTTCACTGACTATTTCATGGAAAAAGCAGCCGGGAAGTCGAGGGGTAATCGTAACACGATTCGTGGGAGCTAAACCAACCGGAAATGGTACCAGCGTTGCATTGCAAAGTGAAACCAGTTTCGTCGATTCAAAACTCGACAATGCAACGACCTATTTCTACAAAATTCAAATGGTTTTTCGTGGAATTGACGGTAAAAATATTGTCACTCCCGGTAAAATTGTTTCCGCGAAACCGCAGGTGCCCCCCAAAGCCATCGTCGATTTGAGTGCCAACGAATCCGTCGATGGCACGACGACACTCCAATGGTCGGCACCACCGCAGGGGAATGTGTTGCTGTTCGATTTGGATACGGAACCGAATATCCCCCCAAAGACACCCAAATGGACCACACAGGTCGAACTCCAAAAAAAATACGGGAAACCGATTCCTGTCCTCGGCAATGGGCAAACTTCGTGGAAAAACACATCATCGGGTGTCCGCTACCTTCTGCCGATAACATTTCACGATGGTCTTGCCGTTTTCGGCAGATTCATTTCTGTCGTCAAAATTGCCGACGTTTCCGCTCTCGATTTGGATTATATCGGTGATAAAATCCGCTTGACATGGGAATGGCCCAAGGGACTGCAAAAGGTTCAGATTTTGTATCGGCACGACCAATATCCGAGTGATCCGAATGATGCTCAATCCGCAAAAGTCGTCCTGAGTCGACAGGAATACGATTTGGAGAAAGCATGGCTCCTTTCAACAAGGAATTCACAGGAATACTATTTTTGCATTTATGCCTCTGTCGAACAAGATGCCCGGAACGCTTTTTCTCCCGGTGTCCGAATCCAAACAGCGAAAACGATAATCAAATATGACTTATCCATTCGTCGCCAATACATTTACCTGGGACGAATTCATGCAAAACTTATCTTGACGATTGCCTCACAGCGAGGAGTGTTTCCCAACCTGATCGTTCGTCGGGATTTTGGAAAACCACCGTTGAATAGGGATTTTGGTGTGCCAATTCTCGACATTCCTGCTCAGAATGGTCGAAAACTTGTTGTTCCGTTGGACGCTAACCAATTGGAAGAAGACACCTACATCAGGATTTTTGTCAAGACCCCGGCGGACGCGGAACGTTATATTATTGATTCTCCTTCCCGTGAAAAATCGCATTTGTGTTTCAAAAAACCGACATTGTTTCAGTTGTATCGTGCAATCATCAGCTTGATTTTTAAGAAATAATCATCTATGTCCCTTTACGTTTGCCCGTATTGTTTCACACGTTCGGATACGGACTCCGTTTGGTTTCAATGTTCCAACAAGATGTGTGTTTTTAACGACGAAGCCCGTGCCGAATTCATCAATGATCGTCCGCTCAAGCCTGGCGAAGTGGCACCTTTGTCTCGGTATGTTTTTGAAGTTCCTGGTCCTGGTTGGATTGGTCGGATGTTTGGCGCAAAGGCACCACGCAACGCTTATTGCGACCGTGAGGAATGCCGCCAACGCGCGTTTATGCGTGTATGTCCACATTGTCATAGCCCCTTTCCGTGCGGTGTCGAACATCTATCCAGTATGGTGATCGCTGTCGTCGGTAGTAAAGCGACTGGCAAATCGAACTACATTGCCGTATTGATCCAGCGTATCCGTGAGTTATACGCACAGTTTCAGTGGGATTTTGTTGGGCTTGATGACGAAACCGACAAACTTTATAAACGTGTGTTTGCGAGACCTTTATACGAAGAAGGCAAGGCGGTCGCAGAAACCCAATCGGGTCATGGGAATATGGATGTTCGCAGACCGCTTTTGTATACACTCGGTTTTACACAAGGACGCAAATATAAAGCAATTACATTGGCTTTTTTCGATACGGCTGGTGAAGATTTAAGCGACAAGCAAGGCGATTTCGACATGCTTGCTTCTATGGAAAAAATCAATCGTTACATTTATAATGCGTCGGGCATTATCATGCTTATTGATCCGCTCAATATTCGGAAAGTCCGTGCAAAAGTCATAGATTCTGGGGTTTCCGAAGATACGATGTCCCCAAAAACCAATACAGCGGCGGGAAGCATCATTACCCGCGTGGAGCAACTGATTCTTCATGGGCAACAACTCACCCGGGACAGAAAGGTCAAGATTCCATTGGCTGTTACTTTTTCAAAAATTGATCTGTTGAAAAAAACAAACATGCTTGAGAACACACTGGTCTATCAACAGAGTAGACACAAGGGCTTTTTCAGTTTAGCCGATTTTCAAAATAATAGTGATGGTATTCGGGATTGGGTGCATGAGTGTGACAAACACTTTATGTCTGTAACAGGAAGGTTCACGGATGTGGCGTTTTTCGGTATTAGTGCTTTGGGCGGTAATCCGCATGAAAACAAAAAATTGCCGTTTCCGGAACCGCACCCCATTCGCGTCGAAGACCCGTTACTGTGGTTGTTATGGAAAAAGGGTTTTATTAAAGGGAGAAGATAACCGATGAGCAAATACGAACTCTTGCAGTGGAAATTTACCGCTTGCCAATACAATATCGAAGGCAGTAACGGATTCAACACATTCTCCATGTCGGAAGGGTTGACCGCTGACGACAAGGCTGACCTGTGCCGAAAGGCAGGGTCTTACACGCCGCCGGACGGTTTGCCATTCACGCCGACACAAGAGGAAATCAAGACCCTGTTTCCGGTTGTTTTTTCATCGTTTCCGCTATCGTCCGGAAAACATACGGTAGTTCGAACTGTTTATGTCGGTCAAAGTTATGCCGAAAAACGTTGGGGCAACTTCTTTTCGCACGCCCTGATTTCGCCGTCCGACTCGTTGACATTTTATCCGATTCAACTTTTCGATTCGCCGTTGTTCGAGAATGGTCTCACACCAGAAGAGTTACAAATAAACACGATTCCGCCTAAATTGCCGCCCATTGAAGTCGACGAAGAAGGTCTCCGTGATTTTTCGACGGAACTTCCACTGTTTTTTGGGGACGATCCCTCCCGTTCCAAGATGCTGACATTGCTTCTCAACGCGGTCAGAGATGGTCATCAGTCAGGTAAGCCGCTGATTTTGAAGGATTTGCCTGACAGTATTCCATTGTGGCTTGCCGCAATTCAATATGCGTTTCCGTTGCGTCTTGCTGGTGGGATTACGTTCACGACATACGTTCATTCTTTGTCTCACGGCGAACGTTTTCATATCACAACAACACCCGACGGAAAAACGCTCCAAATGGATTCGGCGACAAATCATATTTTCGATTTTTTGAATGGTATGTTCCCGGAGATTTCGGCAAAGCCCAGCCTATTCATCAAAGAAATTAAATGTGATGAACCGCAGTATCCTGGCAGAGATATGCGAACAATACAACGGTTCATGGAGACTCTCCGTTGTAGCATATCAGGCAATTCCATTGAGAAAGCGATTGTATTGTATAAATTTCTGGAATGGAATACTCCTCTCAGTAACCAAGCATTGCGGGCGGTACTCGATTTCTGTACTCAACAGGACATTGCCATCAAACAGCAATTGGCTCTTAAAATTCTGCAAAAGGAACAAATTTACGATGCTGATACACTGGAAATGTTATTGCTTGAATTCATGAATGTCATCCAGGAATCAAAAAGCAACGAACTTAAAAAATTGTTTTTGGATTTTTTTGTGAGACAATTCGAGAATAGTATTGATCCACTTGGCTGGGCAGATGGTGACTGTCGATTCGAAGTGATAGATCGTTTTCTCGAAAAATGTGGCAAGGGAATCGGGAAAGAATTATTGGAGCACGTCGATCGCTTGGTTAAGCAAACCGGTGAAACTGAAAAAAAATACATTTGCCTCGGCTACGCGCTGAACCTCTGTTTATACAGCCGCAATGCCTCACGTTTTTGCGAAGAGATCGAGATGTTACCATTGTCGAAACTTGAAAAGCATGAATTAGAACAGTTTTTCAATCAGGCACTCGCTTTCATCATTTCCAAATCGTTCAGCCCACTTATTCACAAACATACTGTTGGTCTCTTCACAAAGAAATGCGGATACACCACAAGTTTTGCTGAATGTTACATGGGAATCGTAAAACAATATGGCACGGGGCAATGGAAGCATGGCAAGCCTGCCAAGGAGCAAGGCACAGCATTTGCCGAATATGTGTTCAATGATGCCACCGAAGCCGAATGGGATATGTGGTTGGGGGGATGGCCGCCACTTGGCGACCTCTATCACAAGACATCGTTCGGCAAAACTTTTTTCACAAATCCATTGTGGTTACTTTTTGACATTGACAAGTCTACACAAGGAACATTGGGAAAGAAAAAGAATTGGGGACTCCTCTTCAACATTCACAACATGCTTAAAACACTCGCGACATCGGCAGACAAAAAGAAAAAGGAAAGGTTGAAGCAAATGCGATTTCCTACCAAATGGGATGCTTGGAGCAGTATCATAAAGTTTTGCGCTATCATTGCGGTTTCTATCATACTTGTTGGCATTTGTTTGTTATTCCTTTACTTTATGCCCCATACTCAAGCCAAGAGTGAAAAAAGTCCTGCTCCTACATCACAACAGCAAACGGACGAATCTGCTCAAAAGCCAGAATTACCCGAATTTGCCGAAAAGCCAGAATCGTCTGATTCCACCACCAACTCGCCTTAACCTTAACCAATAACACATTACGTTTAGCGATTTTTCGCCATGTCAATATCTGCATATATCCTACTCACCGTATTCTTCATTGTGATTATCGCCCCGCTTGCCTACGTGGCGTATCTGGTGTACCTGTTGCACCAACTCACTTGGGCAACCAAGCAGGCGCGGCGTCATACTATATGTCCAGCGTGTCATCGTGTGATTTCTGTTACTTGGTTCCGGTGTCATCGTTGCAATCAGCCTCATGAACTTATTCCAACGGAAGGAGAGGTCTTTCACAAGCAATGTTCTTGTGGGGAGAAACTCCCCAAGGTACCGCAACATGGCAGAGACAAACTTATCGCGCTTTGTCCATACCATAAGCCCAATTATTATCCCATTGGCAAATATACGGGAAAACATCCAGATGTGATAATCCCCATTGTCGGTGGTACTTCAACGGGAAAAAGTGCTTTCCTCGCAGCATGGACGGTTTACGCTCAGGGGCAATTACAGTTTGAATATGGGGTCGATGTTACCTTCCCTTTCGATGGCGGTCCTGAGTATGCCGTGAACTGTTTTCAACGGTTCCAAAAAGGTGCAGCACCTGACAAAACTTCCATCACCAATCCCATTGGCCTTGGCATGGACATTGTTTCACGGACAAGCCGAAAGGGAATGCGAGTCTTTCTTTATGATCCTACAGGAGAGGCTTTTGATTCCATGAATAGGGATTCCGAAAACGCACTGTCCCATTTCAAATACTATGATTTTATGGATGGAGTCATTTTTGTCATTGACCCTTTTTCTCTACCTGTTCTTCAGCGCAAATATTCTCAATCCGAGTTAAACAAGTGTGGGCTTGTAGCATCTGATAAACAGACAGGGGATACTTGTGAGAAATTCATTCGCGGATTGTATGAGCATAATTTGTCACGCAACGAATACCATTACGCACCATGTGCCGTTGTGATAACCAAAGCGGATGCGTTTGATCTCGACTCACTGATTGGCGAGACGGCTGCCAGGAAAAAAATGGCAGCCGATCCTCATTTGAGTTTCGATGAAGCTCTTGATGAAATCTGTTCATTACAATTGGAAGGTTGGGGGATGGGACGCATTTTGAAGTTGCTTGAGAATCATTTCAGTGAAGTACGGTGCTTTTCCGTATCGGCTTTCGGCCATCGCCCTCAAAGTGGTGTTCCATTTACCCCAAAACGCATAGAATTACCGATCCTCTGGTTATTGAAAAAACAAAGGCAGAGGATATTCGTATCCCGATAAAAATTACAAATCGTGGAAATTTTAACTTTTCATCAGTAGGCATCAGTATTGCCGTAGCACTGATTTATTTCTTTCTCAGATACAAGGAGATCAAAAATGAGTAATCAAACTGAAAAACAACTCAAGATTATCTACTGGCCCCGGTACACGTCCTGACATACGGGACTATGACTGTATTCTTTGTCATTGATTTGGCAATTACAACAGGAACTGCCTGGGGCACATGGCGTCTCAGCTTAATCGCATTAGACGGACAACTATGACAAAATTTACCACGGCGTTAATGACGATTGCCTTGTGCATCGTCATATTCATTATCGGAGGAAACGTTCGAATATTCGGCGTACCGATAATAGCACTTTTATGGTTTCTTCAATTCCTCGATCACAAAAAAGGAGAGTCAAAATGACAGAAAAAGAAAAAGACAAACTGAAAGCTAAATTCATTCTGATCTGTGAGATAGCTCTTTTAGGTGCGATAGGGTCGTTAGTATTGTCATTGATACCGAGTCTTGCGACCCCGAGAAATCTAACCGTACTGATTGGCGGCGGTATCACTACAGCTATCGTCCAGTATCATTACTCACTTAAAGAGATCGATAAGAAATACGCAGAATCAAACAAAGATCAGCCCTAAATTCTTTTCAAATTGTACCTGGGTTGATCAGACCGGGCGTTCGCTGTACTGCGCTGAGATTAAAAACTCAATGAAAAATATCCCGATTAACCGTTAAACAAAAGAAAGGAAATTTACTGTGAAATACACATTTCCCATCCCAGGCTTAGTCATCTTGATAACTGTGTTTATCTTTATCTCAGGTTTAGGTCTTATAACCGTTGTCAAGATTAAAACAGAAGCTGCCAGGAAAGCTGAGGAACAAGCAATTATTGATGAACATGCAGTGCGAGAACAGCTTATCGACGAACTTATTGTCGGTACTGAAAACGGTAGTTTTCGATGGCAACGGCAACCGAGTTTTATCCACACACAGACGACTGACTACAGATTAGAACTTCACAATGCGAGATACGACATTTCCGTACCTAATGATTTCGACCGCGACTATGAGAGTATCGGCTTTAAGGCTTACGATATTGAACCGGGTTTAATGCTGTACAACCGTACACATACCGGATACATATCAATTGCACCAAAGCCGACGGACTATCCTTTTGAGCTTCGATTCCGACAGAAGATTCTTAAACTTGTACAAACGATAGAAGAAAAAGATCAACCCTAAGACGTACTTAGGTTGATCGGACCGGGCGTTCGTTGTACCGCGCCCTGTCCTTTTTTTTACCTATTGAATACAAAGCCGTTTAACGTCATAATACTGTGAGAATAATCTCAATTTTTTAGAAAGGGAAATTATGTTCGGATTATTAACACGTAAACCAGCCTGGAAGAAAAAATATGAAACCCTTTTTCAGGGTCTTCCTCAGATATGTCGTTACAAAGGAAACCTCAGCAGTAGTGACGAGTTCTCAGAAGATCAGCGCGTATACTTCAGTAGGATATTTGTTTTTATGAGATACGAAGGTAAAAAGAAAAAACGAGATTCCGATCACTTTGTTTTACTGAGTTACCCGAATCAAACTTATCTTTACGCCGTAATTTCCGATTACAACATCATCGGAGCGTACATCGACAACACAGATAAATTGCTCCCGTTGTTGGAAGCAACCTGTCCTACCGCTAAAGCAGATATTCTCGAAGAGTTGAAAAAGACTTTTTGGAGAATGTCAAAATTAAAACGGTTTGTAATGCTGGGACCCGACCGTAGCGATTATTTTATAAACAAATATATGCTTGATCGGCTCATTGAGATACCATGACAACACCAAGAGCCTTCTGGCTCTTTTTTACATATCAGGCATAATCCCATCTTGCATTTTAAGTATCCTTTTAATAAATTTTCCCGGACTCTTATTAAAAAGCAGATTAATAGCAACATTGGCCTTGGCAGCCAACTTCTCAAGCGGAAAATTTAAATGAATCATAACTATATTTTAAGTCAAAATAAAAAAAAAACCGCAGGGTGAGGAGTCCTGCGGTCGGAGAACCCGGCGGGAAAGTCAGCCACCGGTTGGGAAATATTTTACATATACGAAACTGTAACTCCATCCCAAGTCGTACCACCATTAGCATCACTGATATCAATGACATCTTGTGAGTCGCTATACAGTTCAATGATACCTGCTTGGATGTATTTAATCGCAAGTTCCAAATACGGATTCGACTTACGAGAGTATCTCAGGATAGGTTGGAACCCACCGAAGAAATAACTCGCAGGACACACGACCGGCTGACCTGGCCTTAGCCACATACCACGCCGTCCAAGGAAAGCACAATATGTCGGTCCCAAACCAGCAGCAAGCTGCATCTTGAGACCATTTTGGAAGAGGTTGTCAGTGACCGGAATCAATTGGAACGTAAAGTCGAAATTCGACTTGAGTGTAAACGTTCCATTTGCGATCAGCTCAGCAAATCGAGTGCCAAGAATCCGCCTCATCGTAGGAGCCGTGGAAATTGCCTGATACTTTTGCAGCATCGCAAATTCCATCCCAGTACGAATCTTCGGGTTGTATTGAATGATCGCAGAACCTGCGACAAGCCAAGGGTCGTCTCCAGGATTAACTGGAAAACCTCTGAAGGCACCTCCGCCGAAGAAAATCGGGTAAGTGCCATTGTAAGTCACACGATCAATGAAAAAACTCGGATTGATCTGAGTTTCACTTGTGATCGTACTATAATCAAATTCTGTAATCATTATTTTACAAGTCTTTTAAATTCGTACACAGCCTACTCGACAAGACACTACTCTAGTATCCAGTCTAGGCTGCTTGCGCTGTATCAGCTTCAGCGACCAGCTCATTAGCGACCGCAGACAACTGTGCAGCATGGAGCAATCCTGCGAACTTTTCTCGATCATTCATCACAGCTTCAATAGCTTGATCAACATATTCAGTCGGTTGATAGAACGAGTCACCCTCCGCACCGGACGCCTTTTTGGCAAGCTCACCCAGCGTTTCAGGGTTCTTATCTTTCGGAACCGTGAAAATGTCGTATAGGAACGTCGATGACCGCTCGGCGCGGAGGTGTAAATCGTATAAAATGGTGCTTTTCCGGGTTGTCCATTTTGTCTTTTTATAACATAGTGAAATTCAAACCCAACATGCAAGAAAAGAATGATCTCCGAATACTTGCCGTTTTGCGGTCGACGATTTCCGAAACTCGTCACTGTCTGACAATCGGCGATTCGATGATTTCGGCGGGGTTTCCGTCGCCTAGCGATAATTTTCATGAAACGTTCGATCTTGTTTCTCACATCGTCAAGCATCCCAGCGCGACGTTTTTTATGCGTGTTGCCGGGGATTCGATGACCGGTGCAGGCATCTTCGACGGCGACCTGCTCGTCGTTGACCGTAATCTTGAAGCGGAATCCGGCGACATTGTCGTTGCGGTTTTGAACGGCGAATTCACGATCAAGCGTTTTCAGCGCCGAGGATCAAGCATCGAACTTATCCCGGAAAATCCGAAGTTCCGCAAGATTACGCTGAACGAAAATATCGAGTTTGAAATCTGGGGAGTCGTTACCGGAACCTACAAATCTTTCAAGTGACACGATGAGCAAGTGATACGATGAGCCATCAGCAGTCTCGACAGCCCCGACTCTACGGCTTGATTGATTGTAACAGCTTTTTTGCTTCTTGTGAAAAGCTGTTCCGGCCCGACCTCAAGAACAGGCCGGTGGTCGTTCTCTCAAACAACGACGGCGTTGTTGTGGCTCGAAGTTCGGAAGCAAAGCGACTGGGTATCCCGATGGGAGAAGCCTATTTCAAGATCAAACGCTTTGTCGAACATGGTCGGGTCGTTGTTTTCTCGTCGAATTACCGTCTTTATGGAGACATGAGCAACCGTGTGATGAAGACGCTGAAACGATGGACGCCACAAATAGAAATCTATTCCATTGACGAGGCGTTTCTTGATTTTACCGGACTTGGCATCAAGCGTGAATCGGTCGATTCGCTCATGCGCGAGATCACTTCAACTGTAAAGCAATGGACAGGCATTCCGGTTTCTCTTGGTGTCGGCAACACGATGACGCTTGCGAAGGTCGCCAACGATTTCGCCAAAAAGAGGAGTGGAACCTGTGCGTTTCTTGACCCGATGCAACGCGAACAGGCACTTGCCGAGCTGAAAATCGGCGATGTCTGGGGCATCGGTCGCCGCCTTGCTCCGAGGATGCACAAACTCGGTTTTCGAACCGCGAAAGACCTGGCCGCCGCCGATCCTCTGTGGATACGCAAGGAATTCAGCGTCGTCCAGGAAAAACTTGTCCGTGAATTGAACGGTGAATGCTGCCTCGACCTGACCGAGGTTGCCGCTCCGAGAAAGAATATCCAAGTTTCCCGTTCTTTCCCGGAAGCGACGAATGATTACCGCTTACTTTCCGAGGCGGTATCAACCTTTGCGGCCAAAGCAAGCGAAAAAGCCAGGTCGGCGGGAACGGTGGCGACCGCCGTTTATGTGCACTTAAACACAAGCTGGTATAAAAAGAGTGATTCGTATGTTTCCGATGGAATAACGCGAGGTCTTGACGTTCCGACCTCAAGTTCTTTTGAAATCATTCACACGGCGCTCGGCTTGTTGCGTGAAATCTATCGTGAAGGCCCGCTCTACAAAAAAGCGTCGGTCATGCTGCTTAATCTTCAAGATGCAGTCACGGTAAAATCGCAAGGCTTACTATTTGATTTGGCCGAGAAGAACCCGGAGGATCAAAGACGAGACGACCAATTCATGGAATCGGTTGACAAAATCAACCGTCATTTCGGCAAAGGAACGCTGTTCTTTGGCTCCCAAGGAACCAAACAAAAATGGCGCAGCACCTCGGAACATTGCAGCCCGAATTACACGCTCACGTTCAGCGAACTGCCAATCGTAAAAGCGAAATGAACAATCCCTCCGCTGAATCGGCGTTTTCCTTGCCGCCCTGATGTCCAGTTTTCGCCCATGTCGCGGCCTTTGGACGGGTACGGAATAAAGCCAACGCCACTACTATTGCCAACATCGTCGCCAGTTTTGCGGCGTTGATCAAACCATTTGTTTGCACGGGCTGATAGTAAAGCTCGACTGTCAGAGATCGTTTGATACGTCCTTGTGCTTTATCGTCTGTAATTCTTGGTTCAATTCATTTAAATCGTCGCGATAGTAGATGAGTCGGCTAATGCGTTTTTCCGCATTGATATCGGGTTGTCGAAGGTGAAAGAGATTGAATTTCAGCCAAGAAGCCCACTGTGCCAATCCCCATTCTCGTTTGTCTTCATCGGATAAGTCTCTATAAAACTCCATTATCTCAAACATAATTTTGTTATAAAACTGGACAACAAAATCATGGTCTGTGTGATATTTTCTGAAGATCGTAAGAGATTCATTAATAAAATCATGTTCTGCAAGGGCACTTGCAACATCGACAATCGATTCCCGACGAATTTTCGCATCGGTGATATTTTCTGCTGCAGACAAAGCAAGTTTGAACATATCGAGAGATTTGTGACGGTCTCCCTTTCGCCCTTGCTGCCATCCGGGTGGCATGTCGAAATGTCTTCCAAGACGTTGAAACATTGCGTTTCTTTGTTCTTCAGTCAAATGATTTGACGAATTACCAGTCGCAAAATCACAAACTTCTTGAATGAGTGATTGACTTAAATCCGACATTCCAATTGCATCGGCAATATGAGAACCATTGATCCAATTGCAATAATTTTCATTAGAAAGCGGTTCTTTTCGAATGGCATCGCATTTTTCTTGAAAAACTGAATAAGTTTCTTTCTTGCCTCGTTTTTTCAGCATTTGTTCAAATAATGACTCTTCGATGTGAAAATCGTAGATAGAAAGGCAAGGGTCGCTCAACATCTCAAGAGCTGTTTCAAACGCACCCGTGTGAATATAGCAGTTAACCAAAGCACGGATTAGTTTTTGAATTGATTTTTCATCATGATTATTGTCTCGAAGCAAGACAAGAAGAAGATAGTGCAGTTCTGCTGTAAAAAAGACCAAACGTGATGGTTTTGATTCCGAAATGAATCGATGAGTAACCATTTTCCGGAAAGCCCAAGCTCGGTCTTTCGGGTTTTTCAATTGACGCAACTTGGTAATAGCGGCATCCCATTTTCCATTTCTTATGTCATCAACAATAAGTTTGGTGAGAAGGTCATTATAGCGAGGATCGTCCTTTGACAGCAGATCAAGTTTTTTCAATGAGTTCGCATAATCACGGATGCCGTAAAACGTTTCACGTGACAGAGCATATTCACGTAAACCTGGAATACATGATTGCTCCGCAATATCTAAAATGTCATCACGACACGACTCATAATTTACAGCATTAGCAAATACTTCTGAAATCAAATATTCATAAGCGTACTCGCGATTGTCAGGAGAATCAACAGCATTGACATAACCAAGAACTCTTTCAAATAATCCAGTACGTTTTTTGATTTCATATTCAATGCCTTCATTTTCGATTTGAATCATCTTTATCGCAAGTTTGGCTTTCAAAAACGAATCATCAAGGAAATTGATTTCACAAAATATTTCCTCAAGCATTTCTCGTGAGGAAGGCAATTCCGTGAGCGGACATTCGGGAAAAAGTTCTTTTGACATCTCTTGTTCAACAACAAAAAAATGATGGTATTATTGCGTCCAAGTCGGCAAGTTCAACCACCACACTAACCTTGATGATTATGAAAGAAACTTCTGGTATTTTATCCCAATAAGCAAGGTACTGCAAGCAGGGGTGTTACCGTTTCAACCGCCGATCAATTACAACAAAAAAGCCTGGCAGCATTCTCTCAAAGAAGAACACCACTGGGCAGCTATTGTCTTATCACGCCGGGACACAGGCACCGCTTTCGCCCTCATCGTCCGGCTTTTTCGTCGTGCCGGGAATGCTTGGCAATGAATTGATCGCTTCGATTTGTTCCTCTTTGGGTGAGACTTTTGCCCGACCGAGGTTGTGATGAACGTGTGCCGCAAACAGTGGAAGTCGGCGAATGGATGATCTCCTTGAATTCTTCTGAATCGATTTCCGGGTCCACCGGATCACCTCGTTTCGCACTAAAAACCACGCATAATTGCGTCATATATTGTTGAAAATGGTTATCATTCACAAAGCTCTCATTCCGCAATTTGCGGGGTGGGAGCTTTGTTCATTAAAACAAT
>Ga0123353_10003191_pt1 | contig 20634 bp, 31 predicted proteins | sample TergutLab28metaG_3_FD_92763 | JGI IMG/M metagenome (GOLD analysis project Ga0123353, IMG submission 92763) | Labiotermes labralis P3 segment gut microbial communities from Petit-Saut dam, French Guiana - Lab288 P3 | ecosystem: Host-associated > Arthropoda: Insects > Digestive system > Gut ... | reverse complement strand
ATATGTCTCCCGTAGAAACGTGTGCGATGTTATAATCACGGGTAAGATACTCCGCCAAACTTCCCTTGCCCGCCCCACTTGGCCCGATTAGCACTATTCTCATTATTTTTACCCTCGTTTTCTTTGTTTTACTTCAAGAATCCTTTATAGGTCTTCATAAGCATAAGTCCTTGCAACTGTTTATCAAACTCCAGCGCAACGGACACGATAATCAACATACCTATACTTGTAAAAGCATTTGTCAGCGCACTTGTACCGCCGTCGTTCATAACCGCAGTGAATATAATTGACGGAATAAGTGCCATGAAAGCAAGGAATACCGCACCGAACAATGTCATCCTGTTGTGAACTTTTTTAAGATAGTCCCGTGTCGGCGGTCCCGGACGATATCCCAAGATGAACCCGCCGCTTTGTTGAAGGTTTCGGCTTACATCCTCGGGATTGAAACTAAGCGTTGCATAGAAGTAACTGAACCCCAAGATAAGCAGCGCCGTTAAAACCATGTTGATGTATTGACCGGGGCCGGTACCGCCCGCGCCGAACCAATATGCGTAATCCGCCGCCGCTTTTCCCGTTGGGAAGAAACTTATGATAAGTTGCGGGAAGTTCAACAGTGCAAATGCAAATATTATCGGAATAACACCAACGGCGTTGATTTTTAATGGTATGTGGCTTTGCTGGCCGCCGTACATTTTGTTGCCTTTGACCTGCTTGGCGTATGTGACCGGAATCCTTCTCTCGCCCAAGTCCACAAAAACGATAAGGAAAAATATTATTATTAACGTCACAAGGAACACAATCGGCGTTGCGATTGCATTGATGTCATTGGTTACATCCACGATGCTTAAATAAAGCGCGTTTGCCCCGGACGAGACTATACCGATGAAAATCAGCATACTCATACCGTTGGACACGCCATGTTCGGTAATCTTGTCACCTATCCAAACGGTGAACATCGCGCCCGCGGTAAGCGTCAGGATAACCATTATGGTGACAACTGCTTGCTGCGCTTTGGGGTCTGTGAATATACTTCCAAACAGTTTATCGTCTGTTTCGCCGCCCAAGTTAAATGCAACCGCAATGGCTATTGCTTGGGCAAGTGCCATGAAAAGCGCAACGTAACGGGTATAAACCGCTATTTTTTTACGTCCCTCGTCGCCTTGCTTTGACAGGCGTTCCAGCGACGGAATCGCAATAGTCAAAAGCTGCATGACGATACTTGAGGTAATATACGGCCCCACACCAAGTGCCAAAATCGCACCATTGGTAAGTGCACCGCCCGCCACAGCGTCCAAAATGTTAAGGAAACCGCCCGCGTTACTGGTGCTCCACGAGTGATGGAAGGTATCCGGAGAAATACCGGGAATTGGAATCCAACAGCCAATACGATAAACAAAGAGCAACAAAAGTGTCCACAGTATTTTTGTGCGGACGTCCTTCAGTTTGAACGCATCTTTAATCGTTTTTATCATTTACTCTTCGCCCCATTCGTAATGACTTCCGCTTTGCCGCCTGCTTTTGTAATTTTTTCTTGTGCACCCTTTGTAAAAGCAGATGCCCGGACGGTAAGTGCAACGATCAACTCGCCGCTGCCCAAGACTTTAAGACCATACTGTTCAATTTTGGACAGCATTCCCTTTTCTTTTAACAATTCGGCAGTAATAACTGTACCTGCCTTGAAGCCGCCCAGCGCGCCGACATTTACACATGAATATTCTTTGCGGAAGTTGTTGGTAAACCCACGCTTTGGCAAACGGCGCGTAAGGGGCATTTGACCGCCCTCGAAACCGACAGGGACGCCGCCGCCGCTTCGGGCCCATTGGCCTTTATGACCTTTACCCGATGTTTTTCCAAGACCGCTTCCAATACCGCGCCCCAGCCTCTTTGCCGGTCGCTTTGCTTTTGGATGCGGTGATAATTCGTGTATTTGCATGACGTACTCCCTCTCTGTTCTTTATCAGACTTTTTCGACTTTAACAAGATGCGCAACCACATCGCACATTCCGCGGATTGCAGGGTTGTCCTGATGGGTTTTTTTGTCGTTGATTTTTTTCAAACCAAGCGCTTGTGCCGTGCGGATTTGGCGGACGGTACAGCCGTTTGTGGATTTTACAAGTTCCACCGTGATTTGCCCGTTGCTTACGTAAGGCACTTTGCTTTTTTTGTCGCCCTTGTCTTTTGCGGATGCTGCCGCTTTTGCAGGTGCCGCCTTTACAGGGGCTTTCGCAGCCGGAGCCGCCTTTACAGGGGCTTTCACCGGTGCCACTGCTTTTGCAGGGGCGGGGGTTTTTTCAGCGGCCTTTGCAGGTGCTTTCGCCGGGGCCGCCTTTACAGGGGCCGCAGCTTTCGCAGGTGCCTTCGCAGCGGCGGCGGGTTTTGCAGGGGACGCAGTTTTCGCAGGTGCTGCCTTTGCAGGTGCCGCTTTCGCCGGTGCTGCCTTTGCAACCGCTTCTTTTTTTGGGGCTGCCACAGTTTTCGCGGGTGCCTTTGCTGTTTCTTTTTTTGTTTCTGCCATGATGTGTTTCTCCTTTATTGAAATCAATAATCATTTATTTTTACATGTTTTGGTCAACATGTCAACCGCGAAGATTTGCGATTTCTTCTCTTGTGCGCATTTGAAGTAATCCGTCCAAAGTTGCTTTAACCACATTGGTGGGATTGGTGGAACCATAACACTTTGCGGTCACGTCTTTATAGCCCGCAAGCTCCAGCACCGCACGAACCGGCCCGCCCGCGATGATACCGTTACCTTCTTTTGAAGGAAGCATCTTGACCTTGCTTGTACCGAACCTTCCGATAACTTCGTGAGGAATTGTGTTACCCACAATAGGTACGTTTTTAAGTTGCTTTTTGCCGTCTTGTTCCGCCTTTTTAATTGCTTCGGACACTTCACGTGCCTTGCCGTTACCCACCGCAACGCGACCGTTTTTGTCACCCACGATTACCACAGCGTTAAAGCGCAATGTCCGTCCGCCTTTAACAACCTTGGTGATGCGGTTGACGCCGATAAGTTTGCTTTGTATTTCGCCTACACCGACTTCTTCACGCTTGTTGCGGTCACCGCGTGCCTGGGCCGCTTTGTAAAGCGCCTTTTTGTGCGTTTCCTTTGCGTCGCTGCGAAGGTCGCGGGCGGAACTTTTAAGTGCCGCATCCGCAGACACAAGTCCGCCTGCCCCGCCGGCAACTACTTCCGCGGTGATGTCCTCGACAAGTTCTTTTCCTGTATCTTTGCTCATTAGAATTGCAACCCTCCTTTCCTTGCGCCGTCCGCTGTTTGTTGGACACGGCCGTGATAAACATATCCGTTACGGTCAAATACCACTTCTTTTATTTTTTTGGCAAGTGCCGTCTTTGCAAGTTGTTCTCCGACGATAAACGCAGCCTCTTTTTTGGATTTGCCTTTGCAAAGTTTTTCTATGCCCGATTGCAAAGTATTTACCGCAACCAATGTTACACCCTTTTCGTCGTCAACAAGTTGCGCATACATGTTTGCCAGACTTCGGTACACCACAAGGCGCGGCTTTTTTGCCGTTCCCGCGATATCCGATTGCCGCCTTGCGCGGATTTTCCGTTCTTTATTTTTGTCTTGCTTTATTATCATTTCTTTGTCCCGCCTTTTTTACCAGATTTGGATTCCTTGCGAATGACGTGTTCGTCGCTGTAGCGGATTCCGTACATGTGGTACGGTTCCACAGGCCGAAGCCCTCTGATACGGCTTGCCGTCGCACCGACTTTTTCTTTGCTTGCACTTGAAACTTGGATAACCACACCGATACCGTCTTTTCCAAGGTTCAGTGCCTGCACTTCGGCAGGCGTCAAAACCTTCAGTTGCACACCCGATTCCGCCTTGATTTCGCAGGGGTGGCTCATGCCCAAATTAAGAATCAAATCTTGGCCTTTCATGTTGGCTTTATAACCAACGCCGTTAAGGATAAGGGTTCGTGTATAACCGCGTGTCACGCCAACAATCATATTTTGAATAAGGCGGTTGTAAAGACCGTGCAGGGACTTGCTTTTCGCTTCGTCATTGTGACGCCGTACATGAACGTGTGCCCCGCGATTTGGGTCGGCCGGCTTTTCGTGCACTTCGACGAAAATCGGTGCCGTGATTTCTTGAATCAACACGCCTTTTGGTCCCGTCACCGACACCAAAAAGCCGTTACGCCCCGTGGTCGGGATTGTACCGTTAGAGGCCTCTACTTTGACGCCTGCCGGGATTGGGATAATTGTTTTTCCTACTCTACTCATGACACACCTCACCATACATAGGCGAGAACCTCGCCCCCCAGATTTTTTTCGCGCGCATCTTTGTCCGTCATAATGCCTTTGCTTGTGGAAATTACCGCAATACCAAGACCCGACAGAACTTTTGGTAAATCATCCGCCGAGGAATACACGCGCAAACCCGGCTTTGAAATGCGGCGAAGACCTTGAATCGCTTTTTGCGTGCCTTCACGCAGTTTGAAAGTCACCTTTATATATGGATGGCCTTCCGCGTTTTTGATGCTTTCCACTTTTTGGACAAAGCCTTCACGCTCCAAGATTTTGGCAATTTCCATTTTGATTTTGCTGTGCGGAACTTCCACCGTGTCACGGCGGATTTGCATCGCATTACGAATGCGGGTAAGCATATCTGCTATTGGGTCTGTTGTAACAATATTGTTTTTTGCCATTGTTTTCCTCCTCTATTACCAACTTGCCTTTTTCACGCCGGGAATTTCACCGCGCAATGCCATTTCTCGGAAGCATACACGACAAATACCGTACTTTTTCAAAACCGCTTTGGGTCTTCCGCAAATGCTGCAGCGTGTATAGTCACGCACCGGACACGCTTTACCGTTCCTTTTGCCCCCGCGTTTTTGCTTTTCTTTTTGTGATGTCTTTGCCATATATCCTCCTTACTTGTTCCCTCTGAACGGGAAACCCATCTCTTTCATAAGTGCCAGTGCGTCTGCTTGGTTTTTTGCGGTGGTAACGATACAAATATCAAATCCGCGGACTTTGTCGATTTTTTCGTAACTGATTTCCGGGAACACAAGTTGTTCTTTGATACCAAGTGCATAGTTGCCGTGTTTATCAAACGATGCGGGTGAAATTCCGCGAAAGTCACGCACACGCGGCAATGCAACCGAGATAAGTTTGTCAAGGAATTGATACATACGCGGCCCGCGCAGAGTAACCTTTGCACCGATTTTTTGGTTTTCGCGAAGTTTAAATCCCGAGATGCTTTTTTTCGCTTTTGTTACCACCGGTTTTTGACCGGTGATAAGCGCGATTTCCTCGACGGCGGCGGTGAACTTTTTGGTGTCGTCCTTGCAATCCCCCAAACCGACGTTTATAACAACTTTTTCGATACGGGGTACCGCCATGACATTTTCAAAACCCCATTTTTTCATCATGGTTGGCACGACTTCGTTGAGGTATTTCTCCTGAAGCCGCGGTTTTGGCGCACCGGCTTTTTTTGCCTTCACTTTTTCGCTCATTATGCACCTCCTATTTGCCGGTGTCCGGTGACCTGTTTGGTCACTTGGGTCTTTTTGACCTTGGATTCGGCAACGTGTTTTACTTCACGTCTTTGAAGCGGCTTCTTTGTATCTTTTTCTTCGTCTTTGTCTTTTACTTCCGCTTCTTCCGCTTCCTTGGCCTTTTCTTTTGCTTTTACAAACTTTTTGTCAAGAACTTCGCCGCATTTTGCACAGATACGGTTCTTTTTGCCCTTTTCGATTTTGTGTGCGATTCGGGTTGCCTTGCCGCACTTGCAAAGAATTTGCACATTAGAAATGTCAATCGGAGCGTTAATTTTTTCACGCTTTGATTTTTGCTTGGTGTTGCGTGCCTTTTTGTGCTTGATGGCAACGTTAACACCTTCAACGGTTACTTTATCGCCGTCGACATTCATTACCTTGCCTTTTTTGCCTTTCTCCTTGCCGGAGATGACTATTACTGTATCGCCTTTTCTTACGCCCATATTAAAGCACCTCCGGAGCCAATGAAACAATTTTCATATAGCCTTTTTCACGCAATTCACGGGCAACGGGTCCGAAAATACGGGTACCGCGCGGATTGCCTTCTTTATCAATAATTACAACTGCGTTATCATCAAACCGGATATGTGTACCATCTATACGCTTTGTGCTGTAACGGGTACGCACGATGACCGCTTTGACGACCTCACCCTTTTTTACGACACCGCCGGGAGTACAAGTTTTGACACTTGCAATTACGATGTCACCGATACCGCCGCTGCGGCGGAAAGACCCGCCAAGAATTTGGATTACCCCCAACTCTTTTGCACCGGTGTTGTCGGCAACTTTTACATAACTTTGTGATTGTACCATCTTGCCCCTCCCCTTACTTCGCCTTCTCGACTATGCGCACAAGACGGAAGTATTTGTCTTTCGAAAGCGGTCTTGTTTCCATGATTTCAACGGTATCGCCTTCGCCGGCCTCGTTGTTTTCATCGTGCACCTTGTATTTTTTGGTTTTTTTAACAACCTTTTTATAAAGAGGGTGCGCAACTTTTTCCTCTATCGCCACTGTAATAGTTTTGTCCATCTTGTCGGACACAACAATGCCCACAAGGACTTTGCGATTGTTTCTGTTTTCCATTATTTGCTGCCCTCCTCTTTCTGTTCACGTTGCTTCAAAATCGTCATAGCGCGCGCGATATCTTTGCGCACCGTACGAAGTGCAAGCGGGTTTTTCAACTGGCCCGTTGTTTGTTGAAACCGCAAGTTGAAAAGTTCCTGTTTCATGTCCGCCAACTTTTGATTAAGTTCCGGGGTCGTTAAATCATGGAATTTTTGTGATTTACCCATTTGCGGCCTCCTCTGTTCCTTGTTTCGGGTCATTCAAGAAAATGACTTTACCCTTTACGTAACGTTTTTCGACGATGACGTCACGCTTGATAAACTTGCATTTGCACGGCAGTTTGTGCATTCCAAGGCGCAGTGCCTCGCGTGCCACTTCCTCGGTAACGCCCGCAATTTCGTACAGGACGCGCCCGGGTTTTACCACCGCCACCCAGAATTCCGGGCTTCCCTTTCCCGAACCCATACGGGTTTCGGCGGGTTTTTTGGTGACACTTTTATGCGGGAAAATATTAATCCATACTTTACCGCCGCGCTTTGTATATCGTGTCATTGCAATACGTGCGGCCTCGATTTGTTGCGAGGTAATCCAGCATGGTTCAAGCGCAACAAGACCATAGTCACCATACGCAAGTATGTTCCCGCGGGTGGCCTTTCCGGTCATGCGTCCGCGGTGCAGTTTTCTGCGCTTTACTCTCTTCGGCATTAACATTATGCGGGACCTCCTTTTGGAGCGGTATTAGGGGCGGGACGCGGACCCGCAGGCGGGCGTTGTCCCGGTGTGAATGTGCGTGTTGCACCTTGCCCCGGTCCTTGCGGACGTGGGGTGTACGGTGGGCGGGGTGCGCCTGTTCCATCGCCTTGCGGACGTGGAGCGTACGGTGGACGGGGTGCGCCGCCGGTTCCTTGTGGGCGCGGGCCGCTGTATGGCCTGCGTTCACCGCCGCTGAAACTGCGCTCTCCTTGCGGACGCGGACCGAATTTGCGGTCGCTGTCCCTTCTTTCAGTACGGCTTGCACGGGTTACTTCCCCTGTGCGGCGGGTTTTACCCTTAATCTCGCCGTGACAAATCCAGCATTTTACGCCGATGATACCAAATGTTGTCTTTGCCTCGGCAAAGCCGTATTCGATGTCACTGCGCAACGTGTGAAGCGGAAGAATACCTTGTTGATAATGTTCGCTTCGTGCGATGTCCGCACCGTCAAGGCGTCCGCCGACCATAACTTTTATACCTTTGATGCCGCCTTTCATGGCCTTTTGCATGGCCATTTTCATTGCACGACGCCAGGCAATACGCTTTTCAAGTTGTGTGGCGATGCTTTGTGCGACAAGTGTTGCGTCGCAATCAATGTTTTTGACTTCGCGTACATTAACTTCCAACGCCTTCTTTGCAACAATTTTTTGCAACTCTTTTTTCAACTTGTCGATTCCCGCACCTTTTTGGCCGATAAGCATACCCGGACGGCCGGTGTAAATGTTAATTACGACGCGGGTACCGGTACGCTCGAGGGTAATTTTAGAAATCGAGCAATGGTTTTGGCCGCTGCTGTAGTTATTCATGATATGTTCACGAATAGAGTGGTCCTCTTTGATATTGGCGGCAATTTCCTTTTTGGGTGCGACCCAAGTGGAATTCCAATCCTTGTTTACACCGACACGAAAGCCATTAGGATTAACTTTTTGTCCCATTACTTTGTACCTCCTTTAGCTTTGGCAGCAGGAGAAGTCTTGGCAGCCGTTTTCACCGTTTTTGGGGCGTCTTTTTTCGTCCCCAATGCTTTTTTTGCATTTGGCGTTGTTGTAATAGGGCGCTCTGCCTGTGTCGCAGGCAATTCCTTTGGTGTTACTGTTGCTTTTTTTACCGGTTGCTTTTTCACTGCTTTTTTAATCTCCTTCTCGTCCAGGATGATTCTTACGTGTGCTGTTCTTTTCAAGATTCTGTCCGCACGGCCTCTTGCGCGCGGCATCATACGTTTCATTGTCGGCCCTGCCCCAGCCCAACACTCCGCAACATAAAGGTTGTCTTTTGCCATGTTAAGGTTGTTTTCAGCATTCGCGGCGGCAGAGTTAAGTACCTTTAAGACAACAGGACTTGCCGACTTTGGTGTGTTGTTAAGAATTGCAACCGCTTCCTCGTACATTTTACCGCGTATAAGGTCAAGGACAATTTCAATCTTGCCGCTTGGAATACGGATGTAACGCGCAATCGCCGTTGGGCGTTTGTCACGTGATTTTGCAATCTTTTCTGCTTTTTCTCTTTGTCGTGTTGCCATACCTTACCCCTTCTTACCCTTTGCCTTGATGGCCTTGATACCGCCATGTCCCGGGAAAGTACGCGTTGGGGCAAATTCGCCCAACTTGTGCCCTACCATCTCTGACTTGATATAAACCGGGATAAATTTGCGCCCGTTGTGGACTTGGATAGTGTGTTCTACAAAAGCCGGCAAAATTGTGCTTGCCCTGTCCCATGTCTTAAGCATCTTTTTTTCGTTCTTTGCGTTCATGGCCTCTATTCGGGCTTTCAGTTTTTTGTTATAATAAGGGCCTTTTTTAATACTTCTACTCATTTTCCACCTCTCCTTGCTTGGAACTCTCTTTCCAAATTGCTGTTATACCCGCTGCGTCGCTCTGGGGTTCGTATCGTTCCTTCGGTCAGTTCCCTAAGACGGGCTTTTAACATTTCATTTTCGTCCTTTAACTTTTGGGTTTCGGACTTTAAACTCCTGTTTTCCAAACGTGCTTCAATAACAAGTTTTTGAACGCTGTCAATTTTTTCCGCAACAATAAGCTGCTCCTGGATAATCGCGGCGGCCCAAGGTGAACCTTTCAGGTGCTCTGCTTGAACCTCGCTTAATACGCTGATGATTGGGTCATCTTTATATTTTTCGACTTCACTTATTGCCTTTTTGCGTTGCTCGTCTTTTTTCTTCATCAATTCGAGCAATGCAGCGTGCGAACCAAGCCTGTCACCAGAACCGCTGCTGGAACTCTTTGGCAAACCCAGTACAGCATCATACGTGACCGTTTTCGCATCCAAACCGGTTGAACTTCTTCTATTTTCACTCATTTTTTGGCCCTCCTCTTGACTATAAAGCGCGTGCTGTTTTTTTTGTCCTTGCGTGTTTTCAAACCAAGCGTAGGTTTACCCCACGGAGTAACGGGTGACGCCATACCCACGGGGCTTTTGCCTTCACCGCCGCCGTGCGGATGGTCGCATGGGTTCATCACAACACCGCGGACACTTGGCCGGATACCGCGGTGACGATTGCGCCCCGCCTTACCTTGTGAAATCAATTCGTGGTCAACATTACCGATACGTCCAAGCGTAGCAAAACAGTTTTCAGGAACTTTGCGCATTTCGCCTGATGGCATTTTCAAAATTGCATATCCGCCGTCTTTACCTTGCAGTGTAACGTACCCGCCGGCACTGCGTGCGATTTGCCCGCCTTTGCCCGGTTGCATTTCCACGTTGTGTACCATAGAACCCACGGGAATATTTTTAAGCGGCATTGCGTTTCCGTTTTTTACTTCCACGGTTTCACCGCTTATAACTGTGTCGCCTTGTTTAATGCCAAGGGGCGCCAATATATAGGACTTGCTTCCGTTTGCGTAATGCAAAAGTGCGATATTTGCGCTTCGGTTCGGGTCATATTCAACACCAGCCACCTTTGCCGGCACATTGTGCTGGTTGCGTTTGAAGTCAATTTGGCGGTACTTTTGACGGTTTCCGCCGCCGATATGGCGCGTTGTAATCTTGCCTTGGTTGTTGCGGCCGCCTGTTTTTTCTTTCTTTGAAACCAAACTGCGTTCCGGTTTCTTTTTCTTGTCCGTGATTTCGTCAAAGGTTGATGTTGTTTTGAACCTTTGCCCCGGACTTCTTGGTTTATAACGTTTAATACCCATGTCTTACTCCCTTATTGCAGCCCTTCGAAGAATTCTATGGCTTTACTGTCCGCCGTTAATTGCACATAGGCCTTTTTCCACCCAGGAGTTGTCCCCTCGTGGCGGCCTTGGCGTTTTACCTTGCCGTCATAGCGGCAAGTGCGGACAGACGCGACTTTTACACCCTTGAACGCGGCCTCGACCGCCATACGGATTTGTGGTTTGGTGGCATTGATGGCGACTTCGAAAACATAAAGTTTGTTCTTTATGCCGTCAAAAGTTTTTTCCGACAATATAGGTCGGCGGATAATATCATAGTGGTTCATTTATATGCCTCCTCTATTTTGCGGATTGCTGCGACACTTGCGACCAAGATTTTATGCGTCACGATGTCAAGGACACTTAATTGCGGCGCAGTTGTAACGAATACTGTTGGAATGTTGTTTACAGAACGCAAGAATGTTTCGTCTTTGCCTTCGGTGATGAACAATACCTTTGTATCCGCAAGTTTCAATGCCTCGATAATTTTGGCGATATTTTTGGTCTTTGCGGCGGCAAGTTTGATATCCTTGATAACCACAAGTTCCTTGTCGGCAAGTTTTCCGCTTATTGCAGAAACGAATGCCGCCGCACGCTGTTTTTTGTTGACCTTGGTGGAAAAGTCACGCGGTTTTGGTGCAAATGCCACGCCGCCGCCGTCGTAGTGCGGGCCTTTTGTACTTCCCTGACGGGCGTTACCCGTTCCCTTTTGACGGTATGGTTTTTTGGCGTGTCCGCGCACTTCCGAGCGGGTCAAGGTGGACTTTGTCCCTTGTCGTTGGTTATTTTGTTGCGCGACAACTACTGAATGAATCAGGTGAATGTCGCGTTCAACCCCGAACACCTCTTTTGCAACGGTGATTTCTTCCGCCGCCTTGCCTTTTTGGTCGATTACTTGAATTTTCACTTTGCACCTCCTTTGACTGCGGTGCGCACAGAAACTAAAGCGCCTTCCGGCCCGGGTACACTACCCTTTACCAGAAGGCAATTTTTTTCCTTGTCTACTTTGACGATTGTAAGGTTTTGAATGGTAACTTGTTCGTTACCGTATTGACCTGCCATATGTTTGTTTTTAAATACGCGTGACGGGTCGCTGTTTGCGCCCATCGAGCCTACACTTCGGTGAATCGGACCTGTACCGTGGCTCATCGGGCCGACGCGTGCCTGGTTCCAGCGTTTAATAACACCGGTAAACCCGCGGCCTTTGGTGCGTGAGGTAACATCCACGGCGTCGCCTTCCGCAAAAGTATCACAAGTTATAACATCGCCAACCTTGTGCGGTTCGCCGTCCACTGTATTGATACGGAATTCGCGCACGAAACGTTTTGGTGCTGTACCTGCTTTTTTAAAGTGCCCTTGGCGCGGCTTGTTGACGCGGCTTTTTACTTTGATGTCTTCGAATGCAACCTGGATTGCGTCGTATCCGTCACTTTCAACGGTTTTGACTTGTGTTACCACACAAGGACCTGCCTCGATAACCGTGACCGCGACCTGTACCCCTTTTGGGGTAAAGAATTGCGTCATGCCTGCTTTTCTTCCCAGAATATACTTTTTACTCATTTCCTCTTACCCTCTTGCACCCTTACAACTTTATTTGGATATCCACACCCGCAGGCATTTCAAGCTTGGTAAGCATTTCAACCAAGCGTGCATTCGGGTTGTAAATATCAATAAGACGTTTGTGGGTGCGAATTTCAAATTGCTCTCGGGAGTCCTTGTACTTGTGCGGACTGCGGATTACACAGACGATTTCGCGCTCGGTCGGTAATGGCACCGGCCCGGAAATCTTTGCCCCGTTTTTGCCCGCAACATCAATGATGCGCGCCCCCGCAAGCTCAACAAGGCTATGGTCATAGCTGTTAAGTTTCACTCTGATTTTGTTTTTGGCCATTTGTCCTCCCATATGTCGCACAACCGCAAAAATTTGCACCGTTCCGCACACGCACCCGTGTGTTTCACGACGCAAGTAACGGACAGCATACTGCATTTCCGTCAATTTGTCAAGCACTAAATATCGGATTATCTAATTTCCCAAACCCCTTTTTTGTCCGAACCTATACGTTTTATAATTTGCCTGTCCTGCAGTGACTTGACTATTCTTTTTATTGTTCTTATGCTTTTACCAACAATGGGAACAAGTTCTTCCAAAGTCGTGCTTGCGTTTACTTTAATTTGGTCAATCACTTTCTGTTCGTCTGCTGTTAAATTTACAGTGCCATTTACAGTGCCATTTTTTGTATTTACAGTGCCAATCAACATATCTCGGTTCTTTAGCTCGTTTTCCTCGCCAAGCAACAAATTACCCAAAAATTTCATCAAGAAATCATTTGTTCTGTATACTCCCGTTGTAAAGTGCTCGTGGTTAGTGCGAACAAGTGCATTTCGGAAATACCATGAATGTTTTGTAAACATGTTCTCATCGGGTTCAAATCCCTTTGCGCGAAGATACTTTATCAAAAAAACAGCCGTTGTTCTTGTGTTACCTTCTCCAAATGGGTGAATTTGCCAAATACCCGAAATGAATTCGGCTATACGCTCGACTTTTTCTCGCAATGATAAACCTTTATAATCAAATTTCTTTTCTTTATCGAAATCATGTTCAAGGGCGGCACGAAGATGTTGCGCCGTTTGGTAAAGCACAGTGTCGCCGTTTAACACCCATTCTTTTTTTGTTATATTGTAGTCCCTTATTTTGCCGGCGAAATCATAAATCCCGTCGAACAGGCGTTTGTGTATGCCCACAAACTCAACGGGGCTGAACGAAAAAGTTTTTTCGGACAAGATTTCCGTAATACGCCCTGCGACTTTATCCGCTTCCTCGGTCCGGTCATCTTTATTGCGTTTGGTTTGGGTTTTATAGTACGTCTTTATGCGCTGTTGAACCTCGTCAATTGTTATATCGCCCTCGATATGTTCTTTTGCCGTTGATATAAGGTATGACGACACTTTCAAGCCGTCAGTATCTTGTAACCCTATTGCGGTTTGCCAGATACCAAGTTTTTCCTTTTTGTCGGGCTCCCCAAGGCGGGTGTACTCTGCAAAGTCTTTCACTCTGCAAGTATACCACAAAACCAAGGAACCCCAAACAAAAACCCCCGCCATTTCATTGCACCCCCTTTGCAAAAGGGGGAACAAAAACCCCCAGGTTAACGGGGGTTTTATTTTGTTTCTTACGGCTACGTTCCTTCGCTCCAAGTGCCGCTGTTTTGGTTGAAAATCAAAGCGTTCAATACTGCAACTGCAATAGCGTTGATAAGGACAACCGCGACCGCTGCAATGACCGTGTACAATAATTGCATCTTGGCCTGTTTCCTTTTGTTGTCGTCTTCTGCCTTCATAAGTTGCCAACCGACATAGATTGCAAACACAACGGCGGCAGTAGCAATCAGTTTCAAGACAACGTCAACGATAGTTGATACTGTATTCAGCACATCCACAACACCTGGAATTCCACCGGGAGCAGCGGCCATTTCTTCCCAACGACTAGCATTAAGAATCGGAATTACCAAGTTTATCATTATGGCAATTACCGCAATACCTACTACACCGATAATGGCGTAAATCAACTGGGCTTTGGCTTGTTTACGTTGGTTGTCGTCCTCTGCTTTTGCAAGTTGAAATCCAATATACACCGCATAAATCACCACAAGCATACCACAGGCAATCAATATAGCCATCGTAACATAGTTTACATAGCGTGAAACAAGTTCAGCAACAGTGACAACAGCGTCACCCGCCGTCTGCTGTTGCCCCAACAAACTAAATAATAAACCCCCCATTTATTTCCTCCTTTGTTTCTGCACTTTTAAAAGTGTCTGCAATACCTTTACCAAGTATTCAAAGCAAAGTCAAACGATTTAACCCACTTTTTTAAAAAAGTTTACACCGCGGAAATTTTGACATTTTCCGCATTTTGGTGTACCCTTGTACCGTGTTTATTAAATGCTTGTTTGCTTCTTTGTTCACCATTCTTTTTATGGCGGGCGCGCCTTTCATCGGCTTTGGCAAAAGTTACGACAAAATAATCGCCGATGCTGCGCGTGCCTTTGGAATTAACGAAGGCGAATACGAAGTGCATTTCACAAAAACGGTGGTAAACGCAAAGGGAGAGGAAGTAAGCGGTACCTTTAATGTGGTACTTGACGGCCAGGCAAATGGTATCTATACCCTGCACATACAAAAATCGTATTCCCGCACCTTTACAGTCGGCGTAATATATCACGAGTTCGCCCACGCCGCCCAGCACAAATATTACCTCAGCCCCGGTAATTACTCGAAAGAACAACACGCCGAGTTACTTGCATTCAATGCACTGTGGCACAGCAAAAACTGGTGGAACGCGGTGCATATGATATCGCTTCACACATGGCACGCCAAACCAAAGGATTATCTTGTCCCCCGCGAAATTTGGAAAACCACCCTGACCGGAATAAACACCGTGCCAGCGGCGGGCGATACCAAGTTCAAACCCGATTAAATAACCTTGCCGCCGTCATCATTTCGAATGACGCCAGTTTTTTGCCCGGCGGACGTTTTAAGTCCGGCTTTATTTGGGGTGCGGCACATACTGTCCGCAGTTGCAAGCAGGTCATCGCTTTTGATACGTGCATTTTTAAGAACCAAGTCATACTTTTCGCGGAATTGCTTTACCGCTTCTTGTATCTGTTCTGAAGAAATATCTGATGCCATATCGGATTCAAGAACAATCGGACTTTCGTGAAGGATTCTGATATCTTCAAGCAAACCCTCGGCCTTTGCATTAAGTTGCCAGATATATTCATCGTTGTTAAGTTTGCTTGTTTTCTGGTCAATTCGCAAAGAGCGGATTTCACCCGCAATTTTATTGACCTGGTCATGTTTTTCCTTGATTACCTTGTCCCGTTCATCCTGGATTGCTTTTCTCTCTTTATAGTCAGGCCCGTAAAAGAAATCCACGCCTTTTTGATAAAGTGTCTTTTTCTTGGATACTTCTTTTGCCTTTTCTTGCCGGGTCTGTTTCATTTCGGCAAGCACAATTTTCGCAATTTCTTTATCAGTTTTACCAAGCATCTCAAGCGCCGTCGCAATTTCCACCCTTTGCCCCTCGTCGGACAGTTTGAAGTGTTGGTTAAACTCGGCAAGTCCCACCTCGGACACGATTGTCGTTGTTTCCCTGTCACCGATTTTAATTTGATACTTATACCCCGCAGGTGTGTTTTCTTTACCCATGACGGTGGCGCTTATCGCGATGTCGTCGCCGTTTTCGTCCTTGCCCTGCATGATAAGTAATATGTTTTTATTGGGCCTGTAGATTGCAATGCGTTCACTGTTCTCTACCCCGCCCTTTTCATTGCAGTTTTCGTAGCAAAACCTCAGACGCTCCCATCGGGAACCATCGCCTTTCTTGGAACCGTGAAGCCCAAACTCTGTCCTGTCCGCAAGCGAAAGGTGCCTGATTTTTATTTGCGTTGCTTTAACACTATCGTACATAAGGCATATTAATACGAAAAAGCAATACCTCCAAACACTTTCAATACAACTTGCAAAAAGCCGCCGATTTTGATACAATACGGTACGCGTTCCCTTAGTTAAACGGATATAACCCGCCCCTCCTAAGGGTGAATTACAGGTTCGATTCCTGTAGGGAACGCCACTAGAACTCTAAACCAAGTTCTTCGCCGATTACACGTATCGCCTGCTTTTCGATTGTACAGGCGCGTTGTCTTGTTATTCCCAGTTTACAACCAATTTGCGCATATGTAAGCGACTTGGCACCATGGCGCAGTAACAAGACTTCGCGCTCGCGGTCTGTAAGAAATCCGCTTTGAATTGCGATTTGTAAAGTGCTTTTTGCCGAAGCCGGGATTCCTTTAAGGCCATGCGTATTATCGACTGCGGTGCGTTGGTGCGTGTACTCCACGGCCGTTGCCGTGCCAATTTTAACAAGTGCCCGCAGACGCGCTTCCTTTGATAAAACCTCTTGATGGGTGAGCGGCGGCGGGATTTTGCCAAAATCAATCGTGAGTTTGCCGTCCTTGTCCCACCAATGACACCTTTTATACTGCAATTTGGCTGCTTGTTTGCATTGCTTTTCTTCTTCGGCCTTGATACTGTCAAAATTAAAACCATTGATTATCCGAGCCATCGTTTTCGCACCAACAGATAAAAGTTTTACCCGCGAAATATTGTGCCCGCGGGCAGCGTCGGTGTTGTCATCGACGATTTTTAAAAGTGTCGGAATGAATTCCTTCATCAAAGCTTTTCGTTTAACCATTCACAACACAATAGCACATTTTTAAATAATTTTCAAGAACACTTTCGGAAATCTTATTTATATGGCATAATACAACATGAAAAAAGAATACACACTCGACGACGTCATGAATACCGTAGGCCAAACAGGATTACTTGCCGCGTCCGCCCGCATGGAAGGCGGCATAGCGCACGCGCAAGAAATCTATGACGAATTGAAACGACTGGGCGTCGAATTTGGCAGCGGAATGCCGCTTATGGAAGCCAGATACAAGAACACAAACAGGGTGCTTGCCGGCGAAACGAATATAACCCAAGTGCTTGAACTTGGAAGCGGTATGAGCCCCCGCGGCCTTAATATGTGCCTTGAAAATCCGGACATGACCTATGTTGAATTGGACACTCCGGCTCTTATCGGACTTAAAACCCAAATCCTTGAAAAGATTACGAATGGCAATGTCCCGCCAAAACTGCACCTGGTTGGCGGCAACGTAAGCAACAGCATCGATTTCAACACGGCCACCAAAGAATTCTCGCCCGACCAATCCGTCGCGGTTATAAGTGAAGGCCTTGTAAGTTACCTTTCCATTCCGCAAAAGTCCGAACTGTTCCAGTACATCCATGAATTACTTAAAAAGCATAACGGGTTTTGGCTTTGCAGTCATTCAAGCGAGAAACTTGACCCGCAACGTATAGAAAGGGTTTGCAACGACATCGGTATAGACCTTAGGGAAAACGCATTCGCCTCTCATGGGATACGCGACCAGTTCATAGACGCGCACGGTTTCTCTAAAGAAACTTTTGGCTATGATGGTGTACTTGACGAGTTAAATACCTTTCCCCAACACGAACAACAAAAACTCTCCAAGGTCGCCCTTGATGAAAAACTTGGCGACGCACGAATAGCAAAATTCAAGGCAACGGGGTCGTCGCTGCAAGAGCAACTTGGCGATACCTAGACGTTACTATACTCTCCCAAATACGGCATACACTGAAACGGATGTTCCCGGGATGTATTGTTCCGGAAGAATACTGCCGCCGCGCGTAAGTGACCATCCTGCAAAGTAACTGTTATCCGCAAATGCAGGGGCGGTAATGGTGTTAAGTGCCATTGGCGCGCCCGCAACGGCGGCACGCGTAGCAAGAAGTGTGTTTTCAATATAGAAACTCGTCGTGATGACGGTGTCACTTGTTTTGGCCCAGATGGCATACAGGGTAACAAATCCCTCGTTTGCATTGCTTATGAAATAATCTCCGATATAAACAGTTGTCACATCTCCAAAGCGTGCATTTTTATCAACCGCCCAACCGATAAGGTTATATCCCTCTGCCTGCATACTGTGCGCCCCGATTGCAAGAAGCCCGCCGTGAACCACATTCCGGGAAGCCGGCGCAACGCCCTGCGTAACGGCACCGGCCGGGAAATTGGCATTGTATACGACCGTCATACGATTTTTAAGAGATACCCACCGATAGATGGCATAGTACGTGACACTGTTGGTTACAACTCCGGGAGATACTACTTGCAAATCATAAGTTGATTGCTGGGGCGCGGTATTCCAGCCAACAAACTCGTATGAAAAGTCCGGCGTATCGGGGCGGGTCGGGTTGGGCACAAGCACAGGCATTTCATTAAAGTATGCTTGTGTGGTTCTCCACACTTGCCCGTTATGGTCCATCCAAGTCAGCGTATGAACAGTGCGGACAGTATTATAATTGGCATAGTAAACAGCATTGCCGGTAACATTTGACACCGCTCGCCCGCCTGAAGTTTGCCAGCCCGCAAATTGATAACTTGTCACATGGTCACCCGGTCTTGTGGGCGGGGCGGGCAATGTGGGGCGAGCATTAAAGAATTCATATGTCGTTCTTTTGGAACCGTCATAGTTTATCCAATCAATCGAATACAACCGGGTGGCATCCACGCCGGGCGGCACAGTAACAGAATAATCATCCAAAGGCATCGGTACAAGCTGCTCGCCGCTTGCATTCTTGTATTTTCCTTCATCCACGGAATTAATAAGGTTAAAACTTGCATCTTGGTCAATGGATACCGCAAATCCGCTTACCGCTCCCGGCGAAGTTATCGTGCCCGAATATGTTGAACCGATTACCGTTGTTTTGCCGCTTACCCTGCCCCAGAAACCCGATGCGCGCGCAGCCGCAGATTCCGAGTTCACTGTAACATTCATATTGCTTTTAACATTCATCACGGTGGCATCAGTCAGCGAAAGCGCGAATCCCGCGGCAGTTATATCAGAGTCTTCGTCTCCATCCACATGTATCGAACCTGAGATTTCTAAATCGCGAAGCGTTCCCCGGAAATCATTGAATACCCCCAATGAAGTATTTTTGGCAAACATCCTAAGATTGGAAATTGTGTGTGAACGGCCGTCAAATGTTCCGCAAAAGGCCGGGTTAGTATCGTTACCAATCTGGGAATAGTTGTTGTCCATATCAGGCAGCACCAAGTCGTTTTCCAATTGCACCGTGACGCCTTTGTAATCATCAAAACCAAAGTTCACACGCGCGGACAGCACAAGCAAGTCCCGATGCGTGCTTATCTTTGTGGGACTTGGCATTCGTGCCACATTATGTACCGTGGCAATATCCTGCCATTCGCTTTCATCCCCAAAGGCATCAAAGAACTGGAAAGCCATCGTATACGATTGAACAACATTCTCCCTGCGCAGTTTCCACGAAAAATCTTTGGCGGAGACGTCCTTTATTGTTTCAATAATATTTCCTCTTTCATCTTTTGTTTGAATATTAAGACTGTGTACCCCGCCGTCAAAGTCAAACCCGACCGCTATGCTGTCACTGCCCGAAAAGAAAACCTCGTCACCTATTTGAAATGCTTTGTCATTTGAAACGGTAAGGCTTGCCATTGAAGCACCGTACACATGCGGCCAAAATACCGGTGCAAGACCCAACCTGCCCGAAAAAATGATTGGAACACTTGCACAAATTGCACATATTAAAACAAGCGAAACACTCGCAAGAGTTATGCGTATAGTTTTCTTTCGGTCTGCACTAGGCACGGCGTATTATCTCATAATCCGAAAAAATCTCCAAACAAAAAAACGAGGTGTTGCCTCATTTTTTTTCCAATCGATTATTTCAATTCAACTGTTGCGCCGGCTTCTTTTAATTGCTTTTCAAAGTTCTTGGCGTCTGCCGCAGCAACTTTTTCCTTAATCATTTTTGGTGCGCCGTCAACAATAGCCTTGGCATCGCCCAAACCAAGACCTGTGATTTCCTTCACAATCTTGATAACTTGGATTTTTTGCGGGCCTGCATCTTTCAAGAACAGGTCAAAGTCGCTTTTAGCAGCAACAGCTTCCGCAGGTGCAGCGGCAGCAGGGCCAGCAGCAGCAGCAGGGCCGGCGGCAACCGCAACGGCAGCGGCCGATACGCCAAATTTCTTTTCAAGTGCCTTTACAAGTTCGCTTGCTTCAACAAGGGTAAGTTTTTCGATTTCTTTAACAAGATTTTCGATGTTTGCCATGGTAATTATTCTCCTTTAATTTTTTTAAATTTGTTTGGTCCGTTCATTTATTACAACGGCCAGGTTTCGCGGTACTGCATTGATAACAGTCGCGATATTTCGCACACCAAGGTTAAGCAACCCAAGAAGTTGTGCGATAAGTGTTTCTTTGCTTGGCATACTTGCAAGACTTTCAACACCGGCGGCGTCAAGTACCGAAGTGCCGATAAGTCCAAACTTGAATGCCATTTTATTTTTGAACTTTTCGCCGCATATGATTTTTGCGGCCGAGACCTCGTCTTTTTGCGAAAATGCAAAAGCAAGAGTTCCCGTCAACTGGCTGTCAAGTGCAGTAATTCCAAGGTTGTTAAGTGCAAGACGTACAAGATTGTTTTTGTAAACTTT
>Ga0123353_10003189_pt1 | contig 20638 bp, 19 predicted proteins | sample TergutLab28metaG_3_FD_92763 | JGI IMG/M metagenome (GOLD analysis project Ga0123353, IMG submission 92763) | Labiotermes labralis P3 segment gut microbial communities from Petit-Saut dam, French Guiana - Lab288 P3 | ecosystem: Host-associated > Arthropoda: Insects > Digestive system > Gut ... | reverse complement strand
GCCGCGCGGCGGCTCATGCGGCATTTCGGCTCCGTGCGGGGATTGGCTTACGCGTCAAAAGAGGAACTGCGCGCCGCCGGTAAAATTTCGGAAAATCAGGCGGTTGCCCTGTATCTGGCGCTGGAGCTTGGACGCGAGGTATGCAGCGCCCCGCTTCGCGCCGGAGAGAAATTTTCCAGCAGCCGTGAACTCTACCAACGGTACAGGGCGCGATTTTTCTCAGCAAGGCGCGAATATTTTTTCTCACTCCAGTTGAATTCAAAAAACCAGTTAATCAGAGAGGTGCTGGTTTCGGTTGGAAGCCTGAACGTTTCGGTGGTTCATCCGCGTGAGGTTTTTTCATTCGCCGTCAGGGATGGCACGTCGGCGCTTATTTTACTGCACAACCATCCTTCCGGCGACCCCGCGCCGAGCCGTGAAGACCGCGAATGTACAAAACGCCTGGTTCACGCAGGAAAAATTCTGGGAATCCGCGTGTTGGACCATGTCGTGATAGGCCACGACAACTACTACAGTTTTGCCGACGCAAGCCAGCTGGACGATGTTGATTGAAATAGTACGGCGGATGGACAAACAGAAAGAATTGTCCCGTCAGGGACAAAAATATTGGTAGAAACGGCCTTTTTTCTAAAACCGGCGTCCCGGAGGGACGCACTATGAAAAGCCCCAAATAATATTTTGTCCCTGACGGGACAACGAATAAGGGGACACCGTTTCTACCAATATTGCGTCCCTCCGGGGCGCGCCCGCCCGCCTGCGGCAGGCTTTACGGTTTTGCTGGCACCTCGGATTCCTGCAACTTTTATGTCGCCCGCCCGCCCATAAACCCATAAGCGCTGACATGACAAATGGCGTGGTCACAGGAGCGCCGACGTCCCCGCCCGTGTAAGAAATAAACCGTGGGCTGCAAGCCCGCGCACCTGACATTCACGAACCTTACCCTGTAAAAAATTTTGAAATTCCCCGGCATCTCAGGAAACAAGAATATGTAACCGTTGCGTTTCCAGGGACAAACCTTTTGGGGACTTACCGTGGCAATCGTCGCTTTGGCGATAAGCCTCGCACTATCTAATGAAACTCTATTCATGGCGTAAACATGTTGCCGGGTCGGCGGAGGCGGCGCGGTACGCCGGGATGAATCCGGCGGCGAAAACGACCGCGGCGACAAAGACAACCGCCGCGACGAATGTCGCGGGGTCGTATGCCGTCATGCCAAATAAAAAACTCGCCAGGGTCCGCCCGGCAGCCAGCGCGCCCGCCGTACCCAAAATGATGCCGAACGCGCAGGTAATCAGGGTTTCCCGCAAAATCAGTTTCAAAATATCCGCTTTGGTCGCCCCGAACGCCATCCTGATGCCGATTTCCCGAACGCGGCGGTTCACCGCAAACGCAACCACGCCATAGATGCCGATAAAGGCCAGCAGCAAAGCCAGCGCCGCAAACGCGCCGACTACAAATGAACGAACCCTCTGCCGTCGAAGCGGGAAAATAACCGGCCTTCCAGTAAAGGAATTTTCATCGTCCGAAAATAGTCCTCGCTTACACGCGCCAATCTGAAAGTTTCACTAATCTCAATCACTTCTTCCGAACTTTCCGCTTTATCACCGCCGGAGATCGCCATACTTACCGCTCCAAAGGGAAGATATGTGGTTATACCGGCGGATTCAATGCCGGGAATGGTTTGCAGCCGTTCAAGTACCTGTTCATAATATGCCGTCCGTGCGCGATCATCCGGATATTTTGCGGCTGATGGGGCGACGGCGACTGTCAGAATTTTTTCAGGCTGGAATCCCGGGTCGATTTGCCGCAGAAGCAGAAGAGTTTTCAGAAGGAATCCCGAGCTGATAAGCAGCGTCAATACCAGCGCGATCTGCACGGTGACGAACAGCCGGAAAACCGCGCGCAAGCCCTTGCCGGTTGTAGCGCGCCGTCCTTCATTTATTGATAACGACGGAGAGAAACATGCCGCCCGCCATGCCGGCACGACGCCGGCAATTATCGCCGTGGCCGCTGAAACCAGCAGCGTGAATCCGAATACACGCAAGTCCACAGGCAAGGACGTAATTGATACCAGATTTTGTGAAACAAGCGTGACTAAAAATCCTTTTGTCCAAAATGTGACGAGGAATCCCAGCCCGCCGCCGAGCAGGGCAAGAAGCAGGCTTTCCGTCATGAGCTGACGGAAAATGCGTATTCGTCCGGCGCCCAGAGCGGCGCGGAGACGCAATTCATCTTCACGCGCAATCGTCCGTGCGAACAGAAGATTGGCTATGTTTGCGCAGGCGATAAGGAGTACGGCCCCGACAACGCCGAGAAACAAAAATAGCGTGCTTCGGGTTTCCCCAGCGAGTTCGTTTTCCCACTTTACAGCGACAAGATAATCGTCCGATTTCCGGGGTCTGGCTTTGATGGTTTCCTGGTAAGCGCGGTCAAGCTCCGTCTGTGCGGTCTGAATATCGCTGCCTGGTTTGAGCCTGCCGATTATTTCGATCACGGTGTTCGTGTTTAGCAAACGGAGGCCGTCTTCTTGTATGGGCAAAGGTATCCACAGATCAGCGGGCACTTCTCCCGGAAGGCTGTAATTCGCCGGAAGGATTCCAATAATCGAATATATTATCCCGTCAAGAGTCAGCGTTTGTCCTAAAACGGCAGAATCACTGCCGAATCGCCTTTTCCATAAACCATGACTCATAACAGCGACAGGTTCGGCTTCCGGCCGTTCGTCGCCTGAAATGAAAAGGGCGGCGAATCGTGACGCCATTGTGCGGATGTGTTCCTTGATCATATAGCCGCCGGATTGTGGTCAACTATACAGCCGTCGAATAAATTAATCATCATCCTTTTTCCTTTTAATTCTCTAACACGTATAACTATTAAACAACGCAATTACTTGTCACGTCAGGGACGCGCTTTTTTCAAAACAACATTTCCCCCAAAACCACTTTTCTCTTTCCAAAACAGTTTTTCTTTTCAGGGCGATACATTATTCCGGATTTTTCAAGATATATCTCTCATCGAATTTAATTTCAAACAATTTTAATAACTCCAGGTATTCTTCCGTAAAGGTACGTTTTTTATGATGAATTTCCTGTTGCTGAATATATTTGACAACATCATCTATCTGCGATTTTCCATACGAAAACGCGCCATAACCTTCCTGCCATGAAAATTTTCCCATGACCAATTGTTTCTGATTGATCCAAAATGAAGAACCTCCTTTAGAGAATCAACAAGATTACGCTTATCGGGTCGTGAGGAGGTTTACGTGCCGGAAATATGCAGCGATGTCTACATGGACATTCCGCCGTTGACCTGGAGGACCTGCCCGGTAATGTACCGGGCGCTGTCTGAGAGGAAAAACGCCACGATGCGCGCCGCTTCTTCCACGGTTCCCGCGCGTTTCAAAGGAATGGCATCCAGGATTTTCGCCTTGATTTCCTCGGGCAGCGCCCGCGTCATCTCGGTGTCAATCAAGCCGAACGCCAAGGCATTGACCGTTATGTTGCGGCCCGCCAGTTCCCGCGCCATTGTCTTTGTAAGGCCGAGCATCCCCGCCTTGGACGCGGAGTAATTCGCCTGGCCGATGTTTCCCGTGACGCCGCTGATGGAAGCGATATTCAAAATAGAGCCGAAGCGCGCCTTAATCATGACGGGCGCGACTGCGCGCGAAAAATTGAACGCCCCCTTGAGGTTCGTGTCCAACACCTCGTCCCAGTCCTTTTCGCTCATACGCCACAGTATGCGGTCACGGACGATTCCCGCGTTGTTTACCAGATAATCAACGCGCCCAAAGCGGTCGGCGGTTTCTTTTACCATTTCTTCGGCGGCGGCGAAATCCGCGACATTCATTTGAAAGGAGGCGTATTCGCGTCCCAGTGCGGCTATTTCGGTTTCCAGCCGTTCGGCCTGCTCGCGGCTCGCCCGGTAATTAAAGACGACGTTGCAGCCGAGCCGGGCCAGTTCCAGGCTGACGGCGCGGCCTATTCCGCGCGCCGCTCCCGTTACTATCGCTGTTTTTCCAGTAAATTCCATTTTAATCGGCGAAACAAATATCAGAAGGGGAATGGATACATAAGCCAGCCTCCCAGAATCGAGAGCAAAATAAAGGATGCCAGCAGGAACAGAAAATAGCGCACACGCTCACGCGGGCCGTGTTTCACGATGAAAGTCAGAACGAGCGACGTCAGAATGCTGAAAATCAGCATTATTGTAAAATGGGTTCTCATGGCTTACGCCCCCTGGCGATGTCAAAAACATCCATAATCGTCAGCATATTCAGGAGTCCCGCCACATATATAAACACATTGGCAAAATCGTATGTATAGGCGGTGGGATCGCCGACGCCAGCGCCCAGCATCCACGGAATCCAGTAAAAAAGTCCGGCGCCCGCGTCCGCGAAAAATTTCAAAACGGCATAAAGATTCTGAAAACCGGGGTCAAACAGGCAGCCGTCCAGCTGAACGCCGATAATCACCATGGCGGCAATACATCCAAAAAACACGGCCGCACGGTCCCACTTGCGCAAAAGAGCGTGTCCAAGTCCGGGAATCAGCGCGCCTGCCACGCAGACAACAGCCGTTTTAACGGCGTCCGCGCGGGGCAGATCAGTCTCCGACATCGGAGAAGAAACATCATCGGTAGTCGACATAGTCATAAACGGTACTCAGAAATACAAAGTCGCCTGATCAAGAGCGGTTCTGCTGATAGTAATTTTCCCGGACTTTGACATTTCTTCACGCGCCCGGTTCACGTATTCCTCAAAATACCTGTCCTGGCGGTTTTCAAGCAACTGTGTCCGAAGTGCGGGCTTCTGCTTTTCAAAAGCGGCTTCGTCAAACGGGGAACGCGACTTGACCTGGAAAACGACAACATTGTCCAGAACAGACTGCGGCGAGCTGACCGCGCCGGTTTCAAGAGCGAAGACGGCCTGATTGAACGATGAATTCGACCCGATTTCCGAATCGGGCGTTCCGTTCCGGGTAAATTCCTGACTTGTTTTAACGCTCAAACCCTGCGCTTTGGCGGCCGCGGTGAGATTCGCCTGTCTAATGCCTTCCGCGGAAAGTTTTTGCGCTTCGGCGTCCATGAGTTCTTTCGCCTTCGCGTCGACGTAGTCCGCTTCAGCCTGTTGCCGGAACTCGTCTATGGTTCCCGGTCTGGGAAGCTCAACCTGCAAAAGCCTGGGAACGGCAAATCCCATCGCATGTTCCACCGGTTTTCCGATCTCGCCGATTTCCCTCATGGAAAAGACGTCGTCTATCATTTCAGGAGATAATCCTAAATCGATCAGCGGTTCGTCTTTCTGCAGTAAGCCTGTTTCACGAACTTCCACCGAGAAGTCGAGATTTTTCACCACTTCATTGAGATCCGCCCGCTTTGCCGCGGCAGCCCCGGCTTCTTCGGCTTTCTCAAGTAACAGTTCCCTTAATTTGCGGTCGCTTGCGATGGCGAACAACTGTTCGCGGCTCGATTCCAGAGTCGGGTTTTCGTGCCGCAGCGACAATATAATGTGATAGCCGTACTGCGAACGCACCAGTCCGGACAGTTCGCCCGATTCCAGCGCGAAGGCGGCGGATTCAAACTCCGGAACCATTTGTCCCCTGGTGAACGTGCCAAGATAACCGCCCTGTTCTGCGCTGCCGGAATCATCGGAATATTTCCGCGCGAGTTCAGCGAAGTCCTGCCCGGATTGAGCCAGTTTGAGAACTTCCTCCGCTTTCTCCTTTACCTCGGCGTCCTCTGAAGCATCGTTGACAAGAAGCAGAATATGCGCAGCCTCCACCATTTCTTCATGCGGCACGGAACTCCATTCCCTGAGAATGTCGTCTTCCGTGATTTCAACCTGTGAAACAAACTGCATGTAGGGAATCAGCAAATATTCGGCGTTGCGTTTTTCCCTGATGGTATAGGAATCCTTATGGTCGTTAAACCAGGCTTCAATATCCTCCGCCGAAGGTTTCACGCGTTTTTTGAACTCGTCTTTTTTCAGGAGGACGTAGTCCACCTGTATTTTCTGCGTGGAGACCTGGTACTCATCCCGCAATTCCCGATCGGTAACGCGAATAGCGCTTGTGACAAAGTCGCGAACCTTGTCGTGCAGCTTCATCCGGCGCAATTCGCTTTCAAATTGGGCCGCCGTGTAGCCGTTCTGCGCCAGCAACGCCTTGTAGTTTTCAACGCCGATGAATTTGCCGTTCACCTGCAGGTTTGGATTGTTTTCCAGCGCACGGAACAGCTCCTCCTCCGTTAATGTGATTCCGAAGCGTTTTGCCAAAACCTCCATAACCTCGTAGTTGATCAATTCATTCAACACCTGGGTTGGAAGGCCCATGGCCCTGATGGTTTCTTCATCTATGTTGTTGGCGGCGCGGAAATTGTTTGCCACCCGCCGATACAGCCGGGAAAAATCCTGCGCGGTGACATTACGCCCTTCGACGGACGCGACAACGCCAGGCGTGTCGAAAAACCCGCCCATATTCGTTCCGGGAACGAAGAAAATGAGCATACTGAGTGCCAGTGCGGCAATTACCAACCAGAGAATCAGTCTCAGCCTCTTTTTGCGGCGCATCAAATTCAGCATAGCGAAGAAACGGCCTCCATATCCGTGAAAAGACAAGTTATTATTATAGCATATATATTGCGTTTCCGCGATTTGATTTGATTTTATGTCGCGCTCCCTGATTTTTGAGCTGCCCCAAAAAAAATGGGAGATTGACACCGCGGGTCATACGGATAAACTAAATTCATGCGTGTTTCGGAAAACAACAGGCTGGAAATTCGGAACCGCAAAAACGAGAAAAATAAAGAGAGGAAAAATGAAAACTAAATATTTTGTTTCAACGATTATGTTGCTGGCTCTGGCACTGATACCGCTCGCTTTCGGTGGAGAAGACGTATTGTTTCCGAACCTTCCACGTATCACGGTGGAAGAAGTCAAAAAGAAAATCGACAAGGGCGACAAGGATTTCGTCCTTGTCGATGTACGCGACTCCGGCAGCTATGCGGCGGGACATATCAAGGGCGCCGTCAACATCTACTATGATCCTACAGGCGACCCGATGAACCGGCAGATGATACTGATGGCCCTTCCGATGGACAGGCTGGTCGTGGCTTATTGCGACTGTACGGACGACGGCAATTCGGGCGCGGTTGTGGACGAACTTTTAATGCTTGGCTATGATCGTGACAAGGTAAGCGTTCTGGCCGGCGGTTCGCTGAAGTGGGTGGAAGTAAAATACCCGATGGTTAAATAATAAAGAACAGTTCCTTTGGCAGGAGGGGAAAGCACTGCTTTCCCCTCCTCCTCCCAAAATTAAAAAATCCTCACCCGAAAATCAAAAATTATTAGACTCCCCAGCCCACGCCGGCTTTCGCTACAGACGCGCCTGAGACGTCGACAATCGCCGCTCCGCCGTCGACAAGCAGCATCGCGCCGGTGATGAACGAAGCGTCGTCGCTGGCAAGGAATGAAACCGCGCCGGCGATTTCATCAGTTTCCGCCGGGTGGCCCAGCGGTACGCTTTCGGTAAGCACTTCCATGGCGTCTTTATTAATAGCTTTCGAGAGGCTGGCCATGGCGTTTACAAGCATTTCGGTTCTGGTCGCGCCGGGAGCGACGACGTTGCTGCGGATATTCTTGGGGCCGTACTCCAGCGCGCACTGGGCGGAAAGTTGAAGCAGGCCGCCCTTTGAAGAACAGTAGGCGGGCATGGATGGAAGGCAGCGCACGCCTGCCAGCGATCCTATATTAACAATCGACCCGCCGCCCTGTTTGATCATCTTTGGAATGGCGGCTCTCATGCAGTAAAAAGGACCGTTAAGGTTTACATCCAGGATTTTCTTCCACTGTTCGATCGGAATATCAACGATCGATCCGCCGGGGTCGATGCCCGCGTTGTTGACGAGAATGTCGATTCTTCCGCCGAATTTCACGGTTTTAGCCACCATCTTCTGTACGTCTTCAAAATTTGTAACGTCACCGACGACTGCGAGCGTCGAACCGGGGTTCAGCGCATTCAGTTCGGCGGCTGTCTTTTTCAGGACATCTTTAAGGATATCGCTGATGACGATCTTCGCGCCGTCCTCAACGAAACGTTTTGCAATTGCCTTGCCGATACCCCTGCTCCCACCTGTAATCAGAGCTGTTTTTCCTTCAAGTCTCATGGTGTCTTCTCCTATATTTCTACTTTATATCAAGCCATCCAACACGCAAACCCCGCCAAAGCGGCGTGCGTTATCAGATTTGCGGTTTACCGCGCGTCTGCGTTTTTAACACAAGAATGATTCAGACACAAGTAAAAGGAGATTTTGCGAAGCGCATTTGGCGTCCCCAACGGGATTCGAACCCGTGTTGCCGCATTGAAAGCGCGGTGTCCTAGGCCGTCTAGACGATGGGGACGCTCTCGGAAAAGAAAATATTTTACATCCCCGCCGCGGAAAAGCAAGAACGGAAACGCTGTTTTTATGACACTGCACTATTTCGACGTCAATAAGCGGAAAATATCGTTGCCGTTGGCGTAAAGCAGCAAAGCCAACAGCAGCACCATTCCGACGATCTGTGCGTATCCAAGAAATTGTTCGCTCGGTTTGCGGCGTGTGATGATTTCATACAAAGTGAACAGCAGATGGCCGCCGTCAAGCGCCGGAATCGGCAGAATATTCATAAAGGCCAGAATGATGGAAAGAAACGCGGTCATTGCCCAAAACCTTTGCCAATCCCACATCGATGGGAACAGGCCGGCAATCGTGACGAATCCTCCAAGATTGGACGCGCCTTCTTTTGTAAATACGTATTTCATGTCGCTGATGTAGCCGGTCAGCGTATTTATGCCCAGCCGGACGCCCGCCGGGAATGAGGAAAAAAAGCCGTATGAGACGCTGACGGTCGGATACAATTCACTGACAGGAGTCACGTAGATGCCCATACGGCGGTTTTCATCAAGCGTCAGTGAAATGAATTGTTCCGCGCCGTCGCGCAGGATTCCGATGGAAACCGTCCGGTTCTTTTCTCCGTTGAGCAACAGACCCGTGACGTCGCCATAAGTCGGCGTCGGCGTTCCGTCGATGGAGATAATGTGGTCGCCGGGTTTCAGGCCGGCAAGCGCCGCAGGCGAGTCGGATGAAGCCATAGCGTGGATTATCATCGGATACCGCGGAGAAGGAATTCCCTGTTTATCTGCAATGACCCGCTTTACCATCCCGGTCGGCATGGAGATATCTACGGAGACGCCGTCGCGTAAAACGGTGACAGTGTCGGCTTGCAGCATGGCGCGAATGTTTTCGCTGTTGAACCGTTCCAGTTCTTTCCCGTTTGCGGCGAGAAGAATGTCACCGTCCTGGAATCCTGCTTCCTTGAACGCATCACTGTATGTCATGCCCATCTGCATGTTTTTCAGCGGCAGATAGGAGTCGCCCCATTTATAGAGAATCATGGAGAAAATGAAGGGCGCCAGCAGAAAATTGAACAGAACGCCGCCAAACAGAATTGCCAGGCGGGCAGTGGGCGGCTTGGAACGGAACTCCCAGGGCTGAGGAGGTTTAGCCAACTGCTCCTTGTCCATTGATTCGTCGATCATTCCGGCCATCTTGCAATAGCCGCCCAGCGGCAGCCAGCCTACGCCGTATTCGGTATCGCTGTTTTTGGGCTTGTATTTAAAAAGCGAGAACCACGGGTCGAAGAACAGGTAAAACTTATCAACGCGTACCCGATAAATGCGCGCGAAGATAAAATGCCCCAGCTCGTGGATCAGCACCAGGATGGATAAACTCAGAACGAATTGCGCCGCTTTAATCAGAATTTCCATAAAATCGATTCAAAAATTTAATCTAATATTTTAACAGACGAAACCCTGCGGGGAAAATATCAATTTTGATCAACCCTTCCCCGTTTTCTCAGGCTATTTTATACCGTAGTAAAAAACAGACTTGTCTGTTTTTTACTACGGTATAAAATAGCCATCTGGAATAACACGATGGAACCAAGATATATTCAGCATCTTGTACAGGAAGATCTTCGATCAAAAATGGTCTTCATTGCCGGTCCGCGCCAGAGCGGCAAGACGACCGTCGCCAAGGCAATTCTGCGGAATTCGTCAGACGGCGTCTATTTTAATCTTGATAGTGATTCCGACCGGCGCGCCGTGTTTAAACAGCAGTGGGGCGATGAAAAAGACCTGGTAGCCTTTGATGAACTCCATAAATACGGGCGCTGGAAACGCTGGCTGAAGGGAGTTTTTGATACCCGGCCTGATAACCAGACATATCTGGTAACCGGCAGCGCCAGGCTCGACGTTTACCGGCGTGGGGGAGATTCCATGCTGGGGCGCTATCATCTATGGCGTCTGCACCCATTTTCACTTTCAGAACTGCCGCGATCCGTACCCAGACACGATGCGGTCACACGACTGATGACACTGGGCGGTTTCCCTGAGTTGCTGCTTTCCGAAAACGAACGCACCGCCAGGCGTCTGCGGCGTGAGCGGCTGGAACGGGTGTTCCGCGAAGACATACGGGATCTTGAAAACATTAGGAACCTGTCGCTGGTACAGACGATGTTCTTGGAGATGAAGGCGCGCGCGCTGAAAACCTGGCGGCCTGCGAATTTAAAAAGCTTGCTGAATTCCGGGAAGATTCCGAAGGGTACAGTGTCGATCTCCGGTATATACGTGATAAAGAGGGGAGAGAAATCGATTTCGCCTGGGTTGAGGATGGAAAACTGCGGGAACTCGTCGAAGTAAAGCTTTCCGATGATTCCCCGCACAAGCCGCTGCTTTATTATGCGGAACGGCTGAAGCCGGATAAGGCTACACAAATAGTGTTTAATCTCAAAAGAAGTTTTTCAAAAGGGAATTTGCGGGTGCTTTCTCCACTGGAACGTTTCGGAGATTTACTTTTGCGCTGAGAGACAATAAATTCCAGCTTCTTTTCGCGCCCAGGCGTCCGCCCGTAAAATAACATCCAGGTCGTCGGCGGCTTCGGGCGTATGCGCGCCAAGCACCGTTTCAATGATCCGGGGAATTTCAGTGAACGCAAGTTTTTTGTTCAAAAACGCCTCCACAGCTATTTCATTGGCGGCGTTCAGCACGGCGGGCGCGGTTCCGCCGAGGGCAAGGGCTTTGTACGCAAGGCCGAGGCAGGGAAATTTTTCCATATCCGGTTCGAAAAATTCCAGCGTCGGCTGTTTATAAATATCCAGCCTGTCAAGCGGCGTCGTCCATCGTTCCGGGTACGTCAGCGCGTATTGAATGGGAAGGCGCATGTCGGTGACGCCCAGTTGCGCCAGCACCGATCCGTCCAGAAATTCCACCATGGAATGTATTACGCTCTGTGGATGAACGACGACGGAAATATCGTCGGCGGAAAAACCAAACAGCCGCGCGGCTTCAATCACTTCAAGCCCTTTATTCATCAGGGTAGCCGAGTCAATGGTAATCTTGCGCCCCATGTTCCACGTCGGATGGTTCAGAGCGTCGTCGGGAGTGATTGAGGCGAACCGTTCTTTGGGCATGTTGCGGAACGGGCCGCCGGAAGCCGTCAGGATCAGGCGACGGACTTCGTTTTTTCTTCCGCCGCGCAGGCATTGATGAATGGCGTTGTGTTCGCTGTCCACCGGCAGGATTGGCAGTTGTTTAGCCTCGGCGATTCGCATCATGAATTCGCCGGCCATGACCATGGTTTCCTTGTTGGCAAGGGCGATACTCTTGCCGCTTTCGAGCGCGCGACAGGTGGGCAGAAGTCCGGCCGCGCCGGAAATCGCCGAAAGCACGATGTCGCTTTCCGGGTGACACGCGGCTTCTATATGTCCCTCGACACCGTGTACGAAGCGCGTTTTCGCCATCGGATAGCCGCGCTGCCTGAGTATGCCCTGCAGCTCGGCGGATGTTTTTTCATCGCCGCTTGAAACGATTTCCGGATGGATTTCTTCCGTCTGCCTCGCCAGCAGGACCGCGTTTTTGCCGGCGCACAGCCCCGCGGCACGGAAATCTTCCGGGAATTCCGCGATGAGTTTCAATGTATTGGTTCCGATGGAGCCTGTCGAGCCGAGTACGGAAAGAACTTTCATTTGTAAAGCTTTCAAAGTTTCAGATTAATCATTGATAGAGAAAAACCAGGTAAATATACAAAACCGGAAACGCGAACAACAGGCTGTCCATGCGGTCGAGCGCGCCGCCGTGTCCGGGAATGAGCTGCGAACTGTCTTTGACTTCAGCGGCGCGTTTCAGCAGCGATTCCGCAAGATCGCCAAGCTGTCCGAAAACGCCGCCAAGGACTGAAACCACGACGGCATGAACAACCTGAAGATCGGCAAAAAGAAAACGCTGTAAAAGGACGGCGGCGATAACGCCCGCCGCAAGACCGCCCGCCGCGCCTTCATTGGTTTTTTTCGGACTGAGCTTGGGGGCGAAGCGGGTTCTGCCGAATTTTCGGCCGACCGACAGCGCCGTGATGTCGTTTACCCAGATTACGACAAGAAGAAGAATCGTCCATTGAAGGCCGATCGAATCTCCGAATTCAAAACGCACGGAAAACGCGGGATAAAGAAAAAGGGCGAAATAAAAAACGCCCAGCGTTTCCGCCATCAGCGAAAGCGCCCGCTCGCGCATCGAAATACGTCTTCGCCATACGGCCGCAAGAAAAGCCGCAAGCAGCGCCGCCGTAAGAGCGGCGGCAGCATATCCGGCTCCCTGGAGCGCGCTCCACCCCGCGATTGTTTTACATCCGAAGACGCCCAGTAAAAACCAGAAGGCGGGAAAAACGAACCGCGCCTGAATTTTGATTCCCATATTGCGGACGAGCCCGCAGTATTCGTAAAGGCAGAGCGAACCGACCGCGCAGACGCCGAGGAGATAAATCGCCGGCGGCGCGTAAATCACAACGACGAGCGCGGCGGGAATCAGGATAATTGTGGAAAGGGTTCTTTTCATTTGGTTCCTGTACTTGACTTATATGCCGCCGTAGCGCCGGTCCCTGAGCTGGTACGCCGCGATCGCTTCCAGCAGATGCTTCCGCCGGAAATCGGGCCACAGCGTAGGTGTAACGTATATCTCCGAATAGGCGATCTGCCATAAAAGGAAATTGCTTATTCTTATTTCGCCGCTGGTTCGAATCAGAAGGTCGGGATCCGGGAGTCCGGCCGTATACAACGAGCCGGAAATAGTTTCTTCCGTTACGGCGGCCGCGTCGCCGTTGCCGCGGTATTCCGACAGGATGCGGTTGACGGCGTCGGTCAGTTCCGCCCGCCCGCTGTAATTCAACGCTATGTTTAACGTCATGCCGGTGTTGCGCCCGGTAAGCTCCGTAAGACGCCTCAATTCCTCCCGCACCGATTCATCAAGCTCATGGATGCGGCCGATGGCCTGAAACCTGATATTGTTTTCGTGAACGTTCCGCGTTTCCCTGCGGATGTATTCCTTGAGCAGCCGCATGAGAGTGCGGACTTCCAGTTTCGGCCGTTTCCAGTTTTCGGTGGAAAAAGCGTACAGCGTAAGGGCTTCAATGCCGAGCCTGCGGCAGCTTTCGACGGTATCACGGACGGAATCGATTCCGGTACGGTGTCCGGCAACGCGGGGAAGCCTGCGCAGTCCGGCCCAGCGGCCGTTGCCGTCCATGATGACGGCGATGTGCCGCGGCAGCCTTCCGCCGTCAATGGATTCCAGCAAAACGGCTTCCTCGCTCCCGGGTTCGGCGAAAGCCTCAAGTTTCATGTTTCGTTCTCCAAGACCACTTATAATAACTCAGTATCGTACTTTCACAAGGATCAGGCCATGCGCGGGGGCCGTGAATCCAGCCTGCGTCCGGTCGCGTTTTTCAAAAAGAGCGGCGAAGTCCGAAAGACTGATACGCCCGCGTCCGACTTCCAGCAGCGTTCCCGCCATGTTGCGTACCATGTGGTGTAAAAAGCCGTTTCCCTCGACTGCCAGGTAAATGCGCGCGCCCTGCCGCCTGAGATCGCAACGGAAGATGTGCCGGACGGTATTGGATACGCCGGAACCCGTTTTGGCGTAGCCGGCAAAATCATGTTCACCCTGAAAAAGCCGCGCCGCCTCCGTCATACGGTCAAAGTCAAGCGGATACGGAAAATGAAAGTATTCCCGCCGGAGGTGCGGCGGAAGAATCATTCCGCAATGAATCTGGTAGCGGTAAATTTTCGACCGCGCACTTTTACGGGCGTGAAAATCCGCCGGAACATCCCGGGCCGCCAATACGCGAATATCCCGGGGCAGCATACTGTTAAGCGCGAACGGAAACCGGTCGGCCGGAATTTTTGAGCCGGTGAGAAAATTTGCGACGAGTCCCCGCGCGTGAGTTCCGGCATCGGTCCGGCCGCTGCCGGTCAAGGACACGGCTTCGCCCGTAATTCCGGCAAGCGCGGCGGACACGACGCCCTGAATGGAAGGCTCGCTGCTTTGCGTCTGCCAGCCGCAATATGCCGTTCCGTCAAAGGCAATGGTAAGCCGGATGTTGCGCCCGCCGGGTTTTCCCCTGGATTCAAATTTCAGATTCACGCTCCCGTTTTTATAAAATTTATGAATCTTACGTAAACAAGATACTTTACAGCCATGTATATAGTTTGATAAAGTTTAAAGTTTCCTGATAATTGCCGGGCTGAATCGGACCGCCGGTTAACTATGTATACGTAAAAGATTTATGAACCTGTTAGGCGCCATTGTCGGACATCAGAATTCGTTGCTGCAGCTTTACCGGAAGCTGGAGGAACGTTTCGAGGAAAACAGCATCATCCAGACGCTGTGGCATGACATGGCCGGCGATGTATCGCTGCAGATCCAGAGCCTTAAATCACTTCCATCGTCCTTATGGAACCAGTTCAAAAACGCTCCGGATAATGATTTTGAATCGGCGATTAAAGGCATTTCTTCCCCGCCGGCGGACGTGGCGGATATTTCACTGCGGGACTGTTTCGAAATTTCCCTGCGATTGACGGAACCGGTCGTTCTGAAAATTTACGCGCGGATAGTCAGATTGCTGAGGAAAAATTCCACGGCTCCGGCGCTCAATTTCTATATTCTGGTAAAAACTTACGTTGCCAGACTGGTGCGGGCGACCGAATCCTTTGCGGGCGACCCCTTGCTGATCCGGCGCGCGCAGTTGCTTATCGCGGGACTGGAGAAGGAAGTCCAGGAGCCCGCTCCGGAAATCAAGGCTCTGGCGTCCAGGGCGCTGTCGGCAAAAGCGCAAAAACCCGCTGTTTCGGGCAAGACAGGCGTCAAATCCGCCGAAAAAACGGTTAAAAACCCGCCAAATAACGGCAAAGCCGCCGCATCTAAATCCGCCAAGGCCGCTCCGGTCAAGACTAAAACGCTCCCGGGGAAAACGCCGACGAAAACCAGGCGCGGCTAGGCTGCCCGATTGCGCCGACGCAGTAGAATTTCCGTAAAATGTCCGGCTGGTCCGGATTTTGATTCAAGGATGGACGATTTATGAACGCTGGAACGAAATGGCCGAATCCGGATGAGCTGAAAAAGGACATGGAAGAATTTTTCGCCATGAAATACGGCGATAAGATCAAACTTGGGGTCGTCGGCGCGGCGCCCGACCAGGCACAGACATCGGAAGAAGGGACGGAAACCAAAGAGGTTCCCCTCAACATCCAGTTTGATTATCTTCCCCGTGATATCAAGAAATATCTCGACAGGTTCATTGTCAGGCAGGACGCCGCCAAAAAAGTTCTGGCGACCGCGATCTGTGACCACTATAACCACATCAAGCGATGTTCGGCGAAAGGAACCTGCGGGGAATACGCCAAGCAGAACATTATTATGCTTGGCCCCACGGGCGTCGGCAAAACCTACCTGGTGCGGACTATCGCCGACCTTATCGGCGTGCCGTTCGTGAAGGCGGACGCCACCAAGTTTTCCGAAACCGGCTACGTCGGCGGAGATGTCGAAGACCTTGTGCGGGAACTGGTTCACAAGGCCGATGGGAATGTCCGCCTTGCTGAATACGGCATCATCTACCTTGATGAAATAGACAAGATCGCCACGCCCAACAACATACTGGGACGCGACGTCAGCGGCGGAGGAGTGCAGCGCGGGCTTCTCAAGCTTATGGAGGAAACGGAAGTAAGCCTGCGCACGCCGTTCGATCTTACTTCGCAGTTGCAGGCGGTCATGGAATTGCAGTCCAAAGGCAAGGTTTCCCGAAACGTCATCAATACCCGGCATATTCTGTTTATCGTCAGCGGCGCGTTCAACGGGCTTTCGGAGATCATCCGCCGCCGGCTTGGCGCAAAGGCGATCGGCTTTCACGCGGCCGGGAGGACGGCGCCCGCCGACGAGGATTACTTCGAACATGTGCGCAGCGGCGATTTCATTGAATACGGGTTTGAATCAGAATTCGTCGGCCGCCTCCCGGTGGTTGTCGGTTGTCAGGAGCTTAAAGAGGACGATCTCTTTGAAATCTTAAAAAACTCCGAAGGTTCGATCATGCGGCAGTACGTGAGCGCCATGGATGCTTACGGCATAGCTCTTGCCACGACCGACGATGGTTTGCGTCTCATTGCGCGTAAAGCCTACGAGGAACGTACCGGCGCGCGCAGCCTTGTCGGAGTCTGTGAGCGGACATTCCGGGAGTACAAATACAACCTGCCGCATTCGCCGGTAAAGAAGCTTGAACTGACCGGTCGTATGGTTGATCAGCCGGACGCCGTGCTTGAAGAAATCCTCCAGACGGCAAAGGACGAACGGCTCAAAGAGATGGACTCCGAGCTTGAAACAATCGCCGTCAACTGGGCGCGATCAAAGGATATTCAGATTTTCCTCACGCCGGAGGCGGCGCGTATTCTGAGTTTTAAAGCTTATGACAGTGAGAAAGCGCTGACGGATGTTTTTGCGGACATCTTCAAGGATTTTGAACACGGCCTGAATTTGATCCGCGGTTCGCAGGGGATTTGCTTTGAAATCACCGAAGACGTGGTACGCGACCCCAAGGCGGCGCTGGATAAATGGATCCGCGCCTACTACGCGAATAACAGGTAAGAAACCGGACTCCCGACACGTTGTTCATTCGTGAATTGTTATTGCATTATGAAAATTCGTATATGGAGCAATGAAATCGAGGCAAATCTGACGCCGTTTATCGGCAGATATATCGGCAATGTCTGTCTCGCCATTGTCGCCTCACTTAAAACGTCGGAATCGGCCGTGACGCTCCGTTACGACGTTTCCGGTGAATCCGTCCGCATCACGCTGAACGACAAGCCGCTGTCTCTGAATCTCAACAGCGGCTTTGCCGAAAAGATGATTCTCGATACGATCCGGGGCATGATTCGCCTTCTCAAAATGGCGGATCCGTCCGGAGTTATCCGGATTGAAATCGACACGGAACTGCCGGGAAGCGACAACAAACCTGCGTAGGACCCAGGGAAGATTCGCAATTTATTGTTCAACAGGACTGGAGGGGAATCGGTATTAATCGGGAGAGGAAGAATAGGTGAAAGTCTTACGGAAGCGCATAACCGCAACGGTAAAAGCAAGAGCGTATCTGAAGAAAGCCGACCCGATAATGGGCGCGGTCATAGAGAAATACGGCATTTTAGATCACGAACTGGCGACTGATTATTTGGACGCCCTGCTTTTAAATATTGTGGGACAACAGTTGTCCGCCAAGGCGGCGAACGCAATCTGGAACCGCTTCATGGGATTGATTAACGGTAAACTTTCGCCCGAGATGGTTCTTTTGCTGGACGACGAAAAACTGCGAGGCGCGGGACTTTCGCGCAACAAAGCCGCCTACATAAAAAATATAGCGCAAGCCGTCGCCGACGGGAGTTTGACGCTCGACAAATTTGACGATATGGCCGACACGGAGATTGTCGGACAGCTTACCGCGATAAAAGGCATAGGAGAATGGACGGCTGAGATGTTCCTCATTTTTTCACTCGGCCGCATGGACGTATTTTCAAAAGGCGACGGCGGATTGGCGCGGGCTATAAACAACCTGTACGGGAGCGGCACGGCGTTATCCGTAAAAGAACGCCTTGCGATAGCGGAAGTATGGAAGCCGTTCCGAAGTATAGCCGGCCTCTACCTATGGCGAAGCCTGGATAATAGATGAACGCGGGCTAAACTACCACTATATCTTTTTTGATGAAAAAAAGGCGTGATTCGCCGTTTTTCATCAAAGCCGGGAACGCGCGTTTTTTGCGCGTTCCCGGCGTCCTGACGAATACTGCCGTCAGAGGAAGGGATTAACGCACGCGTGTTAGTTTACTATGCAGGCGTCCGCGCCATTCTCGATGTACGCATTGCCTGGGAACGCACTCAGCGGCAAATCAGGCTCTGCGCCGATGGAGCCATAATAGCCGGCATCGGATTCGAGGACAAACACCACGGTGTTACCGTCATCCAAAGTCACGCCGTACTCGATCGTGTCTTCGGTCAGGTAAAACACTTCGCCGAGCAGGACGGTTCGCATTATGGTGCCCTGATACCTGAGGTCAACATCCTGATTGAACGTCAAGGCTGCGCCTTCTTCAAAATAAAGAACATGGTTGAACAGGAATCCGGAACCGGATCCAATAAGCGCGCCAAGGTCGAACTCCAGCCAGTCTTCGATGAGCCCCGTGGCCGTAATGGTCAACTGGCTGCCATTGTAAGACGCTTGAGGTTCAACGATCCATGCGGTTGTCGGAATAAGTGTTTCCATCATGCCCGGGAAGTCCGCAAAATCCAGCGCCGGCGGCAAACCACAGAAGTTGCCGCAGGAATTCTGGGCGATGAGGATTAAGCTGTTACCGTCGTCAAGAGATACCGCCCACTCGCTCGTGCTCGCGTCGATTTCAAGCAATTCGCCGGCGGCGACTTCCCTGAAACTTGCGCCCTGATACGAAAGGGTGACATCCTGGTTAAAGGATACCGTGCCGCCGTCCTCGAACCATATGGCATAGGTGAATGGACCAGGACCGCCGCCGAATATCAGGCTCAGGTCAAACTGGCTCCAGCCGTCCACAAGCCCGTTAGCCATGACAATCAACGGCTTTCCGTTGACAGGCGCGTCGGGCGTGATGAGCCATGTAGTAGGCGCGTAGATTGGTTCCAGCGTACCCGGGAAGTCCGCAAGATCCCGCTCCGGCGGCAAACCACAGAAGTTGCCGCAGGAATTCTGGGCGATAAAGGTAAGGAAGTTACCGCCGTCAAGAGACACTGCCCACTCGCTCATGCTCGCGTCGATTACAACCACTTCGCCCGCCGCGACTGCCCTGGTCGAGGAGCCCTGATACGAAAGGGTGACATCCTGGTTAAAGGATACCGTACCGCAATCCTCGAACCACAGGGCGTTGTTGATACCGGACGACCCTATTACGCTCAGATCAAACAAGCTCCAGCCGTCCACAAGTCCGGTAGCCGTGACAATAAACGGCTCTCCGTTGGCGGTCGCGTCGGTTGTGATATTCCACGCCACAGGGGTTTGCCCGCCGGACGCCCTAGGCAGTCTCGGTATCACGCGATTGATGATCACATCCTGCGTATAGCTTCCATAACTCAACCGGATCACGCCGGTGATCAGGCCGTTGCTCGATTGCGTCGCTTCGACCATTTCGAACGCGAGTAGATCCATGGAGTATGGTTTGCCATAGATGGCGGGCCTTACGGCATCCATGAAGTCATACATGGTAAGGTCGTTCGACGCCTTCAGCGCGACCACCGCATTCTGCGCGGGCAGCCATGCGCGAATCAGCTCTGTCTGAGGATCCGTTTTGCTGCTGTAGTAAACGTGGACGCCCTCGTCATAGTCAATCGTTATGTCGTCGCATTCGCGGATGTCGTTCCCGTCGGGACCCAGCCCGGGCAGACCCGGACAAGGCCTTGGCTTGGACCGATCAGCCCTGAAAGTCGATTGGCCCATAAACATCGGGGGGCCGGTCGGAAGTTCTTCCGTCTGGCCTGTAATCCGGCTGTTGTCGTAGATTGTGAAGTATCTGTTGTCCCCGCGCTCATAGTCCTGGAACGACAGGTGCATGAAAGCCCTGTTTGTCCCCGTGCCGGTGACGATGTACATATAGTCGGCCCTCGCGCCGCTATTCGGATCATAGACACGCAGGAACATATTGTTGACGGTGAACCATGAGCCTCTGGCGAGCGTGTTGTTCCACTGACCCGGTATGTAAACATGGAACCGGAACTGCCCCGACCCCGGCTCATCCGGGTTGTCGGCGTCCACGTCTTTGCGGTACGTGTGTTCGCCTCCGGCGTTAAGGCCCAGCCACCATCCGGTCGTCAACGAATCGACAAGCCTCGAATCCTGACTCCTGGCTTCTTCGGGTATGTTGTCCATGTCCCAAAGCCGGTGGTCCGTTGTTCCTGACGTGGCCAATACGCCATTGCCGGGAGCGAGGTCTTCGGTAGCCACCAGGTTGTTGATGACAGGCTTGGTTATCAAGGGCGTCGACGCCAACTGCTTGGTAAAGTACCCATACGGCGCCTGGAGGAATCCGGCGCTGTTGATCAGCGACAAATTTTCGATTGTGTTAAAGAGATACGGGTAAATTCTTGTAGTACCCGATGTCGGAATAATGACCAGCGCGTAGTTGTTCACGGTGTACCACTGGCCGTTGATCGCGGTGCCGGAGTTCGGTCTCATCACGGCCGTGCCGTCTTCCCAGATTTTGAGGCGTCCGGCG
>Ga0123353_10003188_pt1 | contig 20638 bp, 23 predicted proteins | sample TergutLab28metaG_3_FD_92763 | JGI IMG/M metagenome (GOLD analysis project Ga0123353, IMG submission 92763) | Labiotermes labralis P3 segment gut microbial communities from Petit-Saut dam, French Guiana - Lab288 P3 | ecosystem: Host-associated > Arthropoda: Insects > Digestive system > Gut ... | reverse complement strand
ATTTTTGGATGAAGAAGATTCGCAAACGCCTGACGGCGGGGACGGGCAGACCGACCCGGTTACCGATACCGAGGCCGAACTTGAAAGAGTTTTTACGGACGCGGGATTGAACAAGAACGCGGTAATAAAAGAGCCTGAGGATTTGGAAGCCCTCCCTGAAAACGAGCGCAAAATTGTCGCCGGGAAGGCAGGCTCAGGCCTTGCCTATAACGATATTTTGGGCGACGGCGCGGACGCGAGGTACACGTTAAGCCCCGGGAAGCTGAAAGAGGATGTTATTTTAAATGCCCCATGTGATTTTGCGGGCTATTCTATGGATATCAGCATGGGCGGCTTGACCCCGGTAATGGATGAAAACAACAGCGTCAATTTTACGGATGAAGACGGCGAAACGGTGTTTATTCTTCAAACGCCTTATATGTACGACGCGGAATACGATACCTCATACGATATTGTCATTGAAATTGATGAAACGGAAGACGGGTACCGGATCATATTTACGCCCGACGCAGAGTGGTTAAATTCAGATGAGAGGGTATACCCGATCGTCATAGACCCTGTTGTCACATCACCCACTAATACAGCGAACGCACATGATACATATGTTTATGAAGGCGGGGGGAACACGGGGTGGTTTGGGCAATATTTACATATCGGCATAAAAAGCGTGTCCTCGACCTATAAAATACACAAGAGTTATTGGCGCATCATTACATTGCCGGCGCTTCCAAGCGGCGCTGTAATAAATAACGCAACTTTTAAAATTCAAAGCCCCAACGGGTCAACAGGCAGGGTATTCTCCTTGTACGGCGTCAACAGCGGCCTTAACGGCAATTGGACGGAAAGCACGTTGACATGGGCTAACCAGCCGACATCTTTTAGCCTTTTGATTGATAAGGTAGGGATGTCCGCCATTACGTATAGCGTTAATTTTACAGGCGCGAACGTTACCGCGCGGGTCAGGGAGTGGTATTCCGGCGCAGCGCCGAATTACGGCTTTATGATCCGGTATACGAACGAGGGAAAAGACCTTCCTGTGTACACCAGCTTTTATTCCTGCGATTCCGGCTCGTCATATACCCATCCGTATCTTACCATTACATATAATGAATCGGCGCATATTGCAAATGGCACATACTTTATAAAAAATCAGAGTACCGGGCGATACCTTGACGTTTACAGCGGAAGTTCCGCAAGTGGGACAAAAGTCTGGCAATATCCGTTTAACGGCAGCAAGGCGCAGCAATGGACGGTCACCAATGCTGGCAACGGCGTTTATTCGCTTAAACCCGGAACAAACTCTAGCCTGAGGCTTGACGTTTCGGGCGGGGCTGATCTGCAAAATCAGGCCGTACAGGTTTACACGGATAACTGCACGCCCGCACAGTTTTGGCGTGTAATAAAAAGCTCAAACGGGATTTACAGATTAATGCCCGAGAATTCAGGGACAAGGGTATTGGCTGTACGCGGCGGCACAGCTTCAAATAAGGACGATGCGGTGATTGTAACATATACCGGCGCGAGTGTTCAGAATTGGGTGTTTGAAAAAGCTACGCAATATGGTGGAGCCTCATCGGGATTTCGTGATGTTAAAGGTAAAAAAGATGATACGCTAAGGTGTTTTGGATATGTGCTGGAAATGACGTATAGTCCAGAGTTAATAATGAATTACGGAGAAAGTGTTGAAACTGTATTCGGTAAAACAAAAACAAAAATAGAAAGTCTCAATAGCGTAAATGGAGGGAAAAAAAGATGTACACGATTAGATTCTAAAGATTCATGGCTAAGACCGGACGAGTATAAAGTTGCGATGCGGGTTGGTAGCCATAATTTACTTGTAGAAAAGACGCATGGTTATCATTTTATTGTTCAATTAAATAATGGAAGATGGGCGGAAAAAGCAGGGGATAAAGATTCAAAAGACTTAGGGGCGGTAAATCCAGATACAATGAACTGGGGATTAGTTTTGGGAATTGATCGATATTATAACAGCGATACGATATATTTCGCTGTAACGAAGTAGGAGGAATAATTAATGTGTAAAAAAAACATAACTATTTTAATAATTTTATTATTTTTAGCAGGATGTGGGACACAATTGGATTCAACAAAAAAAGAAACGGATGATTCAAACGGAGAACTTTATAACCATACTTCTTTTGAAACTAATTCTGCGGAAAACGAATTTGTTGTTTCTGATGAAAATTTATTATCGTCTCTTTCCCAAAAAAGCACAAATTCGTTTGATTTCCTTAAAACAGAAAATGTATCATCATATTTTTTTCAGGAAAGCACGGTTTTATCTGATTTTGCCGAACCCGAAAATGCATTGCCGGGAGAAGAAGCTTTTAAACCGCCGGATACTTTTAATAATGCTGCGCCTTATAAAGAATTAATCACAAAAAAATATAAAGAAGATGATTTGGTCGCCGAATATATAAATGTTTCATTTTCAAGCTCATTGATATCAAATTTCATTACATCCGAAATGATTAACGATTCATACCCTTTGGAATGTTTGCGGAAACTGGATAACGGAAACGCGTATGCCGTTTATCAAACGGAAGAGGGCGGGAATTTCTATATGTTTTTTACACCCTTCGCGGAACCATTCGAAAATTCGTATTCTTACAAATGCTCTGTATATTCAAAGGATGTAAAAGAGTATAAAGATTTTAAAGATATTAAGAAGAAGGACAGCATATCCAAAGTCGAAAATATTGATCCAACCGTTTCCTCTATAAAAAGAATCAATAAAAACCTTGCAAAAAAATATGGGGAAGAAGATTATGACGAATATATCAACGTAAAATTACTGTTAAAAGACGGTGTTTTGCTGATAGTTTTCGTCAAAAAAGGCAATGATTATATTATATATGAAATGCATCATTTTGAGGATTTTAAGTGGGACATTACAGAAATAATCGGTTTTGTTGAAGATGTATATCCGATTGACTGCACCATTTTCCCCCAGGATTACCCGGAATAAAACTAAGAGGCTATAATGAAAAAAGTTATTTTATGTTTTTGCCTGTCATGCTTTGCCATGTTCTCAATCTGCAGGGCGTCTAAAATTTTGCCGGACGCGCCTGAAATATCAGGCTTCAGCAGCAATACTATGTCAACTACTGAACCGTATAAAATAAACTTGCCAGAAAAGCAGGATATTTTAGAATCATTAAATGCGTCAGAGTTCTATAGTACGTATAATGCGGAAATCAAAGAATGGGCGACAATGACAGATTATGAAATCGAAAAAGCCGACCAAAATGTTTTTGACCGGGCGAACAACGAGTTGTCTTGCAACAAATTGATTACCAAACGGTTTCCTCTTAGAGATTTACCCTTTAGATGTAATATTTCTCTAAAATCAATTGAATTATATAACACATGGAGAACACATATATACGAGATTGACGACCGCGCAAAAATTGAGTGCCTCCGGCTTTTGGGAAACGAGGATTATTACGCCGTTTTTGAAATTGAAGAGGGCGGCAGGGTGTTCTGCTTTTTCCCGAAAGACCATGGCTACCGTTTATCCCATTCAGTGTATGTGAACCGCCCGGGAAAAGAAAGCGAATATGATAGAATAAAAATAGGCGACGATTTTAAAAAAATAGAAAAAACCGATTATGGCGCGGCTTTGTACGATGGATATGGAATGAACTGGACTAGCTTTAACGATATTGTAGGGAGTTATCACTTATTGAAAGATTCATTGATTTTTATTGAGTATGACATAGACAATATAAATCATACAGGAAAGGTAAGCAATATTAAAAAACTGCCCGATAAAATAATATTTGTACCCATCGGTACCTATGTTGAAGGGGCTAACGGAGGTATTACCGCAGAGGATGAAGCTTTTGATTTTACCATTTTCCCCCAGGATTACCCGGAATAAAACATTGCTTTTCGTTCAAGGAGACGATAAAATATGCGTTTTAAGCAAATCACAATTTTTATAAGCGTGCTTATTTTGATTTCATCATATTTAAATTTAAATATGGAAACAACGCAACCGGAACCATTTGATTATGAAGCGTATCGAGCGGAAGAAATACAAAAGAGCGATTCAATGGCGGCAAAAGCCTGTGACTACCCGTTTGATCAGATTATTACAAAAATATATGCGGAAGAATCAATATTCGACAACAGCCTTCTGCTCCCCTTTATTGACCCGCCTATGGATTATAATTTTGTGTATCCTCTTTACTTTTATGGTGATGAATCGGATTTTCCTGCCGAATGCATACGTGAAACCGGCGAAAACACTTTATATGTTGTATAGAACACTTGGGGACGGTTCTCTCGTGCGGCTAAAATCGGCAGATATTGGCTAAAATGATGGCGCATATGCTCCTTCCCCGCATGTTTTTCGACAACAGGGGACAACAGGGGAATGCAGATTTTTATTGATATTTTAAAATAAAGATTGTATAATAAACAAGTAACAAAGATGACACGCAGGATGCTCCGTAATTTTTACAGGGATGGTAATTTATGCGCGGTATGGGAAGCGCACAAAAGAACCATCCCCGTTTATTTTGGGGACAAGCAGCCCTCTTAGGCGCAAAAAACGGAACAAAAGAAGAATTTGCGGGGATAAAAAAAGGATATAGGTGTGGTATACTTTAAAAGTAGCCCGAAAAAGTTTGCAAATAACGGCGATATTAATGCCGGAAACATATAGGGGGTGTGCTTATGGGTTATAGGGTGCTGATGATGGAGGATAATCATCAGTTCACTGATGAAGTCGGCGAGTTTTTTCTCAGCAAGGGTATTGAGACCATCGCCTGTGCCGACGGGGAAGGCGCGAAGGCTCTTTTTGAGTCGCAGCGGTTTGATTTGGCGCTATTAGACATCATGATAGGCGGGCGCATCAACGAAGGCTATGACGTGTGCAGATGGATCCGCCGGAAGAACAGGGAAATCCCCGTGATTTTCTGTTCAGCCCGGGGTGACGAGATGGACGAGGAGCGCGGGCTGGAATACGGGACCCATGATTATGTAGTAAAGCCCTATTCAGTGCAGCGGCTGTATCTGCGGGTCAGGAACATGATCACCCATACCGAAATCCTGCGTAACAGCGGCAAAACGCTGTCCATGCACGGCGTCACCATCGATGACGAACGCAAGAGCGCCGCTGCGGACGGGCGGGAAATACACCTGACGCCCAAGCAGTTTGAACTGCTGCAGACGCTGATGGAAAACGCGGGGCATGTTATGAACCGGGACCGGCTGCTCACACAGGTGTGGGAATACGGCTACATCAACGACGTGCGCGTGGTAGACCGGCACATTTACAAATTGAAAAAGGCGCTCGGCGAAAAAGCCGGGCATATAAAGACAAAACCCGGATACGGGTATTGGTTTGACAAGGAGGAAAAAATATGAAGACTTTACAGGGAGCGCTGGTTTTAATCGGGGTCACATTGATTCTTTTCGCGCTGAATTTTTTTATTTTAAATATACTGCCTTCGCGCAGGCGCAAATATTCCGTCGGGGAAAGACAGCAATCCATCGCAAAAAAGATGGTGCGCCTCATTGCCCTGCTTCTTGCGGAAGCATTTGCGCTGGCATTGGTTTATGGCTCTATGGCCTACGTGTTTTCGCTGAACGGCACATTGGCTCTTGAGGGCGATACGGAAACCATGATGAAGAAAGCGGGTTCACGCGAGGTTCATATGTTCATTGATCTTCCCTGCCTCTTTACGCCATTTCCCGGTTATAGAACCGGGACATCCGGGGGTGCGATACCCGGCTGGAGGCAATCCGCGCTGTATGATAAAAATTGGGAGCTTGTAGACTATAGCCAACGCTTACCGAAAGGGACACGCCCGGATTCGCTTGAAGAAATGCTGGAAAAAGTCAAGGGGGCGGGTGAGGCATCTATTGACAAAACTACATTGCGTATGCCGAAAATAATTTATAATATTTTTTCCTTTTTGTCATATTTCCCTGTTGCGTATGAACCTTATTATGAAATCGAAAAATTGCCGCTGCGCGAACATATCGGAAGATTGATTGCGCCGAGGGAACATGAATATTGCGTCAAAGTGGTTTTAAAAAGCCTCCCCGCCGAAGATGAAAACTGGGACATTATATTTTATACCCCCCTGGCGTTCGGCGAAAAGCAAATAGCCGCGCTGGACACTGCGCTATATGACGAAACAAGCGATGTATATTATCTTTATGCGCGCTGCGAAATGTCGCAATTGGATGCGGTCTATTTCACCATGTATATATATTTGATTTGGCCGAATGTGATAATCAGCTTCGCGCTCCTGCTGATCCTGTCTGTTTTGGCGCAAAGCGTGTATTCTTTCACGTATGAACGGCGGCGGCTCGAAAGCCAGCGCGACCTCTTGGTCGCCGTAGCCCACGAGATGAAAACCCCTATGGGCGCGACTATGCTCTACGCGGATAAAATAGGGCGGGCAGAAGACCTGCCTGAAGAATTGATCACGCCTATGGCGGCTTTGCGTGGCCAAGTATACGGTATGCGCGACCGGCAGAATGATTTGCTGACGCTGTCAAAGCTCGACATCCCGGCGGCACTCAGCAAGACATCTTTCGCGCTTGACGACCTTTTAGAAGACGTTTTTGACGAATATGTCCCGAGAATGGAAGAAAAAGGGCTTGCATATAACATGGACTCGCAGCGGGGCGTGAAAGTGTACGCGGACCGCGCCCGTATCCGAATAGCGGTATCAAATTATCTTTCCAATGCCGTAAAGTTTACGCCGGAGGGCGGGGAAATCAAACTGAAAATGGAAATAACACGCGGAAAGCGCGTGCGCGTCAGCGTATACAACAGAGGTCCGCGCATCGCAAAAGAGGATATGGAGAAGATTTGGGAATACCTGTACAAAACGGGCAAGAGCAATAACGCTGACAGCGGCACAGGCCTGGGGCTGCCCATCACGCGCAGGATCGCCGCGCTGCATGGCGGCGGCTGCGGCGCTGAAAACACAGGGGACGGCGTGCTGTTTTGGATGGAAATCCCCGTAGGAAAGGAAAAAAAGACGAAAGCGTGACGGCGGATAATGGCGACAACGGCGGCGGAGAATTTTTATCCGCCGCTGTTTCCTGCTATTGTATAAATTTAACGGAGGAATTAAATAATTTATCTTTTGTTCATTACATATATATACGGGTAAGGGTATAATATATACAAATATACGGAAGAACAGGAGATGTGAAAATATGCCCGATAAAGTAATAGTGTCAACCGACAGCCCCGCCGACATACCGCAATTTTTGGCCGAAAGGTACAACATAAGCACGATACCCCTGCACATCATTTTAGGCGACGGGGTTTTTGAGGACGGGGTCAACATCACGCCCGAAAAGGTTTTGGAGTTTGTTGAAAACACAAATACGTTCCCGAAAACCAGCGCCGTTTCAGTGGATGAATACAGGGAATATTTCGAGCGGTTAAGCGGGGACGGAAGCCACATCGTGCATATTTCGCTCTCGTCAAAAATTTCCGCCACACATCAAAACGCCCTTATCGCCGCAGGGGAAACGGAAAATATTTACGTGGTTGACAGCCTCAGCCTTACGATAGGCATAGGGCTGCTTGCAATTAAAGCCTGCGAGATGCGCGATAACGGCATGGACGCAAAAACGATAGCGGAAAAGATAACGGGGCTTCGCGAAAAAGTGAAAACTTCGTTTATACTTGAAAACGTCGATTTCCTTCATAAAGGCGGCAGATGCTCCGGGCTTGCGGCCTTCGGCGCTAACGTGCTGGGCATAAAGCCGAGCATAGCAATGTCCGGCGGCGCCCTTTCCGTAGGGAAAAAGTACAGGGGGAAGTTTGAAAAATGCCTTTACGACTACGCTTTTGACGCGCTGGGCGCGTCGGCGGACAGGCTTGACCCCGACCGCATATTCATCCACAGCACGGTGGGCGCCCCGGCCGGGGCGCTGGAAAGTTTAGGCAGGGAAATAAGGAAAAAATATAAATTCAAAGAAATTTTTTATAATACGCAGGCCGGGTGTACGATTATATCCCATTGCGGCCGGGGCACTGTTGGAGTGTTGTTTATGGAAAGATAAACATAAAATTCATGATTCATAATTCATAATTATTCGTTAAAAATTATGAATTATAAATTATGCATTATGAATTGAACACAGGCGGATGTCTTATCCGCCCGTGTTTTTTAGGTAATTTTATCCGTTGCTGTTTTTCATGTTGCCGCCTGTGTTGCTGTTCGCGTTGGAGCCGCCGTTGTTTTGCGCGTTGTTGCTGTTTTTGCCTTGATAGTCGTTGCCGCCGCTCTGTTTTTTCTTTTGGGCGCCGGAATGGTTGTCTTTGTTTTTAGCCATGATAATGAATTTCCTTTCAATGTTTTTCAAGGATATTATTATCAGTAAATCCAAAAATATACATAACGATAAAAAAAGAAAGAAAATGCTTGACATTTCACTTTATCTATGCTACCCTGTCAATACAAAACTCAGAAAGAAGGTGACGTCATGCTTGGGATTTATATAAAAATAGAGGTGAATTTGCCCCCGTGCCGGAAGCATGGCGTTTTTTAAGCGCTTTTATATGCTCTTGTTCAAGCCCGGGGATATGGTTCCCCGGGCTTTTTTATACCTAAATATTAAAAAAATATATTATGTGAGGATAATTTTAAATGATAGAAATTAAAGGGAAACGCAATTCAGCAATTGTTTATATTGATAAAATTGACAAAGAGACAAAAACGCAAATAGCCGAACTGTTGCGGGAAAAAGCTTTTGCCGATTCAAAAATACGGATTATGCCGGATACGCATTACGGAAAGGGCTGTGTCGTCGGGACGACTATGACGTTAAACGGAAGATTATGCCCTTCTTTGGTAGGTGTTGATATCGGCTGCGGAATGGAAACGGTTATATTTGATGAAAAAGAGATTGATTTCGCGAAACTGGACAAATTGATACATGACCACATTCCCTGCGGGTCAAGGATCCATGCCGAGCCGCTTGCGGAAAGCGAAAAAATCAATTTGTCAAATCTTCGCTGTTGCTCGAAGATAAACGCGGAAAGGGCGTACCGCAGCATCGGCACGCTTGGAGGGGGCAACCATTTTATTGAGTTCGACCGCGATGATGACGGCAAAATCTATTTAATCATTCATTCAGGCTCAAGACAGCTTGGGAGTGATGTCGCAAGCTATTACCAGGAAGCCGCATACCGATACCAAATAAAGAAAACGAAAAAAAATATGCGCACGGCTTCTTATGACCGCGACGACAGTGACTGTTATGGGGTCAAGCCCACAAAAACAAAAGAAAAAGCCAAACCGGCAGTCAATTATAACCGTGCCGTGCTTGACGGGGCACTTTTTGACGATTATATCCACGACATCGCCATTGTTCAGGAATTTGCTGATTTCAACAGGAAGGCAATGGCTGAAGCCATAAAAACCGGTATGGGGCTGCGGGCTGAAAAAAGCTTTTCAAACGTACACAATTATATAGATACCGGGCGCATGATTTTGAGAAAGGGGGCCGTATCGGCAAATTTAGGCGAACAGGTGATTATCCCGCTGAATATGCGGGACGGCGCCTTGTATTGCACAGGCCTCGGGAACCCCGAATGGAATTTTTCGGCACCGCACGGGGCGGGGCGCGTTTGCAGCAGAAGCGACGCGAAATATGCGTACAGTGTAGAGGAATTTCAGGAACAAATGAAAGGTATTTATACAACGACCGCAAATGAAGGTTCGCTGGACGAATGCCCCATGGTCTATAAAGCGCCGGATAATATTATTAACACGGTCAGCGAAACGGTGACTATTGAAAAAAAGCTGCGCCCTATTTATAATTTTAAAGCTTGCAATTAGCAAATTTGAAGATTCCAAATACCGCCATGTATTAAATCACCCGATTAGTTTACATTATAATTGCTTCGGCCGACCGGAGCAATATATAACCGGGTGGTTTTTTATGCCTATTCATAAACAAACATATATAAAGTTATTTGCGATACTCGCATTATGGGTATCGATGGCCTTTGGCCTGAACATATTCGCCGCGGCGCAATCGGCGGAAACAAAAGAAGCGAAGCCCGATTACATCAAATGGGTAAATTTCAATATCCCAAGCACGGCGCTGAACAGGGCCGCGAAATACGACATCGAAACCTGCGCTTCCGATATTCATGTCGGCTGGGTGGAGCTTTTGGCGGTTTTGGGGGCGAAATACGGCGGGGACTGGAAAAATTATAAGCCAACTGATATGGATAAAGCCGCCGAACGGCTGAAGGCCGGGGAAAGCGGCGCGGACATCATGGGAGGATATAAAAATTTCGGCTATTTTTTGGAAGCCTACGGCGCGGTACTGTCGGGGTTTTTAGGCGAATACAGAAAGGATATGGAGGATAACGCCAGGGGGCTTATTGTGCCGTGCGAAAAATACGGGCTTAAAGCGTTTTCGCCCATAGCGGAGGGTTTTCCCTTCAGCCATTACCGCGATTTCGGCGATTCGCGGGGCTACGGCTACAGCAGGCCGCATCTGGGAAACGATCTGATGGGCAGCGTCGGCACGCCTATAATAGCTGTGGAGGGCGGGGTCGTCGAGGAGCTTGGCTGGAACAGGTACGGCGGCTGGCGGGTCGGCATCCGCAGCTTCGATTCGAAGCGCTATTATTTTTACGCCCATATGCGGAAAGACCGGCCCTTTGCGGCGGGGCTGGCGGAGGGCGCGCGCGTGCAGGCCGGGGACGTTATCGGCTATATGGGCATGACAGGCTATTCCGTCAAAGAAAACGTCAACAATATGAAGGTCCCGCACCTGCATTTCGGATTGCAGCTTATTTTCGACGAGAGCCAAAAAGACGGGGACAACGAGATTTGGGTCGATGTTTACGATATCGTGGAATTTCTGCGGCAAAACCGCGCTACCGTCACGCGGAACGAGGAAACAAAGGAATATGCGCGGCGGTACCCGATGTATGACAAAAATTTCCCGCCGCCGGGCCAAAAGCAAAATAAAACTAACTTCAAGCTTTAATTCTTTGAATAAAAGAAAAAAGCGGCTCGTTAAAAGCCGCCCGAAATTATATATTAGCTTACTTTTATTTCTAAAAAGTCAAACCCTGTCAAGTTATTTTTTTGGATAATATCTTTCAAGGTTTCGGAAACAAAAATGGGTGCGTCACTGTCTTTTAATCTGAATATATGATGCCCCCCGACAGTCTCACCTTTGATCGCATATTTTATTATAGAATTAAAAGTATGGTCGTCATTAAATCCGGGGGGGAATTTTATTACCCTGTACACGCTGTTTTCCAAATCCAACCCGTCCACAAGATCGACGATGTTCAAAACCGTATAATCAAAGTTTTCACTTTTGTCCTTTATGTTTACGACTTTTATTGGGAATGCCTGCACGCTGTCTTTAATAAGGCCTTTGGTTAAGTCCATGAATTTTTTGGATACCGCCAGCCAATCTTTAGAGTTGTCTAAATAATCTGTAAAATTAGTGCCGTCGTCAGGATCATAACCGAAATAAAAATCGTTCTTCCAACCATTAAACGGAACGCCGTAAGTCATTACTATATAATCTGTTCCGCCGACATCATTGTCGTTACAAACGACCCAATTATCGTCACCTTCGTAATCGTACATTAATTTATAATATTTCATTTGAATTCCCCTTTCATTTATCATACATTATACCCGGATTTGATTTTAATTCAAGGATTAATTCTTCAATTAACGCGAGAAATTTGTCGAAGTTCCCATTTGCTGTTTTATCATATTCGTTTAATTTTTCTTGAATATATTTATGATAACTGTTGCTATGCCGCCCCCTGTGTGGAGCGAGCCGTACTTTATTCCATTCCTGATTTAAGTTAAGGTTATATTTATCCGTTGTTTCTTTATATTTTGGGGTCTGTTTCTTGTTTTGATGCGGTATGACATGGTGGGTTTCCGGCGCCGGGCCGCCGCCGGTGGAACCCCCGCCTTTGACTATAAAACAATTCGCTGTTTTCGGGTATTCCCCGCCGATGCAATAGGATTTCAATTCTTCCCAGGGCGTTTCGGGGAGGTATATCGGCTCCATTTTATAACAGCTGTAATCCTGCGGTGGGTTCCAGAATTTAGATCCGTCATAATTGTTTGTTTCGTTGTAACCGACCGTGATGACATTGCCCTGCATTTCGTCAAAGGGGTTTGAATAGCAGATAACGGCTTCCGGCTCGATCCGTTTCAGCATTTCCTCATAACCCTGCATGAAGTAGTCTTTTTGCTTCCTCACGCCCAACGTGGACACCGCGACAACGGAGCTTTTTTCGATACCGTCGAAGCAATAGGGATAGCTGTCCCGCAAGCCCCATGTAACGGTAGGGATCACATCAAGCCCCATATACTGCAGATACGCGCCGCACCACCTCGAACGGAAATAATTATGTATTTGGATGGGGGCGGGAAGGTCGTAATAGACCGAAAAGGCCGGGGACAATACCCCCTTGTATTGCCTCAGTTTGTTAACGCGGGGTTCGGGGTTGCTCCAGATAACACCGAATTTGTAGTCGTCGAGGAAAAAATGGACAAAGCTTTGCGCATTAGCCCTGTCGCCGGGTTTTATGTGGTCGAAGCCTATCAGGCCGACATTCCTTATGTCAATTTCCTGCCGTTTGATAATAGGCATATCATATTTGCCTTCGCACTCAAACGCGCTCCGCGCGAACAACGGGTCAGCGCGGAATTCTTCACTTGTCAAATGATCACGTCCTTTCATTTTTAGCAGAAGAGCAGCCGGAAAGAATTTGCCCTTACACTAATAGGCCGTAATCGGCGCTTTTTGACGGGAAAAGCGTCAAAGTTTCCAAAATAGAATTGTAAACACTTTGTGAACAAGACGGCGCTTGAAAAATTATATTGCTTTATTTAGCAGCATGGTATATAATAATGAGTAAATTCGTAATGTGGACAGGAGAGGTTTTTTATGCTGGCAAAAGTAAAAGGTTTTTTCACCAAACCTCAGCCTGAAGGCTGGGTTACCCTGCGGCACGAGCGGCGGGATTACGGCACATACATGATAGGCCAAAATATAATCTACGAATTCACGACCGGGTATATGACGGTCTATTTGACTATGTGCGGCCTGGAAGACCTTAGAAAAATCGGCCTTATCATGATGGCGCTGAAGATTTGGGACGCTTTCAACGACACTATGTTCGGCGGTATCGCGGACAAGGTGAAATTCAAAAAACAGGTAAAATTCCTGCCCTGGATACGCGTATCCGTTGCTTTGATCCCCTTATCCACAGTATTGCTATACGCCATCCCCTCTTCTTTTTCAGAAAATTCAAAACTGATTTGGTTTTCCGTCGCGTATATACTTTGGGATACTTTCTACACCCTGTGCGACGCGCCCATTTACGGCATGGTCACGACTATGACAAGCAACCTGACGGAACGCAACACCATTATGTCCCATTCGCGCCTCTATTCCGGCGTGGGGGCAGGGCTGGGGGTATTGGCGGGAACCATATTCGTCAGCGAGAAATTAGGGCTTACATACACCTTCGCCGCTGTCGCCAGCTCCGTATTGGCGTTTTTGACGATGGTTCCTATCTGCATAAGGGGAAAAGAGCGGAATTATACTTCCGCCGACCGTGAGCAGGAGTTCGGCGTCCGTGAAATGGCAAAATATCTGTTCTCAAATAAATATCTGCTGATATTTTTCGGCGCGTATTTGATCATGCACTGCCTTGGTACCGCAAACGCATTGGGGATGCTGGTGTCATTCTACTTTTTCGGCAGCTCGCTGTTTAATCTGGTCCTCACGATGCTTGTTTACCTGCCCGTGGCTTTTCTCGCGATCCTCGCGCCGCGCCTGTTGACGATGGTGGATAAATATAAATTGTTTTTCTATTGCAATGTCGCTGTCCTTGTTATGGGGGTTATCATATATTTTGCGGGCTATCAGAACAAATATATATTTATAGCTTTATGCGCGCTGCGCGGTGTGCCTTTAGGCATCGCAACCTTTTTGGTGTTCATGTTCACGCCGGACTGCGCGGAATACGGGAAATTCAAATCAGGCGTGGATGCCCGCGGCATAACCTTCGCCCTTCAGACCTTTTCGGCAAAACTGACCGGGGCAGTGTCCTCGTCGCTCGGCATTTTCGTTTTGGGTCTGTTCGGCTGGGTTTCGGTCAAGGCAGAAAGCTTCGCGGAACTTGCTGAAATGACCGCGAACGGCTTTTCGCAAACGGAACAGGCCTTAAACGGGCTTTGGATCGCATATGCGCTCGTCCCCGTCATCGGCATGGCGCTAGGGGTCGTATTGCTTTATTTCTATAAGCTCTCAAACAGCGATGTGCAGCTCATGTCCGACTGCAACGCGGGCAAAATAAGCCGCGAGGAAGCTGTTGAGAAGCTCACCCCGGCGATAAAGAAAGAGTTTATATGAGGATTCAGGATTTAGGAATCATGCGTCAGGATATAAAACTATAAAAAAATTGCAGGATGGAGTATTTTCCGTCCCGCAATCTTTTTATTAATTTGAAAGCCCCGCCGTTTTTCTTAATACATCCCTCGCCATATCCGCCGTAATCTCAGCTCCGTCTTTAATTCCAAAAAATTCAGTTTCTTCAGGGGTGAGAATGCCCGGATCGTCCAATTTCGCGGCTATCCTCAGCAGTTTCCGCGCAAATTCCGGGGACGGCTCGGCGGGGACGATGGGCTTGCCCGGCGCAGACGGTTTAAAATCCCCGAAACCGCTGACGGAGACCTGTTTCTGCCCGGTTTCTTTATTTTGCTTCCAATACGATTTATCCGGGCGGGCGTCAACGTGGGAAAAAGTATCGTATAGGCCTATGCCGTTAAATCTGCCTTGTGAAAATCGGCATATAGTCAAGGGGTTAACGCCTTTCACGGCAATATCGGCGGCGGTGCCGCAAAGGTGCCGGCTGTTCGACGCTCCTCCCACCTTTTTATTGTATGCGGCGGTGCGGTATGCGGAATTGATATTTACCGGAACCCCGAAACAGTCCCGCATGGCCTGTAATTTTTGAACAAGCGCGTCGTCGATAAGAATCTTGTCGTTGCCGTCCCTGCATCTGAATTCTTTCACCTGGAAATTCTTTGATAAATAAGTATTCCCGTCTTTTTTTAAAGAATATTCTTTTGCTGGCATTTTTTTATCCTCCATATATTTATTACCCGCTCCAAACCCCGTACTGGTTTTTTACAAACACGGTAATGACGTAGTCCCCGTCGTCAACGAGGTGGTGGTAGTAGACGTCCTGCGCCTTCTGCGCCCCCGCCGCGACGTTTTCGGATGCCGAATGCAGCAGCTCGCCCACGCCCTGCCCCGTGGGGCCGCCCGGCAGGGTTTTCCGTATTTCGGCCTGCACATAGCCCATATCCGCCGACCATGCGGCGGTGGACAGCTCGAACCCCGGCCTGTCGGATATCCGCGCCCGGGACAGGGACTGGGTGACTATGGGGCGGACGGGTACGGCTATAACGCCCAGCGTTATGCTGCTGTTAAGCGTTACCTGCCTCGAATACTGCGCGGGGTCCTGGAATGCCGTTACCGTCTCATTGCCTATCATTACGCTTTCGAGGATATGCCCGGCGCCCGCCTTGAATGTGAACGTCTCAGAGCTGCCCTTGTTGTAATTGCCCGCGCCGGGGGATATGCTGCCGTTCGTCACGGGGCTGTGCGTGACCGTCACCGTTTCGGACACCGTTACCGCGCACGTTGCCGTGACGCCGCTGTCCGCTTTCGCCGTTATCGTGGCCGCGCCCTGCCCCACGGGGCTTACTATCCCCGCGCCCGTGACCGTTGCGACGGAGGCGTTCGAGCTTGACCATGCTATGGCGTCGGTCGTGTCGGAAGGCGTCTTTGTCAGCGCGAGCTGCACGGGGCCGCCGCCCACGCTCATAGACAGGGAAGGGGGGTCGATGCCCAATGCCGACGCGGGTACCGTATACGTCACCGTCATGTACACCCGGAATATGCGGTGCCTGTCCTGTACGATTGAGCGGTGCTGCGCCCAGAAAAGGAGCCTGACGGGGGTATTGAAGTCCGCGCGTCCCAAAAGGGCCGTGTCTATGTTCTCCTCCCACGCCTGTTTGTCCGTGGTGTTGTTTGAAGAATACACGCTTGTGTAGCTCCCGCCGCGCACCGCCTGGATGGTGTAGTTGCACCGTGCGGCGGTCAGCGACCCCGCCGCCGCGAAGCGGTAATAGAAGCGCACGTTTGATATCACAGCCCCGGCGGGCAGGGCAGAAGCGTCAAAGCTTATCGCCGCCCCCGAATAATTGTTGTTGGTCATGTTCGCCGTCGTCTGCGCGTATGTGTTGTCCTCTATTTTTGCGTTGCCCGTGTCCTGGTACTGCGTATAGGTCGAATGCGCCGCCCACGCCGAGAATTCGTATGTTTTTGTAGCCATTGCCTACACGCTCCATCCGTTCCCGTCCATGACGAACACTTTCACGATGTGCGCCCCGTCGGAGCCGCCCGCCGCAGTTTTGAGGTCCGTGCCGTTTATGACCGATTCGATGGGCGCGTTCGCGGGGTACGTGCCGTTGCCGCTCATGTTGACAGACCCCGCCGTGACGGGTATCAAAACGTTGGCCTGGTTGTCGTATTCGGCGTTTGTGCCGGGCACGAGCATGACGCGGTACGAAAGGAACGGCTTGTCGGCTATGAATGTGAACGTGCTTGTGTTCTTCGTGGGCTGCTCGGATATCCGCGAAACGTCCGGCCCGGTGATTGTTGCCGTCGGCACCGACGTGTCGAGGGTTATCGTTGCCGTTATCTCCCCCGTGGCGTTGTGTACGTCGTCGCGGAGCTTCATCCTTACCGTTTTCAGCCCGTCCCCGCCAAGCAGCACGAGGTTCTTGGTTGTCGAGAAAGTTTCCCACACGGCCTGCGATTCCGTCAGCGCGGACGGGTTCCCCGCGCCGGAGTTGAACGAAGCGTCGTATATGTCGCCGTAGAACTTCATCGTATATCCCGCCGTAGACGCGTCGGACGTGCCGACAGCGGCCGTTATGGCCGTGCTGCCCGCCGTCAGCGCCCCCCCGTTCAGTTTCAGCGTAGCGTTTTGCGGGTAGAGGGTGTCGAGGGTTAAATTGTAATAACTTGCCATTAATTCTTTTCCTTTCTTTTTGTAGGGGACGACGCGGACGTAATCCGTGACGCACGGGAACGTCCCCTACGTTTCTTGCGAAGTGTCCAAAATAAGATAAAAATAAGCCCTGCCGCGTTTTGACCGATTATAAATTGTTTCCCCGGCGGCTAAAACTTCCGATATTTCAATCGGGTATAATTCTTCTTCCTGATATTCTATAACATTTCCCATAAGCCTCCTCCAAAAAATTAATTATTCTTCTTTAATAAAATACAGGGTTTCAATATCGTTTCGCTCCCCCGGGGACAATTCGTTATATTCCGCCCGCGTGCCTATCCAGACGTTCATGCCCATATATGAATGGCCCGCCGAAAATGGCGTAAAAAAATTTACGTCATAAGCTCCGCTTCCCTCCGTCATTTCGACGCCGTATACCGTTTCCGTCATATCGCTTCACTCCCCAAGAATTTATAGATATCCGTTTCGATGATTTTGCTGACCCGCGCCGTCCCGTCCTTGTTCCGCCAGTGCCATTGCATTGACAAAACCTCTCCGCCGCCGAATTTCAGCGTGTCCTCCTGCGAAAAAAACACCGCGATCTTGTCCGCGCCGAGGAATTCCATATCCCCGCCGCCTTTGATTTTCGTCAGCTTTGCCCCGCTTTCGTCCCCCGCGACATAAAGCCGGATGTCCTCGACCTCCTCAAACTCAATGCCGCCCGGGAATTTAAAAATGCATTTAGCCGTAGCCCCGCGTTCCATGCCCACTCTCCTTAATGTTTAAATTTTGATATTCCTATAATTATTATAGCTCAAATGTTCGTCTGACGACTGACATATTTTTTTAACTCTCCATTATATCCGCATCCCCCGTTCTAAACTGAAAACCCTCCTCGCGTCGTTCAGCCAGCGGTAAACCTGCCGTTCCGACGCGGGGATTTCCATGCTTGCCTTTACGACCCGCCTTGATATCTCCCCTTTGCCAAAAACCCTGCCCGGATCGTCAAAATACACGGTTCTGACGGCTTCCAGCACTTCCGGCTTGTTTTCCAATGCCCGCAATGTTTTTTGCACGGCCATTATGTCGCTGATTTCGGCTTCTTTAAGCGTTTCGCGCTCCGAGCGGCCCGTTTCCGCGTAATACGCGAACGCCGCCGTCACATAATCCCTTGTGTGGTCTTTTTTCATGGCAGAAATCTCAATCCTTTCCGTTTATTGCATAATGAACTCTCGCCCGCCCCAAGAGTTGCAGAATTAAACCGAGAGTTCATTTTTAAAATACGGCAAATTAAGTTGACAATATTTGCTGAAATATGTATAATAATAAGGAATGTTAATTAGCATGGGGGAAATATTATGTCAGAGATATATTCGGAAAGCCTGCAGAAGCCTTTCGCCGCGCAGACGGGCAGGACCTTTAAGGATTTGTGGGAAATAAGCGTCACCCGCGTCAACGAAACCGCCGAAAACAAACGCGCCCGGCGGGAGGAAAATATGAAGCGGTTTATTGACGAAGTCACCGTCAATGCCGAGGAGATCCCGGTTGAAAACCGCATAGCCCCAAAGGACTTCTACGTTGACCCGATTTTGAAGGAAGCGGAAAACTATCTTGAGATCGACGAACACCGCCATATGTTCGCGGCAATGCTTGCGAAAAGCATGGATAAACGATATTTAAACGATTTCAGGCTTTCTTTTGTTGACATAATCAAACAGCTGACACCGCGGGACGCCGAAAATCTGGCGAATATCGCGAAAAACAAGCGGGACAACAAAATATACAACATCGAGCTGTTCGACGAAGCCCAAAGCCCCGCCCCCGCTTATAAATATGAGGGCGTTTATATAGGGAAAAAGGCAAATTTCGACCTTGATTCCCAGATTTTATCGCTAAACGCGCTTAAAAGCCTGGGGCTGATGATATATAACATAGGGGCTGAAAAATTTATGGCCTCATGCAACCGCGAATATAACCTTGACTCCATTTTCCTTCAAAAATATAACGACGCCGATATCGGCTATATAATAAACCACATCCCGTATGAAATTTCGTTCAATTTCACGCTGAAATTCGTCAGGGGGCTGATATTTTTGACGCCTCTGGGAAATTCTTTTGTAAAGGTATGCCTTTAGGGATTAGGGGCTAGAATAGGTATTATATTAAAAACACGCTATATAAATAGGTTTACTATTAGTATAGCGTGTTTTTTTATTTTTGTCAATAGATTTTTTATTATATTTTAAATTTACTCTTGATTTTTACGAGGCTTTCTATTATAATAAGGGTAAAGGGGATATACGAATGAACAGAATAAAAGAATTGAGGAAGCAAAACAATTTGAGCCAGGGGAAGCTGGCGAAGTTGCTGAAAATCCATCAGACCGCCGTAAGCCAGTGGGAAACGGGCAGGACTTCGCCCGAAAAAAAACTTGCCAATAAAATGGCGGGGATGTTCGGCGTTTCCATAGGCTATATTTTAGGGTATAATGAAAACGTTTACGGTTTCGGCAATATAATACCGATCGAAAAAAACAAAATCCCGCTTTTGGGCGAGATAGCCTGCGGCGAGCCCCTGCTCGCCGAGGAATATTTCGAAGGCTACGTTGAAAGCGGGACGGATATCCGCGCGGATTTCGCTTTGCGCTGCAAAGGCGACAGCATGATAAACGCGCGCATACAGGACGGGGACATCGTTTTCATACGCAAGCAGCCGGATGTAGACAACGGCGAAATCGCGGCGGTGATTATCGAGGACGAGGCCACCCTGAAAAGGGTATACAAAGAGGACGGCCGCGTTATCTTAATGGCCGAAAATCAAAAATTCAAACCGTTGGTATATTCAGGGAGCGAATTGGAGCAGATCAGCATTATCGGGAAAGCCATTGCTTTTCAAAGCAATGTAATGTAAACCTTTAAATTAAAAACCGTTTTAAATCTGTTGATCCAAAACGGTTTTTTAATTTTAAAAACATTATTGCTTATTCGTCGCCGGAACCTTCTTCATTTTTGTCGTTAAAAATGGCAAGGAACTGTGCAAACAAAGCTTTAACGGTTTCAATAAAAGCTTTGAATATTTCAACAATATTGTTAAAATCAAAATCGGCAAATAAATCTCCCATGTCTCGCACCTCCTTTTATGTTTTAATGATGCAGAGAAAATTATTATTCCTCTTTAGAAAAAATACTCATGAGCCAATCGAAAAACTTTTGCACATATTCCTGAATATTATTGAAAAACTCAATAATTGTTTCCATGATATTCTCCATAACAAACATCCTCCTTTTTGCATATATTTTTGTAAAATCATAATATCATTTTATAACAGAAAATTCAATAACTTTTCACAATATTTTTTAATAATTAACCTAAATATCACACTGTTGCAACATTTGCCAAATATTAGAGTCATATCCGCAGTCGAAATCTGCCGCGTTTTCGTATCCCCTAAGCTTTTCGACCGCCATCAATGAATAATAGATAATCACTTTGTCAGGTCTCTGCCCTGGGAATGAAACAGTAAACGGGCTTCCGTTT
>Ga0123353_10003186_pt1 | contig 20651 bp, 13 predicted proteins | sample TergutLab28metaG_3_FD_92763 | JGI IMG/M metagenome (GOLD analysis project Ga0123353, IMG submission 92763) | Labiotermes labralis P3 segment gut microbial communities from Petit-Saut dam, French Guiana - Lab288 P3 | ecosystem: Host-associated > Arthropoda: Insects > Digestive system > Gut ... | reverse complement strand
ATTGAGGGCTTGACCAAGAGTCGGCCACGGCCGTCTTAATCGGAGCCAAAAAAAAAAAAAAAAAAGAGCACTTCGAGTCGCGTGAGCACCGTGCAGCTATAGCCTTATACATGTGGCAAAGTAGCTTCGAACCAAATTCTGAGGTTATTTGGTGACGTCAATTGATGCGATAGAAAATAAAAAAAGGGAACACTCTGTACACAGGAGAATAAGCGAATATAGGGACATATGTAAGGTGTAAGAATGGCGGAAAATCTGCCGGCACCACCGCCATCACCACGAAAATAAAAAAAACAAAACAAAAAAGCACACACAATTACGAACGTCACTGTACCGAGGAAAACGAGAGAGTTACACAACCCTGTAGTCTCATTAGTTTACGTAAATTAAGTGATTTGTCAGGCCACATTTTTACACTATGCCAGTGAAAAAGACGACTTCACGCGGTGAACGTCAAAGATAACACGTGTCCCTGGATATTCGAAGGTAGACTAGGCCTTGCACAGGGGCGACACTGTCTGCCAAGGCCGATTCAAAATATTCGTCACGTTTCTGTTCCCTCACGAAACGTCACCATTCAAAATAATTTCCTCATGTGTAATTAAACAGAATTTTTGAAGCTGACAGGAACTTCTCCGTCACGTCGCAGTTCCGAACCGTCTGAGAACGACTAACGTGACGGAACGGGTCCTGTCTGTGTCCGCTCGATTCCTATTGCGTCTCCACCACCACACTACGGTATTTGCTTGCAGCACGTGCCGCCTGTTTTTGTTCTAAAAAAATGCATGAAAAATTATAACTGTTGTGTGTATGTGAGCAAGTATATGACGTGTCAACTAAGAAGTACGGTGATAGTGTCTGGAAAGAAAAACTCTGGAGACAAATAGGTGAAAATTTGAAAAAAAAAAAAAAGTAAGTTTCTTGTGTTTTATTGCGGAGTTTGAAATTGCTGTCATTCCATTATGACCAAAGTTCCAATAATTAACAAATATCGGAAAATAGATTCCGTGGCAGCGGAAGAATACGGCAGATAACGTAAGGGAATAGAACATAAAAGTATTTATCGTCTATATTCACCATATTGTAAAACAGTTTTCGGGAAAAGCATCCACCCTAATTGTATATAAATTAATCTAACGTTTCACTCTTTCATTCTGCCGAGACATATATCTGGATGGATTGTTTAAATCTGTCTCTTCCTTCGAATGCACTTTGTTGGATCATCCTTCGTTTGGAATATTTCTAAGATTGTTTTGAACATTTGCAGAACGTGCAATATCATTTAGGCCTATGCCTTGATCTCTGGCATAATTATGCAAAATACAAGTTGCATAAATGAAGTCCGCATCTTCGGCAATGACTGCAAGGTCCTCTCAGAAATTTGAAATTTATGGCTTAATTTTCTGAATGTATTTTGCACGACTCTCCTGGCTCGGGACAGCCGATAATTTAAGACGCTCTTCTCATTGTCCCCTTTATTTTGCGATCCTTGGTAAGGTCTCGTTAAGTTTTTAAAGGGGCCAAGCGCGATGTTCTGTGAATCTGTTTATTTTCCGGAATAATGAGATGGGTTTCTAAATAATTCCCAAGTTCTGAATGAGCAAAAATCCTTCCATCGCTGTTTTGTTTGTTCCATACGATCCTACATCTACGAAAGTAAATTTATAATGAGCATCTAAAAATGCTAACAAAATAGGAACCCCTTGTTTTTAATTGAGAAATTTGGAACCGCTATTTAGAAATGCTCGAATTTCAGGTTTTCCATCACGGCACAAATGCACTCACGGAAGTTCCAAAGGTCCCAAGAGTCATTCGTCATTGGCCACCAAGTTGTCCGTGTAGGGGTCGGCATGTTTTGTCTTATTATAGATTTGCACACGTCGTGAACAACCCTGTACAGTTGAGTGCCCCAGGCAAAAACTGAATGAAATAGGAAACTATCTCCTGTAGCAAGCAAACTTGGAATTAGTTTGCAAGTTTGTTCTTAATACAGTAAGCAAGCTGTATTTCTCGAGAAAGATATATCAATTACGCGAATACAAAAATAACGAGAATTATTTGTTTCTGTGCGATGTACTGGAAACTCGGCCCTTGTGCTGTGGCTGCAGTCAGGTTACACAAACGGCAATACACACGTACCTACGTACATACATACATACATGCATAAAGGTAAAGGTAAAGGTGAAGTTCACCCTAGAACAGAATATGAAGGCCTAGAGGGGGAGTAGAGGTATAGCTCTACTCTTTCTTTAATCTCGGCAAAAGATGGGGTGGGTGGTTAACGCCACGCCCCGGCCGCTTTATCCCCAGGAAAGAGATCCGGTACCCATTGTATAGGAGGTTGGGTGGGCCCCATGGCTGGTCTGGATGGGTGCGGATAAACTTTCCCCCACCGAGATTCGATCCGCGGACGTACATACATAGATAATTTCAATTTCATCAATCTTTAGAGCACACTGGCATTACATATAAAGCAAGCCATGAGAGTGAATATGATGGACAACAATCAATAGTCACAATAAACCAGTTTCACATGGGCACAAATATGGTCAAAACCTCACACATAAAAATAATTAACAAGAGTAAAATAATCTAATATAAAATAATGACAGTAATCGCAAATGATACAATTAAAAAACTGCAACAGGCCTCATATCAAATAAAATATTAAGTTTTCGTATCTTATATTCTTCAACTGATTAGAAAGCTTAATCAATTAAATACTTTTTTCCAATTTGATGTAAGACATTTTTTACAACCGACTCAGCATTATAGTCGGGCAATTTATGAAAGATTTTTATGCTTTCATAGTATATCGCTTTCTGGTGTACTGGAAGTTTGGTTGACGGTTTTTTAACTGTAATTTATTTCTTGTATTAAAACAAGGAATTGCGGAATTAAACGTATAGATATCTTTATGTGCGTCATCCCCGTTGTGTGATATACAATTAGTATGGCAATATATGTGCGTGGCACTTACCGAAGTGCCACGCACATATATTGCCATACTAAATGTTTAGATATCCAAATTCTGTGAAAAGAACCTCATCAGGGATAATATGTATTGCGAGGACAAGGTTAATAATTTTAATCTCTGAAAAACAAGTTTGCATGATGTTCTAGAGCTTGAACTAATCCTAGTTCTAATTATCTTTTTCTGTTACAGAAAGGCTTTTTCGCTATCTGTGAAGTTTCCCTGAAGAATGTGTGGGAGATAACATATCATTTGACAAGACTGTATTATAACGAACAGTACAGAAATATACAATTTCCATAGCTGAGCTTACAGATCCACCACTATAACTGATTAGCAAATGAAATAAAGCAAAATAAATAACTTATTCTTATATTAATAGGTACAGTATGTAGGCACAAGTGGACTTCGTTGTGGGACCAGTATTGAAACTATGTGAAAAAAAGTGACTATCAAAAGTGGCCAGTCTGCTTCAATCAAAATTTCCAAGAGGAAATAAGCTGATGAGATATTTTTCGCGCGCTATTATCTGCGTGACACACACTGTCATGCATCTGTAAGTCCACGAATTCAGTTTAACAGAGGAAAAGGACGACAGCGATGAAAAAGAATTATAACAAGCAGACAGTGAAGACTATAGTACAGCGGAACAAGAAGACCAGACTCCTAGAATTAAAAAAATTAGATAAAAAAATAAGATTTATGGAGGGACATCAAAACGCCCTAGGTATCAACGTAGGACGGCATCCGCAGTACTAATAAAATATTTGGTAGAAAGAGATATGGATAGAAAAGCCCACCTACCTCTTGATCCAATGGACACATTTTTTTCAAAAACACTACAGCAACAGTGAAATCATTTTCTCCTTCCCATCAAAACATCTCCAAACCAAGAATATCTGCGATTGCAGCTGAAGTGGAAATGACAATAATTTTACACGAAACCCAGTATACACTCATTCATCAGAATATTCTTCTGGTTCCCTTGACGGGCCTGGGATAAAAAGAACACTCATTTATGACGCAAATTCTGCTCCAGCCCGGTCGCCAAAATCTGTGTAAATGAATTCGTCAACATCGCCCAATATGAATACATATCACCAACAATCCCCTACTAAGTGAAGTATGTATTGAATTTTGTATTATTTACAGTTCTTGAAACAATCAGTGTAAATTCAATAAATGCTTTTTGCTGTAAGATTACATTAATTTGAAGTCCAATTACCTTAGACACGTAGCTTGGTTCTCCATTGCTGATATGAATTCTCGGAAGGTAGTGGTCTCCTTTCTCACATCCGTTCCAATATTCTGATGAAGAAAATTTATTTGTGCTTGGACGTTATAAAACAATGATAAAATTTCATTTCATCATCACCTAAATCTTTGTACAGAGTCCAGTATTCGCCTTCTGATTTTCTGCTTCTGAAGCACTTGTGAAACCACATACTCTTCTTTTTATCACTGAGAGCAGCATTTTTCTCTTCTTCGTCTAACATTAATTCTATTTGCTGCCAGCTGTCTTTTAGAAAACGAAGGGAGATGCATATTTGACGAAATTAATCGCAAGGTTCTGAACTTCACGTGCAGCTGTAGGTGAGTGAACACTACGGACCGCGTGAGTACAGACCATTTTGACGGAACGGAATCGTGACACACGAAGTTTGTGACCAAAGCCGTCACCACCACCACCATCATTTAGCCGTATCTTCTTCACTGACTTTTGGCGCTCCCCGTGCGTTGTCAGGACAGACAAGTTCTTTCCCTATAGCATCTCTGACGAAACTGGACGGGACGAGCTGGGGTTAAACCCCTTTTATAAGGCTGAAACAAAGACGGTGCTATGTCTACCAAAATTTGAGGGGTATTTTACATTTGCCTTGGCTTGTAGATGGAAAACGAGCCACTTTAACAGAGCGTGCTTATGTCGTCTTGCGCAGTGCACAGACTCAAATTTTTGGCATGACGAGCTGCAGGAATATTGCTGTTTCGGGGCCACTGGGTGGGACTGTGAAAGCCCTCCAAATTAAGCGATGTTCTATTTATCAGGGTGGAAAGGAAAGCGCACTTTTCGGTCCCGTGTGCCTAGAGGTGCGTGTAATCGACAGTGGCTTTGTCTAGGATAGTTGCCAACTGCGAAAAGGGGATTTTGCAATCCTCTCAATGAATGCCATTGGTATTCGAGGAACTGCTGTACAGTGTTTTGGGCGTTACCGCATACGGACTCTTGAAATGGTAGACCTAAATGACATTGTTGCCAGCAAGGACCTATTCCTCGACGATAATTTCATTTCCTGTTCCTTTAAGAGCAGCACAATCGACTGCAAGTTCCACTCCGCTGCCACACAAACGACAAATTCCAGACAGAAATTTAGATACGTAACTCTTACACGCCCAAGTAAAATTCTGACATCCTCCCGTGGTACTCGGTAGTCCAAATACGGAGGCGAAAAGATGTACGTGCCGATCGGGGTGCATGGTGGTGAAGTTGGCGACGAATTGTTGCAGTGTGTAACCCCGTCCATAAAGATAGAAAATAGACAGGCGTACTGGCCGCACACAGTGCTTGTCAGTCCCTAGGTCTGCTGCTTTTTGTAGTCCCAAAACGCACAGTTGCGACAAAGAAACGATTCTATGGGCGGGACGAAAAGAAACAGACCACATGAATCGAAATATAAGGGACTGTGCCATTTCTTGTAGATGGCTAGCCCCCGTGAACCGCTTTCTGTGTGAGTATCAGTGTTGATAATGACAGTTCCCGCCGACGGTACTGAATGCGGTAGAAGATCCGAAGGAAAGACTCCGAAAAACTTCGACAAGTTCCTCTGGGCTATGTAATTTGCAAGACATCCATTATTACTAAAAATCTGTAGTGACGTTCGTCAATTTAGCTATGTGAATACTACCACCATGTTAGAGATATAGAAGATAAGCTGTGGCTGTTCTAAAAGTGTCTTGTAATGCATTCATCAGGTTCGCCCAACGCAAACTTCAACTCGCTAGTTTCAGGAACACTCATCGGTGCATCTCTTTAAGGAAGTAATTAGTAGGCTACTATTGGCGGTAGCGAGGAGGGTCTGATGTCCAGCATACATAAGGCTGGACAGAATTAAAATCCTTCTTTCTTTACCAACGTAACGCAGTTTGATAAAATGAGCGTATTTGAAAATATTTCATGTGCTACTCGTTTCCGGTAAAAAGAGATGAAGGGTTACGAATGCATTAGTTAATGGCATAAATTCGTTTTTTTTTGCATGTTTCTAATCTTTAAATATAGGCTAAAGCAAACTATGCAATCTGTCAACATTTGTTGGCAATTAGTATAGTTATATTGCAGGAACAGTAACACAGAAATACGAAGGACCTTGACAGAGACCTCAGTCCTTCCACGTGGCTACCTACTTCCCAAGAGGCGTGACGTAATCTGGATGCGAGCAGCTATCAGTATTGTTTACTACAATCCACACATTTAAACTGAACAAACACTTTGATATGAGCCCCGTAATTCTGACTTACAAGAAAAGTCAAGTGCACCTTACAACAGGTCATGAAGTCGCAGAAGGGAAGTAAAGGTATAGCTCTACTCTTTCTTCAAACTCGGCGCTAGATTGGGGTGGGTGGTCAACGCCACGCCCTGGCCACTTTACGCCCAAGTAAGAAACCCGGTACCCATGGAGGTTAGGTGGGGCCCAGGGCCGATCTGGACGGGTGCGTAAAATCTTGTTCCACACAGAGATTCGATCCCCGGACCGTCCAGTCCGTAGCGATGACTTGCAGTTACATATACAAATTACTCTGAGAGACCGTCAGTAGGCTACAGTTCTGTGCCACACAACTACAAGCACAGACAGACACAAAGCCCTACATCACACTCTTCACAAAAGCAAAATGACCTAGACATTGTTACTGGAAATATTAGGTGTGATGTCTGCACAACGATGTTTTCTTGTATTTACTTACTTACTTGCTCCATGGAGCAGAGTCATTTTTGAGAAGTTAACCGGTTTGAAGCTAGTCAAGAAAATCCCCGCATTTTATGAGACTCGAAGGTTCATTACCGCATTCACAAGTGCCCGCCACCTGCCCCTATTCTGAACCAGCTCGACCCAGTCCACACTCCCACATACAACTTCCTGAAGATCCATCTTAATATTATTCTCCCATCTACGCCCTCGTCTCCCAAGTGGTCTCTTTCCCTCAGGTTTCCTCACCAAAACCCTGTCTACGCCTCTCCTCTCCCTCATACGCGCCACATGCCCCACCCATCTCATTCTTCTCGATTTGATCACCCGAACAATATTGGGTGAGGAGTACAGATCATTAAGCTCCTCATATTATTATTATTTGTATAGTCATAATGATTAAAACAGATAATCTTACTGTGACATGTTTCATCACTGTATAGTTCATCTTCAGGCTTATTCTAAACGTAAGGACTTTTTTTTGGGTTGTTTTGCAGTGTTGTTATTTTAGTTGCTTTTAATTTTCCCTCTTCTTATGTTGATGGTGTTCGTTCTCGGTGGCATTCTTGGTATTCATGTCCCTGGTTATTGCTACTTTGAGTTATTTTTACTCATATTCTTTTATAATGCTTCTTGGTAATTTGGTGCTGTACTGGATTGTGTTGCTGTTCAGTGGGTGTTTTTCCAGTTTTGTGTTTTAACTTTAGTTTTGTAAAGAGTGCATAAAAAATCGTCATGTTTAGAATAAACCTAAGGTGAATTATACAGGTCGAAACATGTAGTGAGATTATCTGGTATTAAATTACTGTGTTCATAAAATAATAATAATAATAATAATAATCATAATTATAATAATACCACAAGACACTGCTATGCAGACAAGAAAACTAATATTTTCAATTACAACCTCAATGTATAGCAAAATCGGAGGTTAACAAAGAAGCGCTAGATTCCTTCCTACAAAAGAATACACATCACATCTTCTGGAATGAAACTTAGCAGCCCAATGACGTCAATCCTGGTGTCCATGCTCATGAGGGGGAGAACTTTCCTCTTATCTTTCGAACGCACAACACTCGTGCCTCCTTTTACTTTACAAATTATGTCACCTCCTTCAAATTCAAGGTAGGTGGCCCTAAGTTTATTGTCATGTCCTGTCTGCTGATGGACATTGCCACAACTGCTTAATTAATTCTCTATCGTGAAGATCGGAAAACTGTTGTTGATTCGATACAAAATAATTATCCATGAATAATTTCAGTCTAGCAATTTCCGCTTTGTTTGCTGCCGAAATGTTCCGTGGTAGGTGTGATATTTGAAGCAGCATTTAAAAGCCGTTTTGCTAAACAAGGACCATGTCACATGTGTATCGATTTCCATCACAAGGCTTGTAGAGTTTTGTTACAAATCTATTATGCTCTCTGTTTGGTGCTGTCGAAAATTCATTCTAACTTTAAATTTCACAATTCATTCACTGTCAAATATATATTATTTAGTTAGCTAAAATCATTCTCTCAGGTGCATTTTGATTATTTTCCAAGCGAATAACTTTCATTACACGCACAAAACAATAACGTCTCATGACTTTCTAGCTGCTTCGAGTACAGTGTAGATCGATGGTTGACCAGTAATCGTTTATAGCCTCCCAACATCACGTCCCATGGGGATTATCAGAGCTATAAAACAATATATTTAATTAATAAACACTCCTGCACTAGAGGCTATACTGATTTTGGAATGCACTGAACCGAACTCCAGTTGTATCGACACATAACTCTTTCACCATCAATGGACAGCTACAGATCTACTAAGTAATACAATGTCATAAAACGTAAAGAGGATTCGGTTTGTATGAGACAGAAAAAGAAGAATTTGGAGTAATAATAAGGCTTGTCCAACTGAGCTCGCAACTTCGCAGGTAAGTAAACTGGCCGCTTCACCTGAACGGATTAACATTAATTATGATGTAACGTCCGAGTTTTTCACGGTTAATTTCAGTAAACTGAACTGTGTACGATGTTTAACTGCAACTGTAAAACCGTGAGAAAAATAATCGCAAACCACACTTTTGCACGAAAACCGCGTTCTGTCAACACGCCAACTTGACGAAGTTGCGCACCACAACCCAACGACACGGCTTTAAAATCAACTGACGAATACATTTTCCAGGAACGCAATGTCATTCTAACCTACGCCTTTTTGGGCCAGTTTTCTTCTCTTATTTTCACAAAATTTCATAAGAGGAGTTTAATGTAGTGGATTTTTTAGAACAATGTTCAGGTATAATATTTAGAAAATAGTTTCCAAATCGAGTTTTTAACTTTTGGATGAATGATGCAACAGTTCTTATGTTATGGAATTCCATATTTATGTCGTAAAGTAGACATCATTTGTTGAAATTTAACTGTTATGAAGTAACTGAAATGAAAGGTATTTGCTGATGGCCAGATACCTGGAAGAGTGTACACTTAGACCGAGGTCAAAACAAAGACTATGACATAATATCAACAAGTATAGTTATTGTTTCATTGAGAAACAATAAATTGATGTGAAGAAGTTGGGCAGAAAAACAAAACAATTATAGTATACAACGATAGGGTACAGAGCATCATCATCATCACTCGTAGATGTACTGGGGAGGACTGTCGAGTATATCACTACCTTCGAGGTGACAGAAGGAACGTCACAGCCAGGAAGCCCGACTTCGTGCTGGTAGCCTATGCCATTTAGTCATACCTACAAGGCAGGAAGGTTTATGGCTAAGTGATCAAGGCCTACGGTAGTTCTGGATAGTGGTGTTATCAGAAACCAGGGCATTATCCGACTAAGAGCAGTAGGCCACATCGCCCCTTATTTTTATAATGTAATATTCGCAGTATTATATTTTATGTTAAGGAATTAGCTTATACACGGTCGCTTTCTGTCTCTATGAACTCCCTGTCTGCGAGCTCAGTAAAGGGTAGTTTTTAGGGTCCGATCTCTCGCAGTCCCTGCATTTTTCATCAATAAGTGTAAGATATGGTGGCACGCTACCGAATCAGGTCCCTGGACTCTGCGTTCGAGAGCCTGATTCTTCCCTGCAGTGGTGCGAGTTCTGATATTCCAGAGCTAGCCTAGAGTACTGGAAGGTTGGTCCCTTGCATCACTATAAGGAGATTTACTGAAAGATTTGTTGGTTAGATATATAGAACATTTAAAACAAACTTTACAAATTGATACGAAACACACATTTATTGCTAAGATACCATTTTATGCCGTCATTCGGCGTGCGAGATAATGAAAAGGTAACAACACACACCGCATCATTATGAGTTGCAACTTTTCCTTAACCTATTTGTATTGTCCGAATTAGTGTAAGGTGCTATTAGATTTGTCATTTTTAGAAGGTAAATGTCGCGTTTATTTTCAAAACTTCAGTTTATCATGAGCTATTAATTTAAGAAAATCATAATTCAGAGCAGATATTTATGGGACAGTAAAATCTGTTGGACCATAAAGAAAAACTGGACTGATCTTATTCGTTGACCAACATAATTGTCAAATTTATAACCTCATATAATTAACTGTGATTAATTCCATAAATTAATCAATGCATAAAGCTCAGAATCCAAACTCAAATGGTTGGTTTGCATTTATAAAGGTTCCCCATCTCTAAATTCCTATCGAGCTGTTACTGGTAATAGTAATATCACGTCATCAAACAGAACTATTAAATCATAAAGGTATTTGTTTCCATAATCTTATTCTGGAACTTTGGTCTATTTTCATACAATTTTTCTAGATTTTTGTATAGAGATAATTCTGAATACTGCTGATAAACACAAGTTAGTGAAGATATAGAGGAGAAGGCTCTACAGCCTACTTTAACGTATTATTTTTTTTTTATTTATTGAGAACACAAGTAAATTATGAAAAGGCCGAGCAATAGCAACTGCCTTGTTCAATCTGTGGTCACCACAGCCCTGATAATGTAACTTTGTGCTGATAAATGAAAAGTGAAGCAAAAGCTGCTCCCTTAGATATACAGGATATGCCTTTATTCTAGGCATTCCCTCTTGCTGTTGCATACCAAAAACTTGTATAAATGCAGAAAATGAAATTTTAATTTAAGTAAAACCAAATGTATTTCCACAAGTTACTTTTTTGAGAGGTCTATAATACAAATATTCTCTTCAAGAACAGAAATTTTTTAATATAAAAGCACCAGTTTCTTCAAAATCCTTGGTAATGTAAACTGAACTTACTCACCAGCATTTGTCTTCAAACATAACAGGCCAATTGCTAATATAATACAATTATATGAATGTGGAAAAACTTATGAGTGTGAAAATTACATTTACTATAAAATAAAAAAGTACAATTATACAAGTACAAACATAAATCTTACAAGTAACACACACTTCAAACACATCTTTTAAAGAATTATATATATTACTATAATGACACTGGAAAGTATATTTTGAAGGAATGAACCCTAAAAGGAAAAATAATTTTGAGTAAACAAGTATCAGCACAAAGGAAGAAGAAGGTTAGGATGACTAAATAACTTCAATGAGCTGAGTCTTTGTTGAGAAGCTAACAGTTACTCAGCTAGTCAAGAAATTTCCTGCTTGCTGTTGGAAAACAAAGGTTTCTAATTATGCTAACAAGAGCCCACTAATGGAAAACATCCACAGCCATATAAATCCATCAATGGCCTCACATTCTGCTCCCTTAAAATCTACCCCAATAAATCTATTTGCATTAGGCTTCCCATTTGGTATCTTTCATTCACGTTTTATGATCCACCTTGCATGCAAAATTCATCTCCAAATGTTTGCTATATGCCCTACATTTCTCAACCCCATTACAATCGCCTTACCAATACGCTGTATATTTATGCTGAAGATTACCTTAAGAAACTCTTTATCATGCTATTTTCTCCATCCTGCACTTGTTTTTGAACAATAAATCTGCATCCTATTCTGAAACACCCTCTATTTATATTTACCTGTGAAGTGTCACTGCATTTTCAGTGATACAAAGCAATATACTACAATAATTGTTGTCTCACTGTTCACTATGCTGTGGTTCTAATCTTTAGCATAACTGTACTTGCTACCTTTACAATGTCTTAAATGCAGAAATCCTTCAAATGTGCGGATGTGGAGGTGTAAGACTCTACCAATAATTGTTCTCCTTAACTCTTAAACAGTGTATTGTGTATGTAGAAAGAAGGTGAAACAAAGCAATTACATTACAACATGAAAATGTTGATTAAATAATGAAAATAATTTTTTCAGGAAATAAGGGAAAGGAATTTTCCTACTACAACAGATTAGTTATCACTCTAAGCATGTGGTTGAAATTCTGTAATTAGACAATACACAAATCTCCTTCAATATCAGTCTCACAGTTTTTCACAAAACATTTCAATTACTCATGTTTGAGTAAGAACCAAGAAGTTTCCATTTTAAATCAAGACATCCCCTGCATGAGCACACACAGTGCTCTGTCTATGGGAAATAATTTGACTCCAAGTTGTGAGGGCATGTCAGATGACTTTCAGACAACTTTCAGTCTACTTTCATGCCTTGAAGAAGAAGGAGTTGCTGGTACTGAGCATCTCCATGTACCCATTTTATTACAGCAACATTATAGATTTTGATGGAAAATGACTTAAGATTTTGTTCCATGACACATCTGTGCAGCAGACACAATTTCATTTCAACAACATTCATATCAGAAAACACATCACACAGCATTTACCTTTTGCTTCAAGTTTGATACCAGTTGCTTTGTCCATCCCAGTCTGTGTTGGGGTGGTAACATCTGCCATGAGCAAATCTCTGAAAATAATTCAGATGATGTTACTGGCTGGATTTAAAATATTCTCCATGTGTTCATTTTATTTCAGTAAACAAATACACTAGCAGCATTATTAAATAAAACACACCCATGGAACTAAATATAATAATAATAGTAATAATAATTATTATTATTTAATGCAATTGGGTTGTTACCCAGTGGCAGTGGTTATTTTACATGCATAAAAGACATGAAATTGGTTACTACTAAAGTCGGGAGGGCTGCATGAGAAGCATGTAGTGGCAACTTGGAATCTTGGGAACCATCTCAGCATTTGCTTTTAGGCACAGGGAAACCAAGAAAACAACCTGTGTCAAGATGGCCGGTCACAGGACCTTCCAAATACTGACTTCTAGCCAGCAGTCTGGCATCTAAAGCTGCTAAAAAAAAAAGGCATGCCCACATAGTATAACAAATATACATAAGATAACAACACACACAAGACAACTACAACAATACACACGGTCAACCAACAACAGTTACACACAAAACAACTTAAAACTAGCAACAAAACATGAGACAAATTAGAATACAACATGTATAAAAGGTAAAACACCCAAGCAAGAGAGAACAGTGTACAGTTTCTTGTAATTGCTACATTCTTACACCCAGCAATAAATAATGCAGGATTTGTGGTTAACACGGCAGTTACTATGTAGATTGCCATCTTGTGGATGTAACACCGCGTTGTCTGGTATCCACCGACGTTTCGGAGGAACGTACTGCTTCCATCCTCCGGCCACACTACCCCCATAATTCGTTCCATACGAAGGTGGGTGGGCCCCAGATGCAATATGCATGTGATGGCAACGAGAAACCATCATGTAAAATACTTTCCAGGAAATAAAGCCTGGTCATTCAGTTCATCACCAGTTACTGTACTAACTGGACTACCTCCTTCAGTTTTTGTGTTGTTGAAGAATGTCACCTTCTGGGATGTGTCGCCGTGTTGTCTGATAGACTAAGGTTGTTTAGAGCGAGACGGCGATTTTCAACAATACGTGGAATCGAGGAGGATAAGTCAGTCAGTATAGTAACTGGTTCACGGCTGTATAACAGGCTTCAATTCCGGAGGACTTACTGGGATTTCACCAACTTATAATTCTGAGAGCCACTCAGCCTCCCATCCATTTAGTTACGGCTGCAAACCAACCGAAACGCAGGCTGGTTACTCACGTGTCAGATTAAACTATTACCAACACCACCCCCCCCCCCCAAAACGTTGTCACGGCGTGGTGTTCAATTAATGACATGACAACTACACCTACTTATATTCATAAAGTAGTGCAATACAATGGTTCAGAGCTGCATACGTGATCTTTCGATTAACCTTTATCGTACGGACATTTAATGTAAAAATTTAAACACAACTAACACAAACATAACCTACTGATTTTATTTTTTGAATGAACTATTACTAATTTGCTTACAGTTGACGATCTTCCTCGACAGCCGCATCTACAAGTTTACACGGTGACAATGTTGCATTCGTGACAGAAAAACCGTTATTCACAAAAGGATCGACAGCTTACTTTTCCAAACTTCGCTTTCTTTCTAGTTAGCCCGGGAGAAATGTTTCCACTTTGTCGTCAGATTACGTATAAAGACGTGATTGATATGCCTTGCGTTGTCGATGGATCGCGCATTTCGACATTTGCATACACGAGGTCCTATAGATGCATTCGTCAGCTGTTCCATATCACTTATCATGTCAAGGTTATCGACAGTAGAAGCAGGATGTTTGGGTCTCAAGGTACAAAAATACAGACTCTTCCTGGACCTACATTCTTAAAACTATACGTCTGCAACAAAACGATCATAGATTCCGATACATTGTTTACTTTCTTTAGTTACTTCCTTTAGTAGCAGCCATGGCTTTGCATAGGAGTGTTACGAAACATAAAAATATTTTGTGAGTTGTATGCGGATACATATTCCGAGGTGGCTGATGATTGTGAAAATAAAATTTTGAACAGTGACAGTTTCGTCCCTACAACAACTACATGTAAACAAGTGTGATCTCTCCTTTAGTTTTCACTTGTGAGATTGAAATAAGTACATTAAGAGGAAGAACGCAATGAACCGGATAGTTAGATTGGCATTGGGTTCGATCCCTTACGGTCCCGATGCATCTTTGTCTTATAGACGGGCCCTATGTGCCTTATAATCTGATTTCAGCTCAGGAGACCCCTGTCCCTTTACCAAAGTTCCAGATGACCCCCAGACTTAAGACCTTAATGTCTTCTGAGTCCAAGTCCCGGCAAGCGAATCCCCTCCATGTTCCCTAACGGGGCCCCTATTGAGAAAAATACCTGCTTGTAGCGGATTTTACATCTCTCTTGATGTATCTCTTTAACATATCTTCCCGGGTACCCAGTAAAGGAGCCCTCCCTACAGGTCCCCCCCTCCCCCCTATAGAGTTCCCTCGGAGAGAGATGCCCCGTTCCTAGAGCCCTCCTTCATTCATCATTCAAAGTCCCCGGTATAAGGCCCCCCCTCTCCTGATTCCAGGTTCCCCTCGGACATAAAGGGGCCCTTATGGAGAGAGATGCCCATATCCGGAGCCTTTCTAACATATCTTCCAGGGTCCCCAGTAAAGGAGCCCTCCCCAGAGATCCTCCTCACTGAGCCTCTTCAGGAAGAAAAACTCCATTCCTAGAGCCTCTTTCATCCATCTCTCAGAGTCCCTGGTAGATGAGCCCCTTGCAGTTTCCCTAACGGGGCCCCTATGGAAAGACGCGTCCATCTCCAGAGCCTTTTCTTCCTATCCTCCAGGGTCTCCCTCCAGGTTCCCTTCAAAGAGCTCCCATAGAGAGAAACGCCCCACCTCCAGAGCCCCTTTCAACCATCTTTCGAGCCCACTCCAAGTCCAACTGAGCCCCCACGAAGAAAGATGCCCATCCTCAGAGATTTCAGTTCATAACCCAGGGTACCCAGTAAAGGAGCCCTCCCTCCAGGCCCTCCGCAGTCAGCCTATACAGACAGAGACGCCCCATTCCTAGAGCCCCCTTCATCCATCTCTCAAGTTCCCGGTAGACGGACCCCCATCTCCAGGTCCCTCTAGATGGAGAGACACTCGTCCCAGAACCTTCTTCCACACATAAGCCCCCGGCGTATGAGCCTTCTCCCAGGTTTCCCAGCGAGGCCCCCATGGAAAGACGTGTCCATCTCCAGAACCTCCTTTTACACCTCCAGGTTCCCCTAACAGAGCTCCCTTAAACAGAGAAGATCCATTTCCGGAGCCCTCCTCCCACTACCTCTCACAGTTCCCTGTAAACGGACCCCCTCCCCATGTTCCCCAACGGGACCCGCACGGAGACACCCGTCCACAGAACCTTCTACATCCCATATCCTGAAAATTCATCTTTCCCTCAGAGTCCCCGGTAAGGGAGCCCCCTCCATGTTCCCTAACAGGGTCCCCATGGACAGGGATACTCCGTCACCAGAGCTACTGGTCTACTCATTCATTCATTCATGTACGTCTGCCGGAGTCCCCAAAAAGAAGCCCTCCTACATATGGGGAAAAACACAAGGTTATCGTCCACGGACCCCCACGCATACGGAAGGCCTGCATACAATGGGGTGCGGCCTGGTTCCCCATGGGGATCGTTAACGACACTGCTACCTCCACTCCAGTGCCATGCAGCCCTCGGCACGATACCTTCCACCTTGGCTTGGGTAGACCAAAGCCCCGTTAGCCAGCGTGTGTCGTAACAACCCCCACCCGGTTACCGCCTCCCACATGACCCATGGTAGAGTAGAGTACGAATCCACGATACCCGAGGTACGGACGAGGGGTTGGATTTATGGAAGGCAATGAACCGGACAGCTCTGATGATAAAACAAGCCAGGAAACACAATATGCTGGGAGCATATTCAAAAAAGACCTGTCTATAAATATTTTCTACAGAAATTCGGGTCAGTTTACGGCCCAAAGCAAGAACTGTCGCTGGAGGACACAGTTTATCGCTTTTATACAGAAACTCAGGTCAGTATCATCACATCATGACAATTTTCATAATACTGTAAAATTAGCTGAAACATTGCTAGACAGAAAGGCAAGAGCTTGAGGCATTATGCGCGCTAGCAGGACATTCCACTTGACATAGAACGGTAGCCATCCACTTGACCAAAGGGCAACCAGCGTTCTGGAGGAAACATGACGTAACAGTCTAAGCGCGGACGAGCAAAAGACTTAAGACGAATGATCCATGACGCAACAATACTAACACAGGAGGAAGAGACAGACAAAAACTTCTCCAGTACAATAACTTCACGAAGGCATAGAAAGGGCAGACCAGTAAAAATGTAAAGGTAAAGCAATCCCTGTACAGGCCCTGAGCATTCCAGGAGGTTGAGGCGCTCAGAATTCATGACAACACATGAAGGTGGTAAGGTTGTCAGCCCTACTCACCGGCCGCCTTTACCGCCCAGGAAATATTCCTGGTACTCATTTCTGCTAGAGGCTGAGTCTACCCCAGGGCCATAGTGCAGCCGGAAAGATTATGTCAATGAAAAATTCCAATGACAACATCGGGAATTGAACCCACGACCTTCCGACTTGTAGCGCTGTGCCTCAACCGACTGCGCCACTGTGAGGGGAGGCAGACCAGTAGGTCAGTTATGATTGAGTTCTGAGGAAATGTGCCAAATGACCGAATGTGACTACTGAACTGAGCACTCTTTTTGTGTATGAAGAACTAACACACCCCAAAAAATAAAGTGCAAGAACTTCCTAAGCGAGTTTGCAAGGTCCTGGATATCGGAAAACTAGAATCCAAAGGAGTCCAGTTCTGATGAATTGCAATTGAAGAGAAATAACCAACACCAATGGGGCCTAAACAGGACACCCCAGATGGACTCATAAGGGATTTCAGCAAACATAAACTGGACGAAATTGTTGCTGGTGGGGAGGGAAGAAAGAAGTATCCTGCAAGGCACTGCACACACGAAGTGAAGTGAAACTAGATACATTTGTAAATTCTGTGTTGTTCTGCTTCATAGAGGGTCTTGTTTTGAGAAATACCACTCAGGAATTATTAGACTATCTATATGCAGTTTCTTCAGTACTGGGTTCAGGAGTATCATCTAAACAGTCAAACTGTAAGTAAGAATATAAGGAAGGGTTGAATATTTGAAGGGTGTAAAATGTCTGGGAACTGGAGGTATTTATGTAAAGGGACATCTGGTTGGAATAGTGTGAAAATCTCTTCATTAAAAACAGTTTTGGTATTTTGGTGTCATATTTCAACACCTTGTTATTAATGATGGTACATAATAAACATATTAATATATAATAATCACAATATGGCCATGTAACATAAGCAGCTTGAATTTGTCCTTTTCTTTCCCATTTTTTAATAATTACACTATGAATTTATGAATCAAAACTAGTATCAGCGACTGACGATCATATTTTTTCTGATACTTGTTGCTTTCGTGCACTCTAGTGTAAAACTGAGAAAATGGACTATAAGCTTGAATAAGGAGGGCCACACATACTTATTAACATTTCAGTTGAGAATAAGATTTCATTTTACAAGAAATTATCGATTTGAATAATCCCACCAATGCACCATTCTCACATTCATTTACATCATGGAATTACTGCATTAAGTGTATAAAAACTAAGCAAATGAACTACTTCATCCCAAAACACTGTGACACTTCTTCCACATCTCTCTATTTACAAGTGTATCAGATTAATTACTCAGAGATACCTATTCACTTAAAAGCATGAAAGATCCTAATTAGATTTTGTGCACCCTAGAACACCTTTGACAACAAACAGCTTCTGAAGTTTAAAGCACAAGTAACATGAAAGACAAACAGTAGTTAAATTTGTTACATTAGCAAAGAGCAATTAAATAAAGTATGTTGACACTCAATAGCAGCATTTCACAACTGATAGTCTATGAACAACTGCCTATCTGCAGTTTCATTTATGCCTCTTTGCAACAAATTCTATTAAGCATTACATTGTGCTATAAAACCCCATTTTACTGCAATCTTACAACCACAGACTTCTTTAGTGGTTAGTTTTCACTCAGTATCAACATATCTCTTGAACATTATTATGATTTGGCACACAGATTTCATTAGATAAGTCAATTAGAATTATTATTATTTTAATTATATGTTAGATTATGGGAAATAATAAAAAATATTTATATATGTTGATGTGTAAAATATGTTATCAACTTCAATACCACATAAAGGCAAAAAACTTTAGAACAGGCAGTAATAATTACATTTGTTTACTTGTATTTATACTGTACAAGCTACAGCACCAATCTTGGGAAACACACTATGTTTTACTAGACCCTATCAGAACACCTTATATAGAAGTGGGTGAACAGGATTATAGTCAGGATAAAATTGTTGTTTTCAACATCTTCTTCTACACATTGCAAAGAAACTGTGAATTCGTTGCACTGCATCATATTTTACTTTATTCAGCCTAACATAATTCTTACATATGGCACATCAATAAAATCTCTGTCTATACACATGTTCATATGTGTCATCATCATATGTGTCACTAACAAACTACATAACAAAGATATAACATATTAACAATTTCAAACATTTACTGAGTTACTAATTTTCTCATAATACGACTTTATTCACTTCAGCTTCATTGAGTTCTAGTGATTTCTGTACAACACTGTAATTATATACAAGTATAATGCCTCTTCCAATTTCATTTCTTTAAAATAAATCTCATTTCGTATGCAATGACACTTGCCATGTTAGAGCTTCATAAGGCAAATACTCCTCTAGTAAGTATTTTAGTTGCCTTCTGAAAAGCTGTGTATTCTTTAAATTCTTAAAATGACTTTGAAATTTATTACATAATTTTATCCCAATGTTATTGAATTTCAATTTCAAAAATCTTAGAAAAAGTAATACAGACAAGATTACTGGACCACTTGCACAAAAACATCATCATAAGTAAGGAACAATATGGATTCCAAAGAGGATTTACAACAGAAATCGGTTTAAAAACTAATAAATGAAGTATTAAATGCCTTAAACAATAAACAAATAGTGGGAGGTATCTTTTGTGTGACCTCACAAAGGCATTTGACTGTGTAGATGACATATTAATATCAAAAACTGAAAAGTATGGAATTATTGGTAAGGGCAAGGAACGTTTTCAATCATACATTAAAGGCAGATACCAGCAAGTCCTAATAGATAATAAAACAAATCACAATACTACTGTTTCAAATTGGGCAATGATTAAACATGGAGTACCACAAGGCTCTGTACTGGGTCCTACACTGTTCCTTCTATACATAAATGATTTGCCTGCAGTCATAAACAAGAGGCAATACCAGTTTTGTTTGTTGATGATACAAGCATACTTTTCACTCATTGTAACTTTATGGAATTCCACATGAATGTTGACACAGTTTCTGGAAATGTCAATATGTAATTTAAAAAAAAAATGCCTTCCATTAAACATTGAAAAAACTTACTTCATAATATTTAAGACAAAGAACAGCCAACCCATTTACACAAGTAAGTGTTTAGATAATAATAGAATTTCTAACAACCTATACATTAAATTTCTCGGCCTAATTGTTGATAATACACTTTCCTGGAAACCACACATAGACCACTTAATAAATAAACTGAGTACCGCTTGCTAGGTAATTAGATCTGTTAAACCCTATGTAAATGCAAATGCTATTATTACGATTTACAATTCCCTTTTCCACACTGTAATGACTTACAGAATAATATTTTGGGGAAATTTCTCTCATAGTATTCAGGTATTTAGAATGCAGAAAAAGGCAATTAGGATTATTATGGGGCATGGTAACAGAGAATCTTGTAGAAACTTGTTTAAAAAATTAAACATT
>Ga0123353_10003185_pt1 | contig 20655 bp, 19 predicted proteins | sample TergutLab28metaG_3_FD_92763 | JGI IMG/M metagenome (GOLD analysis project Ga0123353, IMG submission 92763) | Labiotermes labralis P3 segment gut microbial communities from Petit-Saut dam, French Guiana - Lab288 P3 | ecosystem: Host-associated > Arthropoda: Insects > Digestive system > Gut ... | reverse complement strand
GTGAAATATTATAAAAGTGAAGATTAGTCACTAGTTCTGTGTTTACAACAAGTATACCTTATGGTGCCTCTCAGAGACCCTATCCATTCAAGGCCATGCAAAAACTACAGGCAGAAGTGGAAAGTAGGCTCAAATTAGGAATATATGCACTCTGCAACTTTGTGTCTATCATTGGCCCTGATATTCGTTTACTGCAGATGGAAATCTACTGATTCAGATTTTACCCTATTTAAAAGAATAGCATTACTTTTCTTTGTATTCCATTACGTAAGGGTACATGACATATAAGTTGTAGATTTGAAAAAGGTTTATTGTCTTACATATACATTTTTATAAAACAAAAATTTTTCAGTAAAATGCCCAATTTTTTATATCAGTAAATTATGGGATACAGTACAATAAAAAATAACACCAATCTGCCAATTTTTAGTGTAGACTGCTAATATAACATGTTATAAAATAGTGAGATGCCTGGCAGATGAAATGTGTGATGGATGAGCCCCATGATGTAATTTATGCAGTTTGTCAACAGAGCATCTAAAAATCAAGCTTCCAACATCACAACAGAATTATTGACTTTTCTGGTCTTTTATGCAGTTCTTTTGTTGGTGTCAACTTTGTGTCTCACTCCACTAATTGTCAGTTTGGCTGTGTCCCAGTTTCCAAAGTCCCAATTACTGTACCCTAATTAAAAGAATATAATACATGAAGGTTTAGATATGGTTTCATGTTTGGCTTTGGAGGCACATCTGTGCTGTGGGGGTTGGGCTGCAGGACCCCAATATCCTGGGCTATGACAGCAACTTTGAGGAAAGTGTCTTGTGCAAGTCCTAAACAGACACCAAAGAATGTACCCAATCAATATGGCAAGGTAATGCTGAAAGGGCATCCCTCTGTTTGGGGCTAGTAGAGATGGTAGCTGATCTACAGGTCAAAGAGATGCACGTCCAAACAGACAGTTGTCAAACTGTAATTAACCAAATCCAGAAAATTGCTGTTGTGGTCAGAATACATGAAATATAAAGAGAATAAGAACAAGGTAAAATGCCTTGTTCTGATACTCTTTATGTTACGTATACCTGAAGGTACAAATTAAACAAAACTTATTTGAAACAAATGTGCCATGGTTATTTTATTGCAAGGTATTTATCATGAATTACCTCGACACTTACCATGATCAATTGTCAGAACTTTTCTTGTTTTCATCTCCAGGAACTCTGCAATAGGTAACTGACCGTGACTTATCCCTTTCTCTTGTGCAATCTGATGACACAAACCCTGCACAAAGTAACATTACATCGTAGTGACATTCAAGGAAAAAAATTACTGTATTATCTTGCTGATAAAATTATCTTATGAAGAAATACTGGATGAAAGTATGGACTGCACTCATGTGGCTTCCAGTTTGAATCTTCAGATTCTGTGAAAAGCTGGAGATACTGTCCCATCTAAGTGTCCATCGGTGTCTGAAGATGGACTGTGCTCTATGGAGTTATACAGCTTCCAAGCACAACCTCATTTCAAGAGGAGTCAACAGACTTCACACACAGACACTTTATTTCATCAAAGATGACAGCTAAAAAAGAACACAAGTTACAGCTGGATGGAGGAGCTCTAAGTTTCAGATTCTCACAATCAAAAGAGACAAGTCACAAGACAATGCAATGGGTGTATGTAATGAAGTATCATTCTAACTCTTCCTGTCCATTCTGTTCTTAACACACAGTCAAGATCAACTAACATTTATGTTAAATGTTAATCTTGTCCATAAGTGTTTGAAACTGTGAATTTCTAAAGACAGTTGAAAATTCATGCATACTTTACATAAGCCCACGTTTAGAGTGTAACTAGCATCTCAGTGCTTGGCAATGCATTTATTGATTGAATAAACATTAATTAAAAAATTTGTTCCTCCCACCTTATACAAATTGTGATCCACAAGACCTCCTATAACATAAACTTTATCTCCTTGCAGTGAAGAAATAATATTGTCTGAGTCACTTGTTAAGTACAGCAAGTCATTAGACTCAAAGATGTCTGTGTAACTCTCACTATGAAAATTTACCTGAAAACATCAAAACATGGAATAGTAAAGATTAAAAGTTGTCTCCATACCTAAGCACCCTTTTGTAAATGTATATACCCAGGACAAAAATAATGTCCACAGTTAATTAATTGTGGGTATTTATATACAATACACAATCATGAATTCAGCAAATGAGCATTAAATAGCATTGTTTTGGACAATTTTCAAATGCTTCAGAATTAAGATAGTTAAACAAAAAGTATAATTTGTCCATTGTTCTGTACAGTATCAAACTTTCAGTGGTTGACAAACACTGGCAACTTACATCCCAATTCATGTATCCAGTGTGTTTTTCCATTTCTGTCTTGCACCGTCCATTAAAGCTTGTAATGTAGAACTGCAGTGGATCCCTGGCTCTTCGATTAAGACTGTAACATCGTAACAGCTGCTTGATACACTTGCCGATTTCCTAGGATACAAAAGGACCTATTATTGCATAATTTTTAAATGTTAATAGCACTAATTCATTGAGAAAAGTATGTACCTTGTCATTCATGAGATCATCAAATGATAAGTCAATTGCTACACGAACTTTACAATTACTCTGTGACATTCTTGAATGCTTCAATTCTTTCCTTGATGGTCCCAGCTTAATATTCTTTAGGCGTGCTTCTAATTTCCTCCGTTTCAGTTTCAATTTTTCTTTCGCTCTGCAATACAGATACTGTTAACAAAAGCACAAGCAATTTCTGAAAGGCATTACCACATTTTTTAAATGCTACCTTTTAATAGGCCTATACGCTAACCACTTCTCTTTCTTTCTTAGTTTCTTGAACTGTCTTTTTGAAATCGTCGACATTTCATCTTTCATGTAGTCAACAGAGGATGAGCCTGCATCGAATGTGCCTGGAACATTTTTGTCGAGGTTTTCAGTTCGCATTCTTTTTTCAGCAGGCTCTTCAGCAACATCTTTACGTAATTCTGGCTCAACCGATAAACCCTCTTTATCGGGTGTTGGAGAACGTTTGCTCGTCAACATGATACAATTACACACTAGCCACGTGCACAACAAACGGCTGCTAGTGGCAATTTAAATGAGCTTGAATATGAGAGATTATATGTCATGGATAAATGGTGGCAACTGCCCCCTCGGTGACTCTGATGAATGATCGATGACACTACCGTTCTGTCACCAATATTCCGCAAGCTCTACTTCTAATCTGTGTCATCGCACCTGTGCCCTACCATGGATCAGAAATCCTCATGCACAGTCATTACTGTGAATCCAGTCCTCATTCATCATCCATGGATTGGAAGGCATGGTATCTGTGCGTAGCATTAGGGTCACAGTGCATGGCGGTGGTTGGAAAGTTCGTGTGTTGAGTGGCGTGCTGTTGCCGAAACGAGCTCTATGTGCCATTAAGCAGTAATACGTTAGAGCGGGTGGTTTCAGTAGTGCCTTTCTGCAGTTGTACTCATATATGGCCCAATCAAGCAGAGTTTTTATGAGCAGTAAGGCTCTAGGTTATGTTAGTAATCACATCCCTGTAGTGGTGCGATATATTCGTTGCAGGAAAGAAAATCTGGTGGTAACATGCGTTGGAAAGGCATTTCATACGTACGGCTGTTCGAGGTTTACATTACTTAGTGTTAGTGGCTTGCATTCTGGTGAATTAACATGTATAGCAGCAGATTCTTATCACGTGTATACAGCAAGCGATAATGTAATTTGTGCTTGGAGACGAGGAACAGAACTCAAACACACATATGTTGGACATTCCAGTCCAGTGCACCTTCTCTTACCGTTCGGCCCTCACCTCCTTTCTGTTGATGAAGACAGCGTTCTGAAGATATGGGACATAAAATCTCAGGATTTGCACATGGAGTTGACATTTGACAATGCCACATTTCGTGTAACCACAATACTTCATCCAGATACATATTTAAATAAGATTGTATTGGGGAGTGAGCAAGGAAACATGCAACTCTGGAACATTCATTCAGCAAAACAAATTTATGTTTTCAAAGGTTGGACATCAGCTATCACTGTTTTGGAACAAGCACCAGCTGTTGATGTGGTGGCAGTTGGTTTAGCAAGTGGTAAAATAGTTCTTCACAACCTGAAGTTTGATGAAACTATCATGGAATTTATGCAAGACTGGGGACTTGTAACTAGTTTGTCATTTCGAACTGATGGACATCCAATATTGGTTTCAGGTAGTTTGACAGGGCATGTTGTCTTTTGGAATTTAGAAGAACGGAAAGTTATGAGTCAGTTGTTGGGAGCACACAGCAGTTCCATAACTGGACTGAAGTGCCTTCCAAATGAGCCCCTTTTTATCACTTCATCTCCAGATAATTCTCTAAAAATGTGGATATTTGACATGCCGGATGGTGGTGCTCGACTTCTGCATGTTCGTGAAGGTCACAGTGCACCACCTTCATATGTTCGATTCCATGGAAGTAATGGTCACAATCTTTTAAGTGCAGGAGGGGATTCGTCGCTTCGAATATTTTCTACCATTACAGAAACCTTCAATAAGAGCCTGGGACAAGCTTCATATAATCGTAAGCTGTCAAAAAAGAAACGGAAAGGTTTGGCAGATCCTCTAAAGATGCCACCAATTATTCAGTTCACATCAGAAACAACAAGAGAAAAGGAATGGGACAACATTGCAGCAGTCCATTTAGGGTTGGCTACTGTTACAACTTGGTCATATGACAAGCTAAAGATGGGAGAGCTCAAGTTATTACCAGAAAGATTTAATCCTAAAAAGTCACAGTTGAAGGTGAAAGCTGTTGCAACATGTCTCTGTCTAACTTCCTGTGGAAACTTTGTGTTGGTTGGGTACAGTTCAGGCCATGTGGACAGGTTCAATATCCAGTCTGGTATACACAGAGGAAGTTATGGCCATCCTTGTGCACATGCAGGATCTGTAAGGGGTGTAGCTACAGATAACTTAAACCAAATTGTGGTTACTGGTGGAAATGATGCACTGATCAGATTCTGGCCATTCAAATCTCCAGGTGGGTGGCACGATCTACATGTAATGCTTCTTTGGATAATCTGTTTCTGTAGATGGTAGAACAGGGTCTCCATTTGCCATGGCAGAAATCTTGTAAAAATGTAGAATAGGCAGTCACATGATACACATTTCCTGCATAGCCAACATTTTCCATTCTGTAATATGGAAGAGGTATGTAGATATTTCATTACCTATAGAGAAGAATGGAGAGTGACTGAGAAGATCTAATGAAATTTTCGTGGCTGACCAGGTATGCCGGTTTTAATTTCCATCTTTTGTTTTGTGTTAAACTCTTAGAGTGTGCATACCGTTACTGGTAATTGTACACCACAAAAAGTTGCACTGACATTTGAGGCAGCAGGCACCTGGCATCACAACATACAAGATTAATCTTCACACAAATTACCTATACTAAGTTTTGAATTTAGTGAATCAATATGGAAGTGTGAGCAAACAGCTTTTTATATTTTAAACCATTGTTCTTGAATAGTACATCTGATTGTAAAGAGTGTCACTGTGTCTGAATTCTAGTCTTTCAGATTCACATCTTCTGGGATGTTATGTTATATTGTTGAGTGAATATTTCATGATATTTTGAAGGTTCCAAGCAGAGTATCTGTAAAGGATTTAGGGTTTGAAGGTATGGGTGTGGAGGGTGGTGGGCCAGTGAAGGTGGTAGTGGTAATCACTTGGTAGCATCTTGGAGTACTGCGGCTGAACAAGTGCGTGTGTCATAGCCTAGTTTGTTTTCTCATGGTTTTAGTGAAAAACCTTGTGATTTGAAAAAATTCTGCCAGGTCATGAACAAGAGATTTGGAATATGTGTGGATCATGATCATTAGTTGGGAGTGAGAGACTGGCACTGATGGTTTTACTTTTGGTTCTTTGAGCTATCAATTCAGAGTGTTAGTGTAGAGAAGAAGTTGAAGGTAACTGATTGGTAGGAAGTGTAAATGACAACTAAACAGTGATAATTATTGTTGTGTAAGGTCATTGTTCATACCATGCATGAAGATAGCATGGCATCAGTGTCTCCCATGCTTACTTAGGGCCAGCCAATGATAAAGCTTTCACATAAATAAAACTTTTGTTTGATGAGCTTGGAATGCCATGCATAAAGTTCAATGTAAATGTTTGTAGTTAATGACATGCTTCATTGATGGCACATGCTTATATATTTCTTAGTCCTTTGAACACTTTACTCATGAGAATCCCCCATTACTTACCCAATTGTTTCTAGGCTTACCACACAAAAACAACATATTAGGACAACATGTAATGTAAGTGTATACTTTAAACATTATGTGTAAAAAATTGGAACTTAAAACACCCATCCATTATTTTTTAATTAACATTGTAATATATACCAGTGCAATTCATGTCTAAAATATAATTAAATCTGAGCTGTGTGTGAGGTGAAGGGTTCTTACATTCGTTTAAGAAAGTGAACATTTTGCTGTTTTGTAATTTTTTGAACAATGAAGTTGTGTAAAGCTGGTTATTGTGTTTACGTATTTTGTCCCAAAGGTCCATCAGCATTAAAAGAACTCAGTATACAAGAGTCAGTATCATTCTTTCGACCACACCATGATAGTTCAATGCTAGCAGCAGCTCTAGAGGACTTCACCATTATTGTCATGGATCTAGACAGTCAAGCAGTGGTGAGGAAATTCCAGGGACATACAGGACAGTTAACAGATGCCACCTTCAGCCCCGATGCACGATGGTTGGTAACAGCTGCTATGGACTGTACCATCTGCACTTGGGATGTCCCTTCAGCACAGCTTATTGACTGTTTCAAGGTCTGTATTAATTTAACTTTGGTTGTAGGAAAGTACAAGGTACAATTGCTGACGTGATGTTAGTCAAGTTTGAAACTGTTGCACCAGAGTAGGTTGGCTAGCTAGTGTTGTATCCATCTCAGAAGACTGTATATCTATCATGTTAATAAATTAACGGAAGGAAATTAAATAGTGCATTGGTTGGAAAAGGTTTATATAAAGCTGTCAGAAAATTATTTGTTGGTGCAAAAGTTATGGAGGTCACATACAGGAACATAATACTGTGAGTTTGCCTTCTCTTGTAAAATAAGAACATCAACTTAAAAATTTTCTTATAATTACAGTCTCGGTGTGGTGAATTGAAATGCATTTGTACATTTTACCTTCACCTCATTTTGTACACTGGAATGGGACAACTTGCATGAACAGATTTTGAGTTTTACTGGAAGTTTCTGACAATGCTCAAAACACCCCATTTTCTTTCTCAGGTGGATGCTGCCTGCACCTCATTGAGCCTGTCACCAACAGGCGACTTGCTGGCCACCACTCACGTGGATTACCTTGGAGTCTTTCTTTGGTCAAATCGGACTTTATATTCACATGTTTCGTTGTGTCCAATCTCGGTGACAGCTGAAGTACCATTACTGAAACTGCCAACAACTCTTGGCGAAGTACAGGAAGGTGTGGAAGGTGGAACAGATTTGGATGACAGTCAACCTGAATTTATATCCCCTGATCAAATCAGTAGTGATCTTGTGACATTGTCTTTGGTTACAAGCTCAAGGTGGAAAAACCTTTTGGATATTGATATAGTCAAAAAGCGGAACAAACCTAAAGAACCACCAAAAGTACCAAAAGCAGCTCCATTTTTTCTTCCAACTCTGCCGTCATTAAACTTGCAGTTTGATCTGAGTAAAGCAAGTGATAAAGAAGAAACGAACATCAAAATGCCTGCAGATTTACAGTGTCTGTCAAGTTTTGCACAGCTGCTAAGTGAAGCTGCTGAAACCAACAGTTTTCAACCAGTTGTTGCTAAGCTGAAAGTCATGGGTCCTTCAGCAATTGATTTTGAGATCTCCTCTCTTGCTCCACAAAGTGGTGGGTCACTTGACCACATGTTGCAGTTCATGAGGCTAATTGAATCAATGTTAATAAGTAACAAGGATTTTGAGCTAGCACAAGCATACCTTGGGCTTTTTCTGAAAAGACATGGAGACTTGATTGCATCAGAAAGACAGCTAAGGGAGTATATACCTAAACTGCAAAGTTGTCAGGCCACAGGTTGGGAATCATTACAGGCTAAACTGTTCTATGGTCTTTGTGTAACACAATTGCTGGAGGGGATGTAAGACAGCTCTTATGTGAAAGTACAATTTTAAATAAAAATAGAAAGTTGAAACTTATTTACAATTTTTTATGTTTTTCTTGAGGATTCTGGGTCTTGGAAAATAAAGTTTAAGTCCCGGCCATTTCTCCCAGTCCTATCAACTGCACATGGCTTATCTCAACTTTTTGTGGGTGTTCTTGCTTGATCCATATGCCTTCCCCCCCCCATACTAATGTTGCAATAAAATGCCGATTTCTCAGCCTGAAGTCTGGCTATGCTTATAGGTTTTTTTAAGGACAGTCTCTCAAGGCATGTGCTAGAATAATTTTTAAACACAGTATGACTAATTTCTTCTGTCCTTCTCACTTATCCTCCCATCAACACTCTTATCATGTATGCAGATGAGAAAGAACTTATACAACAGCAGTTTCATTTTGAATAATGTCTTTATTGGCTTCATGTGGCTAGACTATGTGGTGAAAAGAAAGTTCCAGGACTGGTGATATCATGCAGGTATGGTTTGGCACAAAAGCCAGTTCTAGCTCAAGCAGTTTCCCATGTGTAAGTTGTGTTTTCATCCGTTGTCTTGGAGTGAACATAAAGTAATGTGTCAGACTCGAAAAAAGAGCTACAAAAACATGAAAAACCTAAGAATGTTAATGTAAATGATACTGTATCTCATACATGTGTCTCCAAATGGTTTAAAAGATTCAGAAAGGGATATGAGAACTTCAAAGATGATTCAAGGAGTAGGCAGCCATCAACTGCTCGAAATCTGGCAACAGTTGTAAAAGTTCATGAAGTGGTAGCCAGAGATCATTGAATGACCCTCAAGTTGATGGGAAAATGAAATGCACATTAATGGGGAGCGATTTGTAAGATTCTTCATGAAGATATGGGAAAGAGGAAGATATGTTCAAAGTTTGTTCCAGTCTTGTAGATGAACAAAAGGAGCACAGAGTCCCCACTTGTGAACACTTAACCACGTGCTGTGGTAAAGTGTTCACACCAGCCACCTTCATTCTGTTCCTTAAAGTGAAAACTGTAATCAAAGGATTTCAACAGGTCAGAGATGTAACAGCCAAATTAAATGCAGTTCCTTTGATGGTTGGTCTCTGTAGCTACTAGGATGGAAAAAAATGTTTTGCAGTTAAGGGAGATGACACTTTTAAGGGAAATAATTTCTCTCTTTTTTTTTTGGGTGTATATCTGGTTGTACAGACTGAATCCTGGAAGTTTATTGTTGGACCACATGTAAGGTATGTTCAGTAAGTATAGTTCTATTCCTTACTCTAACTTGCGTGTTACTGTAGCATTTTATGAGGAGGTTGCACATGTGGGATGGTTAACATGCAACAGATGGCACAAAAGTCAGATGTTACTTGTGGGGTAAGTTTATGTGCAATGGCCTTTGCTGCTTTGAAGAATCATTGTGTGATTTAGTTTTTATGGGCAAACCGTGTTCCCCCATTGAAACTGACTGCCATATGATATAATTGTATGGCAGTGATATAATGAGAGTGCAGCATGTCAAAAAATGTTCCATAGATTTCGGAAACTCTTAAGAAGTTGGTCACACCAGTTTGCCCAGCATGTCAATTATGGATGTCAATGCAGAATGGGTAGAGAAGATAATTCTGGAAAACTGATGCATCACAGGTCAAGAATTATCTGCTGCACTAGAGGTGTCCATCAGAACTAAGCATGCAAATGACTAAAGGGTTGTGAATGCACAGCCCAGTTTCTACTATGCCAAGGCAGGACAAATGCATCAGTGTGCTTCGAGGATTCTGTTTAGAAATAGTTAATTGGAATAATGTAGCTCTATATAACCTTGTAATTACTTCTGACTTATTTTTTATGACCTAGAGAACCTTATTTATTGAATGTCCTTCATAACTCTTGTAACATTTAGCAATTTTTATTGTATTCCTTTGCATTCTACAACACTTGGGTAGAAAATTTATATATCTTTGACAAATGTGTTTTGTTCTGGATGCCTCAGTTCAGTCAGTGCAGCTGGAAAAAAGGAAATTAAAGCATGAATGTCACATTCTCATCTGTGTTAGATTGTGAATTAACAGGCAGTTGTGTGAAAGATGTACAGTGGAAAGAATATTTTGTTATTTCCACATCCAGCATTTATTGATCTTGACATCACGAGGTATGTGCAGAATCAATGCATTCCAAGACGGGAACCATTACTAAAGGACTGTTGGACAAGTTACGGAAGGAAGCAGGCAATTAAATGGCAAAATCTGGTATGGTTTTGAGTTGTTACCATTGTTATTAAGTGAAATTACATAACAGCTGGTGTTCCATTTTATAGATATACATGAACATTATACACAGGAAGTACATAATTGGCGTGTTCTGTTTTACTGAGAAAGTTTCTTTACATCTGGTTGTGGTGTACCAAAGACAAATGAAATTATGAATAATTTATAATCACCACCTCAATCTGCCAGTCACATGAAAACTGCACTTTTCAAACACCAGCATATTTAATTATAAAATACAAAACTAAATGCAACACTTCAGTCTTCTCACCATTTTCAAACTATTAATCATATTCCTGTTTTTTCCATATGGGGAGCAAAGATATGAAAAACAAATGTAATGGTGATTTAATTAGGATATTATCCATGTGTATGTTTTCTTATCTAAGAGGTTAAGCCACAAAGTGTCTACAATGTTTTTTTACATTTTTATTTTGTTGGCAGTAATGCTACTTGCATGTGCAACTGTACATGCGAAGTCTTACCTGAACTTCAGTTTGATCTGGAATTATCAGATTCTTTATTGTTTTAACATTATATACAATGCAGATAATGCTCGACACCTCTGTAATTTATCGCAGTATATTCATGCAATTACATGACCATTATATTGACATATGCCTTTTCAGTGAAAGCTTGTAGGATGAGGACAGTAAGAATTCAAAATAATAACAGTGAGGAATGATCTGAGATGCATTATCTGCCAAAATACATTACCTTTGCAGCCTGCCCATTATGCCTTTAGTAATACCCACTGTTTGCAGGTGATGTTCACAGTGTTGTGTATACAACATACTCTACTCACAAAGTTTCACTGTTGCAGCATGTACCAGATCATTAATCACTCTTATTCATGAAACATGTCCAATAAGATATCAGATTATTATCAACATCAAAGCTTTCATCCAACAATTTTACAAAGTGAAAAATCACCCTTCTCTAAAATTCAAGAAATGCTGAATTTGTTGTAGAACTTCTTTTGTCAGTGGTAAATCTTTCACATAATCACCAAATGCAATACTAATAGTATACAGACTCCGCTTCACAGCAGATCGCAAAGCAGCCTTCATTTTCATATCATAATGCTCAGATTTTTGAGATCGCTTATAATTTCCAACCTTCTGGAGTTTGTCCAAAGCCTGTTTCAGTTGAAGCAGAGATGTGATGATGGCTGGCAAGTCTTTCTGCACAACTCCATAACGGTCTTCTTTGAAAGAAGCTGCTGCCAGGCAAGACAAGCCCTGAATAGCCCAAATCATTGGCTGGCATTGAGCTAGTTGATACCTCACCTTTGCATCAGGAAGGTCACCAAATATGAAAGAAATGCCAGGTTTTTTGCAAAGTGCATCTAGAGCCTGCGTGGAATACAAATGAAGAATTCTCAGCATGGATTCTTGTGAAATGTTAACTGGGCGTGATTGGAAGTGAACAATATTTGATGGAGATTGACAGACAGATATATCAGACATGTCGTGAGTTCTCAAGGACAAGTTTCTCATACCAGATAGAGATGCACCTCGATATTCATTTGCAACAGAGGCTGAACTCTTTGAAGGAGAGTAGTCTTTGGTGATCACATACTCATTGTTTGGAGGTGCAGGCTTTGTTTCAGTGTTTGCTTTATTTATATCTTCTGTGAATTTCCTGATAAGTTTCAAGGTTTCTTCCACTATGTCATTCCAATTGTGAGGATGTCCACCAGGATGACTTAATGTAAAGAGCTCTTCTCTTCTGCCACAGTCCTTCTCAGCCAAAACCTTAAGATCTAAGAAACCCAAGTACTGAATAATGGGGACATCTGTCATAGCCAAACTTTGATACAATGTGATGCAATCAGAATTCCCAACTACAGGAGTGATTGGGAAGACAATATGTTCAGTTAAGTTCACACATAACATGAGCTTTATGTTGTAAATGGTGAAAATGAATGTACTAGAAAACAGCCATAAATAGAATATCTGGGAAATGTTCATCAGTCCAAACACTGTATCTTGAGCTTTCTCTTCTACATTACTCTCCAAGATGTCACTGACATAACCTCGAAGAGCTCCTCCATTCCAGTAATATAACACAACAAAATAAACACTTGGTAACAGGGAATCAATCATTGCTCGTTTGATAAGCGACTGTAGTTCTGCTTTTACCTGCAGGAACTTGAACTGCTGAACTACTGGGAAATAGAGAATTTTATGACCAAAAACGTAATCGTTTACAAAGCAATACATGCCTATCCAGAAGCCATTTACTATTAGGAACAAATGCCCTTCCACTAAACACATCTTATTGTCATCAGCACTGCATTTGGCAAACATTTTTCCATACTTCCCTCCGAGAAGACACAAATGCATCCATGTGATGAGTCCACCAGTAAGTGCGTACAATGTAAACATAGTCAAATTATGAGACGTGAACATATTACAGTAAAGGGCAAATCGCGTTCCACAATACCTCCTCACTACCATAAAATCTCTGCAAGACATTATACTTTGCATACAAATTGCCAGACAAACAGGACAGAAGTACAACCAAGTTCCCAGCGACACGCTGAGGGCTGCTGTCCGTTCAATCCACAAGATTGGATGCCAAGGATCGAAATTCAGTACGAACAAGACCGTGACCAATAATACTGCTTGCAGAGCGAGGCTCCAACATACAGCTGCAGTCACTCTCCGTAAGATTATTTCTCTGTAAGACATATTAATCGTGGCTTTCATTGTTAGTTAGACTTCACTTTTCTTTGTCACAGTCGTGTCTAGAAAGCAGGAGATCTGAATATACGAAGCTTAGGAATATTATAACGAACACGGCTTGAAACCGGATCATACACGGAATATGTCAGCACACTTCACATTTCTGAATTTGCGATATTTCATAGAAAATTATGAATTAGCGCGCCAATTGTACCGTACAAATATTCAATGCGTATAACCGTTCTTGGGCGCATTCTCGAACTTCCTACTGTTTTTGTTTCAACGTGTAATTTCCGCTGTAAGTAACCGTGAATGTCTGTATTGTAATCCGTGGTTATTCTGCACAGTCACCGACGACCACGGATCATAGATTGGAGTTGTCATTGGTTCCTCTTTTTGAGAAACGAAATTCCGCTTGCTTTTTTATGAGATGTTTCTTGCAGTTCCTCGTTATGTATTTTTTCAGGTGTGGTTATGCATACAATAGATTACTTCATCAATTATGCTCTTTGCTAAAGAGGACGATATTTTACAGTCCGTGCTATACCCATGGACATTCAACTCGTGTGGTTGGTGCTAGGTACCTTGAACTAGATGTGTGTATCATGCCCGTTTAAATCATGTGCTTTTGAAAGGAGAGATTGTTGGCGGGTGGTTGGAAGTTCTGTTCGTCCGCTAAGGTGCTGTGTAATACATCATGCCAGCGTATGTACGAAATAGGTGTCCTGTTCTTTTGTAAGTGTTTGTTATTTAATTAATTATATTAACGTTAGTAAAGTGATACTGATGGCTGGCTACCTTGTGGTTGCAAAAGTAAGGGAAAGATTGGCAGTTTCAGGATCCAAACCAAAGCAATGTAAATCACCTAAACAATGTCAGGCGTGAAGCTAGTAGACATTTTAGGAACAAAAAGAAGTTATACCTAAAAGGTAAAATTGATGAACTTGAAACTAACAGTGCATCAGCAATTTATAGACTTAAAGAAAGCTTATGATTCAGCTAGGTGGAACGTCTTTTATACCATTCTCATTGAGTTTGATATATCTATGAAACTGGTAAGGCTAATGAACATGTGTCTGAATCAAACCTTTAATAGAGTTAGGGTAGGCAAGCATTTGTCTCACGTTTCCAATTAGGAATGATTTCAAACACGGAGATGCTTTATACCCATTGCTTTTCAACTTTGCTTTAGACTGTGCCATTAGGAGGGTTCAAGTAAACCAGGATGGCTTGAAATTCAATGATATACATCAACTTTTGGTTGATGCTGATGATGTTAATACATTGGGCACAAGTGTACATACTATAAAAAAAAAAAACACAGAATCTTTAGTAATTGCCAGTAAGGAGATTCGTCTAGTAGTAAATGCTGATAAAATTGCATAGTCAGCGCATGATCATGCCTCGAGATCAGAATGCAAGATGAAGTCACAATATAAAGGTTGATAATATTTCCTTTGGAAGGTTAGACAAGTTCAGATATTTGGGAACAACCTTCACAAATGAAAATTCTGTTCATCATCATCTTCCTCCATGGATTAGGTTGTTTGACCTGTTCCGGCATCGATGCATTGCCATTGTTTCCTGGGGAAAATTCTGTTCAGGAAGAAATTAAGAGCAGACAGAAGTCAGCGAATGCTTGCAATCATTCGATGCAGAATCTTTTGTCTTCCCATTTGTTATCCATAAATATAAAGATTGAGATATAGGGAACTGTGATTTTGTTGTTGTTTTATATGGGTGTGAAACTTGTTTGCTCTCAACGAGGGAAGTGGAGAAAACCACAAAATTATGTATGATCTGTACTCCTCACCCAATAATGTTTGGGTGAGCAAATCGCGGAGATAGGTGGGGCACGTAGCATGTATGGGAGAGGTTTCTATAGGGTTTTGGTGCGGATACCTGAGGGAAAGAGACTATTTGGAAGACCCAGGCATAGATGGGGGAATAATATTAAGACTGATCTTAAGAAATTGGAATGTGGAGGCCTGGACTGGATCGATGTAGCTCAGGAAGGGGACACATGGCAGGCACTCATAAATGTGGTAATGAACATTTGGTTTTCATAAAATGCAGAAAATTTGTTGACCAGTTGAGAACCGGTTGGCTTCTCAAAAAGGACTCTGTTTCTTGGAGGGAGTAAGTAAGTAGGCAAAATGTCAAAATATATAATAGTACTACAGTAATACTGCACAGTTTCTTGCAGGCCATAGGGCTGCAAATTCACGATACGTAACTCGAAACTGTACACTAATTATGCACTTTTACGTGAATGGTGAATGCTGTTTTTATTATGTGTCTAGTTAATGTTACTATGTGTTTTACATGACTGCCTTCCAAGCTTAGGCTGTCTACAGGCATCCAAAGAAAGCAAGTTACAGGTGTGTGTATGTTGTCTAGAGCATTACAGCAGGCAAGAGTTGTCACTGTGCTTTTGTAAAATCCAAGAGCTTATTTTTGTTCATGGGAAGCCTGAGTTTTTTATGGTAGTTTTTAAAACTTTTTTTTGGTCACAGTTGTAGAGCTGTTAATGTGATCAGCCATCTTTCTTCGTAAATGACTTATGTTCCCCGGATTTAAAGATGATTGCAAATATGTTGATAATTTTTCTCCACACGTTGAGCTGTCTTCGCTCAAGTGTTCTATCAAGCCTATACTAGCTGTGCAAGTCAGATTCTGCTTCATTTTGGAAAGGCCGATTTATTGGTGTGCCTTTATATGCATGTTGTGTAAACAACAAAAATGAAGCTACACTCACTTGTCTCAATTTTGCTTCTTTCTGGCTTTCCATCACTAGCAGTAGCACAGCCAACATCATATTCTGTTTCCACCTTTTGTAATGCTTCTCATCTGCCTAGTCTTCTGAAAGCTTTAAGGTTTTATTCTGTGGAAACATATACTTACTTTCTCTATTCATTTGACAAGTTAAAGAAAAAGTCGCTACCTTATGTCACATTACTAACTTCAATGAACAAACTAAAGCCCAACTGCACTTATGTAACTGAAGGGAATAAAAAAGGCACATTAAAGCAACTGACGATGTGCAAATTCTTATAATGTAGACAATAAACAATTTAAACACATGAGAGTGTTGTAGGGGGTGTTATTCATTCTTTTTCACACTGAACTGAGTGTTGATGAAAGATACTTATTAGAAAATAGTTGATAAATGATGTCAGATCACATTAAGAGGAAAACAAAGACTCGGGATTGTACCGTACTTGAGTTTCAATTTGTTTAATGTGTTGATGGTTGCAATTTATCACTTCAATTTAATCAGTTCTAAATCCATTCACCACATTCCATGTAACATGTTATACTCTTCATTATTATCTGAATCAAATAACGAAAAATGATTAGTGGACAAGGGAGTGTTGCATATAATGAGGGGTATCTAGAGAAGGATTAAGTTATAGTATTGTAGAGCAATACAGGTTTAAAACACATTCAGTAACAGCATTAACTGATGCTATATAATCTTGGCATCAGAGAGTTAAATATCACACTTGCAGGAATCAGCAGTAATGAACAAATTAAGAGATAATAGCTGCCAATTCGTTTCTTTTTTTGATGCCTTCTTGTGGGGGAATTGTCGGATTCTGACGGTGCAGTGGTTGGGGAAATTGTGTTTCTTCATTAACACCTTCATCCCATGAATCAAAATAATGGTCTCCATTAATTTCACAAAGGTTGTGAAGAACCAAGCAAGTCTTCACAATGTCTATCATATTGTCCAGTTGCAAGTCACATCGTTTAAGTAAGATTTTCCACCGTCCTCTTAAGTGGGAAAATGCTACTTCAGCATATGTCAAAGCTTTATGCAAATGGTAATCAAACCTTTTCTGCATTGGATTTTTTGATCTGTTGAATGGAAAAGGTGTCATAAGGCAGTGCAGTAGTGGGAAGGATGAAGATGCAATTAAGTGAAACTCCTCTGGTATCAATTTTGAACAAAGATGTTTGTACAGTTCACTTTTGAAGAATATTTCTGAGTCACTGGTTCCACCAGGTTGTCCAACATCAGCATATCTGGAAAATGAAACACAGAAGAGATGGTAAAACTGTTCAGTTTCAATCATCTTGTTACAAAAACTGAGGTCTCGTAACTGCTACTGTAGGCCCACCAGCATGTCTAAGAACTAAATGCTCAGGAATGAAAATAGTGATGGTACTTTTTTTATAGCAATTCCGAAGTGGAAAGGAAATGTGGTGGACTTTCACAGGTGTATTAGGGTGTTGGGGAGAAATTAATATAGCCTTGCCTTGTACATTTGTGCATCAGGATTTGAACTGACTACATGGTGTTCATAACTGTAGCAGATGTACAGCATAAATCCTTAATTTTGTGCACTGGTGGTTGTCACAGTGTAACAGTTTGCATGTATGCTGTGTATGTATTTGGGTTGCCTGTAGTTAGATTCGTGGTCAACAGACTGATTGTGAGGTTCTCACATGATCTCACCTTCCTACATCAACTCACAGTTTATAATCATCATGCCACATCATTTAATGCTGCTAATTTATGTGGATTACAAGTCATTTTGAATAGTCTCCTGCAACTGAATGAGCTACAGGAAATGCAGACATAGAATTATACATGATTTTTCACTGGAAATTATTTAACATAGTTCATACGCAACAGAATTCAAACAAAAGCGACACAAAATACTTTAATTGTACTTGTGTTTTATGTTATGGACTCCTATTATTTTTTTTGGCCTTATGAGCTAATTTGAGAAATATGATAAAAAGTTCAATTTCAGGTTCATGTAAAATAAAAGTGTTACTCAAAATGAAATGCACCCCACGTTTAACAGTGTACATAGGCTGCGATAGCATCATTGGTACATTCATGCTGGACGGTCCAGGGATTGAATTCCAGTGGAGGTGATATTTTCAGCACCTGTCTAGACTGGCCCTAGGGCTCACCCAACCTCCTGTACAATGGGTACCAGGTCTCCGTACCCAAGGTAAAGTGGCTGGGACATGCCTTTGACCACCCACTCCCATCTACAGCTGAGGTAGAAAAGAGCAGAACTTAATTATACTCCCTCTCTGGGCCTTCATGGCCTGTTCTAGGAAGAACATTTCCTTACAGTGTAGGCACCACCAAATTTCACTCTGATTTTATTGGTATATATCAGTATTATCCAAACGTTTGTACTCTGGGCCACTTGAACTACCTTTCTGGCCCTGCACACCATCTCATTTATCACAAATAGCTTAAAAATAAAATGTCAGAATTAGAACATTTGACCACTGGCAAATGATTCCCAGTTCATCCACAACTGCAGCAGCCTGCCTTCTGACAACTGTTTAAATTTTTCATTTTGCAGCAACAGTGATTTGCTCACATGTTTCTTTGGGACTTGTTTTTTCTTTAATTTGCATTAAAGTGCTGACTGGCACTAATCAACTGCTGTTGCTACTTTTACTTACTACTAATACTACTGATTCATTCCTTAATATTTTCTTGCTTTGAAGTGAACAAATGTGACTGAATGACAGTCATTCCTCGTCTTGTACGAAGCTTTATAATATCCAGACTAAAATTTTATTTTGAAATTGAATGTAAATCCATTGTACTGTTGAGAATTTTATATTTGTTTCCAGAAGAGGTGAGGGCTGGTTCAAGATTAAAAAAAGTACATGTATTGAAAAAATCTGCACTCAATAGAAACCTACAGAAAATATTCATGGTCCTCTTATCATATCTGTAATTGAACTATGGAAAAGACCCCTGCTTCACATGCTGTAAGGCAAATAATGGTTTCTTGGAGACAGATTCAGTTGTTATACACCAGCTCTGTCACAGGAATCTTGAAGAGTACAACAATAAACAGCAATTCTTTCAAACTTGCGTGAACACAGTCATTTGCAGAAACAACCAAATTTTCACCAACTGTACACTGAGAGGGATGTATGAAGAAATGGTCACAATTTAATATCAGATATAGTTCTGACATTCAACCAGAAGAGCAGAAACTGGCAAAGCTGTCATGATACCTGGTCTACCAACTGAATGCAGCAGAATACCCTCTCAGCAATTATCACATTGATATACATCAAACATGGCCATTGGCATTTAATGTTCAGTATTTAGATGTGCAGACATGCAAAGATTCTGTGCACACAGGTGAAATACATTACCTAAATGTGTGCTGATGATCAACCATTCCAAGGAGGACTATTGAATGGTACCCTTCTTCATTCAAATAATCATCCGCAACACGTGATGGTGACAGAATTGGAATATGTGATACTCCTAGTGCACCCAGACATCCAGGAAAATGCCATGTGTTCTTGAAAGTGTTCATAATTTCTTCCTTTTCTGTGACAGTTTCAGGAAATGTTACAATTTTACCGTACAATGTTTTACAGATTGCACTACTGAATTCCTTCAAAATCAGATGCACTGTACTTCTTCCAATTCCAAAAAGTTTTGCTACAGAAAGAATATCGCCACTGCTCCTTAAAACTGTAAGTGCTACAGCAATTCTTTTATCTACAGGAATGGCTCGCCTCATGATTGTATTCTCTCTAACTAAGTCCACGTACAACTCGTCAACAAGACACTGGAATGTTTCGCGTCCCGTACCAAAATGTGCCAGGAAAGTGATGTCGCTATATGTTGGTACTGTTTGTTCCCAAAACTTTCCTGTCGTACTATACGCCCAGCAAGATTTCACCACACACCTTCGACGCCGCTTTTGCAAAAGACGTATCAGTAACCTTCTGCGTCGAAGTAGTCTCCCATTTTCTTGTTCATATTCTTTCCGGCGTCTCTTCCAGTAGTAGAAAAGCCAGTGCGTGATATAGAAAATTATTTGCCACATCTATTATTAGTACTTAATATATTACCATACTAGTTAACGAAGCAGACATTTGTAAATAGAAAATTATATTCGCGGCACAAAACAGTGACTTGAAACCTAAGGTTACAACGCACAGAGATGTAACTATATACGTAGCTCGAGAACACAGATCATCTAGTATGCTCGAGAAGGTAGACGGGCGTAATCTATTCGGTGGTACAGATCATGGATAACTATGAACATGCAATTGTTGGCTACGCTGAGTTTGTATTCCTGACGCAAGAATTTTTGAATGTGATTTGTCGTGTTCCGTTATGCAAAATGAAACATGAATACGACTACTTCAGACTGCTAACAAGCAGTGTGTTATACTACATTACACAGTTTCTCAAGAAAGCGTTGCATCAGGACAGCAATGTGTATATATAAATCGTCAGAACTTGTGGTATGATACCCGTGGTTAACGAACCCAGCGTGTTCGACAGAACCTACGTCACCATGATCTGTGTCAAGTACTCTTGTAAAACGTGACATTCTGAAGCACCGATTCAGTTGAGCGTGGCGTGTACTTGAATGTTCGTCAAAATTTGGTGTCCAGCAAAATGCAGTGGAATTTTCTAACAAAAGTCTGCACCAATCCTTAAAAATGTTTCTTCCCGCTTTTTAGTTTTGCGGGTAGGGGGGGGGGGGTTGCCTGTCCACTTGTTCTTT